>ERZ773087.460-NODE-460-length-30109-cov-10.198942_pt1 | contig 30109 bp, 31 predicted proteins | sample MGYA00511375_ERZ773087 | MGnify/ENA primary metagenome ERZ773087 (study PRJEB29015, sample SAMEA2737995) | human oral metagenome | biome: human oral; feature: human-associated habitat; material: dental | place: China | collected 2063 ...
ACATGAACGTCAACGAGGTCATCGCGAACCGCGGCAACGAAATCGCGGGCGAGAAGATCCTCCATCCGAACGATCACTCCAATATGTCGCAGAGCTCGAACGACACCTTCCCGACCGCAATGCACATCGCTGCCGTCATTGCAATCGAGGACGGGCTCTTCCCGAGCATCGACCTCCTCGCCAACACCTTCCGTCGCCTCATGAAGGAAAACGAGGGCATCGTCAAGACAGGGCGCACCCATCTGCAGGATGCAGTGCCTATCTCCTTCACGCAGGAAATTAGTGGCTGGCTCGCCATGCTCGAGCAGTCGAAGAAGCAGCTGCAGGCAGCACTGCCCTTCCTCCACGAGCTCGCGCTCGGCGGCACGGCTGTCGGCACGGGGCTGAACACGCCGAAGGGTTTCGATGTCGCCGTGGCACAGGCAGCGAGCGAGCTGACGGGCAAGAGCTTCGTCACTGCACCGAACAAGTTCCACGCGCTCACGAGCAAGGATGCCATTGTCTTTGCCCACGGCGGGCTCAAGGGGCTCGCAGCAAACATGATGAAGATCGCAAACGACATCCGCTGGCTCGCGGCAGGTCCGCGCTGCGGTCTCGGCGAGATCACGATCCCCGCGAACGAGCCGGGCAGCTCCATCATGCCGGGCAAGGTCAACCCGACCCAGTGCGAATCCGTCACGATGGTTGCCGTACAGGTCATGGGCAACGACGCCGCCATCGGCATTGCTGCCTCGCAGGGCAATTTCGAGCTGAACGTCTTCATGCCCGTCATGATCTACGACTTCCTCCAGTCCGCGCGGCTGCTCACCGACTCCATCAAGTCGTTCAATGACCGCTGCGTCACGGGCATCACTGCGAACCGCGAGAAGATGCACGAGAACCTGCATCGCTCGCTCATGCTTGTCACGGCGCTGAACCCGTACATCGGCTACGAGAACGCTGCAAAGACTGCGCACAAGGCGTTCGACGAGAACATCAGCCTCAAGGAGGCGTGCGTCGCCCTCGGCTTCCTCACGGCTGAGAAATTCGACGAGGTATTCCATCCCGAAGAGATGGTCTGAGTCTCATCTAAAGCCTTCCTCGCCGAAGTGGGGGAGGTGAACCGCGTAAGCGGTGGAAGGGGCGCCCCTTCTCCGATAAAACAGGTGCTGCACGAAGCCCAAAAGTTTCGTGCAGCACCCTTTTCGTTTTCTACAGCGCCAAAAAATCCGGCTGCAGCACGCGCAGCGTCTTGCGGTCGTAGTCGATGATCCCCTCGTCGCGCATATGGCTCATCTCACGGCTGAGTGCGCTGCGCTCCACGCCGAGATAGCGCGCGAGCTGCGTCTGATTCATCTCGCGCAGCCCCGCGCCGTCCTCGCCCGCGATTGCCTGCAGGTAGACGCTGAGCTTTGCACGGATGCTCTTCTGCCCCATGATGCGGATCTTGTGCTGATAGAAGATGCCCTTCTGCGAGATGCGCCGCAGCATATTCAGCGTGAACCGCCAGAGATGCGGGTCGCTGCACTCTGTCCGCGCATAGAGCTGCCGAAATGAAATCCGCAGGATCACCGTGTCGCGCAACGCCTTCACGAACATACGGCTCGCCGAAAGGTTCGCACCCTCCATCGTCTCGCCGAAACTCTTTCCGGCTTCGAAGATGCTCATGTCAATTTGATCGGCGTTCTCGTTGAGAAAGGACACCTCGACTGCACCTGTGAGGATGATGCCCGTCACAATCGGCGCACGCCCCATGCGCATGATGTCAGTGCCTGCCGCATAACGCTTCAGCTCGCCACCGAGCGCATTCAGAAGTTCCGGCAGAGCTTCTGCGGGGATTCCCTCGAACAGATCGTGCTGCAGCAGGAGTTCTGTATGCGGTGTCAGTATTGCATGCGTCAGCATAGTCCGCTCCTTTCCATGACAGAGAATAATTCTCTATCATTATAGGAGGAATCGACGAATTTGTAAATGAGACGCACATTTTTTCCACAATATTTCTCTTCATGAGTGTCAGAAAATGCTATAATAGCAGCAGTCATACAACGTTCAACAGAAACGGAGCATACCATGCAGAACACATCATATCAAAATCTCATCATCGGATTTGGCAAGGCGGGCAAGACCCTCGCTGGCTTCCTCGCGAAAAAGGGCGAGAGTGTCGCACTCGTCGAGCGCTCGAAGGAGCGTTACGGCGGCACCTGCATCAACGTCGCCTGCATCCCGTCGAAGTCCCTCGAATACAGCGCGCGTCTCTCGGCGGAGATCGGCGGGGACTTTGCGGCAAAGGCGGAGCGCTATCGCGCCGCCATCGGGGAGAAACGCCGCCTGACGGCAATGCTGCGCGAGAAGAACTACGCAAAGGTGACGGGAACAGGTGCTATCGTCATCGACGGAGAGGCGCGCTTTGTGGATGCGCACACGGTCTCTGTGACGACGGCAGACGGGGAGCAGAGCATCACCGCGGAGCGCATCTTCATCAACACGGGCGCAGTCCCCTTCGTCCCGCCGATCCCGGGCGCGGCAGAGAGCACGCACGTCTACACGAGCGAGACGATGATGGAGCTGGACGACCTGCCCGAAAAGCTCGTCATCATCGGCGGCGGCTACATCGGGCTGGAATTCGCCTCCTACTACGAGAACTTCGGCTCCTCCGTCGCGGTGGTGCAGGACGGCGATGCCTTCATCCCACGCGAGGACAGCGAGATTTCCGCACGCGTCCTGCAGCAGATGAATGATCGTGGCATTCACATCCTGACGGGCGCGAAGATCACACGCATCGAGGAGGGCGCTGCAGGTGCAAACGTCATCGTCGAAACGGCAGCTGGTGAAAAGACGCTCGCGGCAAACGCCATCCTCATCGCCACGGGACGCCGCCCGAACACGGAGGCACTGAACCTTGCAGCGGCAGGTGTGCGGCAGACGGCGCGCGGTGCAGTGGAGGTCGACGAGCACCTCCGCACGAACGTCCCGCATATCTGGGCAATGGGCGATGTCACGGGCGGGCTGCAGTTCACCTACATCTCCCTCGACGATTTCCGCATCGTAAAGGATCAGCTCGCAGGAGAGGGCACACGCACAACAAAGAATCGCGGCGCAGTCCCCTACTCCGTCTTCCTCGATCCGCCCCTCTCTCGCGTCGGCATGACCGAGGAGGAGGCACGTACAGCAGGCTTTGACGTGCGCATTGCGCGCCTCGAGGTCGCCGCCATCCCGAAGGCGCAGGTTTACAAGAAACCCGCAGGTCTGCTCAAAGCCGTCATCGACGCGAAGACCGATACGATTCTCGGCGCACATTTCTTCTGCCCCGAGTCGCAGGAGATGATCAACCTCATGAAGGCGGCAATCGACCACGGCATCACGGCGCACGCACTCGGCTCCGCCATCTACACCCACCCGACCATGACCGAGGCACTGAACGACCTCTTTGGATGAAAAGGAGAAGCTCATGCACAGCTCCCGCAGAAACAGGCACCGCCGCGTCGCCCTCCTGATCGCCCCATTCCTGCTATTTGGCGCGGTATGCGCGCAAGCCGCGCCTGAAGCAGCACCCTCACAACAGGTGGTCGAGAGAGCTCCCGCCACGAGCAGCATTCAGCTCCTCTCGATGGAGTTCCGCCATCCCGTCGCAGACGGTACACTCATGCGCATGATCTGGCTCGTCGATGCGCCCGCAAAGAACGCTCTTTCATCGGAAGAGCTCACGGCAAGAGGAATCGATCCAAACAGTTTCATCCCCTGCCTCGGCGAGTTCGTCGGCAAGGAGTACACAGACGGGCGCAATCAGGACATCCGCGAGCGCTACGTCCCGTGGACACCGGAGCTCGAGGCTAGCCTCCACGCACTCATCACAGAGCGTGACCTCGCCGCCGAGAACGACTACGGCGCACGCGCGGAGACGGCGGTCAATCCCGCCTACAACATCGTCCTCGCCTACGTGGACGGACACAGCCTCCACATCACCTCCGAGGGGCAGACCGTAAACGAACACGAGGCAATCATTGAGGACACCCTGCTCACATGGTCGGATGACGCCTTTGCCGCGGGTGGAAAATAAAAAGATTTCAATGAACAACTGGAAGCGATATATCAGCGGTATCATGCTCGTCCTCGGGCTTATGATCCTGCCGCAATGCTCTTTTGACAAAGCATCCGATACGCCTGAAACGCGCGGCATCGTGCTCACGGGGGAGGCGAAGCAGGATTACATCAAGGAGCAGATGGATGCGCTCTTTCATCCGCCCGAAAATGCAAAGGCAGAGGAGTTCACGTCGCCTGTGGGCTGGACATATGAGAGGCTCATCATTGAAGATGTGCCCGTCGAACGGCTTGCTCCTCCGCATCCGAAGACTCGCCGCGTCTTCCTGCAGCTCCACGGCGGTGGCTATATGGGCGGATTGACGAATCTCTACCGCGCGTTTGCCGTACGTCAGGAAGAGTATACCGATGCGGCGGAAGTCTACTGCGTGGAATACCGTCTTGCGCCCCCATACGTCTATCCCGCAGCACTCGAAGATGCAGCGGCGGTCTATCAAGGACTCCTTGCGCGTGGAATCTCGCCTGAGGACATCATCCTCTTCGGAGACTCGGCGGGCGGCAATCTCGCAGTCGAACTTGCAATCTATCTGCGGGACGAAGGCATCCCGCAGCCCGCTGTGCTCGTTCTTGCCTCGCCGTGGGCAGACTTCGAACATAAGGCGGGTACGTCTCGTACGTGGAATTTCGACAAGGACAAGACGCTCGGCAAGGGGACTCCGCTCGGAGCAGTCGTTCACCTTAGACCTCCATATGCGGGCAGCCTCCCGCTCGACGATCCGCGCCTCTCGCCCATTCACGCCGATCTCAGCGGACTGCCGCCAATGCTGATCCAGACGGGCGGCTATGAGCTCTTCCTGACAGAGGACGAGCTGCTTGCAGAAAAGGCGCAGGCAGACGGCACGCCCGTGACGCTCAGCATCTACCCCGAGATGCCCCATGTCTTCCCGCTCGTCCTGCCCGAACTCGCTGAAAGCTTCGCCTCGCTCGAGGAGATGCAGGACTTTGTAAATCGTCATATGCAGAGGTGATAAACGTTTTCCTCATCTCGTAAAGACGACAATTATGTAAATCGGCGAGAGCAACTACAAAACAGTTGCTCTCGCCGATTCATTATGTTACAATCCATTTGAGGTGAAGTTCATGCCGACAAAGGAAATGCTGCTCCAAAAACTCACACGAATGCCGACACCCACTAATTTTACGGTACGCGAACTCGATGCCTTGATGAAAAAATGTGGCTGTGAGAAATTTCAGGGCGGACGAGGCTCCGGCATCGGATATTTTCATGCGGCGACAACACGAATCGTACAATTCGACGGTCCACATCCTGGTAAAGAGCTTTATCGTTATCAAATCAAGAAAGTTCTCCAATTCTTGAAGGAAGTTGGAGAACTCTAAGGAGGCAAGACCATGCTCACGTACAAAGGTTATCACGCGAAAGTTTCATTCGATGAGGAGGACGGACTCTTTGTCGGCGAGGTGTTCGGCATCAATGACTCGCTGAACTTTCACGGCAGGAGTGTCGATGAGCTGACAGCTTCGTTCCATGACTGCATTGACAACTATCTCGATGCCTGTGCAAAATTCCATAAGAACCCCGACAAAGAATTCAAGGGCAGTTTTAATATCCGCATTCCGAGCGACCTTCATCGGCGACTGGCGCTCGAAGCGACGCGAAAAAATCTGTCATTGAATCAATTCATCAAGAATACATTATCTCAGGCAGTTCCCGAGAGGGCGCAGGTATAGCATCAATACCCACATACAAAAGGGAGATTTCGTCTAGATGGCGAAATCTCCCTTTTGTGTCTCTATGTCGCTGTCATGCCTCTTTGCGGTCGAACGGTACCTGTCCAAGCTGGAGGTCGGGATTGTTCTCGCGAATCCAGCCGAGCGCCCATTCATTGTTGACAAGGAGGACGGGGTTGCCGTTGCGATCGTGGATGAACATGCCGCGATCTGCACCGCGCAGATCGGCGGGCGTGATCGTGCGCCCGTCGGGGAATGCGAGCCAGCGCGCCGTCTCGAACGGCTGCATCTGCATCGTGATCTCCGTGTTGTACTCGTTCTTCAGACGGTACTCGAGCACCTCGAACTGGAGCGTGCCGACCGTGCCGACGATATAGCTGTCGAGTCCCGCGCCGACCTGCTCGAAGAGCTGGATTGCCCCCTCCTGCGTCAGCTGCTCGATGCCCTTGACGAACTGCTTGCGCTTCATCGTGTCCTTTGCCGCGACGCGTGCAAAGCGCTCGGGCGGGAACACGGGGAAGTCCTCGAAGCGGAACTTGTGCGCGGGGTCACAGAGCGTGTCGCCGATGCCGAACACGCCGGGGTCAAACAGCCCCACAATGTCGCCGGGATACGCTGTGTCGATGATTTGGCGATCCTGCGCGAGGAACTGCTGCGGCTGGGCGAGCTTGATGAGCTTGCCCGAGGGCGCATGCCAGACGCTCATATTGCGGTCGAACTTGCCCGAGGAGATGCGGATGAACGCAAGGCGGTCGCGGTGGGCGGGGTTCATATTCGCCTGTATCTTGAAGACGAAGCCCGAGAATTTCTCATCGTCGGGTTCAATCAAACCGTCCGAGGAGATGCGCGGTGCAGGCGTCGGTGCAAGGCGGATGTACTCCTCGAGGAAGTTCTGCACGCCGAAGTTCGTCATTGCCGAGCCGAAGAACATCGGCGTCAGTTCGCCCGCATCCACCGCTGCACGGTCGAACTCCTCGCCCGCGTCGCGCAGCAGCTCGATGTCGTCAAAGAGTGCGACGGCAGCCTCCTCTCCGACGCGCTCCTTCCACGCGGGATCATCCATCTCGAATACCTCGGAGACGCGTGTCTCCTGCCCGTGCGTCACATCCTCGGCAAAGAGCTCGATGCGGTTCTTCTCGCGGTCGTAGACACCGCGATAGGTGCCGTCCGTCCCGATCGGCCAGTTCATCGGATAAGAGCGAATGCCGAGTACATTTTCAAGCTCGTCCATGAGGTCAAGCGGTGCCTTGCCGAAGCGGTCGAGCTTGTTGACGAAGGTGAAGATAGGGATGCCGCGCTGACGACAGACGCGGAAGAGCTTGCGCGTCTGCGCCTCAACGCCCTTTGCCGCGTCAATAATCATGACGGCGCTGTCCACCGCCATCAGCGTACGATAGGTGTCCTCGCTAAAGTCCTGATGCCCAGGGGTATCGAGGATATTGATGCGATAGCCGTCGTAGTCGAACTGCAGGACGGAGGACGTGACAGAGATGCCGCGCTGCTTTTCGATCTCCATCCAGTCGGAGACGGCGTGGCGCTGGGTCTTGCGAGACTTGATCGAGCCGGCGAGATGGATTGCGCCCCCGTAGAGCAGCAGCTTCTCCGTGAGCGTGGTCTTACCCGCGTCAGGATGCGAGATGATGGCGAATGTGCGCCGCTTTTCGATTTCGCGCGCGAGTTCTTCTTTTAGCGTTGCCATGAATCTCCCTTATTTTAACGTCAATGATACGGGGCAGTGGTCACTCCCGAATATGTCCGCATGGATCTCCGCCGCCGCGATGCGGTCACGCAGCTCCTCGGAGACGAGGAAGTAGTCAATGCGCCACCCCGCATTCGTCTCACGTGCATGGCGCAGATACGACCACCACGTGTACGCGCCCGTCAGATCAGGATAGAGTGCGCGGAAGGTGTCGACAAAGCCCGCTGCGAGCAGCTCCGTGAACTTGCCGCGCTCCTCGTCCGTAAAGCCCGCATTGCGGCGGTTGCTCTTCGGGTTCTTGAGGTCAATCTCCGTATGCGCGACGTTGAGGTCGCCGCAGACGACGACGGGCTTCTTCGCGCGCAGGTCGAGCAGGAATGCGCGGAACGCATCCTCCCAGACCATGCGGTAGTCGAGACGCAGGAGACCGTTCTTCGAGTTCGGTGTGTAGACGGTGACGAGGTAGACATCCTCGAACTCCATCGTGATGACGCGCCCCTCATTGTCGTGCTCCTCTATGCCGATGCCATAGCTGACCGAGAGAGGCTTTAGGCGCGTAAAGATTGCCGTGCCCGAGTAGCCCTTTTTCTCCGCACTGTAGAAATACTGCTCGTAGCCGGGCAGATCGAGGATCGCCTGCCCCTCCTGCATCTTCGTTTCCTGTAGGCAGAATGCGTCGGCATCCAGTTCCTTGAAGGACTCCATAAAGCCCTTCTTGAGCGCGGCACGCAGACCGTTGACGTTCCATGATACAAAGCGCATTGCGTTCCTCCGTCAGAGCGTCTTATACTGAGAAATCGGCCAGAATACGAGGACTGCCTTACCCTTGATGAGGTCGTACGGCACGAAGCCGACGTCGGCAAAGCGGCTATCCTCGGAGTTGTTGCGATTGTCGCCCATGACAAAGATGCGCCCCTCGGGCACAGTCATCTTCGGGAACTCACTGCGTGTCTTCTCGAGGATGTAATCCTCGGTCAGCAGCTGATCGTTGACGAGCACGCGCCCCTCGCGAATCTCGATCGTGTCGCCGGGCGTCGCAATCACGCGCTTGATGAAGTCGCGGCTTGGGTCGCGCGGGTACTGGAAGACGAGGACTTCACCCTTCTCCGGCACGCGGAAACGATAGATGAATTTATTGACGACGAGGCGCTCCTCCGACTCGAGTGTCGGACGCATCGACGGGCCGTCGACGACGTAGAGCTCCACGATAAACGTGCGGATGAACATGGCAAGCGCGACGGCGACAACGATGGATATAATCCAGTCCTTGATCTCCGACGCGGTCGATGTTTCCTTTTCCATAAAAACCTCCTCACAAACAGGAAAAAATAGGCAAAAATAGGGACTGCCGCAGCAGTCCCCATCCATGCCAGATTAGCGCTTTTCCCGAATGCGAGCCGCCTTGCCCGTAAGTCCACGCAGATAGTAGAGCTTCGCACGGCGGACGATGCCACGGCGCGTCACCTCGATCTTTGCAATACGCGGGGAATGCACGGGGAAGAGTCGCTCGACGCCGACGCCCGACGCAATGCGGCGCACGGTGAAAGTCTCACGCACGCCCGAACCCTGACGCGCGATGACAACGCCCTCGAACACCTGAATGCGCTCGCGCGTGCCCTCGACGATGCGCGCGTGAACGCGAACCGTGTCGCCCGGTGCAAATGCGGGGATGTCGGAGCGGAGCTGCTCCTTCTCAAGAACCTCGATGATATTCATATGTTTTCCTCCTTCGCTCGGACGTTCATAGCCGGCTCATGCCGCCCAGCGGACCATCCACACACATACCTAGTGACTATAGCATAAGATCAGCGCTGACGCAAGAAAAATTTTTTCGCAGCGGTAAAGCTGCAACACCTATGTATTGCGCTCCCGTCCGCCCTTCGCGTTTTCCTCGGAATGCCCCGTCGGACAGGGCTTTTGGGGCTCCGGCTTCTCTGCGCGGCGCGGCGGCATATGTTCCCGCCAGTCCGGCTCACAGGTGATGCGGTTGCGTCCGTTCTCCTTCGACTGATAGAGCGCCGTGTCAGCGCGCTTTATCATATGATCCACCGTATCCTCGGCTGTACCGTACCAGATGGCAACACCACCGCTGCACGTTACCTGATCCGATGGGTGGATGTACGCCTCTGAAACCGCCTCGCGAATTACATTGGCAAAAGCCTCTGCCTGCGCACCGTCATAGTGCAGACAGAGCAGGATGAACTCCTCACCGCCCCACCGGATGAGAACGTGTCGGCGGTCGAGGAAGGCGCTGATCGTCTGTGCAAAGCCCACAAGCACCACGTCGCCGACATCGTGTCCATAGGTGTCATTGATGTTCTTAAAGTGGTCGATGTCAAACATGATGAGGGCGAACGGTTCCTTGATTTCAAGCGAGATGCGCATGAAGTCGCGCGTCGCCGCAGGGAATTTGTTGCGATTGAACGCGCCTGTGAGCGGATCAACCTCCATGCGTTTCGTCACGACGCTGACCTCGTTTTCAAGGCTCGCAGAGAGCTCTGCGAGGTAACGTTCATGCGCGGCACGCTCCAAGATCAGCTGTACGATGAAGAAGCCGATCGTATAGATTCCGAACGGAACAAAATAGGTATGCCAACTGAATATGCGGTATTGGGACGAGAGCCCATCGACCACGGCAAGTGCAGAGAGCGTTCCAAAAGCGACAAGCAGCGAACGACAGCGCCGATTCCCGCGTTTGTAGCATAACCAGAGCCAGTATGCGGTCACGAGGCCGCATAGAGCAAGGGCGGGATAGAAGCAGAATCGCATGAGATAGAGGCCGTTCTGTCCCAGAATCTCAAGCAGAGCGGCAAGAGCGAGGATGAGTCCATAAACGGAGGAAAGCCACAGAATTTTTCTTTTATACGGCTCGTCAATGATGCTGTAGATCAGTAAGTTGGCACTCAGCGGAATCAGGTAGGACGACACCAGCTCTACGATCCACCAGAATACAGGCCAGTCCAGCCAGAGGAGCACGAGATTCGACGCACTGAGCATCCATACAAAGAAGATGAAAAGGACGACGATCAGACGCAGATAGACATCCCGCAGCTCCTTCTCCGTAAAGAAGTAGACACCGAGCAGCATGATGAAAATGAGGAGCGCTGTAATGCCGCTGACATAGGGAAAGTCATAGAGGAAGACATCCTCGATTTGGTGCGCAGGGCGATCCAGTCGAATGCGGTCGAACTGCCCAAGCACCCAGATATTGTCCGAATGAACCTGAAAGTAAAGTTGACGCCCGACCGCCCACGCCGGCAAATCGACGAGATGCCACTTCCGACCATAGGAGAAGGCGTGCTGACCGAGATCGCCATAGCGATAGATGGAGACCCCGTCCAAAAAGATCTGTACGGACTGATCTGTTGTGGAGAAGAAGAGGCTCTCATCCACGCCCGTATCCGGCGGAATGTAGACACGAATCCAGACATGGTGCGTCCCCTCCGGAACAGCAACACCAAACTGCGGATTGAATTTTCTCCAATGCCCCTCATCCTTTGGAAATGCAGGGACGGTCTTCGCTCCACGAATGCTGAACTCCGGCGAATCCGTCTGCCAATATTCCCATGAGAGTTCGGAGGTTTCAGCCGAAGCCATATGTCCCGTGCAAACGAGCAGCGCAAAGAAAAGCATCTGCACAAATTTGCACCATCTCCGATTCATGCTCCGCTCACCTCCTTTCAAACATGTTCGTTGGAAAATGAAGTATACTTAAGGATTTTCAGGAAGAAAGTCCTAGCAATGTTTTACGTACAATCTCCTCCGGCACATCGCTGTGCACAGAGACCTTGCCAATGCCCTCGGCGAGCACCCAATGAATGCGTCCACCCAGGGTTTTCTTGTCGTGGAAGAGATCCTCGTACATCGCATCCGCCGTCACGCCCTCGGCGGTCAGCGGCAGCCCCATCGCGCGAATCAGACTTTCCATGCGGAGCCGGTCAGCGGCAGGGAGCAGCCCCATCTCTTCGCTGATTTGTGCCGCTCCCACCATGCCAATGGCAACCGCCTCTCCATGACGGTAGCGCACATACCCCGTCTCCTTCTCGATCGCATGCGCAATCGTATGCCCAAAGTTCAGGATGCGCCGAAGGCCTCCCTCGCGCTCATCCTGCCGCACGACATCCGCCTTGATCTCGCACGAGCGCGCGATCATGTGCGCCGCTGCCGCAGGCTCGAGCGCAAGCACCTGTGCGCAGTGCTCCTCGAGCCACGCAAAGAAATCGGCATCATAAATGATGCCGTATTTGATGATCTCGCCGAGTCCCGTTGCAATCTCTCGCGCGGGCAACGTCTTGAGCAGATCGAGATCCATAAAGACTGCATCGGGTTGGTAGAATGCACCGATGAGATTCTTGCCGAGCGGATGGTTGACGGCGACCTTGCCGCCGACGCTCGAGTCCACCTGCGCGAGGAGGCTCGTCGGCAGCTGGATAAAGGGCACGCCGCGCATATAGGTCGCCGCAACGAAGCCCGCGAGGTCACCGACCACGCCGCCGCCGAGTGCAATGATCGGCGATCTGCGGTCAAGCCCCAGCTCGATCGCGCGCGTGAAGAGGTGGTCTGCCTGCGTGAGGCTCTTCGAGGACTCGCCTGCGGGAATCGTGACGATCTCCGTCCGCAGCCCTGCGCGTTCGAGCACCTCCGCAATATGCGCGGCGCAGAGCGCGCCGACATTCGTATCCGTGACGATCATACCGCGCGCAGAGTACCCTGCCTGACGCACGAATGCGACGACCTCATCGTCAATGGAATTCCCGATCACAATGGAATAGCTGCGCTCCCCGAGAGCAACTTCTACCTTGTATGTCATTTTATTTTCTCCATATCCGAAGTGCCTGCAGGATGTGCTCTGCCACCTCGAGCGGCGAGCGGCCTCCCGTATCGACTGTAATATCCGCATCCTCATAGAGATGGCGGCGCTCCTCGAGCAGATGCATGACAGCGGCACGGCGATCCCCCGCATCCGCATGATCGAGCACGGGGCGCGTGCCGCGCGCGGCTGTCCGCTGGAGAATCGTATCGACATCAGCGGTCAGCGCGACGAGGATGCCGCTGCGCCGCAGGATCGCGACGTTCTCCGCATCCTTGACCGTGCCACCCCCCGTTGCAATGACAAGGTTCGTGCGCTGTGCCGCCTCACGCACGGCTTCCTTTTCACGCGCACGGAAATACGGCTCGCCATGCTCCCGAAACATCGCAGGGATGGACATGCCGTGCTTCTCCTCGATCTTGCGGTCGAGATCGTGAAAGGCGCAGCCCAGTCGCGAGGCGAGCAATCGCCCGACACTCGTCTTGCCCGTGCCCATAAAGCCAATCAGCACGACGTTCTTCATGCGAGCTCCCATACCCTTTCGAGGCGTGCACGATAGGCGGCGAGGGATGACTTGAGATCGGTCATCGAATCCGCATGGAACTGCGTACAGATGGCATCCGCGAGAACGTAGGAGACCATCGCCTCGCCAACCACGGAGGCTGCGGGCACGGCACAGGCATCGCTGCGTTCCTTGCTCGCCGAAACCTCCCTGCCCGTCGCAATGTCGACGGTCTTCAGCGGTGCCATCAGCGTCGGGATGGGCTTCATTGCTGCGCGCACAATGAGTGTCTCTCCATTTGTCATGCCCCCCTCGAGACCGCCCGCACGATTCGTCCTGCGATAGGGACGTCCATCTGTCCCCATATAGAGCTCATCGTGGATCTCGCTGCCGGGCAGATGCGCACACGCAAAGCCCGCGCCAATTTCTACGCCCTTAATTGCCTGAATGGACATGAGAGCGCCTGCCAGCTTTCCATCGAGACGCGCATCCCACTGTGTATGCGAGCCGAGACCGACAGGCAGCCCGCGCACGACGATCTCGAAAACACCGCCGAGCGTATCGCCCGCCGCCTTTGCCTCGTCGATGCGCGCCTTCATATGCTCCTCTGCCTGAGGGTCACATACATTCAGATCGCTGCTGTTCGTCACGCCGATATCCTCTTCGCGCATCGCTGCGTGGTCGACCGTCACGCCGCCGATCTCCGTCACATGCGAGGCAACCGTCACACCGAGCGCCGCGAGGAACTGACGGCAGACGGCACCGACGGCAACCCGCATCGTCGTCTCACGCGCACTCGAGCGCTCGAGGATATCGCGCGCGTCCTGACGGTCGTATTTGAGTACGCCTGTGAGATCGGCATGCCCTGGTCGTACAGCTGTGACCTTTGACCCTGCGGGCGCACCAAAGGCATCCATGCGCTCCGTCCAGTTTGCAAAATCGCGGTTCACAACCTGAAGCGTGATCGGCGAGCCGAGCGTCTCCCCGAAACGCAGCCCCGAAAGTACTTCGACACGATCCGTCTCGATCTTCATGCGGTCGCCGCGCCCATAGCCCTGCTGGCGGCGCGCGAGCTGTGCATCAATCGCCTCGCGCGTCACACGCAGCCCCGCCGGCATCCCGTCGAGAATCGCCGTCAGCGCCACGCCATGCGACTCACCGCCCGTGATAAAACGCAAATGGCTCATTCCAATTCCCCCGTACTAAAAATTATGTTTATCTTGAAATAGATTCGATACAAGCCCGCCTTTTCCTGCAAGTGTATCCGCCTTTGTTGCGCAGCGAGGCGTTCCATATACAGCAAATTTATTGTTCCGCCGCACCCGTATACGCAGCGATGTTGACGCAAAGAACGCCATGCAGCTCATTTCCCTCTGCCGCGAGTGAGAAGGAAGAGAACTGCACGCAGCGCTCCCCCTCCTGCAGAGCGCGCAGAAAGGAAAGGACATCAAAGTAATTCCCGTGAAATTTGAATTCGATCGGCTGCACTGCAATCTCGCCCGCAGGCTCGGACGGCTGCGGTGCAACGCCGACAATCGACACGCCGCTGCGCCGAGCAAGGCTCTCCACCTCATGAATGAACCTGCCCTGCCCCTGCACATCGGGCAGAGCATCCGCAAGCCGCCTCTGGCGCGCCCGCAGCTTTGACTCGGCCTCATCATCTACAAGCAGAGCTCTCTGATATGCATCTGCGCGCATGAGAAGGGTCTCAGCCGCTGCCCGTTCGGCGTGTGCCGCATCGCGCTGCACAGTGATATACGGTCCTATGAGGAGCACATAGAGCAGAAACATCGCCAGCGCGAGGACCAGAGCAATCTCGATGCGCTGTCGCTCGGAAAGTCGTTCCATCATGCCCCCCTACCAGCTGCTGTGCAGGATGAAGTGGATGCGCCCCGGTATATTGGTCGTGCGCTCCCCCTGCCCCGCCTGTTCGAGCGTGACCTCCGCAGAGAAAAATGCGTCCTCCTCCATCGCGCCCATAAGCGCGGCAAGTGCCGCATAGTCTGCGGCTTCCCCGTCGATTCGAATCGCATGTCCCTCTGCCTGTACCCCCGAAATATGCACGCCATCGACTGTCATCGAGCCAAGATGCACGAGGAGCGCAGGCAGCGGCAGAGATTCTGCTGAAAACGCAGAGAGCAGCTGCTCACGCTGTGCCACATCGGCGCGCAAAGCAGAGAATTCCTCCATCCGCGCCAGCTCCGAGCCCCGGAGCGCAAGTTCTTCTGCAGTACGGTCACGCGCCTGACGCACCGCCATGTAAGAAGCAACATCCGCACCAACGCCCGCGAGAAAAAGTGCAGCGGCAAGAACGGCGATCAGCTGCGCCGCATATGCACGCAAGAGTCCAGAGATCGGCTGCCGCGCCGTCCAATACAGATGCTCGGGCGTGCACGCACGCATGAGCAGCCCCGCATAGACGGCAGACGCAATCCCATCCTCCGCGCTTTCCATCTCCCACGGCATACGCGGCTCACGCGCCGCCTCGATCTCATCCGCAAACACACCGCCACCCGGCGGATAGACGGTAATCATCTGCAATCGCAGCCCCTCAGCAGAGAATGCAGCAAAATATGCACGGATGCGATGCTTGTCCATCCATGCCGCCCAATAGCGCTGCGACTCAGTCTCGGACAGCGTTGTGCACACAAGCTCAACATCATCGGATAGAGGTGCCCCCGCCTCGTCTGCCTCGGCGCGCAACGACCAGAGGAGTGCCTCCCGCAGCTCTCTGCCGCTGAGACGAATGGGCAGCTCCCATTCCGCCGTCTCCGCCTCGGTGAGGGGGAGCGCCAATGCCAGCGGGAGCCTCGCCCATCCCGCACTCTGCAGCGCAGCACAGACAGCGGAGGCGAGTGCCGCAGCATCCGAAGGTGCGGGGCAGAGGGTCTCCGACGTGCGTGATTCCGTCACCATCCACGCGCCCCCATGCTCCTCGGCTGCACATAGGTGCGCGAGCACAAGTCCCTTTCCCCCAGGATAGAGGCCAACTGCCTCGTGCGTGCGCCACAAGAGTCTAATACCAGCGCTGCCAAACATAGCGATTGTCCTTCTCCTTCTTCTCCATCCGCGCGCGAACGATCTTTGCCCGCTCCCAGTTCTCTCCGTCGGGAATGCGCATCCCGCTCTTGTCGATGGCTGCCGCTGTGACCTTCAGTACATTCTCCGGCTCCCTAGCATCGGATCCCTCGAGAACGACGTGAAGCTCAATATCCGCTCCCACAGGAACATTTTCCTTCAAGACCTCCTCCGTGATCCTTTTCCGCTGATTCCGCGCGGGTGGCACACCGTACGCGCTGGCATCCCGCTCAAGTTTTGCTGCGGCCGTCTCCACCGCGCTCTCGGCGGCAAGGCGCAGCTGCATTTCCCGCTCATATTCCACTGCCAGATCGGCACCGTTGCGCATGAACGCAGCGGCGGCCAGCCCGAGCAGGAGAATTACCGTCAGTACAGCGAGTCCGACGGCAGAGACTGTGCCGCGCTCATCCTTATGTGCCACCCATATCCTCCCGCAGGTAGACAGCCGTTGCGAGGCTATAGCTGCGCCCCGTCACCATGCTCACGCCCCTCATCTCGATGTGGTAGAGGCGTGGACGCTGCGCATCCTCCCGTATGGAGAACGCCTCAATATGGACGCCCGCCCCGCCGAACGCTCCCGTGATGGGAGATGTCACCGCATTGAGCACCAGACGTCCATCTGAGAGCCAATAGCGATCCTGCGGCACATGATCCCACGTCCTCTGCCGCATTTCATAAACGCCTCGCTGCCGCTCCCCGATGTGGTCGGAGAGCAGCGCTGACTCCACGATGCGCGCAGCTGCAATCTGCATTTCCTGCCGCAGCTCCGCATCCGCGATCTCGTTCTGATAGCTGCGCCACGACCATACAATCGCAAAGACGAGAAAACTCAGCAGGAACGCAAAGATCGGCAGGCTGACGGCAAGCTCCATCAGCAGAAAACCCCTTGCGTCGTTCGTGTCCTTAGGGATTGCTTGACACCGCTCCATGATGCCTCATCCTCCGCACAAAATCTGCATGCTCCTCATGCCCCAACAACTCCCACGAAATCTGCAGATACACATCGTAGAACTCATCCTGTCGGACAACAGATGTCTCGATCTGATAGACTCGATCATTCGAGGTGACCGCTGTCAGCGCAGACAGCGGCGGTATTCCCTGATCCAGCTCCGCCTCCATCATCGAAAGCTGTGCACGCGCGACAAACGCCGCCTCCATGCGTCCGGCAGCACGCTCCTCGAGCAATGCCGTTCGCGCAAAGAGCGTGAGCGCCGCCACAACAGCAAGGACAATGATCCCGAGTACAACAGTCTCGATGAGAACCCAGCCAGCCTCCGCTCTATTCCTCCTCGTCGACATGAGATGCTCCTCGGTGCAGGCGGATCCGCGCTGCCTGGTCAATCACAACGCGCAGCGCATCCTGCTCGTGCCCCACAGCATAGACCCGAATCGTCATATTGCTGCTCCAATCTCTTGCAATATCTCCGTTGCGGTCAAATGCCACGCGCTTTCCATGTGCCGTCTCCTGCTCGAATCGCACGAGCGGCAGCGGCTCATGCACGCGAACAGTCCCATCAAACGGCCGATGAAGTGCATAGCCATCGGTGTAAATTTCAAGACGCGGATCGCGTTTCCATGAGCGTCTTCCCTCCAACATATAGAGCTCCATCGCCGTCACACGGCTGATTGCCTGCACACGCCGAATTTCGGCAACGAGACGCACAGCCTCATACTCAACCGCCGCACGTGCATAGAGTGAAAGCGCCGCCGGAAGCGCCGCCGCAAATACGATACCGAGCACAGAGACTGCAACAAGCACGTTGAGAAGCGCCATGCCCTGCATTTCGGCGCGCCTCACAAGACAGTTCCCCAATAGAGCTGCCAGATCTGCGTGCCCGCGACAAAGGCAACGTAGCCGCCGACTGCGAGGAAGGGACCGAAGGGAATCCCCTCACGACGTTTTTTTCTCCCAGTCGCAAGGAGGAACACCGCCGCAATTCCGCCGAGCATAAAGGCGATCCAGACGGCAATCAGCGCCGATTCCCATCCCAGCCAAACGCCGAGTGCCGCCGCAAGTTTTACATCACCGCCGCCAAGGCCGTCGCGTGCGGCGATATACAGGCAATAAAATAAGACGCCGCAAAGCGTCCCACCGATGAGTGCTTCCCGCAGGGAAAGCAGCCCCGCCAGCACCGGAACAAAGCCGAACACAGCAAAGGGCAAAGTAATCACGTCATAGAGCATACCATCTCTGAGGTCAAGATAGGAGAGCCAGAGGAGTACCGCAGAAAAAAGACTGCCGAAGAGGCTGCGCAGCGTGACACCGCCGAAGAACAGAACGCCAATCACGGAAAGCAGCCAAAGAACAGCAAGCGGCACGAGGGCAGTTCGTGCGGGAAAAAGCTCATGCAGCTCTTCCTGCATCCTCATGCCTCCCTTACTCCTTCGTACGATATTCCTCCGCTGTCCGCCCCGCACAAGTCGCACGCCAGACATTGTTCTTCTGCTCGATCTTGTACGTGGCCTTTTCCATGGACTCTTCCTTTCCGCCGACGAGCACGTTGCCCGAGGGCGGCTTGAGGTTCTTGATGTCAGTCACATACTCCGCCAGATCGTCGATGCTCGCGGGGTTTTTCCCCTTCGCCGTCTGATACAGCACAATTGCCGTGTCGAGCGCCGTGAGATCCGCCTGCACCTTCACCGTGTTCGCCGTCGCAATCGCAGACGAGAAGCGCGGCACAGCAATCGCGAGGATCACCGCCAAGATCATCACGGCAAGCAGTGTCGAGAGCAGGGAAAATCCGCGCTGACCGCGCGCGGAACGCATGCGTTTACTTAAAGTCGACAAACTCATCAATACGCGCACCGCCCTTCGCCATCGGCTCCACGAAACTGCGCCACACATCCATTACAATGACGCGCGGATGTGTCCGATCCGCAAGAGCACAGCGCAGAGCCTCCGCGAACTCCTCCTGCGTCGATACCCCTATCGCCTTGATGCCAAAGCTCTCTGCATATTTCACATAGTCCATCTCATGGTCGAGCTCACAAGCAATGTATCGCTCCTCGTAGAGCACCTTCTGCAGCTGACGGATCATACCGAGACTGCGGTTGTTCGCGATGATCGAGATCACAGGCAGCCCGAGACGCGCAATCGTATAGAACTCATTGCCCGTCATCTTGATGCTGCCATCACCCGTGATGTGGATCACGCGTCGCTGATCCCCCCACGCAATCTGTGCCCCCATCGCTGCGGGCAGACCATAACCCATCGTCCCAAGGCCGCCCGAAGTCAGCCACGTCCGCGGCTCCTCCACGCGCAGATGGAGCGCTGCCCACATCTGGTGCTGCCCCACATCGGTTACGTAAGCGTATGCCTTACCTGTTGTATTCTGCGCGACCTGATTCAGTGCCCACGGCACGGTCAGACGGCCGACATGGTAATCGTAGTCGTACTCCTCCTGCCACGTGCGGATCTGCTCCCACCACGCCGCAAGATTACTCTTCGGTACCTGCCGCATAAGCAGACCGAGGATCGTACGCATATCCCCCGCGAGACCAAGGCTGTTTTCGATGTTCTTGTCAATCTCGGCGGGATCGATGTCGATATGGATGAACTTGCGGTTTGCCGTATACTTGCTGAGGTTGCCCGTTTGCCGGTCGGCAAAACGGCTGCCGAGCGCAATGACGAGATCAGCGGCACCGATGGCATAGTTTGCCGCCTTCTCCCCGTGCATCCCTGCAAAGCCGAGCATCTGCGGATGCGTGCTCGGCACGGCGCCCATGCCCATGAGCGTATGCACCACGGGCAGATGATATTTCTCGATGAACGCCGTGACCTCGGCCGACGTTCCCGCCGAGATCACACCGCCGCCCACGATGACGAGCGGACGCTCTGCGGATACGATCTCCGCCGCCGCCTCTGCCGCGCAGATCATAAAGTCCGCGTCGGGCTTGCCCGGAATGCGTGTCTGCGGCTCCTCGGGCGTATAGACAACCTCTTCAAAGAAAAGATTGCGCGGCACATCGAGGAGCACCGGCCCCGGCCGGCCGCTGCGTGCAAGGTCGAATGCCTGACGGATCGTCGGCACGAGATCGGCAGCATTCTTGATCTTATAGTTGTGCTTTGTCACGGGCATCGTCACATCGAGGATGTCTGTCTCCTGAAAGGCATCGCGTCCGAGCATGGCGATGTCGACCTGCCCCGTGATTGCAACCACGGGAATCGAGTCCATGTATGCTGTCGCAAGCCCCGTCACGAGATTCGTCGCGCCCGGCCCTGACGTGGCGATGCAGACGCCGACACGCCCCGTCGCACGCGCATAGCCGTCCGCCGCATGCGCGGCATTCTGCTCATGCGTTACGAGAACTTGACGGATCGCATCCTGTGCATAGAGCGCATCATAAAGCGGCAGGATCATCCCGCCGGGGTATCCGAACAACGTATCCACGCCCTGCTCGCGCAGACATGCCAAGACCGCCTCCGCACCTCTCATATGTGCGCACTCTCCTCTGATTTATACACAGTTGCGCCCGTATTATACCATAGGCCAACGAATTAGAGCAAGCTGTGCATGCGTCCAATCTCACGAATTTTTTCGACCGACATCTCCGACATGCATGACCTATCTCACCTATTGGTTTTCAGAATATACGATCGTTTCTATTATAGCATAGTTTTACGTACAGGAACAGATAAACAAATCACATATTTCCACGCCTCACAAAAATTTTTCCTCGTTTTCCCCGCGCAAACTTCCCCTTTACAGACCTTCCCCATCTACGGTATAATTACCATGTATTATGTTATAGTTTCCGCATTTCATCGCACATAGGCAGCATCAAGGAGTTTCACGATCTTCCTGATGCCTTTTTGTTTGTATTGCCCAAAAGGGGAGGGCGTACAACGGATGGATGCGGAGGGGAAAGGGGTCACAGATATGAAGGATGAAATCTTTAGTGTGCTCCAGCGGGTTGGGCGCAGCTTCATGCTGCCCGTCGCGATTCTGCCGATTGCGGGTATTCTGCTCGGCATTGGCGCGTCGTTCACCAACCCCACGACGATTGAGACGTACGGTCTCGGCGGCGTGCTCGGCGATGGCACAGCACTGCACGCCCTACTCACAATCATGGCAAGCGCGGGCAGCACGATCTTCGGCAATCTGCCGATCATCTTCGCAGTCGGCGTCGCGATCGGCATGGCAAAGGCAGAGAAGGAGGTCGCGGCACTCTCCGCGATGATCGCCTTCTTCGTCATGCACACGGCGTGCAACGCCATGCTGAAGCTCGGCGGGCAGATCCTGCCGGACGGTTCGATCTCGCCGCATGTGCTCGAGGGCACGATTGCCGCCTCCTGCGGCATCATGTCGTTCCAGATGGGCGTGTTCGGCGGCATCATTGTCGGGATCGGCGTGGCATGGCTGCACAACAAGTATCACAAGATCGTTCTGCCCAATGCACTCTCCTTCTTCGGCGGCTCGCGCTTTGTCCCGATCATCTCCACAATTGTCTTCCTCGGTGTCGGCATCGCGATGTACTTCCTCTGGCCGCTCGCGCAGCAGGGCATCTTCGCCCTCGGCAGTCTCGTCACAGGCACGGGCTACATCGGCACGCTGATCTTCGGCATCATCAAGCGTGCGCTCATCCCCTTCGGTCTCCACCACGTGTTCTATCTGCCGTTCTGGCAGACGGGCGTCGGCGGCTCGATGATGATCGACGGTCAGCTCATCCAGGGCGGTCAGAACATCTTCTTCGCGCAGCTCGCCTCGCCGAACGTCGCGCATTTCAGCGCAGACGCGACGCGGTATTTCTCGGGTGAGTTCATCTTTATGATCTTCGGTCTGCCGGGCGCGGCGCTCGCCATGTACCACTGTGCGCGTCCCGAAAAGAAGAAGGTCGCGGGCGGTCTGCTCCTCTCGGCGGCACTCACCTGTATGCTCACGGGCATCACGGAGCCGATCGAGTTCTCGTTCCTCTTCGTTGCACCCGCGCTCTTTGCGGTGCAGGTCGTACTCGCGGGCGCAGCGTACATGATTGCACACATGCTGAACATTGCCGTGGGACTTACGTTCTCGGGCGGTCTTCTCGATTTCTTCATCTTCGGTATCCTTCAGGGTGAGGCAAAGACGAACTGGATGTATGTCATCCCCGTCGGCGTGATCTACTTCTTCCTCTACTACTTCATCTTCCGCTGGATGATTCAGCACTTCGGCTTCAAGACGCCGGGCCGCGAGGACGACGACGAGGAGACGAAGCTCTATACCAAGGCGGACTACAAGGCACGCGAGGGCGCGGACGGCTCGGACGGCGGTGCGTCGGGTGACGCAAAGAGCGCGGCGATTGCACGCGGGCTTGGCAGCAAGCGCAACATCACGTCCGTCGACTGCTGCGCAACGCGTCTGCGCTGCTCCGTGGCAGATTCCTCTCTTGTAAATGAAAAGCTGCTCAAGGCGACGGGCGCGGTCGGCGTGATTGTAAAGGGCACGGGCGTGCAGGTCATCTACGGTCCGCAGGTCGCCGTCATCAAGTCGAACCTTGAGACCTATCTTGAGACAGCACCCGAGGTCGAGCCGGAGGACGATGCCCCTGCCACAGCTCCCGTCGAGGAACATCCCGCCGCTGCAGAAACAACGGCAACGGCCCCCGCAGGTGAGCAGCACACCCTTTGCAGCCCCGTCACGGGCACAGTGCATCCGATCACGGAGGCACCCGACGAGGCGTTTGCGAGCAAGATGATGGGCGATGGATTCTTCATCTACCCGAGCAAAGGAGAGGTGCTTGCACCCGCCGACGGCGAGGTGGTCTTTGTCTTTGACACGAAGCACGCCATCGGCATGAAGAGCGCGGACGGCACGGAGTATCTGCTCCACATCGGCGTGGATACGGTCGCGCTCGGCGGGCAGGGCTTCGAGGTCTTTGTCGAATCGGGACAGCAGGTGAAGAAAGGCGACAAGCTCATGGAGTTCGACATCGACTACATTCGTGAACATGCGAAATCCGATGCCTGCCTTGTGATCTTCACGGGACTGCCCGAGGGCACGAGCATCGAGATGACCGCCACGGGCGAGGTCGCGGCGCTCGATCCAGTTGCCAAGTTCTGATATTTACGTTTCACCAAAAAGCAGCTTGTTTTCGGACAAGCTGCTTTTTCTGTGGCATTTGTGACTTGAGAAACATTTCCAAAGTGGGATTCTATGTTATAATAATGCAAATACAATAATACAACAGGGGGAATTTCAATGAACAATACAAAGGCACCATTCCGCTATGACATCGTCGGAAGCTTCCTGCGCCCCGCTGCTCTCATGAAGATGCGTGAGGCATTTGCAAACGGGAATGCCACAGCAGAAGATCTGCGCCAAGCAGAGGACGCGGCGATTCGCGATCTCGTCGCAAAGGAGAAGGAAGTCGGGCTCTGTGCCGTCACGGACGGGGAGTTCCGCCGCCGCTACTGGCACCTCGACTTTCTCGCGGCACTCGGCGGCGTGGAGGAGATCGGTGCCGCGCATTGGTCGGTCGCGTTCAAGGGCGCACAGCCAAAGGCGGCGACGGTAAAAATTGTGGACAAGGTGGACTTCGGAGCGCATCCGTTCCTCGACCACTTCCATTTCCTAAACGATCTCGCGGGCGATGTCGTCGCAAAGATGACGATCCCCTCCCCCAGCATGCTACACCTCATCTGCTGCGTGCGCGCGACGGACTACACGCCAATTCCGCGCTACGAGAACGAGGATGCGCTCTTTGAGGATATCGCGCTCGCCTATCAGAAGGCAATCCGCGCATTCTACGAGGCGGGCTGCCGCTATCTGCAGCTCGATGACACATCCTGGGGCGAGTTCTGTGATCCGGAGAAGCGTGCAGCGTACGAGGCGCGCGGCTTCGACCTAGACCGCATCGAGCGCGCCTACGTCGCGATGATCAACCGTGCATTGGAGGCAAAGCCTGCGGACATGACGATCACCATGCACATCTGCCGCGGCAATTTCCGCTCGACATGGTTCTCCTCGGGTGGCTACGAGCCCGTCGCGGAGATTCTATTCGGCGGCTGCAGGGTCGACGGCTTCTTTCTCGAATACGACTCCGACCGCGCGGGCGGGTTTGCACCGCTCGATTTCATCAAGGATCAGCGCGTCGTACTCGGACTGGTCACCTCAAAATCGGGCGAGCTCGAAAAGCGCGAGGATATTGTCGCACGCATCCACGAGGCGGCAAAGCACGTCCCGCTCGATCAACTTTGTCTCAGCCCGCAGTGCGGCTTCTCCTCGACCGAGGAGGGCAACATCCTGACGGAAGAAGAACAGTGGAACAAGCTGCGCTTCATCAAGGAGATCGCGGAATCTGTCTGGAAATAACTCCATAAAAAAGCGGCATCACATCGTCAATATTGAACGATATGATGCCGTTCCTTTATGCGTATTTACTTGATAAACCTGACCTGCTTGCAGATCTCCGCGCACGCTTTTTCCTTGCGTTCGTTGAAGATCACCTTGTTCTCCTCGAAGATGTTGCGCCCGTGGCTGTCGATGGAGACGATGAGAGGGCCAAACTCCTTCACCTTGCACGTCCAGAGTGTCTCCGGCATGCCGAGGTCGAGCCAATTCGCGTCGACGATCTCCTCGACGCACGCGGCGGCGACGACAGCGCAGCCCGCAGGGAATACGCAGTGGAGCGCCTTATGGTCGCGGCAGCCGCGCATCGTGCCGTCCTTCATGCCGCCCTTGCCGATGATCAGGCGCACGCCCGTCTCCGCGATGAATGCCTCCTCGAATTTCTCCATGCGCATGCTGGTTGTGGGACCGACTGTGACCATTTCATACTTCCCCTCACCGTGCTTGCGGATGATCGGCCCCGCGTGGAGAATCGCGCCGTCCTTTACGTCGACGGGGAGCTTTCGTCCCTCCTCAATGACGCGGCGATGCGCCACGTCGCGGCAGGTTGTGAGATACCCCGTGAGATAGATCACGTCGCCGACGTTGATGTCCGCGAGATCTTCGGGCTGAATTGGGGTTGTCAGAACTTTCTTCTCCATCAGAAATCCACCTCCGCGTGCGAGAGAATCTTGTAGTCGAGGTTTTTGTCAAAGATGATATGACCGCGCCTGTGTGACCAGCAGCCGACGTTCACGGCGACGCCGATCACAGACGGATGGCGCGCGCTGTTCTCGATGTTGACGCCGAGGACGGAGTGCTTGCCCATCAGTCCCTGCGGACCGAGGCCGATGGCGTTGATGCCGTCCTCAAGCAGCTGCTCCATCATGGCGGCGCGCGGGTTCGGATTGTGCGAGCCGATCGGGCGCATGAGAGCGTTCTTCGAATGGAGCGCCGCGACCTCGACCGATGTGCCGACACCAACGCCGACGAGGAGCGGCGGGCAGGCGTTCAGCCCGTAGCTCGTCATGACATCGAGAACGAAGCGCGTCACGCCCTCGTAGCCCTCGCCCGGCATGAGCACCATCGCCTTGCCCGGCAGCGTGCAGCCGCCGCCCGCCATGTACGTATGGATCTCGATGTCGTCACGCTCGGGCACGATCTCCCAGAAAATCGAGGGAATCTGCTTGCCGACGTTCTTGCCTGTGTTGAACTCGTCAAACGTCTCCACGGCGTTGTGGCGCAGTGGTGCATCCACCGTCGCCTGCACGACCGCCGCGTGCAGGATCCCCTCCATCTCAGTCATGTACGGGAAGTTCGACCCGCATTTGAGAAAGAATTGCGCCGCACCCGTGTCCTGACAGCTCGGACGGTTCAGCTTTACCGCAAGTTCCTGATTCCTTTCCATTGTCTCATAGATGGACTTCGCAAGAGGAGCGTCCTCCTGTGCGGCGAGTTCCGCGATCTTTGCGCGCACATCGTCCGGCAGCCGCTTGCCCGTGTACGCCACGAATTTCGCGAGCACGTCCTGCATATGCGCAGAGGCTTCCGCTTTCGTCATAGAAATCTCTCCTTTATTCTAACATCAATACACAGTTACCAAATCCCAAGGATCTTCCACCAGACGGAGCCGATGCCGATCCAGATGATGATGTTGATGACGGAGCAGACGAAGCCCAGCTTCCACCACTGCCCCTGCGTCACATAGCCCGCGCCGAAGTAGATGGGTGCCGAACCCGTGGAGTAGTGTGTCAGCCCCGCCATGAGGTTCGAGAGGAAGGCGAGCCCAAGTGCCGCAAGATAGGGAGGTGCGCCCGCCGCAACGGCAACGGCGAGAAATGCCGCGTACATCGCCGTCGCATGCCCCGACAGGCTCGCAAAGCCATAGTGACTGTAGAGATAGACAAGGAAGAGAATGCCGAGAGTCAGCCCCCATGAGACGCCTGTCATCGCTCCCGTAACGCTTGCAGCGAACCACGGGATGAAGCCGATCTTGTTCAGTGCACCCGCGAGGCTCACAATGCCGCCCATCCACATCATGCCGTCCCATGCGCCCTTTTCCCGCAGCACATCCTCCCATGTGAGGACACCCGTGAGGAGCATCGCCGTCACACCGAGGAGGGCGGCAATGGTCGCGTTCACGCCCGTGTAGCCCGACGTGCTCCAGAGGAGGAGCGCACCGACAAAGATGCCGCAGATGATTTTCTCATCCCGCGTCATTGCGCCCATCTCCGTGAGTTTTTCGCACGCAAGTGACTGCGCCTCGGGCGTCCTCTGAATCTCGGGCGGATAGAGCTTGTAGAGCACATAGGGCAGAACAACCATCGAGAGCAGGACGGGCACGATGCCCGCCATCGCCCAAAGCCCCCACGAAATCTCAAGTCCTGCCGTGTCCCGTGCGAGCTCCGCCATCAGAGGATTCGGTGCGCACGCCGTCAGAAAGGCGGCGGCGATCGGTGCATCCACCTGAAACGACACGACGAGGAGGAATGCACCGATCTTGCGTGCCGTCGCCCCCGGCTCCGAACCGAAGACCGAAGCGAGGCTGCGCACAATGGGAAAGAGAATCCCGCCCGAACGCGCCGTGTTCGACGGCGTTGCAGGCGCGATAATAAAATCACTCAGGACGAGGGTGTAGGCAAGTTTTAGGCTGCTCGACCCGAATTTCAAAATGAGATAATATGCAATCCGCCGCCCCAGCCCCGTCTTGATAAAGCCCTGCGCGAACAAAAACGCCGACACGATCAGCCAGATCACCGTATTGCTGAAGCCCGCCAGCGCCTCTGCCGGCTTGATCGTATTCGTCAGTGCTGCAAACGTGATTGCCGCGAGCGCGACCGTCCCGAGCGGGAACGGCTGTAAAATAAAGCCGAGGATTGTGCCCGCGAAGATTGCGAACAGATGCCAAGCCGCCGGTGTCAGCCCCTCGGGCACCGGCAGGAACCAGAGGACGGCGATCAGCCCCGCCGTCAGAAAACATCGTACTCCCTTGCTCAAAAGAGTCCCCTCCCGTGATGATAATACACATTGTTTTGAGCGTTTATGCGCCCATTCATCCGAGAGAGTCTGCGCAGACCCTTTACTTATTTTGCATTATAAGCTATCCTTCCTTATAAGTCGAATACGTAAATCCCTATTCTCTCTATAGGAAAATTATTATACCGAGGTATATTTATGGAGTTCCGACAGTTCCGCTACATTTTGAAAATTGCCGAGGAGGGTACGCTCTCGCTTGCCGCGAAAAAACTCTACATCTCACAGCCGTCGCTCTCGCAGCTGCTCGCCGCGCAGGAGAAAAAGATCGGCGCACCTCTCTTCGACCGCGGCGGCGCACGCCTCACGCCGACCGCCGTCGGCAGGCTCTACCTCGAGACGGCGCGCTCCATCATCGCGCTCGATGAGGCGTTCCATCAGCAGGTGGATGACTGCGTGCACGGCGCGGCGGGCGACGTGACACTCGGACTCACGCAGTTTCGCAGCACACATCTCCTCGCGCCCATGCTTCCCGCCTTTCGCGCAAAATATCCGAAAATCACGCTCCATCTGCGCGAGGACACAACCTATCGACTCGAGGAACTTGCCACAGCGAACGAGGTGGACTGCATCATCTCGTTGCTGCCGATCAATGAGCATCGCTTTGACTATGATGTACTCTTCGAGGAGCGGCTGCTGCTCGCCCTCCCGCCCGCGCATCCTGTATGTACGGCACTCGGACTGACCCCCGGTGCGCGCGAAAATATTCCGAGTGTTCCCCTCGCGGCGCTGTGCGAGACACCTTTTCTCCTGATGCACCGCGAACAAAAACTCCACGATACACTCTTCTCCCTCTGTGAGGCGGCGGGCTTCCTACCGCAGATCACGCTCGAAACGCGCAGCATGAACACGGCGCACGCACTCGCGGGCGCGGGACTCGGCGCGGCAATCCTTCCCGAGACACTCATCGCCGCCGCTCCGCCCGCACATCCCCCCTGCTACGCTGCCATCGAGGGCGACCCGCACCGCACGATCATCCTTGCCCGCGCAAAGAAGCGTTACCTGCCGCGCGCCGTCGATATTTTCCGTACAGAACTGCAGGCGTTCTGTGCAAAGTGAACACGAAAAAAGATTGCTGCAGGAAGCTTTTTACTTCGTACAGCAATCTTCATTCATCGGTGGTGATTATTTCACAACATCCCCGTGCCAGTCCTTGATGCCGCCCATCTCGACAATGTTCGTATATCCCATGTTCGCGAGCTTCTGGGCTGCCTGTTGGCTGCGTGCACCGCTGCGGCAGTAGACAAAGATGCGCTGCCCCTTATCCGGCAGTTCCTTCGGCGGCGTTGTATTGATGGACTCGTTCGGCACATTGATCGCGTTCGGGATATGCCCGCCCGCGTATTCGCCCGCCGTCCGCACGTCGAGAACGATATACCCCTTCTCCGCCGCCATCATCTTCGCCGCCTCGTCGGAACTTACACGCTGAAATGCCGTCCCCTGTTCCTTTGCATCGGACGCAGCGGCGGACTTCGGTGCGTCTGCCTGTTGCGCACTGCCGCATCCGCAGATCCCCAGTGTCAGTACACTCAGACAAAGAGCCATAACAAATTTACTCATACAAAACCTCACAATCAAAGAATTATTTCTCAATATCGCCGTGCCAATCCTGAATGCCACCCATCTCGACAATGTTCTTGTATCCCATGTGCGCGAGACGGTTCGCGATATTCATGCTGCGAATCCCCTTGACGCAGTACACGAAGATCATCTGATTCCGATCGGGCAGCTCCTTCGGCGGATCTTCGCCGAACTGCTCCATCGGGATGTTGATCGCATGCGGAATGTGCCCCGCAGCGTACTCCTCGTGTGAACGCACATCGAGAATCAGATAGTCCTGCTCCCGCTGCATGAGCACCTGCGCCTCATCGGCGGTAATACGGCGGTATTTCGCCTGCTCCTTTCGATCTTCATACGCATCTCCATCACATCCGGCGATGGAAAACAGCGTCGCGAGAAGTACAAGGACTGCCACAATCTTTCTCATAGATTTCCCCCCAAAACATACCGCAGAAGCGGTGATCTATCGAAAGAGTATCATAATCGAACCGCCGATCGTCGGCAGAGCGACGATCCAGAAGCGCAGTACGGGCAGCGGTGCGAGATGTGTCAGCTTCGCTCCAAAATATGAGCCAACCGAGAGTGCGACGAGTGTCTGGACGAAGAGCCACGGCTCGAGCTGCCCATAGAGGACGTAGCCGATGCCGCCGCTGATGGAGATCGGGACGATGATCATCATCGTTGTGCCGATTGCCTGCAGGAGCGGCACGCCGAAGACGACCATGAGCGCAATCTGGATGTACGCCGCCGAGCCGATGCCGAACGCGCCTGATAAGACACCGCAAACGAAGCCGACGGGCAGCCCATAGAGATAGAGCCGACGCCCCGTCAAGAGTTCCTCGCGCACAGAAATCTGCCGTCCGAGCCACTCCGCCTGATAGATGCGCAGATAGAGGAGGCATGCGCTTGAGAGCAGCATTACGCCTGTAAAGAGGCTCAGGTTCGGCGCCTCCATATGGTTCGAGAGCACCGCCCCAATCAGAGCCCCGGCAAGTCCCCCCAAGCCAAGGACTGCACCCGTCAGCGGCACAACCTCGCGCTCGCGGTAGTGACTGACCGCCCCCGAGAGCGTCGTGAATGCCATCGAGCCGAGCGCGACGGCGAGCGCCTGATGAATGGGAATGCCAAAGCCAACGACGAGCAGCGTGATGATGACACCGCTGCCGCCTGCTCCGACAAAACCAATGATCCCCCCCATGAGGAGCATGGACAGAAAGAGCATAGCATTCTCCACCGGAGGCACAGCAAGCTGCGCCCCTATAATATAAAAGGAGCTGCACAGCAGCTCCCATTCATTGCGATGGTGACGCCTATGGGATTCGAACCCATGAACCCGCCGTGAGAGGGCGGTGTCT
>ERZ773087.462-NODE-462-length-30103-cov-24.585064_pt1 | contig 30103 bp, 20 predicted proteins | sample MGYA00511375_ERZ773087 | MGnify/ENA primary metagenome ERZ773087 (study PRJEB29015, sample SAMEA2737995) | human oral metagenome | biome: human oral; feature: human-associated habitat; material: dental | place: China | collected 2063 ...
ACAGCGGTTTCTTTTCGTATTTTATGGATTTATCACTCCAAATTCCGGAAGAACCTTTTATTTTTCTTAATGTTCTAAATGTAACAAATAAACCTTATCACTTAAATGACTGAAACCCCTTTTTGTCCTAATTTTTCACATGTTGATTTCCTAAAGACCATCAAATGGCTTGCAATTAACGCCCAATTGGCTTGCAAGAGATGCCCTTTAGAGGTCTTGTTAACGCCCTTTTGAAGCCTTATAAAGCACCTTTTAAAATCCCTCCTTGCAACTGCTTGATAGCAAATAACTTACATATGTGCTAAAATAACTCGCTTTTAAGTCAATTCTTTTCCTTTTCTTTGATTATTTTGTCAATATATTTCCTTATCCTTTGAGGCTAAATCTCACATGGAGGGACGGAGGTAACAGATGTTTTGTTTAAAGAGTTGTAGTCCAATAGAGACACCTCTGTGTATTGTTTTTAGTTCTGTTTCTTCTGCTTCTTATGTAACTTACTATGTAATAGGCTTACATTATCGCTCCATCTTTTGGAAGAACCTAAATTTCCTTAAGGTTGGTTCTGTAGAATCTACGATGGAATCAGCCTTTAATGAGGGATAGATAAAACTTCATTAAAGGAATTTTATAGAATCAAACTTAATTAATTTTAAACGGACAATAATATCCTTACAGATTCAGTTAATGTATAAAGGTACTCAGAAAGTTGACTATTTCGAGTCTCTCTCAGATGTGTAAGCATACCTACTTTGCATGATGAGGAGTGAATTTAGTTTTTTATCATTAATACTTATGGTCATGAAGAAAATTATTTCATTGGGTTTCTTAGCCCTATCATTTCTTATTTCTGTTCCTTCCCATGCTGATGAACCATTAAAGTTTGGTGTAAAGGCAGGACTGAATGTGAGTGATTTCTACTTTGATAGTGATGTTTTTAATAAATCTAATCAGATAGGTTGGTTCTTTGGTCCTACTGTGAAGTTTACCTTACCAGTAGTAGGTTTAGGTATGGATGCTTCTGTTCTCTATGACTATCGAGCAGCCAAACTTGATTATGCTACTATGACGCAGACCGTAAAACAACAGCAGATAGCGATTCCTGTGAATGCTCGCTATTCTATTGGATTAGGTAGTGTGGCAAGTGTTTTCTTCTTTGGCGGTCCTCAGATTGCATTTAATATTGGTGAAAAGGAGTATCAGTGGAACATGAAGAGTACCTATGCATTGAAGAATAGTAACTTCAGTGTCAACCTTGGTTTCGGTGTAACGGCATTTAAAAATTTGCAAGTTAGTGCTAACTATAATATAGCTTGTGGTAAGACTGGGCATGCAACCTGGAAAACTGCTACTGATGCAGCGACGTCTGTCTTTAATAAGAAGGGTAGTCGTAATAACTCATGGCAAGTGGGTATAGCCTATTTCTTCTAAGAACAGAAGTTTAGTAATATATTAAAAAGTCCCATTTCATCGAGAATGAAATGGGACTTTTATGTGATAGAACATTATATTGAGATTGTTTCTGTGATAGTATAGTGTTATTGATGACTTCTATCATTGTGTATTTGCATCTTTCTTTGTAACTTTGTATTCAAACCAATGTCTGGCTTATAGTATTGTTTGTGTTGGTTGATAGGTAATAAAGAATTTGTAATGACTTACGCTAATATTATTCTCCCCCTTCCTCTTGAAGGCTATTTCACGTATGGTGTTCCCGATGCTTTGGCGTCTCGTGTGACAGCTGGTGTACGTGTGTCTGTGCCTTTGGGAAAGAGTAAGACCTATGTGGGAATTGTTGCGGACTATCCTGTAAATATACCGAATCCATCGGAGAATGATGCTGTAGGCGGCAAGAAGATTACCTATAAGAATATCATAGATGTATTGGATAACACTCCTGTACTCTTACCACAGCAGCTAAAGCTGTGGCATTGGATATCCGATTACTATATGTCGCCAATTGGGGATGTCTATAAGGCTGCATTGCCATCGGGACTGAAAGAGGAATACGGTTATCGACCACGAACAGAACTTTATATCCAGTTAGCTGACAACTTACGTCATGAAAGGACGCTCTCACTTATGATTGATTCTATGAAGCGTGCAGCGAAACAAGTGGAAGTTCTTATGGCTTATTTGCAATTGTCTGGTGTCGATGAAATGGCAGAAATTACACCGGAGACAGTGCTGCGAGAAGTTACCAGAGAGGAGTTGATGAACGTTACTCATGCTTCTGTTGGTGTTATTCGCGCCTTACAGGATCGAAAAATATTGGTTACCTATGAGAAGGAGGTCGGTAGATTGAACAGTGGAAAGCCATCACATCCAGAGAATATAAAACCTCTGAATGAGGTACAGATTGAGGCTTATAATCAGATTCTCTTGCAAATGATGTCTCATCGTGTGACACTACTACATGGAGTGACCTCTTCTGGAAAGACGGAAATATACATTCATCTCATTCAAAAAGCCCTCAATGAGCATAAACAGGTGTTATACCTCTTACCAGAGATTGCCCTAACCGTACAGATAACAGAACGTCTGAAAGCCGTCTTTGGTAATCGTTTGGGAATATATCACAGTAAGTATAGCGATGCGGAGCGTGTGGAAATATGGCATAAGCAGTTATCTGATTCACCTTATGATGTTATTTTAGGTGCAAGAAGTGCTATTTTTCTCCCATTTCATCGATTAGGTCTTGTCATTATAGATGAAGAACATGAGCAGAGTTTTAAGCAACAAGACCCTGCTCCTCGTTATCATGCTCGCTCAGCAGCGATAGTGTTGGCACAGATGTATCCTAATGCAAAGACGCTTTTGGGAACAGCTACACCTTCTATGGAGAGCTATTATAATGCTAAGCAGGGCAAGTATGGTCTTGTTGAGTTGACACGCCGTTATAAAGATATTCAACTTCCCGAAATAGAGATTGTTGATATAAAGGATCTTTATCGTCGAAAGATGATGACAGGTCCCTTCTCTCCGCGTCTTCTCTCTGCTGTTTGTGAGGCTTTAGGACGTGGCGAGCAAGCTATTCTGTTTCAGAATCGACGTGGTTTTGCACCTATGGTGGAGTGTAGACAGTGCGGATGGGTTCCAAAGTGTCCAGACTGTGATGTTTCGTTGACGTATCATAAGAATATGAACTACCTCTCTTGTCACTATTGTGGTTATACAATGAAGGTGCCAGAGGCTTGCCCTTGTTGTGAAAGTGAGGATATCCGAGGTCGTGGTTATGGTACAGAGAAGATCGAAGATGAAATCCGTTATATCTTTCCAGAGGCTCGTATTGCGCGAATGGACCTTGATACAACTCGCACACGTAATGCTTATGAGCGTTTGATTAACGACTTCTCAACAGGGAAGAGTAATCTTCTGATAGGTACGCAGATGATTTCAAAGGGGCTCGACTTTGATAAGGTATCTGTCGTTGGAATCCTCAATGCAGACTCAATGTTGAATTATCCAGATTTCCGTGCATACGAACAAGCGTTTATGATGATGAGTCAAGTGAGTGGACGAGCAGGCAGAAGGGGTAGACAGGGTTTGGTAATTCTGCAGACAAAGAGTCCAGATTTGCCTGTTATTCAGCAGGTGGTGCGTAATGATTATCAGTCGTTTTATTCCGACTTACTTACCGAAAGGCTGGAATTTCATTATCCTCCATTCTATCGACTTGTCTATGTCTATTTGAAGCATAGGGATGAAAACACGGTAAATTCGGCAGGTTTGGAATTAGGAAGTAGGCTCCGTGAAATCTTCAGTGACCGTGTATTAGGTCCTGACAAACCTGCTGTAGCTCGAGTGAAGACCTTAAACATTAGAAAGATTATGCTAAAGTTGGAGAATGGTATTGACTATTCTCGTGTTCGCCAGTATCTTCGTGGAGCCTTAGAAGCCATGTTGAAGGATAAGAGGTATGGTGCTCTTCAAGTGTATTATGATGTTGATCCACTTTAGTATTAGTTACTTTTCTCTTTTCTAATGTCTTATTCCCCAAATTATTTTCATGAAGAAAAATATTTTTTATCATGAAAATAAATATTTCTTTTCATGAAAATAATTTCTTTTGTTCATGAAAATAAATGAATGGAGTTTGTTGTTAGGGTAGGATTGGAACTTATGTTAGTCCTTTCTAAAATGTTGTTTGACCACTTTTAAAGCATATTTTTCAAATACGATAAGGTGTGAAAAGCATCTTTTATCTCATGTATAAATCGGTTTAAGATGGATGTTAGTCAAAGTAGGGGTAAAGTTCTTTAAAGCCTTCAACGATGTCGTTGATGAGGTTAGGATTGCTATGTAATTCCTTTTTGTTTAATAACAGGTAGGCACTCTTTCCTATATTGATCATATGCTCATACTCATTAGGACCAAATAGTGTAAGCGTATATCTTCTATATACACGGAACCGACTGGTGTTTTCTTCTGATTCTCCAATTCTATTGGCACCGATGAAGCCAAAGGAGGCTTGTGAATCTTTCTTTGCCACTTCGTTCATAATAGCCATACAAGTGTAGATACATTCTCTTGCTTCATTAAGTCCAGTCATTATATTATACTTCTTATCACAATCTCTGTGTGCCTTTAAGTGAAATTTGACAGCATAGAAATGATATTTGTAGACCTCAATCCAAACCCAATAAGTCTGATTAGATTTGGGAGATTTGAAGGAATATAACTCTTTGAATAGCATAAAGCCTTGGGGACCATCCCAAGGCTCTGTTACTTTCTTTACAAATCTATATGGATAATGTTTGATGTCCATTTCATTTATATTATAATATGAGATAAGGGTAGGCATCTATCTTTTCCCGCTTAGCCTCTTCGTCGGGAACACGTATGAATCCTTCTCCACTGTAGAGAATCTTTTTCTCTTCATCGGAGAGGTATTTAGCTATGCGTTGTTTATATTCCTTTGTCTTCTGTGCTTGATAAACTCTTCGTTTCGTTCTCAGCACCTGTACTTTATCTGTTGTTCCCATAAACTTATTCCTTTCTGCTGCAAATATATGAATATTAGTTGAAAACGACAAGTATTTAGTGATGAATTTATAAAAATGTAGAGGCAGCCAGAATCACTCTGACTGCCTCTTAGTGGTATTAGTTGTGGAAAACGGTAGATTTATTTGTGGCTTAGAAATCAATATCAAGTCCAACACCGAGTACCTTATTGGTACGAGTGAAGATATCGGTGTTCTTAGTTGCGAGAGTCTTAGGCTGCATAGTTACAGTACCATCTGGCAGTGTCACCTGCTCCTGACCTGCTTCGATAGCACCATCGTATTCCTTCTTGAAGTTTGAATAGTTGGTAAAGAAGTAAGCAACGTTGAGATGAGCGTTCTTTGCAACCTTAATCTTTGCACCGAAACCGAAGCTGTAACTGCTTGTTACGAAGCTAAGATCGGTCAGGTATTTACCATCGCCAAGTCCGTAGAGCGTACGCTGGCCACCTGCGCTGACTGTCACTGAAGGGTTGATATCCCACTCAACACCAGCAAGGAACTCTTGTGTGTTATGCTTAAGGAAGCGCTGCTTATCATTGTCCATGCGTGCATCCTTATCGAAGTAGTGGTTATATCCTGCCATAACACGGAGGTTCTTCAGTACTTCATACTGTGTACCGAGTGCAAGAATACCAGGAATATCGTTTGGTGTGTTCACTCCTTTCTTGTAACGTCCGGTATCATCACGCGTTATATTATTCTCAATATTGAACTTTGTGGTAAACTCATAGCGTGCTGCGAAGTTCCATTTGCCTGTGCGATAGTCAATACCGAGGATTGGAGTGATACCCCATCCGCGCTGAGAAACCTCTAAATAGCGGTCTTTTACCTTTTCTTTGCTACTGTCCAACTTATCTGCACCTGCGCGAACGAGCTTTGCACCTGCAGTTGCCTTCTGTGCACCAGCTGTGTATTGGTCTGCTGCAGCCTGTAACTGAGCCTTTGCTGTAGGATCGGTAGCTTTATCAGCTTGTGCCTGATATGCTGCTGCCTGAGTCTGTGCAGCAACAGCCTGTGCCTGCAATGCACTTGCCTTTTCGTTCAACGCGTTAACCTTTGATTGGAAATAGTCGTAGAGATTCTGGTTGTTTCCACCCACATTTGCTGAAATGTTGGTGATACTACCTTGGTATTTGTTGTAGATATAATTGAAACGAGCACCACCAAATACAGAGAGATTCTCGTTAATCTTATAAGCAACACCGAGCTGTAGTCCGAAGTTATACTGTTGACCGCTCATATAGCTTTGAAGGCTATAGCTGGTTGCAGGCGTTTCCTGCTGTCCAAGTAGTGCCGCAAAGGTAGGCAACTGCTGGTTGATAAGTGCAGGGAGGAGCGATACTGGACGTTCAAATGTAGGAAGACCGTCGTTGAATGCAGCCTTACCGCCGCCACCGGTTAAACCAAATCCAGCTTGAAAACTCCATTTATCTTTATTATATGCCACCTGGAAAGATGGGAGGATAGGCACAGAAGCCTTACCTTGATAGAACTTACTGCCATCAGTTGTATTGCCACCATTCAGCTTGAAAGGATACTCATAAGGAGTATTAGCTAATGCAGGCACACTGAAAGTAGATGTTATCTCACGTGTCTGATATACGTTCTGGAAGTTAAGAGAGAGATGAAAACCTTGGTCAAGGAAAGCTACACCAGCAGGGTTAAAGTAAACACCGTCAATACCAATAGCACCTACACGTGCAAAGTTACGGTTAAATGCGATGCTCTGATTGGTGTTTGTAAGCAATCCTCCGGCTTGTGTTGTTGTTGCCATTGCAAGTAATGCAGCTGCAAGGACAGTCTTCTGATACTTCATTGTTGATTCGTAAGTGTATATAAAACTTATATATTTTGGTTGCAAAGTTATGAATATTGTTCTAAACTTCCAAATTTTCGTTTGTTTTTTCTCATTTTTAGTTAAAATGTGCAGCGTTAATTAGGTAGTTAAAAGGTTGAAATAAGGTTATGTCGTTAAATGAATAGAATGGGAATAGAAGAAAGACTTATCTATATGCAGGTTATTACTATGCCATATTAGATGGTCTTGCAAAGGATGATAAACTCAAATATAAAATGCGATTTGATACGATGTCTATCTGTTTGCTACCAATAACTTATTCTTATATCGCTGGTGTTTGTAAACTATTTTTATGTTCCTTAAAACCAATACATGCTCTTTTGGCTTCTAAAAGACGCCTAATTGACTTGCAAAAGATGCCCTTTTGGAGTTTAACTAACGCCCTTTTGAAGTCCTATTAAGCACCTTTTGAAATGCAGTTTTGCAAATACTTGATAACGAATAACTTACAAAGGTATTGCTAATGACCGTTTTTAGCCTTATTTTCTGTCTTTTTGTGGCTTGTTTTGTAAAGAAAATTCTAATAGTTCGAGTGCTACAATATTAAAGAAAGCAGGCTAATAAACTCCATTTTCTCTGTGAGACATCACGTCAAAGTTCTAAACTTAAAAGGTAAATCTTATCATTTCAAATGGCTGTCCCCCCTAAAAAGAACCCCACTATGTTACTATTATTGTAACTTAGTGAGGTCTTTTGGCGTTTATGTATCTTCCTTTTGGAAGGGAAGGGGAAAGGAGGCAGCCTTGTGGTTGTCCTCAAGTTTCTATGCTTTCAACTGTGGGTACTGAATACGAGTATGATACATCGCTTTCAGACGTTCGATAAGTACAGCCTTAGCAGCGGTGATGTCACGGAATGTGATAGGACAATCCGTGAAGTTTCCATCAGCAACTTGACCATCAATGAGTCGGTTTACCAATCCACTGATACTCTCTTCGGTGTATTCCTGTAGAGAACGTGAAGCAGCCTCAACGGTATCACTCATCATTAGAATAGCCTGTTCACGGGTGAAAGGATTAGGTCCAGGGTAACGGAATAGCTCCTCGTTGACCTCCTCATCAGGATGTTCATTCTTGTAGTGTATGTAAAAATACTTAGCAAGTCCAGCACCATGATGGGTGGTAATAAACTCCTTAATCTCACGTGGGAGGTTATATTTTTCGGCAAGTTTCAGACCTTCCGTCACATGACTGATGATGATACGTGCACTCTCAAGGTCGTTCAGCTTGTCATGTGGGTTGATGCCTGCCTGATTCTCGGTAAAGAATGCAGGGTTGAGCATCTTGCCAATGTCATGATAGAGCGCACCAGTACGTACCAACTGGCTCTTTGCACCGATTCTACTGGCTATTTCTGTGGCAAGATTACCAACCGTGATAGAGTGCTGGAAGGTACCAGGAGCAACCTCACTGAGTCGGCGTAGCAGTTCATTGTTTGTGTTTGACAACTCAAACATTGTTACGGTAGATACGAAGCCGAAAGTCTTCTCGATGACCAACATCAGTGGATAGGTAAAGAGAAGGAAGAAGCCATTGACAGCAAAGTGGTAATACATGGTGCGATCAAGCTTCGAGAAATCGTCTGCCTGTATGAGTTGGAGCGATAAGTACACTGCTGCTGAGGCAATTGTGACAAGGAGTGCGGTAAGGAAGATTTGACTTCTCTTTGATAATTCGCGCAAAGAATAAATCGCCACGAGGCCAGCAACAAACTGTACGATAATGAATTCGTATTGATATTTGACAGCCACCGCACAGATAAGTACCATTGTCATGTGTCCTATGAAGGATGTTCGTGAGTCCATAAACACACGGAAGAATATCGGAGCCATACTGAATGGAAGGATATACACACTCAGAATGTTATGCTCCATCATCAAGGATGTGAGGATAGGATAGATGACTATCATCACATAAAGGAGCGATATGGAGCGTGGTTTGTTAAAATAATCTTTTCTGAAGAGTGCCAAGTAGAGTGTGAAAAGGCAAATGAAGATTAGGACGTAGATGGTCTGTCCGATGAAGGTAGATGTTATCTCGTCTTCAGTAGCCTTGCGTTTCTCCATTGCTTGCTCAAAGGAATTAAGCACACGATAGGTCTTTGCATCGACAATGTCACCACGATCGATGATGCGTTGCCCCTCCAGCACCATGCCTGAAGCCTGCGGAATAAGACTTAGCATATCATTCATCTCCGTCTCACTACGGTCTTTGTCATAGACAAGGTTTGCCTCTATGTAGTCGTTAAGATTACATTGCTGAAGTACGGAACGCTTCGGACCTAACAACGGGTCCATGAAAAGCTGCTCATAGGCACCGAGAGTAGAGTAGGTTTTATTAATAGGTACACTCACTGCCTGCTTACCAGTTACGACACGGATATAATGGTTGCTGTCCTTGGCAAGTGTAGAGTACTGTTGTGGATCAATGACTCCAGCCTCATAGATTTCATGTAGTCGGTGGGCAATTGCATCGACATAGTCTTTTGACAAGCCTGGTATACCATCCTTGTATGCCTGCTTAAACTGTTCAATCTTCTTCTGTTCAACCGTTTGGTTAATGTTGTAATAAGGCTGGAAATGCTTTGTGATAGAGTCTTTCTCAATCTTCAACGCAGCATCAGTCTTAAAGATAGGGAAGTCAAACTTAGCAATCAACTGTCCGTACATCCATGGTTTTCCTTCGTCATAATGGAAAAGTTTACCTTGTGTACGGGGTAAAAATAGCACTATCAAAACGACGGCAACGATGATCAAGGCTACTCTTGAGACCATGTTCCGCCAATAGGGGTTGCTTATGTTTTTGAATCTTATCATCTTATATATTGTTTCGTGAATGTTATAACAAGCTGTTCTAACTTGTTGCGTAATCCTCTAACAACTTGCGAAAATACTAAAAATATAGCGGATAGTCAAAAAAAAGCATTAATTTTGCAGGAAAATATAATATTTAAGACAATGGCAGAAAGAAATGTGAGAGTGCGTTTTGCTCCAAGTCCAACAGGTGCTTTGCATATTGGTGGTGTGCGTACTGCTTTGTATAACTACCTTTTCGCTCGTCAACATGGCGGCAAACTTATCTTCCGTATTGAAGACACAGACTCTAATCGTTTTGTTCCTGGGGCAGAGGAGTATATCCTCGACTCTTTTGATTGGTTAGGTATTAAGTTTGATGAGGGTGTTAGCTTTGGTGGCGAACATGGTCCTTATCGTCAGAGTGAACGTCGTGATATTTATAAAAAGTACGTCAATCAGCTTTTAGAAGCTGGTAAGGCATACATTGCTTTCGATACGCCAGAGGAGTTAGATGCGAAGCGTAAGGAAATTGAAAACTTCCAGTATGACGCGCATACTCGTCTACAGATGCGTAACTCTTTGACAATGTCAAAGGAGGAAGTTGAAAGTCTGATAGAAGATGGTCAACAATATGTTGTTCGTTTCAAGATAGAGCCAGGTGAGGAAGTTCATATCAATGATATGATTCGTGGTGATGTTTGCATCAAGACAGATATCCTTGATGATAAAGTTCTGTTCAAAAGCGCAGACGAATTGCCAACTTATCACCTTGCAAACATCGTTGATGACCACTTGATGGAAATCTCTCACGTTATTCGTGGTGAGGAATGGTTGCCAAGTGCACCGTTACATGTATTGCTTTACCGTGCCTTTGGCTGGGAAGATAGCATGCCACGCTTTGCCCATCTGCCTTTGTTGTTGAAGCCAGAGGGTAAGGGTAAGCTCAGTAAACGTGATGGTGACCGCCTTGGTTTCCCTGTGTTCCCATTGGAGTGGCACGACCCTAAGACAGGTGAAGTAAGTTCAGGCTATCGTGAGAGTGGCTATTTCCCAGAGGCAGTAGTCAACTTCTTGGCACTTTTGGGCTGGAACCCTGGTACAGAACAGGAACTCTTCTCGCTTGAGGAACTTGTAGAAGCATTTGATATCATGAAGTGTTCAAAGAGTGGAGCTAAGTTTGACTATCAAAAGGGTATGTGGTTTAACCACGAATACATCCTCCAAAAGTCTGATGATGAGATAGCACAACTCTTCGCACCAATCGTAGCTAACAATGGTGTTGAGGCTACTATGGAGCAGGTGACACAGGTTGTACACATGATGAAAGACCGTGTTAGCTTCGTGAAAGAACTTTGGGAGCTTTGCTCTTTCTTCTTCATTGCACCAACAAGCTATGATGAGAAGACTGTTAAGAAACGTTGGAAGGAATATTCTGCACAGCAGATGAGCGAGCTTGCTGATGTCTTGGAGGGAATAGAAGACTTCAGTGTCGAAGGTCAGGAACCTATTGTTTTGAAGTGGGTAGAGGACAAAGGCTATAAGCTTGGTGATATCATGAACGCATTCCGACTCACCCTTGTTGGTATTGGTAAGGGTCCTGGAATGTTCGATATATCTGCTTTCCTTGGCAAAGAGGAAACCTTGAAGCGTATGCACAAGGCTATTGAGGTGTTGGGATAAGCACCTTGAAAGGCTAAATTAATTGAGCCGGGTATGTATAATATAATAATGTATGTCATCCAGTTTGGTATCGCTGTGGGTAGTCTTTTCAATGAAAAGCTACGTAAGATGTGGCGAGGAGAACAGGAGGCTGTGCGGATTTTACGTGAAAAGGTGGAGCCAGACGCTCAATATGTTTGGTTTCATGCTGCTTCATTGGGCGAGTTTGAACAGGGTCGCCCTTTGATAGAGCAGATACGAAAAGACTATCCGCAATATAAGATTCTGCTTACTTTCTTTTCTCCTTCAGGCTATGAGGTGAGGAAGAATTATGAGGGCGCAGACATCATCACCTACCTTCCTATAGATACGGTGGGCAATGCACGCAGATTTCTACGTGCAGTTCGTCCTGTCATGGCGTTCTTTATCAAGTATGAATTCTGGTATAATTACCTGCATATCCTGCAGTATCGTTATATACCAGTCTATAGTGTGTCAAGCATTTTCCGTCCAGATCAAATTTTCTTTAAGTGGTATGGTCGTGGTTATGGTCGTGTCTTGAAGTGCTTTAGCCGTTTCTTTGTTCAGAATGAGGAGAGCAAGGAACTCTTGAATAAGATAGGAATATCAGATGCTGTTGTTGTGGGTGATACTCGCTTCGACCGTGTTTTGCAAATCAAGGAGGCAAGCAAGAGATTGCCCTTGGTGGAGAAGTTCGTCAATAGGGATGCTACTGATAGAAAGAAAGTCTTTGTGGCAGGATCATCATGGCAGCCTGATGAGGAAATCTTCCTTAAGTACTTTAATGAGCATAGGGACTGGAAACTTATTATTGCACCGCACGTTATCGGAGAAGATCATCTAAAGACTATCCTCTCACTGATAAAGGATAAGAAGGTAATACGCTACACACAGGCAACAGAAGAGAATGTTGCTGATGCAGATGTATTGATTATCGACTGTTTTGGTTTGTTGTCTTCGATTTATCATTATGGTGATGTCGCCTACGTCGGTGGTGGTTTCGGTGTAGGAATCCACAATGTTCTTGAGGCTGCTGTGTGGGATATGCCAGTTCTCTTTGGTCCTAATAACAAGCATTTTGCTGAAGCACAAGGACTCTTGCGTGATGGTGGTGGCTTTGAAGTTTTTGACTTTGAAAGTTTTAGTTTGTTGATGAATCACTTTGCTGAAGACGAAGAATATCGCTCTGCTTGTGGTTCTTTGGCAGGTACTTATGTCGAGAGTTTGGCTGGTGCTACAAATAAAGTTCTAAGCAACGTAAAGTTATGAAATATCAGATAACGTGTGATAACTGTGGAACACAGTTTATTGTTGAGGCTGAAGAAGGACAGACAATCGAGTGTACTTGTCCTCATTGTCATGGTGTCATGGAGGTTACATTGCCTTTGGTGAGTGCTGGTCAGCAGTATGAACAACCTACAGGCTTTACCCCACAGGCACAGCAGGTACAAGGAGAAACGCACAAGAAAGATAGCAATGCAATCCTTTGGGGCGTTGTTATCGGTCTACTTCTATTGGCTGGTGGTGTAGGTGCTTATTTCACTTTCGGCTCTTCTTCGCCAGAAACACCTGTGACTGATAGCATCCCTAATGATACGATTCCATATGAATCTCCTATTCAAGTAGAGCAAACTCCATCTGTTGATACTGTGGCAACAGCCCCAGCAGAGCCTGAGCAGAAGGAGGAAGAGCAAGTTGAAGAACAGCCAGAAGAAGGCGCAGATACCATTGCTGTACCAGGACACGATGAGTAACTTCAACGATATACATAACGAATAAAACAGAAATATATACATGGGAAAGATTATTTTAACAGGTGACCGCCCTACAGGTAAACTTCACTTGGGTCACTACGTGGGTTCTCTCCGCCGTCGTGTGGAACTTCAGAACCTCGGAGACTACGATAAGATGTTTGTCTTTATGGCAGACGTACAGGCGTTGACAGATAATGCTGACAACCCAGAGAAGATTCGACAGAATATTATAGAGGTAGCTTTAGATTATCTCTCTGCTGGCTTGAGTCCAGAGAAATGTACACTCTACATACAGAGTCAGATTCCTGAAATAGCCGAACTGACCACTTTCTTGATGAATCTTGTCAGCGTAAGCCGTGTTCAGCGTAACCCAACGGTGAAGACTGAGATTAAGATGCGCAACTTTGAAGCTAATATCCCAATGGGTTTCTTTGCTTATCCTGTTTCTCAGGCTGCTGATATTGCTGCTTTTAAGGCTACTACTGTCCCTGCAGGTGAGGACCAAGAGCCTATGTTGGAGTTGACACGTGAACTCGTACGTCGCTTCAATCAGATTTATGCACCAGTACTCGTTGAGCCTGCTATTATGTTGCCAGAGAACGCTACGGCACGTCGTCTGCCTGGTACAGATGGTAAGGAGAAGATGAGTAAGAGTCTTGGTAACTGTATCTATCTCTCTGACGATGCTGATACCGTATGGAAGAAGGTGAAGACAATGTATACGGACCCAACTCATTTGAATGTATCTGACCCAGGTCATGTTGAGGGTAATGCTGTGTTTACTTACCTTGATGCCTTCTCAACCGATGAGGACTTCGCTGAGTTCTGGCCAGAGTTCCAGAACCTCGACGAACTGAAAGCTGCTTATACAGCTGGTGGTATCGGTGATATGAAGTGTAAGAAGTTGCTCAATAGTGTCTTGAACAAGATGTTGGATCCAATCCGTGCGCGCCGTCATGAGTACGAACAGGATATTCCAGAGATTTATAATATCCTCAAAAAGGGTTCATTGGAAGCACGAGAGACCGCTGCCAAGACAATGGATGAGGTGCGTGCAGCTATGCAGATTAACTATTTCGAGGATACCGATTTGATTCAGAGTCAGGCAGAGAGATTCGGACAGAAGTAAGTCTTTAGCTCTGTTTTAAAGTCATATAGCAGTCTTATTCCATCTTTTTATAGAAGGAATAAGACTGTTTTTTGTGTCTAATAGTCTTGCAGTTAGTACTTTTGATTAAGTTTTCTTACCTGTTCTAACGTATGTGCGAACGCCCCGCACGTATGGTGCGGACGCTTAACACCATTGGTGCGGAGGCTTAGCACGCTACAATAAGTCCTAATTCTTCGAACGATTTATTGGTCGGAAAGAACCATAATACTAAAAGTAAACCATGCTTTAACCCAATTCGGTCATTAGAGCCTAAGCATATTTTGTTTTATTATCGAGCAGATTGTTTGGCTTTGGTGCGCAGGCGTAGCGGGCTACGTCAAGCTACAAAGACAGACAAAATGCCGATAAGAAAATAAAAGATGTTAGGAAACAATACCATACCATAGTAATAATGTACATATTGTGGTCTAATGACCGATTTGGGTTTAAAACCTCAGTTATTATTTATATTGAGTGGAGGAGGGTAGATGAAGAATCCCTTTTCGTCTGATAGTCAGTAGAGTTTACACTCGTCTTGATTAAAATTAATGATTATTTAGAAAATATTTCTTAGCATAATTTGTGTCAAATAAAAAAAGTCCCTACATTTGCCTATATCAACCTAAACAATATATAACATCGGCAAATGGCGTTCTGCGGAAAGGGGAATAATACCTCCTCTCGTAATAAGCCATTAATATCGTGAACATAAATAGAATATCATATTAATAATTTTATATCCTTTCGTGCTACTGTAGACATGACGCTCTTTGTCAACAGTTTTGCGGAGGAACTAAACAATCTTTACTATTAAAAGTTAGATGCGCATGATTTTACACATCAAGCCAATCGGTTTTACGTTATGCATGGGTGTATCTTTCTTGATGCCAACGCATGGATTTGCAGTGTCAAAACTGCCTGTTCAAAGCGTACAGCAATCAGGGAAATGCACGGGTATTATTCTTGACGAACAAGGAGAGCCTATCATTGGTGCCACTGTTCAAGTGAAAGGTACAAGTAATGGAGCTGTTACTGATTTAGACGGTCGCTTCTCTTTATCAAACATTCCTCCTGGTAGTATTATTGTTATTAGCTACATTGGTATGGACACCAAGGAGGTGAAATGGGATGGTCAGGAAATTAAAGTGACGTTAAAGGAGGAACAGCATGCTCTCAACGAACTTATCGTGACAGGTTATGGTGGTCAACAGAAGCGTGCTACGTTGACAACAGCTATCTCTAAGATGGATAATAAGGTATTAGATGCGGCAGCTTTCTCAAATGTCGGTAGTGCGTTGCAGGGTAGTGTGACAGGTCTTCAGGTTGTCAATAGCTCTGGTCAGCCAGGTACTGCGCCTTCTATCACCTTGCGTGGTGGTGCTTCTATCACTGGAAGTGCTCCTGCATTGATTATCGTTGATGGTGTTGAACGTACTTTGTCAGAGATTAACCCATCTGATATCGAGTCAATTGAAGTATTGAAGGATGCGGCGTCAACTGCAATTTATGGTGCGAGAGCAAACGGTGGTGTAATCCTTGTTACAACAAAGCGCGCTCAAGCAGGAACTTCCAGCATTAATTATCGTTTGAAAGTGGGTGCCAACTTCAAGCGTGATGACTATAAGTTCATGAATGCCCGTAACTATCTTTACTATAACCGAATGGGCTTCAAGCGTTATGCTGATGCTATGGAAGGACACGGAAGGGCTGCTAATGTCGATGCACAGAATGGTTATTCTGGTCGTGGATATACTGATTACACTCCACGTACGGATGTTATGTATTACGATGCAACCAATCCTGAGCACCAAAGACTGCTAACTGAAGAAGGATGGGAGGTTATGGACGACCCTTACTATGGTGCAACAAATGGTGCAAAGCTTATCTTTAAGGATTATGGAGGTCTTTTAGAAGATGCAATCTACCATAATCAAACCCTTACACAAGACCATTATCTGAGCTTCAGCGGTGGTAATAATATGGGTTCTTTTGTAGCTTCATTAGGTTACTATAATGAGAATGGTGTTGTACGTAATACTTCTTTCCGTCGTTTCACTGGTAGCGTGAAGGGTGATTATCAAATCAAGCCTTGGCTGAAGGTGCGTGCTGGTGCACAATACACCTGGTTTACGAAGCCAGATAGTTATTTTGGCTCATGGAGTTCTTTGTTCTATCGTACCCGTTCACAGCGTCCTACATGGAATCCTTACCTTGCTGATGGTTCTCCAGCACCAGGTTGGAGTAGCTCAGATGGTAACTATATGTATTGGAATGATAAACTCACGATGGAGAATGGTTCACGTTCAGAAACCTTCAACATAGGTTTTGACTTGACATTAATACCTAAGCATCTGAAGATGTCAGCCAATGGATCTATTTATCATGTGCTGAATCAGAATGAAAGCTTCAATAAAGCTTATTACACACAGAGCAATCCTAATAGCATCAATACGACACGTCGTGCATATGCTTATATGATGAAGGATACACAGATACAGCTTAATACGATATTGAATTACTTTGATACGTTTGCTGAGCATCATAATGTCGACTTCATGTTGGGTGCGGAGTATTATGATTATAACTACTTCTGGTTGAATGCTTCTACAAAGAATTCACCTACAGATGATATACCTACACTCAATGCTGGTGCTGATAAGGATAGCAATCCAAAGTCTGAGAAGTCTGGTAATCGTATCGAGTCTCTCTTTGGACGCTTCAATTATGATTACAAACAGAAGTATTTGCTCAGCTTTACTTTCCGCTATGATGGTAACTCTAAGCTGAAAGATAACCGTTGGGGCTTCTTCCCTGGTATCTCTTTGGGCTGGAACATGATGGAAGAAGACTTCTGGAAGGAGTCTAAGTTGTCGAACTTTGTTAGCAATATCAAGCCTCGTATCAGTTATGGTAGCAATGGTAATGTGAGTGGTATTGGTGATTTCTATATCTATGGAATCTATGATCAACTGACAAACTATCATGGTAACACTGCTTTCTATGACCGTTCACTTGTGAACACGGCATTGAAGTGGGAGCAGAGTCACACGTTTGAGGCTGGTCTTGACCTTGGCTTCTTTAAAAATCGTTTGTCATTGATTCTCGATTACTACGTCCGTAATACGAGTAATCTGCTTCAGAGCGTGAGTCTTCCTTCCTACTTAGGTTTCTCTTCTATCCAAACAAACTTGGGTAAGTTGCGTAATCAAGGATTTGAAATGGAGGTGCGTGCTACTCCTATTCACCTGAAGAACAGTTTCCGTTGGGATCTCTCTTTCAATCTCTCAACCGTAAAGAACACGATTATTCAGCTTCCTAAGAGCGACCGTCCATTCAATCAACTTCAAGGAGTAGAGGTTGCTGCGGGCAAAGTTGGTGCTGATGGCAAGACTCCAACTAAGTGGATTGGTGGTTATCGTGAGGGTGGAACACTCGGAGAACTCTATGGTTACAGCCAAGATCACATCTTTAGAGATTGGGATGATGTAAAGGCAAATGCTAACAAGCGTATTGATAACATTGCAAAGTTGTATGGTCCAGGTCTTGCTGATGAAATAAACCCACAGACTGGCGTGCTTTATAAGAACTCAACAGGCTGGAAGGCTATTGAACCTGGTGATGTTTGCTGGGAGGATATCAATGAAGATGGTATCATCAACTCGCTCGACCGTAAGGTATTGGGTAACTCAAGACCAACGGTAACAGGTGGTTGGACAAGTACGTTAAGCTATAAGAACCTCTCATTATTTGCTCGTTTCGATTACGCTTTGGGTCATACAATCTACAATGACCTCAAGGCTCGTTCCATGGGACAATTTCAAGGACAGTTCAATCTCATTGATAATGTAAAGGATATGTGGACAGAGACCAATCCAGGTGCCAGCTATCCAGCATTCAGTTATGCTGATCAGTTGAACAAGCAGAACATCTGGCGCGAAGGCTCTAAGTTCTTTGAGAAGGCAAGCTACATGGCTCTGCGTGAGATAACATTGAGTTATACCTTACCAAGAACATGGATTAAGGCGATGAAGATGGCGAATGCCAATGTTTATGTGACAGGACAGAACCTCTTCTATCTTACCCCTTATGACGGAGCTTCTCCTGAAGCAATCTTGGAGGGATATGACTACGGTCGTTACCCAACTCCTCGCACACTCATCTTTGGATTAAACGTTACATTTTAATTAAGCAATGTTACTTACAATGAAAAAGTTACTATCCTATATAACAGCTGCAGCTCTCAGCCTTTCGCTGACAGGCTGTATGGACATTGAGCCAGTTAGTACTATTACCGATGCAAACTACTGGAAGAATCCTGATCAAGTACAAGCTTTCAATCAAGGACTGAGTTCTTGGATGCGAAGCTATGCTGATAAGTATATCGTCTGGGGTGAAATGCGAAGTAATATCTATAGTGGAACCTCTTTTAGTGGTGAGGCTCCACAGGGTTATGACCGTCTATGGAATAACACACTTGAGAAGAGTAGTGCGGTGGTAGGCAACTATGGAGGTCTTTATACTGGTATCAACCAAATCAATTTGATGATAGATAAGGTGAATGAAGCCAGCTATCTGACAGATGCGGAGAAGACTAACTACCTTGCTGGTGCTTATGGTATGCGTGCTTTCTTGTATTTTCAGTTGCTCCGTACCTATGGTGATGTCATTGTTTATCTACAGCATACGGAGGGTAAGACTATCGACTTAGGTAAGGTTGCCCGTAAGCAGGATGCTGCTGCTGACGTAATGAAGCAGATTAAGGCAGATATCTTGGCTTCAGAGACCGCTTATAACAATATCTATAAGTTCACCAATGGTCGTACTTATTGGTCACTTGCTGCAACGAAGATGCTCAAGGGAGAGGTTTACCTGTGGAGTGGAAAGCAGATGGGTGGTGGTACTGCCGACTATCAGACTGCGCTTACAGCTTATCAAGATGTTCAAAATAATGCGGATGTGAGTCTGCTTGATAATTTTGAAGATGTCTTTGCATATGATAACAAGGAGAACAAAGAGATTATCTATGCACTCCATAATCGTGAGAACGAAACTTCTTTATGGGGAGGTCTTTATACCTCACTCGTAATGAACAAGCAGAATGTAGGTGCTTATCGTCTGCATAACGATGCTGGACAGGCAATTCAGTTCAGTGAGTCTCATAATTTGAACTTGCGTTTAGGTAGTGGTGTAATGCGTTTCCCACTTGATAAACGTTTGTGGACGAAGCTCTATACAAATGATAATGATAAACGTAAGAAAGCTTCTTTGGCTGATGTTTATCAGGCTTCAGATGGTTCCTACGTTGGTAATATCTGTAATAAGTTCCACGGAACATTGATTGCTGGTAGTTCAGCTACATCTTGGTATGATGATCAACCTATCTATCGTTATGCAGAGTGTCTACTTGGTATCGCTGAGGCTAAGGCTTTCTTGGGACAGGATCCATCTACTGAAATCAATCAAGTCCGCCGTCGTGCTTACGGTGCAACCTACTTCAATGCTCATACAGAGGTGCAATATCCAAATGATGTAAGTACTGGCGGTAGTACTGCGCTGACCAACTTCTATACCGATAACCCATTTGTTGGTGGTGATGAGGATCCTATAGAAGCAATCCTTAAGGAGCGTATGCGCGAGTTCTTGTTTGAAGGGAAGCGTTGGCATGATATCCGTCTGGTTGATAAGGCTACAAAGTATTCAACAGCAAGTGCCGACCGCTTGTTATGGCCTATTGATGAAACAACGAAGTCAACCAATGCAGAGCTGAAACAGACTCCAGGCTACGGAGATTAATTCAAAAGACCATTAAGTTTTATTTTATAGGGGAAAGTACGGGAAAGTGTTCTCGTCTTTCCCCCTTTCTTTTGCAGGTAATTAGCAAGGCACTCTGTTTTTAATGCGTACTGTCTGGTAAAGATAGTCCGTATTAATGATTTATTTGTGTCTTACCATCCGTTACAATGAGCTTTATAAAGCATCTTTATATGTTGTGCTGATGCTTAGCACATATGGTGCTCATGCTCAACACCAATGGTGCGGAGTATCAATTAAACCCCAATCAAGCATTAGGTAACAATATGTTTAGCCTTACTGTGAGTTGGTTTACTAACTTTTAGGTATTGTATCATATTCTATTATTTTTTACCTTTGCCTTGATAGTTGAATACATATTTTTTACTTAAGACTCTATTCGTTGTAACACGGATTCTTTAAACTACAAGTTAGATGAAAAATAACAGAAGAACACTTATCTGCAAAGGGGTGTATAATACTTGTTCGTTATATAGAAAGGTGATTAGCCTAATGCTTTTTTCAAGTTTTTTCATGCTTAGTGGTAATGCACAAGAGGTGAATAAGTGTGATACAACTGTTGAAATGAAAGAAGTTATGGTGACAGCACGTAGCGAGATTAGGAAGTTGAAGGAGTCGGCTATGCCTATATCCGTTATAGGACAGCGTCAGTTACAAGGTACGGCGACAAATATTAATGACGTACTTGCGCGTACGGTTGGTGTCACAGTACGAAACACAGGAGGTTTAGGTAGTGCCTCTCGCATCTCACTTCGTGGCTTAGAAGGTAAACGTATGGGAATGTATGTGGATGAAATTCCGATGTCGCAATTGAGTAACTTTGTTGCCTTAAACGATATTCCTACGAATATGATAGAGCGCATTGAGGTATATAAAGGTATTGTTCCTTATAAGTTTGGTGGTTCAGCCTTAGGTGGAGCTGTTAATGTAGTAACAAAGGAATACCCACCAGTTTATTTTGACTTCTCATACGAACTGGGTTCATTTAACACACATCAGGTATCAACGGTGTTTAAGCGTACCAATCATAAAACTGGTCTACAATTTGGTATTGGTGGAGCCTTCTCTTTTTCAAAGAACAATTATAAGATGACCTTAGCAAATTTGGACAATAGAGTTGTGGAAAGAGACCATGATAAGTTCAATAAAGTTATGGCTGGAATGTCTGTTAAGGCTACGAAATGGTGGTTTGATGAAGTGAAGTGGGAACTGATTTTCCTCAAGACACGTCAGGAAATACAAGGAATCGACCTCGATGTGCGTGAGGCTTATAACCATTCTGTCAGTGGATTGACGACATTGGCACTAAAACGTAAGAATTTCTTTTTAGATGGTCTCGATTTTGATTTTGATATAGGATATATCATTGGTAGGTATGGTTTGAATGATAAGGCTTCAAATCGTTATGATTGGGATGGAAACAAGTTGCCTGCAGTCTCTCCATACGGAGGAGAGCAGAATAATTTCCCTTCAGACGGAAGGAACCGGTCAAATGAGTTGACATCGAAACTTAATTTGGGATATACCATAGATAAGCATCATGGTGTCAATCTGAATGTTTACTTTGATAGGAATTCACTTCATCCAAATGACTCTTTAATGGATAAGGCTTTGGGATTTCAATCAAATTTCCCAAGTAAGATGAAAACCTTAACAACGGGTTTGTCATACGATTTGACCCTCTTTGATGGTCGTTTCCAGAATGCTTTTACTTTAAAGAACTTTATTTTCTCTTCTCATTCCCGCAGTATAGATGTTTATTCGGTACGTGCGCCAGAGCCTGTAAAAGTGTCTAAATCTTATTTTGGATTTAGTGACGCCTTTCGTTATAAGTTTACAGACGATTTGATGCTAAAGGCCTCTTTTAATTCAGAGGTGCGAATACCTACAAGTGAGGAGTTGATAGGTAATGGGTATTCTATCCTCGCATCCCCAGCTTTGAAACCTGAGCGTACATCTGGTGTCAATCTTGGTATGCTTTATCGTCACTTAAAACAAGATGGTGGACTTGTTGAGATAGAGTTGAATGGCTTTTATAATCAGTTAAACGACATGATAAGGTTCACGCCTGATATGATTCCTACGATGGCTCGCTATCGTAACTTTGGTAGTGTTCGTACGAGAGGTGTTGAACTTGATGTTAAGGGAGATGTCTGTCCAGTACTTTATCTTTATGCGAATGGTACTTATCAAGACCTTCGTGACGTGAGAAAGCTAACTCCTGGTACTACTGTCGAGAATCCCACCTATATGAAACGTATCCCGAACGTACCTTATCTATTAGCAAACTTTGGCGCAGAGTTCCATAAAGAAAATCTCTTTGGCGGAAAGGAACAGAACACACGTTTCCTCTTTGATGCTTCATACGTGCATACGTATTTCTATGATTTTGAAGTAAGTCGGTATCAAGATAAGAAGATTCCTTCAGCTTTGACGATGGATGCAGCCATAGAACATAGTTTCAAGAATGACCAATGGGTTCTGACGTTTAAGGTAAAGAATCTTATGGATCGCCATGTTGTATCAGAGTTTAATCGTCCTCTGCCAGGAAGATATATAGGAGTAAAAGTTAGATATCTTCTGAAGTAAGAGGAATAAGACTTTATTTTGCATTAAGTAATATGAAAGAATAAAGTATGATTCATAAAGAAAGGGCATCTCGTGTGTCTATAGTGATAATATTAATATTAAATAAAGAGAACAATGAAAAAGCTTAAATCAATTCTTTCAGCCATTGTTGTGATGGCTATGTTTACCGCTTGTGGAAACAATGGTGACGACCCAACACCTGGTCCTAATCCTGGTAATAAGGACTTTCATGGAGTAGTCTTCGCAACTGGAATTACCAACCCTGAGGGTAGTAGTGGTAATGTATATTTGCAAGCATTGCCAAGTTTCTTACCAGGAACATACGACAATAAGAACGGTATTCCTTGCGGTTTTGGTTCTACGCCAATTGTTACAGAGTCGGGCAATGTCTACTCATTCCCTGATTATATGGGTAACACGAAGGCAGAGATAAATCGCTATAGAGTTATGAACGATGGTACATGGAAGAAAGAAGGCGCCTTGTCTATTCCTGCAGGTGCTGCAGCATGTAACATCGTAGAGGCAAGTAGTGAGAAAGCATATCTAAGTTTACAAGGTATTGGTGTTGTGATGGTATTCAACCCAACAACTATGACAAAGATTGCTGATATTGACCTTAATAATCTGAAACAGACAGATACGAGGGTTGCACCTGCTGCAATGATTATCCGTGATGGTAAACTCTTTGTTGGACTGAACCAAATGAATGCTCAATATATGCCAACACGTAATAACATTGAACTGGCTATGATTGATGTGAAGACTGATAAGGTTGAAAAGCATATCGTTAACACTACCTTGGGACTGTGCTTTGCCACACGCCCGATAGACCCGGGTTCCATTTTCATGGATGAGAACAAAGACATATATATCAACTGTATCGGTTCATTCGGTTTCATCCCAGGGCTCAATGGTGGTATTGTACGCATAAAGAACGGTTCGACAGACATTGATCCCGACTACTATATCCAGCTTGACAAAACAGAGGTTGTAGGTCTGACGACTAAGTATGCCAACTTCCTGTCAACGATATTCTACGCCGACAACGGGAAGGCTTACGCATATGCTAACTCATTCGGTCTTGATCCTAACGGACTGAAGAATCCTTATGTCAGCCTTACCAATATTCCAGTTGTTATCGACCTAAAGCAGAAGACGGTGGCTGTCATAAAGGGAATGGAAATTTCCAACCCGCAAGGAATAGCCATCGGCAGGCATAAAAACCTGATTGTCTTTGGAAGTGCCAATAAGAAAGCGAATGGATTTTACACATATAACCCTGACACGAAAGAAGTGGTTGGTCCAGTCGTACAGGTGAAAGGAAATCCAAGCTTCTTCCATAGCTTTGAGAAGTAATTTAGCTTTGTAAACATATAACTTGTTAACCCGTCAACTAACTTAGCTTTGTACAATAGAAAAGAGGGTGTGTCAAAATTGATACATCCTCTTTTTATTTTGCTTTGTAATCAGATAACGGGACAGTAGATATTTAGTGTGGATACACATTTAGTTTGTGGAGCTGCTTGGGTAATTGTTGAAATTCAATTTGCTGTCACTGCCGTCATTTGTTGTATGTGCTTAACTTATTAGTTTACAGAGGAATAAATAAAGTGTTAAAAGTGACAGGAAATTGAAACAAAAGTATTCTTGTAAGATATGTGTATTTACGATGAAGTTAAGAATTGCGCTATAATAAAATCTTTCCTGTCTGTTAACCCTCAATCGGTCATTAGACCACAATATGTATAATTCTTATTACTCTGGTATTAGAACCTAAACATAGATAACTTGTTGATTCGCCAACTAACTTATCTTTGTACAATAAAAAAGAGGATGTGTACATTTTGCCACACCCTCTTTATATTTTGCTTTGTAATCAGATAACTTGTTAACTCGTCAACTTGTTAACTCGTCAACTATCTTACAAATTTGTGTTGTCGTTCTTCCATTCAGCAACAGCTGGGATGATGTCAAGACCGATAATCTCATCACGCATCTTGCAGAGGTGCTCGTAAGAAGCATTGAGAGAAGCCATCTCCTCTGGAGTACCTGTTGGTTCAGTGTAGTGAACACCAGTAGCATCGATAGTTGTAGGCATAGCCATCATAACGTTCTTGAAGCCGAGCTTCTCGTCGTTAACGTAGCAACCTGCAGGCAAGGTGAACTTCTCACCACCCATTGCAGCCTCAATCATCTTAACAGCATTGTAAGCTGGGCTCTGGAATGAGCTACGGCCACGAAGCTTGATGATGTTAGAACCACCCTGTACGGTGTGGTGCTTAATCTCTTCCCAACGCTCTGCAGAAAGACCCATCTCTGCCAATGGCTTGCCATCGATCTTAACCTTAGAAGCGAATACAGCCATCTGCTCACCGTGACCACCGTATGTGTGTGCACCAGTAACCTTATCCTGCTGTACGCCAAACTCGTGAGCCAACGCCTGCTGCAAGCGAGTAGAGTCAAGTGCAGCGAGTGATGTCAACTGATTTGGTTTCAAGCCAGAGTGAATAAGAGCTGTCAATGCAGTAACGTCAGCTGGGTTGAAGATAACAACAACGTGCTTTACATCTGGGCAATACTTCTTGATATTCTCACCGAAGTCAGCAGCAATCTTGCAGTTACCCTTCAACAAGTCCTCACGTGTCATACCCTCCTTACGTGGGGCACCACCAGAAGAGATGATGTACTTAGCACCTGTGAAAGCCTCTGCAGGGTCAACGGTGTAAGAGAGGTTAGCACCTGGGAAAGCACACTGCTCCATCTCGTCAAATACACCATGAACGCCTGGCTCATAGATGTCGTACAGACAGATGTTAGGAGTGAGACCGAGTGTGAGAACGGTCTGAACCATGTTAGAACCAATCATACCGCCAGCACCGACGATAACGAGTTTTTCGTTTGTTAAATAATTCATAATAGATATTTAATTAAAAGTTAAATTCTCTTTTATATGGATACGGCAAAGTTACGAAAAAAATGAGCATGTGAGAAAGATATTTTAGAATAAATGTGTTATTTATTATAAAAAGTAGAGGCTTTGCAAAGTCTGTCTATCAAATCGATTAATTCTTAGTCGGCTTGTCTTGGAAGTTCTGAATTTATTGTTTAACTTAGCAGCGTAAACAAAGTAGCTTTTACAACGGACGGGAGGATTTGTATAAGTTACTTCGATAATAGATGAGATTTCTTAAGTTTGAACCTTAAAAACAACGATATGGCACATACAATTAATGAGCGTGTTGATAGATTACGCTCTTGGATGAAAGAGAATGGGTTTACTGCTTTTGTTTTTCCAAGTAGTGATCCCCATAACAGTGAATATGTAGCTGATCACTGGAAGAGCCGTGAGTGGATATCAGGTTTTAGTGGGTCGGCAGGAACGGCAGTTGTTACATTAGAACATGCTGCACTATGGACGGATTCACGTTATTTTATTGCAGCTGAGAAGGAGTTGGATGGAACTGACTTTCAGTTGATGAAACTTCGTGTGGAGGGAACTCCGTCTGTGTCAGAATGGCTTGTAAGTGAACTGTCTACTTATGAAAAGGCTGTGGTTGGACTGGATGGGAATGTAAACTCTTTTGCAGAGGTTGCTGCAATGGAACAAGAATTGGCGACAAAAGGGAACATTACAGTGCGAACAGATGCTGACCCTATGGTTGAACTTTGGACAGACAGACCTGTAATTCCTGATAATATGGTAAGTCTTCATTCGCTGGAGTATTCTGGAGAATCAACATCGAGTAAGGTAAGTAGGGTTCGTAAGCATCTTTTAGATTGTGGTGCTGATGGATTATTGGTAACAGCTCTTGATGAGATTGCATGGGTGTTGAACTTGCGAGGGAGTGATGTGCACTGTAATCCTGTTTTTGTATCTTACCTATTGATTTCCCCCGAAAATATTACTTTATATATAAATAATGTAAAACTTCCCGAGGAGGTCAAAGCCTATTTGGTATCAGAACATATAGATGTACAGGCTTATGAGTCGGTTGTAGAGGGACTTCGTTTGTATGCGGGTAAATCGCTGTTAGTAGATATGTCCTCTACAAACTATTCGTTGGCAGCGGCAGTGCCTTTTGATAAGGTACGTTCGGGTGTTTCGCCAATTGCCAGTATGAAGGCTGTAAAGAACAAAGTAGAGCAGGATGGATTCCGTGCTGCGATGTTGCGTGATGGTGTGGCAGTGGTAAAATTCCTTGCGTGGCTAAAGTCTGCTGTTGAGGCTGGTGGACAGACGGAAATCTCACTTGATGAGCGTTTAACGGCTCTACGTGCTGAACAGCCAAAGTTTAAGGGTATCTCTTTTGATACGATAGTAGGCTATGAGGCGCATGGAGCTATTGTACATTATGAAGCAACGCCAGAGACGGATATTCCTGTTCAGCCACATGGTTTGGTGCTCATTGATAGTGGAGCGCAATATTTAGATGGTACGACAGATATTACAAGAACTATTGCTTTGGGCGAACTGTCTGAAGAACAGTGTCGAGTTTATACTTTGGTACTGAAGGGACATATTCAACTTGATATGTGTCGTTTTCCTGCAGGTGCGTGTGGATCGCAGATTGATGCGCTTGCACGTGCACCGATGTGGCGCGAAGGGTATAATTATATGCATGGAACAGGGCATGGAGTAGGGAGTTATCTGAATGTGCATGAAGGTCCTCACCAGATACGAATGGAATGGCGTCCTGCTCCACTTCAAGCAGGAATGACAGTTACTAATGAGCCTGGTATTTATCTGGAAGGAAAGTTTGGTGTGCGTATAGAAAACACATTATTGATTGTTCCTGCTGAATCTACAGCCTTTGGTGATTTCCTTAAGTTTGAAACACTTACGCTTGCACCGATTGACACGGCTCCAATTGTGCTTGAAATGCTGAGTACAGAGGAACGTGAGTGGCTTAATAACTACCATCATCGTGTTTATGAAAGTTTGTCTCCATATTTAGAAGGTAACGAGAAAGAATGGTTGAGAAAGGCAACTCTGCCAATCTAATGTTGGTGTAGTATTGTAAAGAGCAGCTTGTTCTGTTGATATAAAAATGGTTCTTCCATTAAATGAATAGATTGTAAATAGAATAAAGACTTATACACTTGATGGTATGACTATATCCAAGTAGATGGTCTTACAATGGGAAATAAACTACAAGATAAAATGCAGAAAATGAAAATAGATGCTATCTCTATTCGTTTTTTACAAACAGGTTATTCCCTTGTTAATCAGTGTTTGTAAACTATTTTCACTCCGCTATAAAACAATACATGCTCTTTTGGCTTCTAAAAGATGCCTAATTGGCTTGCAAAAGGTGCCCTTTACGACGCTTAGTAACGCCCTTTTGAAGTCCAATTAGGCATCTTTTCTTGAGTCGTTTTGTAACTAATTGATTTCCTTTGAGTTGCAGTCCTGCTTCTTATACGCGTTTTTACTGTTATTTATAGAGGTTTTACCCAAAAGAGTGTAATGATTTTTCAAAACCGTATCTGCAGGGTCCTCTAAGTATTAACCCCAATAGGTCATTAGACCACAAAATGTATAGTTCTTCTTATTATGGTATTGTTTCCTAAGATCTTTTATTTTAATGGAGTAACTTCGGCTCTTCCATAAAAGCTATACGGAAGCATCCACATATTTAACAGAAGAACCAAAAATATACTCAAAGCCCCTAAACAGCGTACTCTTTAGCTCCTAATAACCTTGTTTTTGTGTCCTCTTTAATCTATAAGAAAGTAGGAAAAATCCGCAAATGTTTGGAAGTTAGGAGAATAAAATGTAACTTTGCAGGCGCAAAAGTGGTGTCATGCCCTTTTGCATATGTTTAATTAATAAATAATTTAAAACAAAAAGCATGATTATTGTACCAGTAAAGGACGGTGAGAACATCGAGCGCGCGCTCAAGAAGTTCAAGAGAAAGTTTGAGAAGACAGGTGTTGTTAAGGAGCTCCGTGCTCGTCAGCAGTTTGACAAACCATCTGTTAAGAAGCGCTTGAAGATGGAACGTGCCGTTTACGTACAGCAGCTTCGCAACGCAGAAGAGTAAAATCTTCTTTAAAAATTTGGCGGTTTGGATTAATTTCCGTAAATTCGTTGCCATATAAATGATTTGACAATGTGCCGATGGTAGAAAAGTTCTTAGATTACATTAAGTTTGAAAGGAATTATTCCCCGATGACAGTAATCAACTATCGTAAGGACTTAACAGAGTTCGAACGATTCTACAAGGAACTTGAACCTCAGCTCTCTTGGGAGTCTATAGACTCTGATATTGTCAGAAATTGGATGGAGTACATGATGGATAGAGGTAATTCTGCTTCGTCTGTCAATAGAAGGCTCAGTGCGCTGAGATCTTTCTATAGATTTGCACTTCGTCGTAAACTTATTGAAAAAGACCCTGTTCATGGTCTTCAAGGTCCTAAAAGGCAAAAGCCTCTCCCTCAGTTCCTAAAGGAGTCGGAAATGGAAAGGCTGCTGGATTCTAAGATGTGGACAGATAGTTATAAGGACGTACTCGAACGTACTATAATTATAACATTCTATGTAACGGGTATTCGTTTGTCAGAATTGATTGGTCTTGATGATAAAGATATTGACAATGTCACTTGTGAAATTAAAGTAACAGGTAAGAGGAATAAGCAACGAATTGTTCCCTTTGGTAAGGAACTTGCTGATGTGTTCGCTCAGTACCAAGAAGTACGCAACACGACAGTAAAAGGTGATTCCATAGCCTTCTTTCAAACAGAAAAGGGCAAAAGGATGACGACTGCACAGGTAAGAACTTTGGTTAAGAAGAATCTTTCAAAGGTATCAACGTTGAAAAAACGTTCACCACACGTTCTTCGCCATACGTTTGCCACGGCAATGCTCAATCATGAAGCAGGACTGGAAAGTGTAAAGAAGCTGCTTGGTCATGAGAGTCTGTCAACGACAGAGATTTATACTCATACAACTTTCGAGCAGTTGAAGAAAGTCTATAAAAATGCCCATCCAAGGGCTTAACCTTTTAAAAACGGAGGTACCTATGGAAATTAAGATCCAGTCGATTCATTTCGACACAACCGAGAAGTTACAAGCCTTTATTACCAAGAAGGCTGAAAAATTAGAAAAGTCTTACGAAGACATTCAGAAAGTAGAGGTGCAATTGAAGGTTGAGAAGCCTGCTACAGCATTAAATAAAACCACAAGTTTATCAGTAGTAGTTCCTGGTAATACCTTATTTGTGGAGAAAACCTGTGATACTTTTGAAGAAGGTATTGATCAGTGTTTAGATGCGATGAAGGTTCAGCTCACCAAGTTTAAGGAAAAACAAAGAAAGCATTAAAAAATCTTTGAAATATTTTGGAGATTAAAATAAAAAGTCTTACCTTTGCAGCCGTTTTACGACAAGTAGCCTTCGGCTGCAAAGTAATGCCTCTTTAGCTCAGTTGGCCAGAGCACGTGATTTGTAATCTCGGGGTCGTTGG
>ERZ773087.469-NODE-469-length-29815-cov-11.135316_pt1 | contig 29815 bp, 21 predicted proteins | sample MGYA00511375_ERZ773087 | MGnify/ENA primary metagenome ERZ773087 (study PRJEB29015, sample SAMEA2737995) | human oral metagenome | biome: human oral; feature: human-associated habitat; material: dental | place: China | collected 2063 ...
AAACGGCAAAATCCGTATTGATTATTCCCGAAAACCATACCCGCAACACATTCTACCTGCAAAACGTTTACGCACTCAGCGAGATTTTGCGCTCGGCAGGGTATGAAGTCCGTTTGGGCAGCCTGAATCCGGAAGTTACCGAACCGACCGAGTTTGAAACCGCGTTGGGCGATAAAATCCTGCTGGAGCCTTTATTGCGTACCCGCGAGCGCGTCCATCTTGCCGACGGTTTCTCGCCTTGCGTCGTTTTGTTGAACAACGACTTGTCCGCGGGAGTTCCCGATATTCTCAAAGACATCAGCCAAACCGTATTGCCTCCGTTGCACGGCGGTTGGACGACGCGCCGCAAAACAGAGCATTTCGGCGCATACAACCAAGTAGCTGCCGAATTTGCCAAGCTGATTGACATCGACGAATGGCAGATTAACCCGTATTTTGAAAAAATTGGCGGTTTGGACTTCCAAGAGCGCGAAGGCGAAGATGCGTTGGCGGAAGCGGTAGAACGCGTGCTGGCGAAAATTCAAGCCAAATATGACGAATTGGGCATCACCGACCGGCCTTTCGTGATTGTCAAAGCCGACGCAGGTACTTACGGCATGGGCGTGATGAGCGTCAAATCAGCCGACGAAGTGCGCGGGTTGAACCGCAAAAACCGCAACAAAATGGCGAAGGTCAAAGAAGGCTTGGAAGTCAGCGAAGTGATTGTCCAAGAAGGTATTTATACCTATGAAACCATGAACGGCGCTGTGTGCGAACCCGTCGTTTATATGATGGACCGTTTCGTTATCGGCGGTTTCTTCCGCGTACACGAAGGGCGCGGCGCGGACGAAAACCTCAACGCTGGCGGCATGGTGTTCGTCCCGCTGTCGAACAGCATTCCCACCGGCAGCGGCGACAACTCCCAAGAAGCCCCCGAAGCCTGCAAACGCGTATTCGAACAATGGGACTCGCTCGGCATGCCGCGCTCCGAAAAAGATTGCGACGTCGATAATGAACACAACCGCCTCTACGTTTACGGCGTGATGGCGCGCCTGTCGCTGCTTGCCGCCGCGCTTGAGTTGGAGCAAACCGCTCCGTAAAGGATTACTTAAAATAGTGAAAGGTCGTCTGAAAGCCATAGTTTAGGTTTTCAGACGACCTTTTTCATGACGTTTGTAGGAAATTCAATTATTATCCCCACCTAATTTCAAAACTAATAATAAAAAGGGAAACCATTTTGCTGAAATATTATGGATTGCCGTTTTGGGCAGTCGGCGTTATTGCTTCGTTCGCTTTGCCGTCCATACCGCATTGGGGCGTTTGGCTGGTGGCGGCATTGGTTTTGCTGGCGGCTTCACAGCGGTTTGCGGCGGCGGGAATGATGCTGTGTCTCCTGTTCGGCGCGGCTTACGGCGTGTTTCGGACGGAAGCGGCTTTGTCGGCGCAATGGCCGCTGAACGGGGCTTCGGAGTCGGTGTTGACGGTTGAAGTCGCGGATATGCCGCGCGGCGACGGGCGGCGGGTGCAGTTTGCAGCGAAGGCGTGGACGGAGGATGGGCGGCAGTTTGATTTATTACTGTCGGATTATCAAAAACGCGATTGGGCGGTGGGCAGCCGCTGGAAAGTGTCGGCACGGCTCAAGCCGGTTATCGGCGAAGTGAACCTGCGCGGGTTGAACCGCGAGGCTTGGGCGTTGGCAAACGGTTTGGACGGCGCGGGTACGCTGGGCAAAGGCAGAAGCTTGGTTCGCGAGGGCGGCGGTGTCGGCTTGGCGGTGTGGCGCGATGCGGTCAGCCGCCGTTGGCAGACTGTCGGGGCGGACAGTCCGGATTTTTCGGATGGTATCGGATTGATGCGGGCTTTGAGCATAGGCGAACAATCGGCATTGAGACCCGAATTGTGGCAGGCGTTCCGACCTTTGGGCTTGACGCACTTGGTCAGCATTTCGGGGCTGCACGTTACGATGATGGCGGTTTTGGCGGGTTGGCTGGTCAAACTGATTTTCAGACGACTGCCTTGGATACCGGCTAAACCGCGCATATGGATTTTGGCGGGCGGTGCGGCAGCGGCTTTGTTTTATGCGTTGCTGGCGGGCTTTTCCGTGCCGACGCAGCGCAGCGTTTTGATGTTGGCGGCGTTTGCCTGGGCTTGGTGGCGCGGCAGTCTGTCTTCGGGCTGGACGGCGTGGTGGCAGGCTTTGGCGGTGGTGTTGCTGCTCGATCCGTTGGCGGTTTTGGGCGTGGGCACTTGGCTGACGTTCGGCTTGGTCGCCGCCTTGATTTGGGCTTCGGCAGGTCGTCTGAAAGAACGCGGCTGGCGTTTGGCTGTACGCGGACAATGGGCGGCGACGGTTTTGTCAGTGGTATTGTTGGGCTATATTTTTGCGTCCTTGCCCATCATCAGTCCTTTGGTCAATGCGGCGATGATTCCTTGGTTTTCTTGGGTTTTGACACCTTTGGCGTTGCTGGGGTCGGTGTTGCCGTTCGCGCCTTTGCAATGGGCGGCGGCAGGTTTGGCGGAATACACTTTGCGCGGCTTGGTTTGGCTGGCGGAGGTATCGCCTGAATTTGCCGTAGCCGCCGCGCCTGTGCCGCTGTTGGTTTTGGCTTTTGCAGCGGCTTTGCTGTGTCTGTTGCCGCGCGGATTGGGTTTGCGGCCGTGGGCGTGTTTGGTGTTGGCCGGATTTGTGTTTTACCGCCCAGACCGCTTGGACGACGGATTGGCGCGGATTACCGTGATGGATGCGGGGCAGGGTTTGTCGGTATTGGTACAGACACGCAACCGCAATCTGCTGTTTGACACGGGGACGGCACAGGCGGCGCAAACGGGTATCGTGCCAAGCCTGAACGCCATGGGCGTGCGCCGTTTGGACACGCTGATTCTGTCGCATCACGACAGCGACCACGACGGCGGTTTGGATGCCGTTTCCGATATTGAAATCGGCGAAACGCTGGCGGGACAACCTGAGTTTTATCCGAACGCAAAATTTTGCGCCGAAGCGCAATGGCAATGGGACGGCGTGGATTTCGAGTTATTGAGGTCGTCTGAAAATTCGGGTGGCGAAGACAATGACCGAAGCTGCGTCTTGCGCGTCGTTTCCGACGGACAGGCATTGCTGGTTACGGGTGATTTGGGCGTGAAGGGCGAAGCGGAACTGGTACAGCATTACGGCGGCTCGCTGTACAGCCAAGTTTTGATATTGGGACATCACGGTAGCAACACGGCTTCATCCGGCAGTTTCTTAAACACGGTCGCGCCCAAATACGCCGTTGCTTCCAGCGGCTACGCCAATGCCTACAAACATCCGACGCCCGCCGTCCAAACCCGCGTCCGCGCACACGGCGCGACTTTGTTGCGGACGGATTTGTCGGGTGCGCTGGTGTTTGAGTTGGGCGGTGATGAAATCTTTAAAGGTCGTCTGAAAAAGGATAAGTTTTATTGGCAGAAAAAGCCGTTTGAATAAATGCGTTTGCTGTATGGTAGAACGGATTTTCAGACGATTTTCTTCAGTTTTATCGGCAAGGCAGGGGATACCGTCTCTGTTGGTGTTCTTTATCGTCGAAATGTTGGTGGTCGTCAGCTCAGATATGGGTTTGTTCGGAGGGATTTGGGGTAGGAAAGGCTGTATCCGACAGGTGGAGGGTAGCCGTATTTATTTTCTGTTGGCCAGTTTACAGTTGTTCAAAGAAACTGAATGAAACGGCGTAGTAAAAAGTATGAATCTGAAAATAGTGTGTTGATAAAGGGGGGGTATAATAAAGCAAAGGTCGTCTGAAATCTTCAAATAGTTTTCAGACGACCTTTTATTCTGTCAAAAACATTTAAGCCTGCAAAGAAGCGCGATTTTCCAAAACCTGGTCAATCAAGCCGTATTCTTTCGCTTCTTCAGCGGACATGAAGTTATCGCGGTCGGTATCGCGTTCCAAATCTGCCAAGTCGCGGCCGCAGTGTTTCGCCATCAGGCGGTTGAGTTTCTCTTTGATTTTCAACAGCTCGCGGGCATGGATTTCAATATCGGATGCCTGACCGCCCAAACCGCCATTGATTAGAGGCTGGTGGATCATGATACGGCTGTTGGGCAGGGCGAAACGTTTGCCTTTCTCTCCTGCCGACAGCAGGAATGCGCCCATACTTGCCGCTTGTCCCAAGCATAAAGTGGAAACATTGGGCTTGATGAAATTCATGGTGTCGTAAATCGACATACCTGCCGTTACCGAACCGCCGGGAGAATTGATGTAGAAGAAAATATCTTTGTCCGGATTTTCACTTTCCAGAAATAACAGCTGGGCAACCACCAAATTGGCGGACTCGTCTGTTACCGGGCCGATCAAAAATACGATGCGCTCTTTCAAAAGGCGCGAGTAAATATCAAATGCACGCTCGCCGCGGCCGCTTTGTTCGATAACGGTAGGAACGAGGTAATTATTGAAATCGAAGGACATTTTTGTCTCCTGTCAATGTTGCGAAAGCACCAAAGGGACGCTTTGGTGCTTTCAAGTTGTCTGTTTCAGACGACCTTTTGAAGATGATTAGGCTTGTGCACCCATCACTTCGTCAAAAGACAAAGCTTTTTCGGTTACTTTGGCTTTGTCCAAAACGAAATCAACAACGTTGCTTTCTACTGCCAAAGAAGTCGGACCTTGCAGGCGGGAAGGCTCTGCGTAGTACCAGTCGATCACTTCCTGAGGATCTTCGTAGCTTTCTGCGAAGTTGGCAACAACGGCTTTGATTTGCTCTTCAGTCGGCTCCAGTTTGTTTTCATCAACCAGTTTGGCCAAAATCAAGCCCAGAGATACGCGGCGTTCGGCTTGCTCTTTGAACATATCTAAAGGCAGATCCAAGTTGGCAGCGTCAGCCATGCCTTGGTTGACGAAGTTTTGTTTCATTTCGTTTGCCAAACGGGCGGCTTCTTCATTCACCAAAGCAACAGGCGCTTTCAGCTCTACGGCTTTGAGCAGCGCGTTCATTACAGATTCTTTGGTTTGTTCGTTCACGCGGCGCTCAACTTCGCGACCTACGTTTTTCTTCACTTCTTCGCGCATTTTGGCAACGTCGCCGTCGGCGATACCCAATGCTTTGGCGAAGTCGGCATCAACTTCGGGCAGAGTGGCTTCGGATACGTTGTTTAAGGTGATGGTGAAGACAGCGGATTTACCGGCAACGTCTTGACCATGGTAGTCCTCAGGGAAGTTGACGGTAACGTCTTTGCTCTCGCCTGCTTTCATACCGACTACACCTGCTTCAAATTCAGGCAACATTTGACCTGCGCCCAATACGAAGGCGTAGTTTTTAGATGCGCCGCCGGCAAAAGGTTCGCCGTCGATTTTGCCTTCGAAGTCGATGATGACGCGGTCGCCGTTTTGGGCTTCGCGTTCAACATGGTTGAAGCGGGTGCGTTGTTTGCGCAGGATTTCTACGGTTTGGTCCACTTCGGCATCACCGACGGAAGCGGTTACTTTTTCGACTTCTTGTGCAGACAAATCGCCGATAACGACTTCAGGGAACACTTCGAAAATCGCAGCGATTTTCAGGGATTCTTTATCGTCTTGTTCTTCAACACCTTCGAAACGCGGATAGCCGGCAACTTTCAATTCTTGGGCAACGGCAACATCATAGAAGCGGCGTTGAACCATTTCGTTGATGACGTCATTTTGAGCGCTTGCGCCGTACATTTGGGCAATCATTTTTAAAGGTGCTTTACCCGGACGGAAACCGTCGATTTTTGCACGGCGTTGGGTTTGTTTCAGTTTTTTATCGGTTTCTGCGTTGATTTCGGACCAAGGCAGAGACAGCACTACTTTGCGTTCCAAGTTTTCTAAAGTTTCAACAGTTACGCTCATCGTAAGACCTTAATTTGTTGTGTTAAATAAAAAATGGGAATCCTTTTGCCAATGATGACTGCAAAAGCGGCTCCGACCAATCGGGGCTTTTATCGTCCGTTGCTTGCAAAAGGCGGGAAAATTTAGCTGGCTAGTATATCACAATGTTTGATTGACTGGATAATATAGTGAAATCATTACAAAACGGTTGCCACATCTGTCCGCTCCGGCTTGGAAAAAAGTAGTTGAATGGGAGATAGACGGCCGCATTCCGATAAACTTATGCGAAGATACAAAGGTCGTCTGAAAGTCGTAAGAGGGCATTCAGACGACCTTTTGAAGTTTGAGGATGTTAATTGGGCAAGTATGGCATAGGATTGACGGCTTTGCCGTTCAGACGGACTTCGAAATGCAGCTTTACGCTGTCAGTGTCTGTGCTGCCCATCGTTGCAATCTGCTGACCGGCTGCAATCTGCTGGTCTTTTTGTACCAGTAAGGCATCATTATGTGCATAGGCTGTAATCGCATAATCATTGTGGCTGATTAAAATCAGTTTGCCGTAACCCCGTACTTCTTCTCCGACATACAATACTTTCCCGGCAGCTGCGGATTTTACAGGCTCTCCGGGTGTACCTGCTATATCGATGCCTTTGTTGGTTGTCCCGTTGTATTGCTTGATAACGGAGTTGCGTCCGATTTCGACAGGCCATTGTAAGTTCAGGCGGTTGATCGGTGCGACAGCCTGAGTTGCTTGGTTTGATTGGGAAATAGGGCGCGTATTGCGTCGGATACGTAATACTTGACCTACTTCGATTTTAGAAGTGTCTTGCAAGTTGTTCCAAGATGCCAAGGTATGGATGCTTTGGCCGTGGCGTTTAGCAATCTGGGATAGGGTATCGCCAGGCTTGACTCTGTAATAGCCATCGGGAACCGCACCCGTCGGTGAACCACTTCCGGCGCAGGCAGCCAGAAAAAGTGTCAGACAGAAAGGGCTTAATCGTTTGAAGGTCGTCTGAAAAAAGGGAATGGTATTCATCATATGTTTATTTAATAAAAATCAGCGAATGAATTGTCTTCAGACGCTTTATCTGGGTGAAGGTTCATCGGCTTTCGAGATGTTTTATGTGCGCTAAATGGCGGCGGAATTTTATCTTTTTGATTAGAAGCATATTTTACTCAGCGTAAAATAAAGTCAAATTATATCTACTGTTGGATAGTTAAAACAAATCCCCCGTCCGCTTTCGGGATGGGGGATTTTTAGCATCGCTAAAAAGCTTATTTATTCAATTCATTAGCCAAATACAGCCAAGTTTCGATGACGGTATCTGGATTCAGGGAAACGCTTTCGATGCCTTCTTGAACCAGCCATTTGGCAAAGTCAGGATGGTCCGACGGACCTTGACCGCAGATGCCGACGTATTTGTTTTGCTTGCGGCAGGCGGAGATTGCTAAGTGCAGCATCACTTTGACGGCAGGGTTGCGTTCGTCAAACGAATCGGACACCAAGCCGCTGTCGCGGTCGAGACCGAGGGTCAGCTGGGTCATGTCGTTGGAACCGATGGAGAAGCCGTCGAAGTATTGCAGGAATTGTTCCGCCAATACCGCGTTGCTCGGCAGTTCGCACATCATGATCAGGCGTAGGCCGTTTTTACCGCGCTCTAAACCGTTTTCTTTCAGGGCTTTGACGACGGCTTCGGCTTCGCCCAAAGTACGGACGAACGGAATCATGATTTCGACGTTGGTCAGACCCATTTCGTCACGAACGCGTTTCAAGGCTTTGCATTCGAGGGCGAAGCAGTCTTTGAAATTGTCGGCTACATAACGCGCCGCTCCGCGGAAGCCCAACATCGGGTTTTCTTCGTGCGGTTCGTAAATGCTGCCGCCGACCAAGTTGGCGTATTCGTTGGATTTGAAGTCGGACATACGGACGATGGTTTTACGCGGGTAAACCGATGCAGCCAATGTTGCCACGCCTTCAGCGATTTTATCGACGTAGAAGTCAACTGGAGAGGCGTAGCCGGCGATGCGGCGGGTAATTTCCGCTTTCAATTCATCGTCTTGTTTGTCAAATTCCAACAAGGCTTTCGGGTGGATACCGATTTGGCGGTTGATGATGAATTCCATACGCGCCAAGCCGATACCTTCGCTCGGCAGGTTGGCGAAGCTGAATGCCAGTTCGGGATTGCCGACGTTCATCATCACTTTGACAGGCGCTTTGGGCATATTGTCCAAGGCAACGTCGGTGATTTGCACGTCCAGCAGACCGGAGTAGATAAAGCCGGTATCGCCTTCGGCACAGGAGACGGTAACTTCTTGACCGTTGCTCAGCAATTCGGTTGCGTCGCCGCAGCCGACTACGGCAGGAATACCCAGTTCGCGCGCGATGATGGCGGCGTGGCAGGTACGGCCGCCGCGGTTGGTGACGATGGCGGAAGCGCGTTTCATTACCGGTTCCCAATCCGGGTCGGTCATATCGGTAACGAGTACGTCGCCTGCTTCCACGGAATCCATTTCGGATGCGTCTTTCACCAAGCGAACTTTGCCTTGGCCAACTTTTTGACCGATGGCGCGACCTTCGCACAAGATGGTTTTGTCGCCGTTGATGTCGAAGCGGCGCAGGTTGCGGCTGCCTTCTTCTTGGGATTTTACGGTTTCAGGACGGGCTTGCAGGATGTAGAGTTTGCCATCCAAGCCGTCACGACCCCATTCGATATCCATCGGGCGGCCGTAGTGTTTTTCGATTGTCAGCGCGTAGTGTGCCAACTCGGTGATTTCTTCGTCGGTAATGGAGAAGCGGTTACGGTCTTCTTCAGGAACATCGACGTTCATTACGGATTTACCGGCTTCTGCTTTGTCGGTAAAGATCATTTTGATTTGTTTCGAACCCATGGTTTTGCGCAGAATGGCAGGTTTGCCTGCTTTCAGCGTGGGTTTGAAAACATAGAATTCGTCAGGGTTGACCGCACCTTGTACGACGTTCTCACCCAGACCGTAAGATGAAGTCACGAAAACGACTTGGTCGAAGCCGGACTCGGTGTCGAGGGTGAACATGACGCCGGACGCGCCGCTGTCGGAACGTACCATGCGTTGTACGCCTGCGGAGAGGGCGACGATGTCGTGTTCGAAGCCTTTATGTACGCGGTAGGAGATGGCACGGTCGTTGTACAAAGAAGCGAATACATGGTGCATGGCTGCTTTGACGTTTTCCAAGCCGTTGATATTCAGGAAGGTTTCCTGTTGACCTGCAAACGATGCATCAGGCAGGTCTTCGGCGGTTGCAGAAGAACGGACGGCAACGGAAATATCCGCGCCGCCTGCGTCTGCAACCATTTTGTTCCATGCTGTTTCGATTTCAGCATCCAGTTGTTCGGGGAAGGGCGTATCCAAAATCCATTGGCGGATTTCTTTACCGACGCGCGCCAGTTCGGCGACATCTTCCACATCCAGTTGTGCCAGTGCGGCGGAAATACGCTCGCTCAGTCCGTTGTGCGCCAAGAACGCGCGGTAGGCTTCGGCGGTAGTGGCAAAACCGCCGGGGACGCGGACGCCTTTTTCAGTCAACTGACTGATCATTTCACCCAGGGAGGCGTTTTTGCCGCCCACGCTTTCAACATCAGTCATACGCAGGTTTTCAAACCAAATTACGTAGTTGTCAGCCATTTGTGTGTCCAATCCAAGATATGTTAAAAAAGAAACGAATACGCTTTGTTATTTTAAGCGATTCAAACGGCTGCTGTCATGCTTTTTCTGTCCTGAGTGATTTGCAGGTCGTCTGAAAAATTGCGGTCTGCAGCCGTGTAGTCAAATGAAATTTGATGAGAAAGTTGATATTCCGAGTATCTATTTCTTTGTAAAACATAAGGTTTGAAATAGATTAATGACTGAGTGGTAGGGAGTGGTAAGGTTTTATATGAGTATAAAATTTTAAAATAATTAAATTATTAAAATAAAAATGCGTTTAATGGATGTTTTGGTTGAGGTGTAGTTAAGTGTAATTTGAATGTATTCCCTTTATTTAGAAGGTTACAGCTGCTATGATGACTGCCTGCAAACATTCTAAATTTTAGAGGATAACCGAATGACCGCTCCGCGCCATGTGTTTTATATTTCCGACCGTACCGGCTTGACCGCTGAAAATATCGGTGAGGCACTGCTGAATCAGTTTGGCAGAATCGAATTCAAACGCCACACCTATCCCTTCATCGATACGCCTGAAAAAGCGCGTACCGTCGTCGAAATAGTCAACCGCAACGCTCAGGAAAACGGTTTGCGCCCGATTGCCTTCGTCAGCGTCGTCAATGACGAAATCCGTGAAATCATCAAAAAAGCGGGCGCTTTCCATATCAATTTTTTCGAAACCTTCCTCGGGCTCTTGGAAAAAGAACTCAACACCGAGGCGGTCGCCGCCGAACAGGGGCACCACAGTATCGGCAATACGCAACGCTACGATGCGCGTATGGAGGCGGTTAATTTCTCGCTCAACCACGATGACGGCGTCAGCGATAAAAACCTGAAAGAAGCCGATGTGATCTTGATGGGCGTATCGCGTTCGGGCAAAACGCCGACCTGTCTTTACCTTGCCCTGCAATACGGCATCCGCGCCGCCAATTACCCGCTGATTCCCGACGATTTGGAATCCACCGACCTGCCGCGCATGGTCAAACCTTACAAAGACAAGCTGTTCGGTCTGACCATTCAACCCGAACGCCTGCAGGCCATCCGTCAAGAGCGCCGTCCGAATTCGACTTATGCCAAAATCGATACCTGTCGCAGTGAGATTGCCGATGCGCAAAATATGTTCAAACGCCACGGCGTTCCATTTACCAATACGACGGATAAATCGGTGGAGGAGCTTGCCGTCCATATCCTTCAAGCCTGCAAATTGAAACGGCGTTTTTGATGTTGCTTTAGATATGATGTTGCTTTAGATATGAGATATGGACAAAAGGTCGTCTGAAAACCAATTTGGCGTTTGCAGACGACCTTTTATTTTCTATCGTTCATTCTAAATGGGTTTCTAGCCATTTATCACTATAAATAATCATCAATAGCATTTACATTTCAAAATAAAAAGAGTAAGGTTGCTCTGCTTTTCGGGTTTTCCGTTGGCTTTTGACCTGTAACTAATTGAAGATGAGGAAGAAACATGAAAAAATTATGGATACTTGGCGCATTGGGTTTGAGCATGGCGGCGCAGGCGCATGATTTGTGGGTGTCGGCTCCGGTGCGTTTGGATTCGGGCAGTACATTGAAAGCAGACTTGGGTTACAGCCATGATTTCCCGAATGTCGAAAAAATCGCCGACGACCGTGTGCATATTTTCAAACCGCTGCAATTGACGGATAAATCCGGAAAAACGGTCGATTTGACGAATAAAGGCGAAAATTACCAATATGTTTCCAAACCCCGCCTGAAAGACGGCTCTTATTGGGTCGGTGCGGTGTACAAACCGACTTTCTGGTCGCAAAACAGCGAAGGCTGGAAACAGAAAACCTTGAAAGACCTGCCCGGCGCGACTTATTGCGAACAGGCCCAGATGTTCGGCAAAGCGTTTTTGCAAGTGGGTAGCGCAGGTGTGGATGAAAGCGTATTGACCCGTCCGGTCGGTCATGAATTGGAACTGGTGCCGCTGAAAAATCCGAATGAAGTCAAGGTAGGCGGCCTGCTGCCGATTAAAGTGCTTTATAAAGGCAAACCATTGGCAAAAGCGACAGTAACGGCAAGCTCGGATACGCTGGCGGAAATGGATTTGGCGGCGACACACGACCACCGCGAGCCGCAAGGTTTCTCAGGGAAAACGGATAAAGACGGCGTCGTCAATGTGATTCCTTTGATTGAAGGTTTGTGGAAAATCAAAGCCGTCCATCAGGCAAACTATGCCGATAAAAGCGTTTGCCAAGAGGACAAGTCGTATGCAACGCTGATTATGCCCGTCGGAACGAAACGCGCGGCTGAACGGCATGAACACCACCATCATCAACACTAATTAAGTGTGAAAGATCAAAAAGGTCGTCTGAAAACTTTTCAGACGACCTTTCTTTATATAGTGGATTAAATTTAAATCAGGACAAGGCGACGAAGCCGCAGACGGTACAGATAGTACGGAACCGATTCACTTGGTGCTTCAGCACCTTAGAGAATTGTTCTCTTTGAGCTAAGGCGAGGCAACGCCGTACTGGTTTAAAATTAATCCACTATAGATAGCGGATTTACAAACCCAATGCCTCAGCATGAAACTCGATATGCGAGTCGATAAAGCTGGCGATGAAGAAATAATCGTGTCCGTAGCCGGGGCGGACTTTATATTGAACGTTGAAGCCGTTAGCGCGGGCAGCGTTGACGAAGGCTTCGGGTTGCAATTCGTCGGGGAACAGCGGGTCGACACCGCCTTGGTCGATGAATATCGGCAGCTTGCGTGAGGTCGTCTGAACGAGCGATGTGCTGTCGTAAGCCTGCCAAGCCTCCGATTCCGCGCCCAGATAGGCGGCAAACGCCTGCTCTCCGCCTCGGCTGGCGGTCGGGTGGCACAAAGGCGCGAACGCAGAAACGGCGGCATAGCGGTCGGGATTTTTCAGGGCGATGGAAAGCGCGCCGTGCCCGCCCATGCTGAAACCTGCGATGCTGCGTTCTTGAGTGGCGGGGAAATGCCATTCCACCCACTCGGGCAATTCATGACTGATATGGCTGTACATCTGATAATGCGCCGCCCACGGCTGTTCGGTCGCATCAATGTAAAATCCCGCGCCCTGTCCGATAAACTCGTCCGTGCTGTCGCTGATGTGGCTGCCGCGCGGTGAAGTGTCGGGGAAAACGACGATGATGTTCCATTGCGCGGCGAAACGCTGGATGCCGGTTTGGTGTATCAGTTCCGAGCCGTCGCTGTTCAATCCCGACAAAAAATACAAAACCGGCGCGGGATAGCCTTTCAATACTTGCGGCGGCAGGTAGATGCCGAAAGTCATATCGGTTTGGCAGGTTTCGGAAAAGCAGCGGTATTGCTCCTGATGGCCGTTGAACATTTTGGCGCGGGAAAGCAGGTGTAATTCGTGTGCGGACATAGATAGGATGGTGTGAAAAAAGCGAAGGCATCATCTTAACAGAAAGACCGCGTTACGGGCTTTTAAAAACCTATCGAACGGTATGGTTTCAGACGACACTAATCTATACACAAACTCTGTGGATAAGTTTGTTGATAAGCTTTGGGTAATCGGAAATTTTGCTTTTGGAACAACCCAAGCCTTTCGGTGCTTAAAAAATAGTCAAATAAAATACAATAAAATCAATTAGTTATAAAAATAAAAATTTTCAAAGCCTTTATGGGAAAAATCTATAAGCAAAACAAGCCAATGCGAAATTGTGTATAAAAAGTGATTGACACGCCCGATAAATGTCAAATGGATTAACTCAAAAAGAAAGGCTGCGGCGGCTCCCGCATAGGGAAAAACTTCAATCCCCCTGCCTTTCGCGTTACAATACGCGCTTACTTTTTTACACAGAAAAACACACCATGAAAGCCAGCCAATTTTTCATTTCCACCCTGAAAGAAGCCCCTGCCGAAGCCGCGCTTGCCAGCCACAAGCTGATGATTCGCGCCGGTCTGATTAAAGCCAACGCGTCCGGCCTTTATACTTGGATGCCGATGGGGCTGCGCGTGTTGCGCAAAGTCGAAAATGTCGTGCGCGAAGAAATGGCGTGCGCGGGCAGCGTGGAGTTGCTGATGCCGGTGGTGCAGCCTGCCGAGCTGTGGCAGGAATCCGGCCGCTGGGAATTTTACGGTAAAGAGTTGCTGCGCCTGAAAGACCGCCACGACCGCGATTTCTGCATGGGCCCGACCTGCGAGGAAGTCATCGCCGACATCGTGCGCAAAGAAATCAACAGCTACAAACAGCTGCCGAAAAACTTTTACCACATCCAAACCAAATTCCGCGACGAAGTGCGCCCGCGCTTCGGCGTCATGCGCGCACGCGAGTTCGTCATGAAAGACGCTTATTCCTTCCATGCCGACTACGCCTCGCTTCAGACGACCTATGATGCCATGTACGACGCTTACTGCCGCATCTTCACCCGTCTGGGCCTGGAATTCCGCCCCGTCGCCGCAGACACCGGCAGCATCGGCGGCACCGGTTCGCACGAGTTTCAAGTGTTGGCGGAAAGCGGCGAAGATGTGATTGCATACAGCGACACTTCCGATTACGCCGCCAATATCGAGCTGGCACCGACCTTGCCGCTCAAAGGCGAACGTGCGGCTGCTCAGGCAGAGCTGGCCAAAGTACACACACCGAACGTCAAAACCATTGATTCATTGGTTGATTTCCTCAGCGTTCCGATTGAACAAACACTGAAATCCATCGTAGTCGAAGGCGAAAACGAAGGCGAAATCGTCTTATTGCTGTTGCGCGGCGACCATGAGTTCAACGACATCAAAGCCGAAAAACTCGCAGGCGTGAAATCGCCGCTGACCATGGCAGACCCTGCCGCCATCCGTGCGCAGTTCGGCGCAAACGGCGGCTCGCTCGGCCCCGTCGGCTTCACAGGCAAAGTCTATGCCGATTTCGCGACTGAAAAAGGCGCGGACTGGGTTATCGGCGCGAACGAAGACGACTACCACTATACCGGCTTCAACTTCGGCCGCGATGCCGCCGAGCCTGAGTTTGTCGATTTGCGCAACGTCGTCGAAGGCGACGAAAGCCCCGACGGACAAGGTCGTCTGAAACTCGCACGCGGCATCGAAGTCGGACACGTTTTCCAGTTGCGCGACAAATACACCCAAGCCATGAACGTAAGCTTCCTCGACAACAACGGCAAATCGCAAATCATGGAAATGGGCTGCTACGGCATCGGCATCACCCGCGTCGTTGCCGCCGCCATCGAGCAGAACAACGACGAAAAAGGCATCATCTGGACCAAAGCAATGGCACCGTTTGAAGTCGTTATCGTACCGATGAGCTACAAAAAATCAGACGCCGTGCGTGAAGCCGCCGACAAAATCTACGCCGAACTGCTGGCGGCAGGCGCAGACGTCCTCCTCGACGACCGCGACGAACGCGCAGGCGTATTGCTGAACGACTCCGAGCTTCTCGGCATCCCGCACCGCATCGTCATCGGCGACCGCGCCTTGAAAGAAGGCAATGTCGAATACGCCGAACGCCGCGACAATCAGGCACAAACCGTAAGCCTGAATGAAATCACCGGCAAAGTTTTGACTGCATTGAAAGACTGATGACGGTTTAAGCCGAATGCAGATGAAAAAAGGTCGTCTGAAAACTGGAAACAGGTTTCAGACGACCTTTTTATTTTGAAATCAAAATCAACAGTAAAAATTAGGAAAATACATGATTATTTAGTCAAGTATGTTTTTACCGCCTCTGCTATTTTTGTGAAAAAGATGGGCAGCACTACTAATGAATCCGAAAATTCAAGCTGGACGGCAGCTTTGGCTTCGCGTATGTTCAAAGTGTATTTAGATGTATACCTGCAATGATTCGAGATATTTTATAGTGGATTAACTTTAAACCAGTACGGCGTTGCCTCGCCTTGCCGTACTATCTGTACTGTCTGCGGCTTCGTCGCCTTGTTCTGATTTAAATTTAATCCACTATATTATTGTAACTTTCACGGATATCAACAACCATGCCTTTCATCCCTCTCCCTCTTTCAGTTTGTCCGGAAAATGTGGATGACCTTATCCGCAGTCTGCACATGTTTGCACCTGTATTGCAAGTGTTGCCCAGTACAGTGTTTTTTGTAAAAAACACGAAAGCAGAGTATGTCTATGCCAACGATACCCTACTGTATCGTTTGCAATTACCCGATATGGCGGCTTTGATCGGAAAAACATCTGAAAACTTGTTTCAGTCTGAATGGGGACAGAGTTATACGCAACAGGACAAGGAAGTGCTGAGTAATGGAAAAATCATCAGCAACAGGCTGGAGCTGCATACGTATGCTTCCGGCGAACTGGGCTGGTGTATCACGCATAAAATGCCGGTGCGCAATCCTTTAGGTGAAATTATTGCCATGCTCGGCGTGTCTGTCGATGTGGAAACCAATGACAGCAACCGTCCTGAGTTGAATAAAAAAATCGCGTTGCTTGAAAAATACATCGCCGGCCATTTCGACCAAAGCATCAAGATGAAAGACCTGGAAGCCGTTTCGCGCCTTTCTACCGCCCAAATCGAGCGTTATTTCAAAAAGATTTTTCACATCACACCTTCGCAATACATCCAAAAAGTGCGCATCGAAGCGGCGATGGCAATGCTGGAAACGGGCTTGTCGGTAACGGAAATTTCCGCCCGTTGCGGCTATTCCGATCACAGTGCATTCACTCGGCAGTTTAAGGCTTTGGTGGGCTTGGCGCCGTCTGAATTTAAGAAATCAAGATAACAGCGAAGTGTAGAAATGCCTGTCTGAAAATAGTGTTTCAGACAGGCATTTCTGTTTTGGCTTTGCTTGAGTATGCACATTTCTGCACAAAAAACGGGAAATTCATCAAGACGACGGCCGCAGCGGTTTTGTAAGGTTAACGGAAGTTTATTTAGCGATAGGATTTTGCTATGCCGCATACCGAATATACTTTTTCCGTGATTGATTCCCACACCGGCGGAGAGCCGACCCGTGTGGTTTACGGCGGCTTCCCTGAGCTTTCCGGCAGCAATTTGCAGGAACAGTGTGCTGATTTTGCCAATCGTTTTGACCATTTGCGCCGCGCGTTGATTTTGGAGCCGCGCGGTTCGGAAGTTTTGGTCGGGGCGTTGTTGTGCAAGCCGCAAGACCCTGCTTCTGCCGCCGGCGTGATTTTCTTCAACAATAGCGGCTATTTAGGTATGTGCGGCCACGGCACCATCGGTTTGATTAAAACACTTCAACATCTTAAACGTATTGATGTCGGCACGCACACCATCGAGACACCGGTAGGCAATGTGCGCTGTACGCTGCATGAAGACGGCTCGGTGAGTGTACGCAACGTGCCATCTTACCGCTACCGTAAAGATGTGTCGCTTGACGTGGCAGGCATCGGCAGTATCACCGGAGATATTGCTTGGGGCGGCAACTGGTTTTTCTTGGTGAACAACCACGGCTGCACCATTGTCCCCGACAATCTGGAACAACTGACCGACGTTTCATGGCGCATCCGCACCGCGTTGAATGCTCAGGGCATCACAGGCAAAGACGGGCAGGAAATCGACCACATCGAGCTTTTCGGCAAAACTGATACTGCAGACAGCCGCAGCTTCGTGCTTTGCCCGGGCAAAGCCTACGACCGCTCGCCTTGCGGCACAGGCACCAGTGCGAAGATGGCCTGTTTGGCTGCAGACGGTGTGTGGACACCTGAAAAAGAGTGGGTGCAGGAAAGCGTAATCGGCAGCCGCTTTGCTGCTTCTTATGAAACATTTTCAGACGACCTGCATCCGGAGCGTCTGATCATACCGACCATCAAAGGAGAAGCGCACATTCATGCGGCATCAGAGATTTTTGTAAACGCGGATGACCCGTTCCGCTACGGAATTGAAACATCATGAGCGGCCAAGTTTTTTCTGCGACCGTGATCGGCGGCGGCATTGTCGGCTTGAGTATCGCACTAGAATTGCAGCGTTGTAGCGAAAGCGTACTGTTGTTGGAACGCGATACTGTTTGCGGCGGTGCGTCTTACGGCAATGCCGGACATATCGCCACCGAGCAGGTGTTCCCAATTGCATCACCCGACGTGCTCAAGCAGCTGCCGAAAATGTTGCTCGACCCGCTCGGCCCGTTGAGACTGGACTGGAAATACCTGCCGAAAATTACACCGTGGTTGTTTAACCTGCTGCGCAATCTTACACCCGAACGTTTCCAACGCAGCCACCGCGCACTGATGGCGCTCAACAGTCTTGCTTTGGCTGCGTGGAGGGAGTTTGCACAGGAATGGGGAGTGGAACAACATATCCGCATCGACGGCTCGCTGCTGGCTTGCGAAACCGAAAGTGGGCAGGTGGCGTTGCAAAAGTACGGCAGAGCGTTAAATGAATTGGGCGTAGTCAACAAATGGCTCAACCAATCCAGCCTACACGAGCGCGAACCAGCTCTTGCCGATACGCAACTCGGCGCACTGTTTTATCCCGATACCGGACATGTGGTTGATTTGGCGAGAATGGCAGCGGATTTGCAGCACGCTTTCGTGCAGGCGGGCGGCACAATAAGTGAACATACCGATGTTTCCGACATCCAATCATTTTCAGACGACCTATTCCGTATCAGCAGCGGCAGAAAAGCGTTTGAAGCCAAGCGCGTAGTGATTGCTGCGGGAGCGTTTTCCAAGCCGTGGCTGAAAAAGCTGTGCGGTAGCGACATTCCGCTTGATACGGAACGCGGTTACCACCTGATGCTGCCTCAGAGCCAAAATATTTTGAACGTGCCTGTGAGCAGCTTCGAGCGCAAATTCATCATGACACCCATGAACGCCGGCTTGCGCCTGGCCGGTACAGTGGAGTTTGCCGGGCTGGATGCGCCGCCGAATATGGAACGGGCGGAGCAGCTCTTTCGCTTGGCAGAACCTATGCTCAAAGGTCGTCTGAACCGGCAAGACGCCGTGCCGTGGATGGGCTTTCGACCGTCGATTGCCGATTCTTTGCCAGTAATCGACCGCAAAGAAAACATTTTGCTGGCGTTCGGGCACCAGCATTTGGGACTGACCCAAGCGCCGTTGACCGCAAAACTGGTGAAAGCCCTGTATTTCGGCGAACAGCCTGCAATCGATTTAAGTCCTTACCGTTTTAATCGTTTCACCAGCTAGGGCGTGTCATATTCGGATCAAGTCCGAATATTGACGAATGTAGTTTTTTAAAATGATTCACTATTCATCTCAAGAGGAGAAACATATGAATATCGAAGGTATTTTAGTTCCCATCGTTACCCCGTTTACTGCCGACAATCAAGTGGACACCGCGCTGCTGGCCGAGTTGGTGGACGCGTTTATTGCTAAAGGCGTGCGCGGCATCGTAGCCTGCGGTACCACAGGCGAGTATTACGCTTTGTCGGAAGCCGAGCGCGAAACCGTATTGAACACCATCGTGAAGGCCGCTGCCGGTCGCTGTACGCTGATTGCCGGTGTCAGCGATATGTCGAGCGAAGTAGCTGCGCAACATGCCATCCGTGCTAAAGAATTGGGCTATCACGGTCTGATGCTGTCGGCGCCGCCATACAGCCTGCCGTCGCAACAAGGCATCATCGAACATTTTGAATATGTGGCCTCCAAAACCGACTTGCCGATTATTCTCTACAACTTCCCCGCGCGCATCGGCGTAGAACTCGAATTCGACACCGTGGCGCATTTGGCGAAACATCCCAACATCGTCGGCATCAAAGAAAGCACCGGCAATTTCTCCAATGCGCTGAGTATGATTCAGGCGAAATTCGACAATTTCCAAGTGGTGTGCGGCTGCGACGACCAACCTTTGGATTTCTTCTTCTGGGGCGTAAAAAGCTGGATTGCTGGTGCGGCCAACGTGTTCCCCGGCGAGCAGGTTGCCCTGTTTAACGCCGCCCAAGCTCAAGATTGGGATAAAGCCCGCCAGATTCTTACCAACCTTTATCCCGCCCTGCATTCAATGGAGTCGGGCGACTACAATCAAAAAGCCAAAATTGGCTGCTTAAACGGCACCAAACCCGCCGGTAAAGTGCGCCTGCCGCTGCACAATCTGACCGCGCAGGAAGCCGCCGAGTTTACGACATTGTTGAAATAAAGGAGCCGCAGTATGAAAACCGTTGAACAAATCTTCGAGGCCGCCAAAGCAGGCAGCCTGCGGGCGGGACATTTGATTCCTAACCATGCCGATTCAGGCAAAAAGCTGGAAAACCGCACACCCATCGATAATTCCCTCATCGGCTACATCGCCGACGGCAGCGAACAGGATATAGATGCCGCCGTGCGCGCCGCGCGTGCTGCGTTTTCAGACGACCTTTGGGCAGGCAAAAGCCCATCTGAAAAACGTGCCGTACTGCTGCGTTGGGCGCAGTTGATTGAAGAACACGCCGAAGAGCTCGCTGCATTGGATTGTATCGATGCGGGCAAGCCCATCAGCGAGTGCATCAACACTGATATGCCCGCCACCATTGAGACCTTTTATTTCTACGCTGAATATGTGGATAAAGCCTTCGGTCGCGTTGCGCCAACCGGCAACGACGCACTGGGTTTGATTGTGCATGAACCGGTCGGCGTGGTCGGCGTAGTGTTGCCGTGGAACTTCCCTGCGCAGATGTTTGCATGGAAAGTGGCACCTGCTTTGGCGGCGGGCAATTCGGTAATTGTGAAACCGGCCGAACTGACGTCGTTGAGTGCCTACCGCATGGTGCAGTTGGCTCATGAAGCGGGTATACCCGAAGCGGTGCTGACGCTGGTTTGCGGCTTGGGTGAAACAGTCGGCAAGGCTTTAGGCATGCATAAGGATGTGGACATGGTGGCCTTTACCGGCTCTACCGAAGTCGGCCGCTATTTCTTGGAATATTCGGCGCAAAGCAACCTGAAAGAAATCGTCTTGGAATGTGGCGGTAAAAGCCCGCAAATCGTGTTTGCCGATGCGGATATAGATAAAGCGGTGCCGTCGATTTTAGCCGCCGCCTTCTGGAATATGGGCGAAAACTGCAGCTGCGGTTCGCGCCTGATTGTAGAAGCAAGCATCAAAGATACCCTGCTGGCCAAACTTTCAGACGACCTCAAGCAGGGCTGGAAAGTCGGTGATCCACGCCTGCCTGAAACCAACCTCGGCCCGATGGTGGAAGAAGCTCATTTTGATAAGGTGTGCCGTTATTTCGATACTGCCCTGAAAGAGGGCGGCAAACTGATCACCGGCGGCAAAACCGGTGACGGCTGGTATTTCGAGCCGGCGATTATTGACGGTGTAACTGCGGATATGACTGTGTTTAAAGAAGAAATTTTCGGCCCGGTGCTTGCAGTAACCACATTCAGCAGCGAAGAAGAAGCCATCCGTTTGGCGAACCAATCGGATTACGGACTGGCGGCTTCGTTCTACACATCCAATGTAAGCCGCGCCCACCGTGTTGCCCGCAAAATTCAGGTAGGTACGGTATCGGTAAACGGTTTTTCGGAAGGCAGTATTGCCACGCCGTTCGGCGGCTACAAACAATCCGGCTTCGGCGGTCGCGACAAAGGAGTGGAAGCGTTTGAGCAATACACGCAGGCAAAAACCATTTGGTTTATGGAATAACACAAAATAAAGCTCAGGTCGTCTGAAACTGGCAGCTCTTATCAAGCCAAACCTTTTTTCAGACGACCTTAGATAACAACATAAAACCGCAAAGGAGAAGAGATGGAAAAGATCGTCAGTACGCTGGTGGATTATATCTGGGGCAACGGCTTGGTTTACCTGGCTTTGGCCGTCGGTCTGTATTTCACCGTTATTACTAGAGGAGTGCAATTTCGCTATTTGCCCGAAATGATCCGCCTGCTGAAAGAAAAGCAGGAATCAGGTGCGGGGATTTCTTCGTTTCAGGCATTCTGTATGTCGCTTTCGGGGCGTATTGGTGTCGGCAATATCGCCGGCGTAGCGACCGCCATTGCCGCGGGCGGTCCCGGCTCTGTATTTTGGATGATTGTGATGGCGCTGTTGGGCGGCGCCAGCGCGTTTGTAGAATCGACTTTGGCTCAGATCTATAAAGTCAAAGTCGGCACTGAATATCGCGGCGGCTCTCCTTACTACATCGAGCGCGGCTTAAAACTGAAAGCCTTTGCTGTGCTAGTAGCTGTAGTGATTTTCCTGAGCTACGGCGTGTTGGTGCCGGGCATTCAGGCCAATACTATTGCCACCTCGTTTGAAAACGCCTTCGCACTGCCTGCATGGAGCACTGGTGCTGCAGTTTCCATGATATTGGCGTTTCTGATTTTCGGCGGCACCAAACGCATCGCCCGCGCCGCCGACAGTATCATTCCGTTGATGGCTGTGGGTTATGTCGGTCTGATGTTGATTGTATTGGTAAACCATGCCTCGAAAATTCCCGAAACTTTAAACCTGATTATAGGTAGCGCATTTGGCACAGACGCGGTATTTGGCGGAATTGTAGGCAGCGCGATTTCCTGGGGTGTACGACGTGCCGTGTTCTCTAATGTAGCCGGTGCGGGCGAAGCGACGTTTAGCTCGGCTGCCGCTGAAGTAAGCCATCCCGTGAAACAAGGTTTGGTGCAAGGCTTTTCGGTGTATATCGATACCGTGATTGTCTGTACCTCGACTGCTATCATGATTCTGATTACCGGTATGTATAACGTGCATCCGAACGGCATGGAAACGCCACTTGTGGAAAATATTCCCGGCGTGGAAGCCGGCTCTGCTTACACGCAGGCTGCATTGGGTACTGTGTTCGGCGATTTCGGCGGCGCATTTGTGGCGGTCGGTATCTTCTTCTTCGCTTTCACCTGCCTGCTGGCTTATTACTACATCGCCGAAACTGCGCTGCTTTATCTCGACCAAAAGCTGAAATACCCGATACTCAGTATGATTCTGCGGGTGGTGTTTTTAGTGGTGGTGTTTACCGGCAGCGTGCAGTCCGCCAGCCTGATGTGGGGCTTGGGCGACATTGGCTTCGGCAGTATGTGTTATCTCAACCTTATTGCCATTGTATTTCTCAGTAAACCCGCCTTACGTGCGCTGCATGATTACGACCGCCAGAAAAAAGCCGGCCTTGATCCGGTGTTCGACCCACGTCAAGCGGGAGTTGAGAATGCCGAATTTTGGATAGAATATATGCAACAACATGATAAGCATTAAGTTTGCTCCGTTACGATAGATGAGCAAAGTAGCTGGAAGATCTGGATTTTAAGTGCAACATCTAATTTAATTGAGCAAAACCGTTTAAGAAGTACCTCATTTGGTGCCGGACAACACAACGTTTATGTGGGTGTGTTGTTCGGCACTACTGTATTGGTGTACCAGGACATGTCTAAATTTGCCTGAAATCCTTCCCTTTCAAAAAATACTGTCAAAGCGGCTCATTGGTATTTTCATTTGATTCCTGCTCCCACTAATGTGCACTAGACTTTCTGCTTGGAAAATTTTTGCACTTCAAATCCAAATGTGTGAACCCTGCGTTCAGTCGGTCAACTGCCGTTTCAAAAACCAATCGCCAAACGGCCAGTCCACGCTGTCGAGCAGGTTTTTGGTAATCAGCCCCAGTTCGGTATCGCCTTCGATTTGCAGTTTGCGGTTGAAAAACAAAGTATCCGGGTCTTCCTCGCGCATCATCATGCGCATAAAGTCGATACCGTTGGCGGCAAGACGCAAATCGGGCGTGCCGAAGAAATCCGCATCAATGAATTTTTCGACATTGGCGGTGAAGCGTACCTTAATGCCTGCATCTAATACGTCGATTTCGAATTTTTTGCCGTCAAACAGGCTCATGTCGGCGGGCAGCAATCCGCGTTTGAGCATGGTGTTGAGGGCAAAAACCAAAGCGAAACGCGGTGGCCTGCCCGGTAATTTTCCGCCGATTTTTCCCGCCCATGCGGGCAATACGATTTCAGGCAACGCCATAATATTCCTCCTTCACAGCTTCGATACCGGGCTGACCGTGCCAATAGCCATCTACCAGCGTGCCGGTGGTCAATCTTTCCAATTCGGGCAGCGCATCCGCCAGGGCGGTTTTGCCGTCCAATACATCGCGGTGGATACGGACGATTTCCGCCATGCCGTGCATTTGCGGTGACAGGCGCAGCATGTTCACACCAATTTGCCGCAAATCCTCATGGTGCGGCAGCAGGTTTTGGCAGCCGTAAGACATGGTTTGGATGCCGTTGATGGTTAAGAACGGCTTGCCCTCGCGGGTGTTCATGTCCATGCCTTGCTCGTAATCCAAGCAGCGGAATTCGCAGCCGTCTTTGTTCAGGTTGTAATGCCGCGCGGTAAAGCAGCGTGAAGAGTACGCCAACGGCATTTTGCCCCAAGCAAACAATTCCGTTTCGATGTCGTCTGAAGCCTTGATGATTTCGGCAACTTTGTCGCGGCTCAACTCGGACGGCGCAATCCAGCGGTATGCGCCCAGTTTTTGGAACAGCGCCAGCGTGCTTTCGTTGTAAATGTTCAGGCTGGCGCCGGCGACAAACGGAATACCGTGTTCGCGCGCCAATTTGACTGCGCCCATGTCGTTGGCTTCGACTTTGAATTTGTCCTGCCCCGTGATTTTGCGCAGGCGTTTCAAATCGGATTCGCTTTCCAGCAGCACCTGCGACGACAGAATAATTTCCTTGCCGCTTTCCGCCAAATCTTCCGCTAGGCTGACCCAGTCGGCAAAACGCATTTTCTGGCGGCGCGAACACACCACTTCGCCCAAATAAATGGTATCCACCGGCGCATCCAGCATAGCGGCGTAAAATTCCAGCAGGGCTTCCTTCTGCCAGAAAAACAAAACCGGCCCCAGCGATAGTTTCATCGGATTCATTTTTCCTCCTCCCTTATTTCCATGGACGGCTGTATGCGCCCAAAGTCGTCTGATGCCCTTCCGAAACCTTGCTCAGCGCGTTGTTCCACACCGGATTGACTTTGAAATGCGCCGGATCGGCAGCGGCCGCGTCCAAAGCCTGCCGCAGCGATTTGGTTACCTGCGCCGTGTACATCGGGCTGCGCTGGCGGCCTTCGATTTTGATGGCGGACACACCGATTTTGATGAGTTCGGGCAGCATTTCCAAAACGTTCAGGCTGGTCGGCTCTTCCAGCGCGTAATAGGTTTCGTCATTGACTTCAAAACGGCCTTTACACAGAGTCGGATAGCCTGCCGGTTCGTTCGGTTTGTACTGGTCGATTAACACCTGGTTCAACCGCACGTTCATGCGGTCGGGCAGCTGCTCCCAACGCACGGCCTTCGCCGGCGAACACACGCCCTGCATATTCGGCGATTCACCCGTCGCATAGCTCGACAAAATGCAGCGCCCTTCCACCATCACACACAAACTGCCGAAACCGAACACTTCGATTTCCACATCCGTATTGTCAATCACATGCTTGACCTGATCGACAGTCAAAACGCGCGGCAGCACGGCACGGCGGACTCCGAACAGTTCCTTCATCATATTGATGGCTTCGTAATTGGTCGCCGAACCCTGCACCGACATGTGCAGCCTCAAATTAGGATGACGCTCAGCGGCATAAGCCATAATCGCAGGGTCGGCAACGATTATCGCGTCCGCCCCCAGTTGCACCGCCGTATCGACAGCCCGATGCCACCGCTCGATTTGCCCCGCCTGGGCAAAAGTATTGATTGCCATCAACACATTGCGGCCGCGTGCATGGGCGTAAGCCACCCCTTCCTGCGCCGATTTCATATCGAAATTCAGCCCCGGAAAATTGCGCGCATTCGTCGCATCTTTCAGCCCCATATAAACCGTGTCCGCGCCATTGTCCACCGCCGTCTTCAAAGCAGGCAGATTACCGGCGGGACAAACCAACTCAGGGATTTTCGGCATTTTGCGTTCCTCGACTCTTGCAGTTTGTTATTCGAAAATCAATATCTAGTATGATTTCGGGTATTTTAGAGATTTGAACACAAGATATTATGATTTAAATCAACTGTGAAATCAGGTTTGGATAGCGCATGTTTTGGTTAACATAATTTAACCATATTAAATATCAAGTTAATCAGCGGTTTATCTTTTCTAGCTTGATAATATGAGATTAGTTATTATCTATTAAATTTATAGATTTTTACAATAAAAGGTCGTCTGAAACAGGTTTCAGACGACCTTTATTTAGGCGGAAGCAGACGGCTGCTTGCTTTAAAATTCAAAGTGAAATTGCGTTCGCCGCCGTATTCGTCTGCCGTCTCAAACCCGTTTTGCCGCATTAAATCGCGTAATTCAGCGCGGCTCGGTTTGTCGGGGTCGCCTGCTGTTTCGGAAACCGACAGCAGCCCGTCAGGACGAAGCAGTCTACGGAACTCTGCCAAATACTCGGCTTGGTTGGCGACTTCGCCCAACACGGTAATTAGCATAATGTGGTCAAACGATTGATCGGGAAAATCAAAATGCGTACCGTCGCACAGATAATAATCTACATTGTCGATATGCCGACGACGCAAACGTTTTTCGGTATAAGCCAACATTTCCGGCTGTATATCCGCCGCCACCAATCGTCCTTGCGGAACTGACTGCGCCAGTGTCGGGCTGAAATAACCCGCCTCGAAGCCCACTTCCAAAATGCGGTGATGCGGCGCAAGGTGCAGCCGTTGTACGATTTGTTGCGGCGAAAGTGCCCAGTTGCGCAAAGGAATCAGCAGCGTGAATGCAAGTTGATGCGGGAAGATTTTGCCTTTTTGCGTGAGTCCCTGCCAAATGCTTTTGAGCGTCTTAAACATGGGGATTCCTTGGGGTAATGTTGTTTTGCATTGTGTCTGTACAATATACAGTATAAAAATAGTGCGCGTTTTTTCCAATCATCGCAAAAAGCAGCCTGCACTTCGATTTTTGAACGTTCAGGCTGCTTTCGATAGAGAGAGGTCGTCTGAAAATAGATTTCAGACGACCTTTGATATTATAGACAGTATGAGAATTTCGTTGGGTCATGATCCAACCTACGTTTAACGCTAACTGTACTATAAGCCCGACCGTTCCTTAAGCCACGCACGCAGTTGAAAGGGATACAGGCTACGGTTTGTTGCATCTACTGGCTGGAATTATGTTCGTTAATTTATTAAAAAATTAAATTTGACACATCTCTTGCAAAGTTTTTACCTGTTCTATGATCGCTACTTGTTTTAGAAATTGTTGCAGCATATCGATTGTCGTTAGCAAAAGTAAATTTATGATGTTTTCCTTCGTCAAAATGCTCAAATCCTAAATTTTTTAATGTTTCTAATGTCCTTGAATCCATTCGTTGGTAGTCATTCATAATTCTTTTAAGTACATCTTTTTTCTGAATTCTTGAATCCTCATCTTTTTCTAATTTGTTATTACTAAGCAAATCACGTAGTACATGATATTTTCTAGAGTTTTCTAATGTATCTTTTTGTAAGCAATAGGTTAGCGCTTCTAGAACAAAACTTCTGATTTCATAGTCATATAAATCTTGTTCATCACCAGAATTTAATACTCCTTTTGACCGACTGAAATGTGCAGCCAGTAATCTTCGATTTTCTGCTTCTAGACGAGAAATTTCTTTATTTGCTTCTTCTAGTTTCTCTTCCTTAATTTTTAATTCGGCATCAAACGCTGTAATGTATTCCTGTACGTTTTCATCGTTTTCAGAATTATTTCTTAGTTGAGTGATTCTCTGTTTTGAAATACATTCTTTCAAATGTAACCAGCTGCATTGGGTCGTTTGTCTTTTGTTCAATAAAGCTTGGATAATATCATCTTGAATGCTACGTTCTAATTTTTCTGGAGAATTAATGGCATCTGTAAAAAAATATGATTTTCGACCATTTTTCGGCCAATAAACACCAACCGTTCCATTAAATACATTTTTAGCATCGGTGAGTTCTCTTAAGCGAACAGAAAATGTTCGACTTGGTTCAACAATTACATGAGCGTTTCCAGAAAGCTGTTTTGCAATTCTTTTGTGATTTATTGAATGTTGATTTAATTCGGGATTAAAGCTTATATAAACAATTGGTAAAATATTTTCTGCTTCATCTTTAATCAATGCAGCAGCAATTTCTTCTTCTCCATCTTTTAAAATGATTGCTTGATCTGAAACGGGTATATGTCCATCCATTCCGTGACTATAACGCTGTAGGATTTGTTTAATAATGTATGGTTTTTTTGCCTTGGGCAGTTTACGTGGTGATGCTTGAGATAATTCACAGCTTAATTGAATACTAATGAGATGTTGGCTAGAAGTTTTTGTTGAAACAACTGTAGTAACCCACTCAGTACCATTTTTATCGAATTTTGAAAATCTAATTCCACCAATTGAAAAAGCTGTATCTGAGGTATTTGCATATCCAAACTCAACCTTTTCCAATCCTTTTTCAATAATATCTTCATTTTTTTCGAGTAAACCATCAAAATCGTTTTTAGATAATACATAATGGTCACTACCAGCAATCCAATCGCAGGTCAAAGCAAGAATTTCTTTTACTTCTAAGCCATTGGGTAAAGGAAACTCAAATGAGTGGATTAGCATTCTACTCTCCTTGTTGATTGTCTAATTCAGAAAAATTAACGAATGCCATCAATAATTCTGATGGCATTTTTAATCCGATCTAGTTAAATTATTTTTACACTAGTTTTTCTTTAACCCAGCCTTCTACACCTCCCAGCATTTCAGGCAGTTTCGCAGCATCCGTTCCCCCGGCCTGTGCCAAATCCGCTCTTCCGCCGCCTTTGCCGCCGACTTGTTCGGCTGCGAATTTGACCAAGTCGCCGGCTTTCACTTTGTTGGTCAGCGGTTTGGATACGCCGGCGCACAGGGAGACTTTGCCGTCGTTCACTGCCGCCAAAAGAATCACGGCGTTGTCGGATTTGCCGGTTAAATCGGTAACGATTTCGCGCAGGGCGGCTGCGTCGGCTTCGATTTGGGCGGCGACGAGTTTGGCTGCGCCCAAGTCTTTCGCGTTATCCAAGAGTTTGGCGCCTGCGTGGACGGCGAGTTCGGCTTTGGCTTTTGCCAACTCTTTTTCCAAGGCTTTGGTGTTTGCGGCGTTGGCTTGGATTTTGGCGAGTACGTCTTTTTCGGTTTGGGCTTTGACTTCGGCGATGATGTTTTTCATCAGGCTTTCTTGGTTTTGCGCCCATGCCAGCGCGGCTTGGCCTGTGATGGCTTCTACACGGCGGATGCCTGCGGCGATGCCGCCTTCGCTGATGATTTTGAAGAAGCCGATGTCGCCGGTGCGGGCGACGTGGGTGCCGCCGCACAGTTCGATGGAGTAGTCGCCCATGGTGATGACGCGGACGAAGTCGCCGTATTTTTCGCCGAAGAGCATGACTGCGCCTGATTTTTGCGCGTCTTCAATGGACATGGTTTCGACTTTGACGGGCACGTTGGCGATAATCGCGGCGTTGACGCGGCGTTCGACTTCGGCGATTTCTTCCGCGCTGATGCCTTGCGTGTGGGAGATGTCGAAGCGGGTCAGCTCGGCGTTTTGCAGGCTGCCTTTTTGTTCGACGTGCGTGCCCAAAACATCGCGCAGGGCTTTGTGCATCAGGTGGGTAACGCTGTGGTTGCGCATGATGCTGTTGCGGATGTCGTTGTCGATTTCGGCGGATACGGCATCGCCGACTTTCAGACGGCCTGATACGACTGCGCCGAATTGTCCGTGTACGGCGGCTTTGATTTTCTGCGTGTCTTCCACGCGGAAGCGGTTTTCGCCTGCGAAGATAAAGCCTACGTCGCCGACTTGGCCGCCGCTTTCGGCGTAGAACGGGGTTTGTTCCAGAACGACCACGCCGGCTTCGCCTGCTTGGAGTTCGTCCACGGCTTCGCTGCCTTTATATAAGGCGATGATTTTGGTGTCTTGGCTGCGTTTTTCGTAGCCGGTAAACTCGGTGTCCGCGCCTGTGTAGTCCAGTTGTGCGTTGGCTTTGAAGTTTTGCGCAGCGCGGGCGCGGGCGCGTTGGGCTTCCATTTCGCGGTTGAAGCCTTCTTCATCCAAATCGATACCCAATTCGCGCGCCATGTCGGCGGTCAGGTCGTAGGGGAAGCCGTAGGTGTCGTAGAGTTTGAAGATGTGTTCGCCGCCGATAACGAGTTTGCTGTTGGCAATGTTGTCCATCAAATAGGCATTCAAGGCTTCGGCAAACGGTTTTTCCGCGTCGGGAATATGGGCAGTTTCCAAAGCAGCCTGCAAATCGATATACATGCCTTCGTTCAGGCTGCCTGAAACTCGGGGACGGATAACGATTTGCTTTTTGCCTGGAGCGGCACGGGAAGCGGCGGTAAATTCCACACCCTCTGCGGTTTTCAATGCCAACGGTTTGCCCGCACCATCTTGCGGCAGCAGGCTTTCCAGTTTCAGGAATTTCATGCCGTTGAACACTTGGTTAAACAAACCCATGCCTTTTTCCAGCGTTTCGCCGAAGCGGCTTTCTTCCGCGCGCAGGGCTT
>ERZ773087.477-NODE-477-length-29538-cov-36.067463_pt1 | contig 29538 bp, 46 predicted proteins | sample MGYA00511375_ERZ773087 | MGnify/ENA primary metagenome ERZ773087 (study PRJEB29015, sample SAMEA2737995) | human oral metagenome | biome: human oral; feature: human-associated habitat; material: dental | place: China | collected 2063 ...
GACTTGATTGTCTTTGGTGTAGTTCTCTCTTTTTGTCTGAAATCGTATGTATGCTTGATGTGAATAGTCTTTTTAGAAAAATCTATATCCTCCTTGTAATTTAAGGCAGCCAGCTCTCCATATCGCATGCCAGTAAGAAAAAGAACTTTGGCTATTCGGATATACTTTGTAATTCGATAATCACATAGGGCCTCGTCTTTTAAATTTTGGATGAATAACTTAAACTCTTTTTGATCTAAGTATTTTGTATTTTTCTTTCTGAGTTCGTCGAATGTAATTACTTTTCTAGGCGTTTCAACAAATAGCATTTCATTTGTATCAATATAATTCATTCTGATAGCGAATTTCATTATCTGATTGAGCTTGAACTTGATTTTAGAAACATAGTTATGAGATCTCCCGTCTTGTAATAGTTGATCTATTACTTTTTGTAATAAACGTCTATCAATATTTCTAACTAGGTAGTCGCCCTCTATCTGCTTTAAAATCTCTTTTTTTACATTTTTTGAAGCATAGACTGTTGAATTTTTAACACCGTGTTTCCAATTCTCCTCGAATTCCTCATATAGTTTTTCAAAAGTTATATCAGAAACAAAATGTTGTTTTTCTCCTAACTTTTGTTTTATCTTTTCCTGCAGCAAGATAGCAGCTTGATTTCTTGCCTGGGGAGTTTTCTTCTCCATGGTCACTGAAACTTTTTTTAATTTCTCAGTATATGGATCTTTATATCGCTCAAAAAATTTGTATTTTCCGTTGGGAAGTTCTTCCATCCACATTGCGTTTACCTCACTTTTTTGTTAAAATGGGTATAAGAAAACGACCTTTTGAATGGTTGTTTCTTATACGTAAGTTCCTCACACTCAGAGTCGCCAAACTTTGCGAGTGTGGGGGTTTTTTATTTACGAATTATGAACGATAACGTCCAATGCTCCCATGATTCGCTGAGCGTTTTCGACTGCTTCTTTGTACTCTTTCGAAGTGTTCTTTACTGGTTTTCTAATCAAGTCAATAAATACGACTGGTTTGGTGAAGTCGTTTGAGGTCACACGGACTGTCATGTTCAAAATTTTAGAAGTTGATTTTCTTTTTGCTACAATACCGCCTGCGACAGCGCCAATCGCACCAAACATAGCGCCTGCAATCAATGCTTGACCAACTCCTCCAGAAACAACCGTTTGATTATTGATAATCAATTCATACGATACTAAATCCTCAAATGAATACCAATCTGTGTCATTCTTATCTTTCTTAACCAAGGACGGTATCAAAGACAATCCCATCGTTCCCATTGCAAGCCCTGCTTTTAACGAGCCTTTAATTGCTCCTCCGACCAATCCTGAAGAGTCTTTTGCTTTTTGAGCTCCATGAATACGATAGGTACGGTTATATCTATCAATTTCAAGTGGACCTACTTTGTCCGTCCGTCTACTTCTTGCAGCAGGAGTAGGAGAGACTGGTTTTGTAGTTGTTTGAGGTTGTTCAGTCGGTTCTTGGTTAGCGATAGAATAACCGCAATTTGGACAGAACTTGTATCCTTCTACTGGATTGCCACATTCAGGACAAAATTTCATAATAACCTCCAAAATAATAACTATTTAGAATCCTTTATGCTCTTTTTTCTACCCATAGCCGACGAGGTTATGGGTTTTTATTTTTCTCAATACCTCGCCACAATGCACCAGCTATCACATCTGCTTTTAACATTACACGTCAATATCATAATATTGTTGTAAGATATTGTTCCCTTGTTTGTATTTTGTAACGAGGTCAATAGCTACTCGTCGTTGCTGTTGATCGTCCAATAAATATTCATCATAGCTCAATATCCGATAATGAACAAAATCAACTAATCGATTAAAAAGGGCATTATCGCTGATTGTATTTGCTTGTTTAATTTGCTCGTATGAGTGCTTGTTTTTGAGGTGCCAGACCATGCGCTCATTATTGATGTAAAAGAGAGAGGCCATGGTGTTAGCTTCTATCTCTAGCGGATTGCTCTGGTAGTTGTTAGCGCAAGCGAGGGCGACCTCATCAGAACGGCCCGTGCTAAAATGGGCTGCAATATGGGCTAATTCATGCAAAATGGTAAAGATAACCCGTCTTTTGATATGTGTTTGATTGATATAAACAAGGTACTTTTCTTTTTCTTTGCTATAAATGGTAAAGCCGTCATTGTGTTTACAGATGATATCATCCAAGTAGGTAACATCTGGATGATTGACAATCCCTCGATATCTAATGTATTCAGACCCAAGTAGACCGGCTGAAGGAAGCATAGGAAACGGGTCCTTTTCAAAGAAGATAAAATGAAGGTTGTAAATCTGTTCAAAGTAACGGATAATGTGCTGAAAAGTAACTTGTTCAAGTGGAATATTATTCTGTCGAGAAACTGCTTCGATCACCGGGACGGCGTAATCCCAGTGTTGGATGTACTGTCTACGGGAAATAATTTCTCTAGCCATAATTACCTCCACTTACTGTCATCGTCCATCAGGGTTTTAGCAGTTACCATCAAGCTTTCAATCGCCTTATTAAAACGAACCTTTTCTTCCTCGGTCATGTTCTGGGTCTGATTTCTGAACGCTGCGACAAGTTCAGTCTCAGCTGGACCAAGATATGCATTTTCCTTGTCATCCTTTGCAATAGCAGGATTATCTGTCCGTCCGAGTAAATAATCGGTGGATACGTTGAAGTAGTTAGCAATTTCTGCGATACGCTCAGCATTTGGCGTAGAGTTTTTTATCTTATACAGTGTATTTCTGCCATAACCCAAGTCTTCTTCGACTTGCCCAAGAGCTTTTCCACGCTTTTTTGCCAATTCTTTAATTTTTTCAAATGTCTCAAACATTGTTAAATCAACCTTTCTAAGACATTACAAAAAAATTTAACAAATTTGGTGTAAAAAGATTGACTAATTATCCCAAATGGTGTAAAATGTTTTTTGTAAGTAAGAAACAACTAAAAAAACAACTAAGAAAATAAATTATAAAAATGTTTTGGCGAACGGTATTTATAGATTTATCATTGTTTTTATTATGCTTTCATTTTAGCCAATTTGGTGTGAGTTGTCAAGTGTAATGCAGAAAAATAGTTAAAAATTTAGTTGTTTCTTATTTACATAAAGTGTAAAAAGGAGGAACGCATATGCCAGATATCGCAAACGGTCGTGAAAAGGTTAATGCTTTCTTAAAAGAGAAAGGCATTAAAAAGACAACTCTAGCGGTTGCTTACGGCTTTAAGCGACAGGAAGTAACAAACATTCTAAGTGGGACGACAAAAGGTCCACGAGCGAACAGTTTCATTCTTCAGGTTATTGAAGATTATGGGATTGAGTAGCACAAAAAAGCACCTAACAGAAGTCAGGCGCATATCAAAATAACTAACTGAATTATATCACGAAAGGAGCAAAAATGGAAGCAGTTGAAATTGTAAGAATTAAAGATGTGATCATTGAAAAAGTCTCTGCTAATGATGAAGAATTAGAACACATCTTTGGATGCTCAAAGCGACAAGCGGGAGACATGAGACGCGAGATGAAGAAGCTACCTAGCCAACAGAAGCATCTTAGGAATGATGGCCAACTTGTCACGATTAAAGGTTTTGATGCCTACCTGCAATACAGAGGCAGTCGAGATTGGAAAAAAGAAATGGTGAAAAGCAAGAAAATGAGGTCAGTCGGATGAACCTACTAACAAGAATTAAAAACTACTTTTCGAAAGAGGTCGAAGAAACCAATCTGGACTGGAGAGTGGTCGCTCTGGACCTCAATCAATCACTGATTGAAACACAAGAAAAACTTCAAAATGCCAATCAGCGTATTGCTGATCTTGAAAAAATCGTAGCAATCTACAAGGAAAAGGAGAATGTAAAATGATGGAATACATTTACCTGGTAACAATCGTAGGAATCGGTCTATGGTCGCTAGTAAATACGCTGGATGACCACGCTGAAATGAAGCAAAAAGAGCGTCAGCAAATAGCTAACAATGTTGCACGTATGAACCTGGAGAAATCAGATAAGCAATTTACTTATGATGTGCAACCTCCGGAAGGACTTGCAAAAGGTGTAGAAGAAGGAGTTTGAAATGGTCCGAAATAAATTGACAGATTTAACTAATACTCTCTTTGCCCAACTAGAAACATTGGATGATAGGGATCTTACTGCTGATGAATTAAAGACCGAGCTTCAACGATCAAAACAGATGGTCGCAATCTCGGGTCAAATCCTACAAGCTGGCCAGTTGGCGCTAGATGCTGAAAAATTCAAAGACAAGGTAGGTGAAGTCAATGCCCCGATCGCTTTGCTGGAAGGATGAGTACACGGAGTACATGCATGAAATTTGCCATGGTCGATTAACTCCCGAAGTAACCAGGTTACTAAATGAGAAATTTGGGACAAACTATACCAAGACTCAAATAGGCAGCGTACGCAAACGCCTTGGATTACCAGTTGGGAAAATCTATCAAGGTCGATTGCTGACTAAGGAGCAACATGATTACCTTGTGTCAATCCAAAAAAATAAGATTTCTCGCGATGTCGCAAATGAAATGAATCGAAAATTCGGATTATCACTGACTGAGAAACAGATCAAGAGTTATCGAAGAAATAATAATCTACATAGTGGGTTGACGGGAAGATTCGAGAAAGGTCAGACTCCTCACAACAAAGGGAAGAAGTACCCTAATATGCCAAAAAACAGTGGGCAGTTCAAAAAGGGTAATAGACCTCCGAATTATGTACCTGTTGGGACCATCAACTATACAACAGACGGCTACCCAAAAGAAAAAATTGGGGAGCCTAATCGATGGGTATTGAAACACCGCAAGGTCTGGGAGGACAATTTTGGCTCGATACCAAAAGGGTACTCAATCGTTTTCCTGGATGGTGATAAAACAAACTATGATATTTCAAACCTGGCATGTTTATCTAAAAACGAAATTGCTAGAATGAATCAAAATCATCTATTCACGTCCAACGCTGATTTGACTAAATCTGGTATTGGACTAACAAAACTTACAAACAAAATTAGAGAGGTAGAAAAAAATGGCTAGTTTATACGAACTAACTGGGCAGTTCCTGACAATTTATCAACTGGACATCGATGACGAAACAAAAGCAGACACGCTTGAGGCCATCGATTGGCAAGAACAATTTGAACAGAAAGCAGAAGGATATGCCCATGTTATCAAGAATCTAGAAGCCGACGTGGCCATGTACAAGGCTGAGGAAGATAGCTTTAAAGCCAAGAAACAGGCGGCACAGAAAAAGCTGGATTATGTGAAGGATAACATTATGACAGCTATGAATGTCACAGGTCAAACCGAGGTCAAGAGTGGTGCTCTGATTATAAAAATTGCTAAGAATCCAGAATCAGTCAAGGTCAACGAAGATGACCTCCCGAAAAAATATTTTACAAAAAAAGTGACGCTTGCGCCGGACAAAAAAACACTTAAAGAGTTGCTGAAGGTTGGCAAAAAAATTAAAGGCGCGGAACTTGTCCGGACAGAAAAGTTGGTGATTAAGTAATGGAATTGATGAACAAAACACGAGTAACGGATTCGCTAGCAGTTGTGATTGGACCAGAATCAATTGAAGTACTTGTTACAGAAGGATTTCTATTCGATGTTGCGATTCGTTTTGTGAAAGTAGATGAAACAAATCTTGATCAAGGAAATGAAAAACCGGTATTTACTCCGGAGTACAAACTGGTCACAGTCGCTAAATACAAGGAAAAACCTATTTTTGAATCCGAGGAAGATATTCGAAGATTCGAAAAACAAGCAAAAGAAATTAAGGCGCTATTTGCTTTTGCAAAAGTTAACAAACAAAATTGGTTTAACACTGCCCTTTATCCAGGAGTGCTGACTGAGAAAGTTGGTGTTTGATGAAAATTTTAGCAATTGATCCATCAAGCAACAAAATTGAAACCAGTACAACAGGGATAGTACTCTTGGATAATGCGAAACTGGTTGATTATTGGGTAGTGTCTTATGGCATGAAGGGATTTGCTAAGTGGTTTTACGAAATCGGAAAAAGTCTTGAGTGCGATGTCGTTATTATCGAGGAATACAAAGTAAGGGATACCGACAAGTCAAAAGATAATAGTGTACTTGACACCATTGCTTATATCCAGCTTTGTTATCAGGAAGCAATCTTGCAAAACAATGCAGGTTATAAGTCGGATATTCCAGACGATCTTTTGAAAATTTTAGGCCTTTGGAAATTTGATAAAAGTCATCACCAGGATGTCAGAGCGGCAGCAAGACTTGGATTATTTTGGGCAATGAGAAATGATATTGAAGAAGTAATTCAAGATATTGGAAAGGTGGTGAGTGAGTATAACAATAACGTTAAGAAAGTGGCAAGCTGAAGCAGTAAAAAGAAGTGACCACTTATCAAATGGAATTTTTCTTGAAGCTTTAGGGGGTCGGGGTAAAACTATATGCGCTCTAGCTATCTCAAAACATAAAAAGGCTAAGAAAATCATCATCACAAACAACAGATTAGCAATCTTGAATGGTTGGATTGATGCAGTCAAGTTTATGAATTTTGATAAAGATGTTGAGATTATCATTCAAACGGATAGATATCTTCAAAATCAAGTCAAAAAGGGGCATAAATTAGATTGTGATGTGCTGATAGTAGACGAATGGCAGAACATGTCGTCTGACAAACAAGTGGCCTTATATCGCAAAATAAAGCGAAAATACACGATAGGTCTTTCAGCGACACCAATCCGGAAAAAAGGACAAAATTTCTATCCGCTTGAAAAAACGGTATTTGGTTGGGCAACCCCAAATAATAAATTTGACTGGCAAAAGACTCATGGGAAAATGGTCTATGATCCATTCAGCTACTCAAAAGAGAAGTGGGAAGATTTCAGGAATTATGAAAGTTATATCTCAAACTTGCCGAACTTCTTCCGCTGGGAAGACATTGAAAAGATTGAGAATGCCACTGAAAATAACGGTTTTGAAACCAAGTTCTATCCAGTCACAGTTAAAGCTGGAAACCCTGAGAAATTAGCTGAGTTTAGGCAGCTTAACCTGGTCACTGTTGGAGACAAGACGGCTATGGCCAAACAATCCTTTGGTCGCAAGACCTTTGAACAGTACCTAAATCAAACTGGTGTAACCGTTGATTTTCCAAAGTTGAAACCAGTTAACGCTGATACCCCTCTCATGCTAAAGCTAGACGGTTTGATTGAGAGAGCACCTCATGACATGCTGATTGTCAGCAAGTCTAAGCAGATTGTCAACGTCATTCGCGAGCGCCACCCTGAAATTGGAATCTGGACGGGCGATATCCAAGAAGGACTTGATAAGAAAATCGTGGTTGCTACCAGTCAAGTTCTTGGAGTGGGGGTTGATGGTCTGCAGCATAAATATCAAACGGTTGTCGTGCTGGATCCGGTGGATAAGTCTTCTGGTGAATATGACGACTATCGTCAATTGTTGTGGCGCGTGACTGGTTCACGGCAGCAGCATGATGTGAATATTATCGAATTTTATTATAAAGAAAGTAAAAAAAGAGGAAAACAAAATGAACAAAAAAACTGAAATGATTGTATTTCGTAGCCGTAAAACTGGAAAATTTCTTGAATCTTACAAAGATCGTGGGAGTCTAGCCTTTCAAGCAGAATATTGCTGCATCACTCACTGTTTAAAAATCCCCCGTGAAAAATATGAGGGAAGCAAAAAGACTTACAAGGCTCTCGCTACAGCTTTTGACTGTGAGATTGTCGCCTTAGAAATTGAATACAAGATGAGCTATCCGAACGGATCAGAAGTTGAACCTATCAAGCATAATCTTCCATCCATTGAAGATTTAATCGAAGATATTTTGGGAGGATTATAATTATGGCATTTACACTTCCAGCAAATAAACCACAAGTTCCTAAAGATACCCCACGAAATTTTTTCATCTACGGTGAAACCATGAGCGGAAAGTCTTATCTTGCAAATGAATTCCCAAATCCAATCGTTTTGAACACAGACGGGAATGCAGAAGCTAACACTGTTCCAAGCATTCAGCTGATCAATGAAAAAGATGACAAGGGACGAATTACCAATTCAGTAATTAAGCAGCTTGGAGAAATCTTGCTTGCTCTCCAGACGCAAAAACATTCTTATGAAACAGTGGTCATTGACGTTATTGATGATGTCATTGAAATGATTAAGATCGCTGTCTGTGATGAATTGACTCCACCAGGTAAACCACGTTTGAAATCTTTGTCAGAAATTCCATACGGTAAAGGTTACGACTTTTTCAATCAAGCTATCACAGAATTAGTCATTGACCTCAAAGCCTTACCAATGAATGTTATTTACATCAGCCGTCAGGTATCTGAATATGATGACAACGGCAATGCTACCAAAGACAAACCAAGCTTGAAAGATAAGTATGTCAATCTTATCAACGGAAATTCTGATTTGATGATCCACACTGAGAAAATCGGAAATAACTACAATCGTGAGGTTGACCGCAAGCGTAAGACCTACTATGCGGACCAGGTTGATGACAAGGCCATCTTGAAAATCTTGGCAACTATCCGTGGGGCTGTTGAGCCTGCAAAGGGCAAGCCAGCGCAAAAGAAAGAAGCAGCTAAGACAACTAAACCAGCGAAAACCGAAAAGCCAAAAGAGGCGCCTAAGAAAGAAGTTGCCTCTGATGATGAACTATTTTAAGAAATAAAGGAGAATACACATGAGCTTACTAGATATCGCAAAATCAATCAAAAAAGAGGGCTTTGACCCACGCAAAGACAGCGCCAACGGTCCTGCACCAATCCCAGCTGGTACTTATCCAGTAGTCCTGAAGAAAGCAACCTTCAACGTATCGGACAAAGGCTGGGAAAGCCTTGGTTATCAATTTGAAATCCGTGGCGGTGATTACAGTGGACGCTCTGAATTTGCAACATTTGGCACACTGACTGAATGGAACGGTAAGAATCTTAACTGGGCAGTTGAACGCACCATGAAATTCTTTATCAAAGCCTTGGTCCTTGCTGGCGACAGTATGCAAGGAAATGAAGAAGACGGTAAAGCCTTGGAAGAGGCTCTACAACGTAAGGCAGTTGGCTCTTACTACAACCTTGTTATCTCTGTGACTAAGGGGAAAGATGGCCGTGAGTTCCGAAACTATGACCTTGAAGAAGAAGCGCAACCGCTGACTGAAGCTGATATTGATGACGATGACCTCCCTTTTTAAGAAATAACAAGTTCTGGGTCATTGATGAAACTGATGAGGAATTTGGTCCTTTCACGACAGTAGAAGAGGCTTATACAGCTATGCTAACATACTTGGATATGACTGAAGCCGAATATCAGTCAAACTATACGGCCCAGGAACTTGTTTATATTTACAAAGAGGAGAAAAAACCATGCCGTCGATGAAAGAATACGCATTACAGTACCAAAAGTTAGGGTTCTCAGTCATTCCAATCAATCCTAAAAACAAGATGCCTTTGATTGATTTTGCTGATAAACCTGCCATGACTGCAAGGGAAATTGAAAGTTTTTGGGATGGCTTTCCTAATGCCAACATCGCTTTAAAAACAACTAACTTCTTTGTTATTGATATTGACAAGCACGGTAAGTCAAATGGTTTTGAGTCCTTGAAAAAATGGAAATATCTGGGATTGATTGAACCAACATTGCAAGCCAAAACGGCCAGCGGCGGAAAACACCTTTTCTACTTCAAAAGGGATGACACCCCCATAACGCAGATGATTGGTTTTTTACCTGGTGTGGACATCAAGGCCCATGAAAACAATTATGTTTTGGTTGCTCCATCAGCAACAGAAAAAGGACAGTATGAGTGGGATCTGGAAAAATCCAAGGAAGGTGGTACGATGGTTACTCCTTCCAAAGAATTAATACATGCTATTAAAAAACAGTATGGCGAAACTCACGGCTATAAGTATGATGGTAAGGACGGTCTTAGGGACTTAGCTAGACGTTCGCATACTAGAGACCGAACCCAAACAACAGATCTCTTTGAAACAATTGCCCTTGGTTTTGGTGATGAGGGTGGACGAAATGACAAATTAGCCAAGTTTGTAGGTGGTCTCTTATATCGGGCTGTCGACGATGGTGTAGTTGTTCAACTTGCAAGATTGGCAAATGCAAATAGCCCAAACCCTTTAACTGAAAAGGAAGTGATGCGTACTGTTGAAAGTATGATTAAAAAAGATAGGAGGTGAGAGTAATCGGTGATGTAGTAAGTATAAATTCACAAGATAAAATGATTACAAATGCAAAAGGTGACATCAAAGCAAATAGCCCGATGAATGTACTTGTGGCGTTTAAAGCTGATGATCAACTAAGTATTTATTTAAAACACAATGATTTCTCTCAGGAACATGAACTCCTTAAAGACATCAAAATTGGTAATACTCTTTTCAAAAAAGGAGAACTCCCTTCCAATTTTGATTCAGTTGTAAAAGTTTACTTTGAAAGTGTATTAGGTGTTGCTTTCTCGAATCAAGCGATGCTGGATGGCATGGAGACTTTCTTTTCAGAAAGATCATACAATCCAGTTATTGAGTATATGGAGAGAGCAGCTGAAAAGTGGGATGGCAGAAATCGGATTGACCGCATGCTTCAAGTATATCTCGGTGCTGAAGATATCCCTTTAATTTCTAAAATTGCTCAAATGTGGCTAATTGGTGCAGTTGCTAAAGTTTATGATCCATACATTAAGTTTGACTATGTTCTGGACCTGGTCGGTGGACAAGGAGTTGGGAAAACGTCACTCCTTCAAAAATTGGGTGGCGAATGGTATACGGATGCCGTAACAGATTTCTCTAATAAAGATAATTACGACATCATGTTAAAAAGTCTAATCGTCAATGATGACGAAATGGTGGCCAGTAATCGTATGAGCTTTGCTGAAACGAAAGCCTTTATATCAAAAACTAGCTTACGGTATCGTAAGCCCTACATGAAACGCACAGAAGAGTTTGCCAAAAACTTCATTTTAGCCAGAACTACTAACCAAACAGAATACCTGAAGGACAAAACCGGTGAACGTCGATTTCTCCCGATTATGGCAGATAGCAAGCAGCAAAAGAAACATCCAATGGAAATCGAACCTGATACAATCGAACAAATTTGGGGCGAAGCCGTTACAATCTATCGTGCTGGTGCTGATTTGATGTTTGATGAAAATACAGAGGATGAATTGAATATCTACCGTGAACAGTTCATGTATCGTGATGAAGTTGAATTACAAGTGCTTGAATATCTTGATATGCCCGTCCCTGAAAATTGGCAAAACTGGTCTATTCAGCAACAACATCAATACACAAGTAAATATTTCGATAATAGTAGCGATTTTGATCCTGGAAGCAAAAAACTAGATAAGGTCTCAACTCGTGAAATGATGTACAACTTATTTATGAGAAATTCGAATGACAGGAAGCTGTCAACGAAGATTAACATGATCATGGATAATCATCCTGATTGGAAAAAAAGTGTTTTCCGGGCAGGAGGTAAAAGTACAAAAGGGTTCGTAAGAGTGAAGAATTCGGAAAAAAACTAATCGGTAGCAATTTAAAAATTATCGGTAGTCATCGGTAGCAGTTGAGGGGGTAGATCGGTAGCATTCTACCGATAAAATGAGACATCGGTAGCACATCGGTAGCAGTCTAACCCCTTGATATTACTGGCTTTTATTTAATATTTATATATAATGCTACTCTTCTACCTATATTTTTAAAAAAAGTATATAAAATAATAGTAATAATAAAGAAAGCCTATAAAATAGGGATTCTTGAAAAAAAACTTTTTACTTTTTAGAATTTATCGGTAGCACGGTAGCAGTTTAGAAAAAAGAGGTAAAAATGTCATACACAGTAACATTGTATTTTGACAACATGGTAGACGAAACTCACTTCTTTAAGAAAGTGGGTGATGCTGCTAAATGCAAGGCTCAGCTCGAGAGCAAGTATCGAGGGAATCGGTTATATAAGGTAAAAATGGAGGAGATGGAATAAATGACAGATATTAGATTGCAAAATCCATACTCTGATGAAGTTATCAAGGTAAAAGAAGATTATGGACATATTCTAAATATGTTGGAATGGCTTGAGCGAGGTAATATAAAATATCTTCAATTACATCAGATTGAACCAGAAGAAAGATTTATCACTATCAATCCGAAAAACTTTGCAAAAGTTGATTTTTACGAAATTGAGGAGGTGAAATAATGATTATCAAAAATTATAAATATGATTTTTCGAGTGGCAGAATACGCTACACAATTGATGTAGATGGCTATGAAACAGCTATGGAACATACAAAGACAGAATACGGAAGTGTCCAAAGAAATGATATTGATGATTTCTTGGTTTCAGTCGAGAATTACGACTTTCAAGAAGCTGAAGCGGTTGAAGAATTTGTTGATTTTCAAAGCTGTCTGCTTATGTATGGGATTGATTTTGAATTGAGAAATGAGGTGGAGTGATGGAAGATTGTCCTTGTCAATCAAGTGGGCACTTTTGTATGGAGTGTGAACGTGAAATGATTGCGGAAATGAAACAAAGAGAACGAGAAGAAAGTCTAAAAATTATGGAGATGAAACAACAAGTCATTGTTGATGGTATCACGCACTTGATTAACGTTGAAAAAACAGTTCAAAAAATGGTTGAGGCAGGTTATCTAAATCTTGATTTGTTCGAGAAATTATATAAAGAGGTAAAATGAAACGATTTATCGCAATCTGGATATTATTGTCCGCTGGATTGAATATCTGGCAGAGTATCCACATAAAAAAACTAGAAGAAAAGCGCCCGATTATCGTCTATAAAGCTGATAATCAAGGCGCAGAAATCAAAGGCAGAGTCGTCCACAAGGAGCAGATTGGCGACCTGTACACAATCACTATTAAAAATTATGGCATTTTCGTAGTCACGCAAACAAGCTACAAATTATTGAGGATTGGAGACGAGGTGAGATTATGAAAACTAAATTTAGAGCGTGGGACAAGCATGGAAAAAAGATGTTTGCCAATGATGAATTGATTATCTGGAATGGCAATGTCTATGCGAACGATAGCAAAAAGCTTACCTGTAACAATTTAAAAGGATGGTCGATTGATGAAGAATACCTTATGCAATCAACAGGGCTTTTGGATAAAAATGGCAAGGAGATTTTTGAGGGGGATATCATATCGGACGGGCACACGTCAAGAGATATTCGTCATCACCAGACGTTAGGATTTTATACAATCGATGATAACGGCGTTGAAGGATTTTTCGGTGACACTGCAAGTTTAGAAGATTTTGAAGAAGTTTCAAAATACATGTCTGAAAATATTGAAATCATCGGCAACATCTACGAAAACCCAGAGCTTTTGGAGGAAAAAGATGAAAAACGAAAATAAAGACTCTTTACCACAAGTGTTAGGCGGTTGCTTAGGTGTGATATTAACCTTACTTATCAGTCTGTGGTTAGCAGGAGTAGTCATTCAGTACGGTTGGAATAACATCATTGCAGCAACATTTGAAATTCAAAGAATAACATTCTGGCAGGCTGTCGGAATTGATTTGCTCATTACTGCTATTACTGGAAATCCGAAAGGTGATACAGAAAAATCTTGGTTGGAGGTTCTGGGGAAAGTTATTTACTGGTATCTTGTCCTTTGGGCTTTGATGTGGATTGTAGTGAGCCTTTTGTAAAACAAAAAAGCCAAGACACTCTCTGCCTCAGCTAAATTCTCAATAAGATTATTATATCACAAAAAGGAGATAGAGAGTGAACAAGGCTAAAGAGTTACTTGATGAACTACAGAATTTGGATGAAGAGATACAGAATCGAATAGACGAGCTTGCTAATCTTGAAGCTAGTTTACTTTCTAGCCCTAAAATGAGCATGGATAAGGTTCAAGGTGGTCAGAAGGTTCGATTAGATGAACGTTACATCGATATTTTTAGCATGCAAGATTCCTTGAAAGAGTACATGAAGCAAGCAACTGCTGAAGCTATCCAGCGAAGAATTGAGCTCAGTAAATTGATTGATAAAATACCTAAGCCTGCAAGTCGAACAATTTTAAGGATGGTGTATATTCAGAAAGCAAGCGTGTATGATATGATTGAATTTTTACAATGCAGCAAGACTACTTTCTACAAAAAGAAGAAAGATGCAATCCGTGAATTGGGTGTTGTAGTTGATAAAAGCGAACTAATGTGAACTAGGTTGAAGCGCACTGGTCTAACAATCGTGCTATTATAGTATCATCAAGAATTAAGGGTAAGGCAGTAAGTCTTCCCTTAACATGGAGAGTTGGCAGAGTCAGGTTGAATGCGCCCGTTTGCTAGACGGGTGGTCGCCTATGTGCGGTTCGTGGGTTCAAATCCCACACTCTCCTTTGAGTGTTTTGTGTCCTAGAACAGGGTAGGCAACAGGCTTAGCATTCACATATCACTCATTAACTTACAAATGGTTGCGGAGCGACTGGACCTTGCATGATTGCATAGCTACTTATATCCTAGGTAAGTTATAAGCTAGAGGGTTTGATTCCCTTAGAGGTTTTAAATGACTACAAAAAATAAAAAAAAGGAAAACTTTCAAATTGATTTTTAATTAACACAAAAGGTAGTAGTCGCCTTGCATTAAGTCACTCATCGAGTGGCTTTTTTAATTATTAAAAAGGTGGTGATGGAAAATTGAATGAAAGACAAAGACGATTCGCAGATGAGTACATCATCAGCGGGAATGCAACAGATGCAGCTATTAAGGCAGGGTATAGTGAAAAGACTGCTAGAAGTCAAGGACAAAGATTGTTGACAAAAGTTGACATTTCTGAATATATCAAAAAAAGAATGGATGAAATTCAGGACGAAAAAATCCTGACTCAAAAACAAATTCTTGTGATGTTGTCAGAGATTGCATCAGGTCAGGCAAAAGAGACAATTGTGGTCACGATAAAAGTAGCTGAGTTGATGACTGATCCTGTGACTGGTAAGTCTGTAAAAGTATACAACGAAATCCCTCAACTTGTCGAATATCCAACAAAGAACAGCGATAGGAACAAAGCTTTGGAGTTACTAGGGAAACGACATCAAATGTGGACTGATAAAGTAGACATCAATGCTATAGTTACCGAGACTAAGAAGTTTGACGATATCGTTAGTCAGCTAGGCGGTGATGGACTTGACGAATAGCTTCCCTTTATCTCAAAAGTACATTGATTTTTGCAATAGCTTTAATAATGTTGATGCGGACTTTTTGGAAGGTACAACGGCAGCTGGAAAAACAACGGTTGGTGTTGGTGTCAAGTTTATGCGAGCAGTCAGCAGGAGCACGAAGAAGTTCCACATCATTGCAGCAAAGACAGTTGGTGTAGCTGAAAAGAATATCATTAATCAGGATAACGGAATTTTAGACATCCATAAAACAGCCGTCTACTGTGGTAATGGTGACAAAGATTCGAAGATTCCTCACATCAAGTTTGAGGGTAAAATCATTTATGTATTGGGGTATGACAACAAGGAAAAATGGAAGCTGGTTCTTGGTGGACAGTATGGATGTGTCTATATTGATGAGGTCAACACGGCTGACATTGAGTTTGTTCGTGAGTTGTCCACACGTAATGATTATTTGATGGCAACGCTCAATCCGGATAATCCTGATTTACCAGTCTACAAAGAGTTCATCAACAAGGCAAGACCGTACAAAAAATACGCAGGCGATGTGCCGGAAGAAATTATGCGAGACCTATCAGAACCAGCTAACCCTAAATGGCGTTACTGGTTTTTTACGTTTAATGACAACCTGTCACTGACACCAGAAGCCATCCAGAAGAAAAAGGATGCGGCACCAGTTGGGACTAAGCTCTACAAAAATAAAATCCTTGGCCTACGTGGACGAGCAACAGGAATTGTCTTCGTTAATTTTGATAGCAAAAAACACGTATTGAGTAAGTCTTTTGTAAAGAATACGGTCACGTTCCAACGGTTCACAGCTGGACTAGATACAGCTTACTCAGCAAGTAGTCCGGATACAATTGCAATGATTTTCCAAGGGATATCAGATGACGGGAAGTTATATACGCTGGATGAGGAAGTCTATAACAACGCTGAGCTTGATGTGCCGATTGCTCCATCTGATACTGTGGTCAAGTTTATCAATTTCCTAGAACGCAATCGTAGTGAATGGGGATTGGCGCGTGATGTCTTTGTTGATAGTGCGGACCAAGCAACAATTACAGAATTAAACAAATACAAGCGACAATACGGCTGTCTGTATATCTTTAACAATGCTTATAAGAAAACCAAGATTATTGACCGGATCAACTTCCAAATTGGTTGGTTAGCTCAAGGTTGCTACTATGTGTTAAGTCATTGTACGAATCATATCAAAGAGCTGAACACTTACTCATGGAAAGAAGGAAAAGATGAGCCGGAAGATGCAAACGATCATACAATCAATGCGAATCAGTATGCATGGTTGCCATACAGAAAAATAATCGGAAGAAAGGAAAACTAAAGTGGGAATAATGGACATGATCAGAAAGGGTATGAGAAGCTTTCTCAAACTGGAACAGGCACAGCCAAATGTCATCACAATTACAGAGGCAATGACGTTTGAAGATAATGCAGCAAAGAACCAAATTTGGTATCGCGGTGACTCATACGAACTGGACCAGCTCTACAAGCAATTACCACATAGCAACATCAACTTTTGGGGAGCGACAAGTACTCCTGGGCAAGAAATTAGAAAGATTCATACAGGAATACCTGGTCTCATCGTTGACAGGTTGGTAGATATCACGCTGCACGATATGAATGATTTAGACTTTTCCGAGGAAACACAAGGAAAATTGTGGGAAGAGATTGCTGAAGATAGCAACTTCCACGATCAACTGCAGGAGGCGATTAAAGACAGTCTTGTGATGGGTGATGGTGCTTTTCGTATTTCATTTGATCCGGAACTTACAGCATTGCCTATTGTTGAATGGGTTGGTGGAGATAGAATTGAAATCATCTACAACCGTGGAAGATTGAAAGAAGTTGTTTTCCGCACGCACTTCACAGAACACAGACGGAGCTATTTGCTCGAGGAAATCTACGGATATGGTTCATTAACTTATAAGCTCTACAGGGGCGAAACTGAGCTAGATATAAGCGCGACAGAGTACACTGCTAACCTTGTCGATGTGGAGTTCGATAAATCCGTTATCTTGTGCTTGCCGTTTAAGATTTACACGTCACCTAAAGTAAAAGGCCGTGGTCAATCTATCTATGATCGTAAGACAGATGCTTTTGATAGCTTGGATGAGTCTTGGAGTCAGTGGATGGATGCTCTTCGTTCTGGACGATCACGAGAGTATATTCCTGAGAACTTACTTCCTAGAGATCCCTACACAGGCGAAATTAGTAAGGGCAATCCTTTTGACCATCGCTTTATTAAGGTTGAGACAGCAATGGGCGAGGATGCAAAGAACACAATCACATTGCAACAAGCTAATATTCCTCATGAAAGTTATTTGAGTACATATGTGACTGCACTTGATTTAGCTTTACAAGGTATTATTAGCCCGTCAACACTCGGTATTGATGTCAAGAAGCTAGATAATGCCGAGGCACAACGTGAGAAAGAAAAGGCAACTCTTTATACTCGCAATGCTATTGTGACAGCTCTGCAAGATTACCTGCCAAAGTTAATCAGTATGGTTTTGAATGCTGATAGCGTGCTTAAGAAAAACTCACTACAGAAAGTCAAGGTCGACGTGCCGTTTGGTGAGTATGCTAATCCTAGTTTTGAATCGCAGGTTGAGACGGTATCCAAAGCTAAGACAGGTGGTATCATGTCGATTGAAGCGAGCGTTGAGGAATTGTACGGTGACTCAAAAGACCAGAACTGGAAAGACCAGGAAGTGGCAAGAATCAAAGCGGAGCAAGGTGTGACAGAAGTCGACGTGCCATCATTGAATGAAGCTACTAACGATTTTGAGATAGAGAAGGAGGCTGAAGATGCTGAAGACGGTGACGATAGGACAGAGGATCTATCACATGAGTCAGAAGGAAGCGCAGGGACTTCTACAGATAGCGAGTGATAATGTAGAGTTTGGTATCTATGCTGTTGAGAAGAACAACAAGTTGGATATGCTCAACCTCAAAATGCCTAGTAAAACAGCTTTGAAACGACAATTGAGAAGTTTTAAAGCGCAAGGTTTTAAGGTGTACTGCAATGGCTTATGATGTATCTAAAGCATTTGAGCGAATTGAAAACGATCTGCTTGATTCCATGATTAGAAATCTAGGAAGGCATAAGGCAGAGGAAACTGCTGAAGGTTTTGAATGGGAACAATGGCAGGTCGCTCAATTGAAGGAGCTTGAACGATTTAAGCGAGCTAATGCCAAAAAATATGGCAGAGAGTTTGCCAATATCAATAGCAAGATCTCCACAGCTATCCAAGAAGCCTATAGGCAAGGCATGGATGATGAGGAAATGTCTATCCTGGAAGCTATCAAGAACGGTTTTGAATTTAACAGTGGAAAAGATAACCTAGGGGCTTCATTTTTTGCTATCAATGAACGAAAGTTGAATGCGTTACTTAACTCGGTAGAGCATGATATGAAGACGGCAGAGCATGCTGTATTGCGGTATACAGACGACCAGTACAGGCGCACAATATTTGATGCTCAGGTAGCAGCTAACACGGGAGCTAAGACATATGAGCAATCAGTGGATATGGCCACCAAAGATTTTCTAAGTCGGGGAATCACATGCATCCAATACAGTAACGGGGCCATGGTTAATATCGTATCGTATGCTGATATGGCCATTCGGACAGCAACCAAAAGAGCCTACCTAATGGGTGAGGGAGTCAAGCGCCAGGAGTGGGGGGTTCACACTGTTATCTTAAACAAGCGATCGAATGCATGTCCTCTGTGCATGCCTTTTGAAGGTAAAGTATTGATTGATGATGTCTGGTCAGGAGGCAGTGCGGATGATGGTCCATATCCATTGTTAAGTTCTGCAATGGCAGCTGGTTTGTATCACCCTAACTGCAAAGATAAGCATACAACTTATTTCCCTGGGATCAGTAGCGAGCCAGAGAAAATATTTACAAATCAGGAATTGGACGACATCAAGGAAAGACAGTTACTGGACAACAAAGTTCAGCATGCTAAGCGACAGGAGAAACGTTTTAGCAGATTGTCACAGTTCAGTCTTGATAAAGACAATATTCAGAAGTACACATTAAGGGCGGAAGAATGGTCTAAATTTAAGTCTAATGCAGAAGAAAATCTGAAATACTTTGAAGCGGAAAAAGGATACAAATTATACCAAGAGCTTTCTCTCGAAAGTGATAGTGATTACAAGAAATTCATCAATCGTCAGAGATTGCCTAGAGATACTAGTGGCGTAGCTTCGAAGAAGATTGCTGCAGAGACACGACACATGTATATAGAGGTGACTCGAAAAAAATTCAAGGGAGGTACAGAGCTTGGGCAAGACTTGTTTGCAAGACTAGCCGACCAGTCGGCGATTGCAACTATTGCAGAAACAGGAGTTGTAAGATATGAATCTGGAAAACTATTCTTGAACATGTATAAGGACGTAGACGACCCTCGCGGACCTGGTACTGGTTATTTCCATGAATTTGGTCACCAAATAGATGAGAAGCTGGGTTGGGAATTCACAAAGGATAAAAAAATACTGCAACTTCTGCGTAAAGACTTTATCAATTTATCTGATGAGACTATTTTCGAAGCAATCCATATCAACGATAAAGCCTCTTCGGCATCTGATATATTAGGAGCGTTGAGTGAAGGTAGAATACAAGGTAAGTATTCGCACTCGATCGTTTACTGGGAGAAAAAAGGAAATATCGAGAGCGAGTTTTTTGCGCATGTGTTTGAGGCGCAATTTGATGATGAACGCAGAGAAATACTTGAAAAAACCTTTCCTGAGAGTTATAATTATGTTATAAATAAACTAAAGGAGAGGTAGTCATGCGGATTATCGAAAGCTATCTACGTGTAGCAGAAAAAGCAGATACATTCAGCGACATCTTTGGATATCGTTTAGTAGCCCCGATTTTTCCTGTAGCGGCTATCTATGGACCACAAGAAGAGAGTGATATCTTTGAAGCAAAATTAGACAAATGTATCAAAGATCAATACGATTATTTTGCAGATGAGTACGGCTATGATTCAGATGAGAAAAGACGTAGACTGCAACGTGAGAAGTATGTATTTTACGATTGTTAATATCACAGAGCGCCTATAAGGTGCTTTTTTTGTACTCAGAAAGGATTGAAAAAATGAAATACAGAAAGAAACCGGCTGTGGTTGAGGCAGTGCTTTGGAACGGGGATAACTATAAAGAAGTAATTGACTTTGCAGAAAATAAGATTTGGTTTGATGCACTGGGGAATATATGGATTGCTACACTTGAAGGTGATATGATAGCCAAAAAAGGGGATTATATTATCAAAGGAGTTCAAGGTGAATTTTACCCATGCAAACCAGATATTTTTGCAGAAACTTACGAAGAAGTAGAGTATCTGAATATTTTAACTAGTATCTAGGAGGTGATCCAATATCTTGACTTGCAGGAATAGACTGCTATAAATCATTGTAAATTGCTATAAACCGCCTCGAATTCGACGCGGTTTTTCTTATACTCTAATTTTTGTCCGAAGACTAAAAACTACGTGGAGACACCAGTGACAATAACTGAAATAGGGAGACACCCTTAAAACTGAAAGGAGAACGCTATGTTCAAACGCAAACTATTTTTCCATAATGCAGATACAGGAACCGGATCTGCAGGTGGACAAGACACGTCAAGCCAAACTCAACCAGCTAGCACTCCTGAGATTGACTATGACAAAATCGCTAGCATTGTCGAAGGCAAGCAAAAGGTTGCTGAAGACACCGTGCTAAAAAATTACTTTAAGCAGCAAGGATTGAGTGGTGAAGAAATGGCTCAAGCTATTACTGCTTTTAAGTCGCAGAAAGCTGATGCAACACCAGACGTCACATCACTACAGCAACAGTTAACGCAGGCACAAGCAAGTGCATTGCAAGCTAATTTAGAGCGAAATCTACAATTGGCAGCAATCGAGGAAGGATTGCCTGTTGGTGTAATACCTTATGTGATGAAATTGGCTGATACATCAACTCTCACACTTGAATCGAAACCAGAAGATTTCAAAGCTATTGTCGCAAAAGTTTTGGAAGACGTTCCTGCACTGAAGCCAAACAAAGAAGAATCAACTGGGTTTCAACAAATCGGATCTACCGGTAAAACACAACAAACTAACCAAACTGATGCCATTGCTGCAGCATTTGGTCTTTAAGAAAAAGGAGAATTAAATTATGACAGTTTATAACTACGCAGAACAATTCGAACAAGCTTTGCATCAGAAATATGCAAAAGAACTTGCGTCTGTAGATTTGTTTAACTCGAATCCGCAAGTGAAATTTATCAACGCCCAAACAATCAAGCTACCAAACATCACAGTATCTGGTTACAAAGACCACAATCGTCAAACTATTGGTTTTAATTCTGGAACAATCTCAAACGAATGGGAACCAAAAAAACTAGAACATGACCGCGACATCGAATTTGCAATCGATCCTATGGATGTTGATGAAACAAATCTTGTCGTTTCTATTGCCAATGTACAAAACACTCTGGAAACTGAACAAGGTATTCCTGAAAAAGATTGCTACGTGTTCTCAAAACTCTACACTGAAGCAGGTAAGTATGCTGCTAATGGTGCCACTATCGACACTACAACATTGACTGCAGAAAATATCTTGCAAAAATTTGATGACGCCATGGAAAAAATGGACGAAGCAGGTGTTCCGTCTGAGGGTCGCATTTTGTACGTCACTCCAGCTGTCAACAAGCTCTTCAAACAGGCTAAAGACATCCAACGTGTGCTAGGAGTGAATGGTTCAAATGGCGACGTCAAACGCTCTATCTATAGCCTTGATGATGTTAAAATCAAACAAGTGCAATCAGCTCGCATGAAATCACAATACAACTTTACAAATGGTTGTGTCGCAACAGATGAAGCGAAACAAATGAACTTTATCTTAATCCACCCATCTTGTGAAGTTGCTCGTGAAAAATACTCTTACATCAAAGTATTTACACCAGGGCATGACTCACGTACAGCTGATAACTATTTGCTCCAATCTCGCTTCTACATGGATGCATTCTTGATCAAGAATAAAGCAGCTGGTATCTTTATCAACGCGACAGCGTAAGAAAGGATGGTGTAGTATATGGTATTAAAAGCAATTAAAGGAGCTCGAGTCTATGATATCGATGAGTCAGCGATCAATGATTTTGTTGGTCGTGGCTTTGAAGTCTACGAAGATGGTGAATTAAAATATGGTGAATCTGTCGACAAGGTTTCAAAAGAAGAGTACGAAAAAGTTTTGGATGACTTGAAAAAAGCTAATGCTGAAATCAAGAAGCTGAAAGAAGCTAAGGAGTAACAGTCATGTATGCTAGTCCAGATTATTACAAAAAGACGTTTGTTGGTGTGATTTCTGCTGATTCAGAAGTTCTGGCTAGCAAACTTAAATCAGCTTCTGACAAGATTGATATACTTACGTTCAACCGAATCCGTGGCATTGGATTCGACAATCTGACGCCATTTCAGCAGGAAGTTATCCGAAAGGCTTGTTGTCAGATTGTTGATTTTGAGGAGGTTAATGCTGATTTGATAGCTACTACAGTTTCAAACTACAGCATTAATGGTGTGTCAATGCAATTTGGATCAAATTGGAATATTGCTACAGAACAAGGTATTGTTATTTATCGCAAAACCTATGAACTTTTGAAGCAAACAGGATTGACAAGGAGGGTTATTTGATGAAATTTCCACAACTTGTCTTACCTCAATTTTGCCAGACGCAAATCACAGTCACAGTCAACCAAGAAGGAGTTTCCGAAGACGGCGAACCTTTAGAGGCGTTCAGAGCTAATCTAAAATGCAATTATCAGGACAGTGTCAAAACAGTTCTAACTGAACAGAAGAAGCTGGTCCAAATTACTGGGTCAGCTTATTTCGTTGGTGATATTGCACCGTATTTGCCTACATTGAGCGGTGGGACTGCAATTGTATTTGGTATTGTCAGGAGGATTGTGGACAGCCGGAAAGCCAGAAATCCAGATGGGACTGTTAACTATACCTACATCGGATTGGAGTGATGCTATGTTTGTGAATTCTACAGTAAAGCTAGATTTTGGCACTATCCGCAAACTGGAAAGGGCTCAAATCATAGCACTAGAACAGACTGCTGAATACCTGCATACAGAAGTTGTGCAGGCGCAGGTAGTGCCTTTTGATAAAGGTGTGTTGCAAGGTGATGCAATGGCTCCAGACTACTCACATTCATCCCAAGGTGTAGTAAGCCTGGTACATTCCACTCCTTACGCAAGACGATTGTACTTTCATCCTGAATATCAATTCCAGACGAAAGAAAATCCTCATGCAAAAGGAAAGTGGTTTGAGGATTGGGCTGATGGTGGCAAGAAGTCACACAAAATAAAACAAGCCTACGGGCGACTTTACAAACAAATCACGGGGGTTTAAGCATGATTACATTAGCTGAAGTCCGTGACTGGATTAAAACATTTAATGCAGCTAACAACTACTACATTGGTAAGATCGATAACAAGCAAGAAAACAGTATAGGCATCTATCAACGAAAGACAATCGATGGTCCTCGGGTAGCTATCGGAGGCAGATCACTGGCAAGCTATGAAGTCAAATCAATCAGCATCTTAATTCACTGGAACAAGAATGCGAATGAGACTGAGAAGCGTGCTCAGTACCTCTACAATCGTCTATTTGAGGCTGAATCGGTTGTTATCGGTGGAACACCTATTAAGATGATTGCCTTATTACAGAACGAGCCTGTGGACGTAGGAACAGATGATAATAACGTGTATGAGCGTGTTATCGAGCTTGATTTATATTACGAAAGAGAAAGAGAGGGCAACTAATGGCTCAGAAAACTGGGGTATTCCCCGTATATGAAAACCAGTTCCAAGTAAATAAAGGAACTGCAGGAGTTGAATCACTTGTTGATATTGCAGACATGGAATCATTCTCAGTATCATTTGACAATGGTGTTGAAGAATGGAAACCATTTGACCAAAAAGGTTGGACACGTCGTTTGATGACTGCGAAGTCAGTTACAATTTCTGTTTCTGGTAAACGAAATGTAGGTGATGCAGGTAACGACTACATCGCAGGTCTTGCGTTTAAAAATGGTCGCGATTCTGAAGCGGACTTTCAATGGACTTTCCCAGATGGAACAAAAATCAAATTTAAAGACGCGGTTATCAATCTTAAGGACTTTATTTCGGGGGATTCAACTGGTGTTGCACCATTGTCATTTGATGTCATGTCAAATGGTAAACCAGAAGTGGTGCCAGCAGGTTAAATTAGAGGGTTTCGACCCTCTTTTTATTTTAAGGAGGAAATATGGTTGAAGCTGAAGAAACCAACGCAATTGCAACCATGGCTTTTATTGATATCGATACAGGTATCGAATACAAGGCTGGAGATACCGTTGATTTAAGCGGTAAATCCAAAGAGCGAATCGAAGCTATGGCAAGCAAAGAAAATCGAACTGGTCAAGTACTGATCAACATTTTATCTGAAGAAAAGGAAACCGAATAATGTCAAAAGTAATTGATATCACAGAAAAACTCAATTTTGAAGAAAATCCAAAATTGAAAATTAAAGATGCTGAAATTGAAGTCAATACAGATGCAACAACTGTACTGACTCTGATGCAGACTATCGGTGATGAAGAAGGAACTCCATCTGCAAAAAAAATGATGGAAATGTTTGAGCTAATCTTCCCTGAAAATAGTCGCAAAACACTTGATGAAATGCGTTTGAATTTTGCTGATTTAACTACAGTTATTGAAGCAGCGATGACATTGGTCATGGGAGAAGAAGAAGCGGGAGAACAGTGAGCCATACTATGACCTATTTGAGGATTTCGATTTAATCGTCAGTTCTCTCAGGACACAGTATGGCTTATCTGTATACTCTAATGAATTTAAGAATATGAAGTGGAAAGAGTTCAAGGCTCTCTTAGCTGGTTTGTCCGGAGAAACACCGCTTGGTCGAATTGTCCAAATTCGAAGCGAAGATGACCCTAAAATGCTAGAGGTATTTTCAGAAGGACAGCACCGTATTCGCAACGAATGGAGATTGAAACTTGCCAAAGAGAAAACAGAACAAGATTTGACTCAAGTTCTTGAAGAATTAAAACAAGCCTTTGTTGAGATGGCTAAGTAGGAGGTGATAGCTATTGGCACAAACAGTTGGCCAGATTGGTCTTGACCTTGTCGTCAACGACAAACAATTTAAAGGGCAGATGAGTGGCTTGCAAGGAATGGCGACGAAAGCTGCCAAGATGCTTGCAGGAGCATTTGCAATCAAGAAACTTGTTGATTTCGGAGCTCAAGCTATCAAGCTCGGTTCAGATCTCAACGAAGTACAAAACGTTGTTGACGTTGCTTTCCCACGCATGAGCAAGCAAGTTGATGACTTTGCAAAACAAGCTATGTATACCTCTGGGTTATCAGAGACCATGGCAAAACGATACACCGGTACATTCGGTGCGATGACGAAAGCTTTTGGTTTTAACGAACAGAAAGCTTATGAGATGTCAACAGCCTTAACTAGTTTAGCGGGCGATGTGGCATCTTTTTATAATATTAGTCAAGATGAAGCCTACACAAAGCTGAAATCAGTCTTTACTGGTGAAACAGAGACACTTAAAGATTTAGGTGTGGTCATGACTCAATCAGCACTTGATGCCTATGCAATGGCTAACGGTTTTGGAAAGACGACACAAGAAATGTCTGAGGCTGAAAAAGTTGCTTTGCGGTTCGCATTTGTAACAGACAAGCTTTCATTGGCTAGTGGCGACTTCGCTAGGACATCTGATAGTTGGGCTAACCAAGTTAGAATTATGAAGCTACAGTTCGAAAGCTTTATGGCAAGCGTCGGAGCTGGCTTGATTAACATTTTTACCCCAGTTATCAAAGTCATTAACTTTTTGCTCAGCAAATTGCTGACAGTAGGTAATGCTTTTAAAGCATTGACGGAGCTATTTACTGGCAAGAAGTCTATGAAAGGCTCGGGTATCCAAGAAACAGCTGATGCAGTTGGTAATTTAGGAGAGGCTTCTGATGGTGCAGCAGGAGGAGCTGGCAATTTAGGAAAAGCCGCCAAAGGAGCCGGAAAGGCTGCGGATGGAGCTGGTAAAGCAGCTAAGAAAGCTGCCCAAGAAATGAAATCTCTCATGGGATTTGACCAAATTAATAAACTACCTGACTCATCCGATAGCGGAGATGGTGGTGGAGATTCCGGAGGCAGTCCTGGTGGTTCAGGCGGCGGAGGTGGTGGAACACCTAAAGGCGCCGAAGTCGACATGGGCAAAATTGCTGAAGGTGGGAATCAATTAGACGGTTTATTTGATGGATTGTTTAAACGATTGCTTGAACTCGTCAAATTATTTCAGGATGGATTCAATGCATCATTTAGATTCGATGGTGTTGAACGCCTTCAGAATGCTTTGAAACGAATTGGCGAAGTACTTCAAGAGATTTTTACAGATCCAAAAGTTGTGGCTTCATTCCAAACCATGCTTGATAAGATAGCTTATGCTCTAGGGCAGTTTGTTGGCTCGATAGGGACTATCGCTCTCGGGATAGGAGTCTTTATAGCCGAAAGCATAGCTAACGGCTTAGAGCGCCAAAAAGAGCGTATTAAGAGTGCTCTCGTGTCTCTATTTACCAACATAGGAAATGTAGCTGAGGTTGCTGGTAATATCGTTCAAGCTTTCTCAAATGGTTTTTACGATGTCATTACATCTTCTGGTGCTGTTAGAATTGGCAGTGCAATTGTATCTGCATTTTTAAGTGCTGGTAGCACAGTAATCGAATTAGGCAGTAAGATAGCAGGAGATTTTGCTAAAGGAATTGAAAAAGCAATAGTCCCGAATGTTCCACAGTTAGTAAAAGCCTGGACAGGATTATTAGATGGCATCGCTCCTGTTTTTGAAAGTTTAGAATCACTGGTAGATGATGTTGGTGATGCGGTGAAACGTGTGTACGATGACAAAGCAAAACCATTTATTGACTCTTTGACAAGTGGTTTTGGTCAGTTGATGAAAAGCTTTTTGGATGGGTGGAATACTTACCTCAATCCAGTTCTATCAAAATTAGGCGAAAAGTTTTCGGAAGTTTATGACGCTCATGTAAAACCAGCTATCGATAATCTCTCTATGCTTTTAGGTAGTTTTTTTGATTTTTTCAAAGCTGCTTGGGAAGACTTTGTTTCGAATGTAGATGTCGAAAAATTCATGGAGATTCTTAGTGGATTAGTAGAAGTTGTCGGTACAACGTTGATCAATGCTATTGCGGCACTCTCTGATATTATCAGTGGTCTTGCTCAAGCTCTATCTGGTTTGATTGATTTTGTAACTGGTGTTTTTACAGGTGATTGGGATTTAGCTTGGAACGGAATTAAAAATCTATTTTCCGGTATTATCAAATCTCTCTTGGCCGCACTTGGAATTGACATCGATTCGATGATTGCAGAGTTCACACGTTGGTGGGAATCTGTTAAGACCATTTTTGCACCTGTTGTTCAATGGTTTAAAGATAAGTTTAAACAAGCCTGGGATGCCATTGTTGCTATCTTTACTGGTATTGGTTCTTGGTTTTCTCAACGCTACAATGAGTTAAAAAGCAATCTTGCTTCTATTCCTGATTGGTTCAAAGACAAATTCCGCAACGCGTGGGCAGGTTTGACAGGTATCTTCAATCCTATTGCAAGTTGGTTTGCAGGGAAGTGGAATAATGTCCAATCTGCTCTTGCTAGCATACCAGGGTGGTTTTCTTCAAAATTCCGCGAAGCATATAACAATGTCAAGAATGCATTTTCGGGCATTATCGGGTTCTTTAGCGGGCTTTGGGGGCAAATACGCTCAACGTTTACTCACGTTGGAACCATGGTTGGAAGCGCCATTGGTGGTGCTGTACGTAGCGTTATTAACGGGGTGCTTGGCACGGTAGAAAGCACAATCAATAGTGGTATCAGCTTACTCAATGGCGCTATTAGCGTGATTAATAAATTACCTGGTGTAAACATCGGTGGTTTTAGTTACATTGGACTACCTCGACTTGCTCAAGGTGGCTTTGTTAAGGCCAACACACCACAAATTGCCATGATTGGTGACAACAAGCATTACGGTGAGATTGTTGCCCCGGAAAATAAAATGCTTGAAATGGCACGTCGTGCAGCGGAATTGTCAAATAATGGCGGTGGACCAGAAGTTCTAGCCTTACTGACACAGTTGTTGCAAGCGGTTCGTGCTCTTGATTTGACAATTGATGGTGATAAAATCACCAAGAAGATTGTAGATAAAATCAATGAAATTGCAATTAAAACAGGGGAATCCCCCCTCATGATTTAGGAGGTATGCATGAGTGAAATATCAGTAGGTGGAGTAGCTCTTGCTTCTCCAGTTGAAATCAGCATCAATAATGAGATTATCTGGTCATCTTCTACGGGTCGTAGTGCTAGTGGATTGATGACGGGTGACGTCATTGCAGAAAAACGTACATTCTCCATCAAATGGGGAATTATCACAGAAGCAGAAAGAAATCTTATCAAGTCTAAATTGGTAGCCGGATTTTTTACTGCAAACATTTTAGGACAGTCTATCACTGGTTATCGCGGAACTATCACAGAGACAGTAATGGGGCGTCTGAGTGACGGTGTGACCTATTACAACGGCTTATCTGTATCTATTATCGAGCAGTAGGAGGAATTATGCTAGAAGTAACATCAGATTATATCAAAGCAATAGAGAACCATCTGCGCGTGTTTGAGGCTAACTTTGACTTAAATGGTAAGAGATACACAAAAACCAAAATTGCATCAGCTACTTACGACAGTTCCATCGGTAATAGTAATGATTTTACAATTGGTGGTGGATATATCAACAGCCTAGAAATTGAAATTAAAGAGATTATTGAAGGTCTGCAAGAAATGATGCCTGCAACAATGTCGGTAATGATTGCGGGTAAATCCGTCCCACTTGGTAAGTTTTTTGTCGCCGAGGTCAAGCTAGACCGTAATGATAAAAAGACCAAAATTAAGCTACAGGACGAGTTTATTAGATTATCTGGTGCTTATGATAGTCAGCTTATTTATCCAGCTTATACAAGGGATATTTTATCAGAAATCGTGAGATTGACAGGTATCACGACAGATACTAATATCCAATTAGTAAATGATCAAGTTGCGAAGAAACTAGAAAAAACAAGTTATCGTGAGGCGTTAGTTTATTTAGCGCAATTATCAGGAAGCTTCGTCAGATTTAATCGTAATGGGAAGCTTGATTTTATCAAGCTAAAGACAACATCAAGACATATCACAAAAGATATGTATAAGCCAGGTGGATTAGAACGTGACGAGATACCTTACAGGTTGAAAGGTATTGAGTGTAAGTCTGCTGAT
>ERZ773087.481-NODE-481-length-29454-cov-8.146774_pt1 | contig 29454 bp, 21 predicted proteins | sample MGYA00511375_ERZ773087 | MGnify/ENA primary metagenome ERZ773087 (study PRJEB29015, sample SAMEA2737995) | human oral metagenome | biome: human oral; feature: human-associated habitat; material: dental | place: China | collected 2063 ...
GGAGCCCGCCGCCTGACCCTCCCGCACCACCGGCCCACACGGGCCCCAGCAGACTCTTGTCATGTGGGAGCCGTTCGCCCCGACCTGAACCGCCAGGTCGGGGCGAACGTGTGATGCCGGGCGGATTGCGCCTAGCCGGGCAGGCCCAGGAGGCGGCGGGTGTAGATGGCCTGGCCGGAGTGCTGGGCTGCGTCGTCAATGACTGAGGCCAGGCGCACGGCCCGGGTGACGGGTGGGTCCCAGGAGTCGTCGACGATGTCGTCGAGCGACTCCGGGGCGAGGGAGCGCAGGTAGGTGGCGGCAAGGGCGTAGGCGTCGTCGAGGTAGGAGAAGAGGGAGTCGAGCTCGTCGACGACGACCTGGGCGGCCTGCTCGGGTGTGTGGTGCCAGTCCTCGGTGTCGTCGGGCAGGGGCAGGGCGAAGCGCTCGCGGTGGCCGCCGGTGACCCAGACGGGCTCGACACCTGCCAGGGGCGCGACCTGGATGTCGAGCTCGCGGGCCGTGTGCCAGGCCAGCCAGGTCAGGGAGTCGATGCGGGGTGCCAGGTCCGGGGTGGGGCGGGTGTTGGCCTGCTCGAGCGTGACACCGTCGAAGGCACGGTCGAAGCGCTCGCGGGACCGGGACAGGATGTCAATGAGCATCTCAAGAGTCGTCATGAGGTCAGGTTACGTGGCGGGGACTGAACGCATCGGGAGAACCGCGCACTCCAGACCTGGCTCAACCAGTGCACCACCGCCCAGGACGACCCCGCCACCGCGGCCCTGACCGGAAAGAAGTGGTGGTACACCCACCCCCGCACCCGCCGCGCCTACGAACGCCTCGAACACCTCACCCGCCAGAACGTCCTATTCACCTACCTCACCTGCAACGACACCGCCCTGGAACGCACCACCAACCCCGTGGAGTCCATCAACGTCCGCATCCGCGACGCTCTGCGCCACCACCGCGGACCACCAAGCAGCCATCGCCGAGTGGACACTACACACCTACACCCACCAACCAGCCACCCCCGAGCAGATCCTCACCACCTGGCACACCCAAGGACGACCCCCACGCCAACGCATCCCCACAGCCCCACCGTCACCAACACCACCCACCCCGCCGACTGGGGCACCACCCCCACACCACAAGAAGGACTATGGCCACGCAAAGGCTGGGCCGGACACACCCACTAACCCCACGACACGCCGCCTAAAGCACCACGTTCACGCCGATAACCCGTGACCGGGTTTACGACCAGCCCGACGCAGCAGCCGTCGAGGCCCAGTCCGACCGCCTCCTGGACTACACCCGTGACCCGCTGCCCGAGGCCGCTGACCACCTTGACGCCGCGCGAGCCGACCTGCTGGCCTACCGCCGCCTTTCCCGTCGGGGTATGGCGGCAGATCTGGTCCAACAACCCCAAGAACGTCTCAACAAGGAGATCCGCCGCCGCACCGACTCAGTAGGCATCTTCCCCAACAGGGACACCATCGTCCGCCTGGTCGGCGCCGTCCTGGCAGGGCAGACCGACGAATGGGCCGAGGGCCGCCGCTACCTCAGCCTGGGCACCCTCAAACAGTGTCAGACCACCAACAAGCTCCAGGACGGTCAGCCGAACGCGCCCCCGACACTGACCCACTGACCCCTAACCACGAAGGACCACTACACCACTACCAAGGACTTGACCTCTGTGGGGTCCAGGTCCTGCAGGACTCGGCGGATGGTCGGCTCCGACGGCAGGGCATGCCCCGCCTCCAGCCTCAGGGCTTCCAGGTCGGCGCTGGTCAGGTCAGTGACGTGTTCCCATTAAGGACACTGCTCAGAGACCGACGCGAAGGGCAGTCGCGGTGGAGGACGACATCGACGCAGGCTACCAGGCCGAAGGGTAGACACACTCATCTTCTCCACGGGGCTCGCGCCCCCGTCTCAACGACAAGCCACACCTGTCAACGCTCGGCCGCCTTCACCCACCGACTTTGCGGCTCCCGGCCACACCTCGTCAACAACGGTGGGGCTGAGACGAAGTGGGACGACCTATGTCAGGATCCGAAACAAATCCACCACTCCATTGACTAGACGCCACCTCATCACTAGTATCAATCACATGCATAAGCATCAGCAACGGCGGCAGACCAATGGGATTCCTCAGCCTAAAATGTGGTTGGTGCAAAGGGTTGCGAAGCAACTCAAGTGCGCCGAAGAAGAAATCGACAGTTTGACTCCGCTCAGCGATCTCGGTCTCGAATCGACTGAGATGATGCAGATCGTGGGAGAAATTGAAGACACATGGTCGATCGAGATTCCGACCTCTCTTTTGTATGACATCCGAACAATCGAGGGGCTAGCGAATTACATCGAGACAGGGGAATGTAACAATGATGAAAGGATAGACGTTCTACCTGCGAAGAAGAGGATGCATATCAGACAAAATGTCATAAATGATGAAGATCCCGTATGTATTACCGGGATGTCTGCGCGCTTCCCGGGCGCAGACGGCATAAGAGCTTTCTGGGATCTCCTAATCAAAGGTGAGACGATTTCCCAGCCGGTGCCAAGTGAGCGGTGGGACAGTATCAGACTTGTACATGCGAACTCGAGTCATCCTGGAACGTCCTACACAAATAAGATTGCTCCAGTCGAGAGGATGACTAGTTTCGACCGAAAATATTTTGGGCTGTCTTATCATGAAGCATTTTTTATGGATCCGCAGCAAAGGATTGCGCTGCAGATAGCACGACAGGCCCTTGACGACGCTGGTGTCGTGCGGGATCAACATGAAGTTTTAAATACGGGCGTATTTATTGGAATGATGGCCTTATCGCAGTATGCGATAGTGCTGAGAGAAAAGCTTGGTGAAGATGCGCTAGATGACCCATATTTTTCACTAGGGACTTCAGCTAGTGTTACAGCCGGTAGAATCTCATATCTCCTTAACTTGCGGGGCCCCAGTCTGGTGGTGGATACAGCCTGTTCGTCGTCGCTTGTCGCCCTCGATATTGCCATCAAAAATATTAAGCAAGGTTCTTGTCGCAATGCTCTCGTCGTGGGAGTGAACGCTGTGCTTCACCCCGACTCACTCCGGCAGGGCAGTAAAATGCGGATGCTTTCGCCTAGCGGACGGTGCTGGACGTTCGACGCCAAAGCCGACGGGTTTCTTTTAGGCGAGGGCTGTGGGGCTGTCTATTTGGAAAGAATGTCGGACGCCGTAAGGAACGGGCACCGAATCGATGCCGTCATACTGGGGTCAGCCGTGAATCAGGACGGGCGCAGCAATGGAATTACTGCACCGAATAGGTCGGCGCAGGTTGCTGTGATCAACAGTGCGTTAACCTCAGCAGGCGTCGATCCATGGGAGGTCGACTATGTTGAGGCACATGGGACTGGAACTGTGCTTGGTGACACTATAGAAATAGATGCACTTTCTGAGGCTTATGGTATCAAACGAAAGTCACCTTTGTATATAGGTGCAGTGAAAACGAATATTGGACATTTGGCCGGTGCTGCCGGGATGGCAGGGCTCATTAAAACCGTCCTGGCAATGAAACAGGGTGTGATTCCCCCTAATCGAAACTATGAAACACCCAATCCGCGAATTCACTGGGAATCTCGCGACTTTGCTCTACCGCTGAACGCCATTCCCTGGGACGCCGGGAGTGAATCTGGACGTGTTGCTGGCATCAGCTCTTTCGGGTGGTCCGGAACTAACAGTCACGTTCTTCTGTGTGACGTTGAGGCTTTTGTTACGAGAATGAGCAGAGGTGGCGATAGAGGCAAGACATCTGCTCTTATGGAACTACGCGATAAATCTCCCGTTTGTCGGCCGGGTGATACCGTTATTCCTTTATCGGCAGCTACTTCTTCCAGTCTAATTGACTATGCGAAAGTGCTAGCTACAGAAATAGAAAAAAATGATGATCAGATTTCGGCAATAAGTCAGACACTCAAAGCATATCGTGAGTCGTTAAGTCACAGAGCAGTTGTCGCTGGTGATCGTGCGGATGATCTTGTCCAGGCGCTCCGTGAGCTTACCGATGCCGATGTGACGGACACTCGGGCCTCGAGACAGAGAACACCTTACGGTGTATTCGTGTTTCCCGGAGCCGGACATGACAATCAACAGTCCATAAGAATACTGTATGAAGCACATCCAGGTTTCAGACAGGCCATTGACCAGTGTATTGAAGCTGGGCGTGTCCTAGAACCAGAAGTCGATGTTGCTGCGATTCTGGGGATTAGAGAGTCTGAGAAGGATACGTCACAGTCTACTCTAGCCACTCTATCCACACACCTGCTGGCGTTCTGCGCCGGATATGCGTCGGCGAAAATGTGGGAGTATGACGGGATAACCCCAGATGCGGTCATCGGCTATAGCATTGGCGAACTTAGTGCGGCTGCATGGGCGGGCGTTTTCTCGATCGAGGACGGTGTCCGTTTGGTATGTGAGAGAGCCAGAGTTCTAGAGACCGCATCTGATGGATACATGCTTGTTGCAGCGGCCGACTATGATTGTTTGAGCAGGATTGTCAGCTATCCAATGGGAGAAGTGGTCATCAAGGCTGGTCCGCACGCAACTGTGGTCGCAGGATCTGAAAAAATGGCTGACGAAGCGGAATCGCTTATTCGAAAAGCTGGCATTGCTGTTTCCCGACTCCAGACTCATTTACCAATGCATTCAAGTATCATTGGAAGTGAAGTTGGTTCTAAATTGCGTCAGGTATGTGCGAAAGTCTCCTACCAGGATTCCCGTGTACCCATCTTTGCGGGACTTTCAGGGAAATGTCTGAAATCGAAGAAGACTCTCGGTGAGACATACTGGACTGAACACGCATGCAAGCCTGTAGATTTTGCGAGAAGTGTGCAGAATGCAGCAGAGGCAGCCAGTCTTTCAGAAAGGTCTTTGTGTTTCTTCGACATGGGAACTGGGGAGATTGGCAGCATGGCGATGCAGGTTGTCTTCAGTCGTCGAGAGAAAGCAACATGCTTTCGAACGATGCGTACCCAGATGGACAAGATTGCCGAAGATGACGGAATCTATGAGGAATCCCTGTGGCGCGCATGGGTGAAGGGTTTCGACGTTGACGTGACGGAAAGAATAGATGTTACTCCGTACTCGTTGCCCCAATACCGATTTGATGAGGAACAACTGTGGCCTTCTGGAGTTTCCGAGCCAGCGAGCGCTCAGAGCAATAGAGCATCCACGGACGGCAACCAGATCGCCGGTCCTGTTGTCGAGCTGTTGGCTCCGGGATGGACACAATCAGAATCCGTCGAAATAGAATCGAATCGGGATCCAGAGGCGGTGGTCCTAGTGGGTGCTGACAACGAGTTGGGTGAGCTAGTAGCGGCAGCGTTGGCAGACATGCTTCCATCGAGAAGCGTTGTTGAACGTTTTATGGACTTGTCCGATCGTGAGGACTCTTTGAGTGACGTGATCGACGATGCCAAAAAACGCGTGGCAGCCAATTTTGAAGCCGGGTACGCATCGGCAGCTAGGTCGACTGTTGTGGACATACGGGCATTGCAGCACACCACTAGTGGTCGAACGAGCCAAGAATTTGAGGCGAATTATCTGGATGTACGGAATCTTTGCAGAAGTGTACTGAATTGCGCCCCGCTGGGGCTGTTGGTCCTGACGCCTGATGCGTTTTCAAGCCGGACGGGAAAGTCCATCCGCCCATCGTCTCGTGCCGCGTTAGGCCCGCTCCTGTGCACGTGTCAGGAGCATCCAGATGTGATCTGCCGACTCGTTGACCTTGAGCAGGCAACTGTTGACGGCGTACCGTTGGAAATGGCCGCACGCTATGTGGCGCAACTTGTTGTTAAAGAAATAGAGTTGCCTTCGGTCGGCGACGTGTCTCCGTGCGTGCGTTATGAAGGGCGTCGACGCCTTGTCCGTCACTTGGACCCTCTTGGCACGGGACGGACGGCTCGAGGTTATGACAAACCGGACACAAGGCAGTATCGGAATATTGCTATCGTAGGAGGTTTCGGCCGCGTAGGGCGGGCACTGGCAGGTGAGATGCTCAGAAGACACACTCCGCAGTGTCGAGTAGCCGTAATTGGAAGGTTAGGTGGCCGGCCAGGTGACTTGTGGACAGAGGTAGAACGGCAAGGAACGACGCACGCCGAAAGACTGCGCTGGCTTGATACGACCAATCAGCAGTACCCCGGACTGTGTGGAATAGAAGGCGACGTTCTGGATATTGCCTCGATTAGGGCAGCGCTTCTACGGGCGAGGTCTGAACTGGGTTCTGTCGATCTTGTAATCCAGGCTGCTGGCAGTACGGAAACCTCGGAGTTCTTCCTGATCAGTTCTGATCAACGAGATGCAAGAACGAATAGTGAAGCAAAGGTATATGGCACGGATTGTCTGCTGTCAGTACTTAAGGATGACCTGCCAGGCTGCCCAGTTGTGCTGATGTCTTCCATCTCGACGTTATTAGGTGGGCTAGGATTCAGCGGATATATTGCTGCGAATGCGTATCTCGAAGCTCTGGCCGAGTCTGAGCCCACTGGCAACAGAGTCCTAGCTATTGGGTGGGACACGTGGAGAGATACTCTCAAGCCTGAGTTACCCCAAAGCAATGCGTCGGCTAACATTAGACGGCAGCATGCATTGGGCACGCGCGAGGCTATGGAGGCTCTGTTCGTTGCGTTGGCCTCCGAGCATCGAGTTGTGATGGTGTCGGCAGGCGACATGACGAGTCGGCTTCATGACAGCGTCAGGCTGGGGATTAGTTCTAACGCCAGGCAAAGTGTAGTACAACTTGGCGTATCGGAACATCGTACTGATCCTAGCAATACGGATTTGTCTACTTCATCGATACGCAACACAGTTCGGCGGGCATGGAGCGAGGCACTGGGAGAAGATTCTCCCAGCGACGACGTGAATTTTTTTGATGCCGGAGGAAACTCCCTCGTGGGCGTCCAGTTAGTCGAGACAATTTCACGAGATTTTGATATTTCTGTGCCGATCGCGTCGCTATACGAATCTCCGACTATCTCTCGAATGACAAAGATGATAGAAGAAAAGCTCAGTAAGAGTCTGGATATGCCAGCTGGAGTCAAGGGGCGGTATTCGAGAAGCCAGAATATGAGCGATCCGAGTTCAGAGAAGGTAGCTTGGAGCTTGGATACTTCTACGTCTGATTATCGCGAACAATTGGGCTGTGAGTCAACGCCTAGCAGAACGATTCCGAATGAGCAGCAGTGTGTAGCCATCATTGGCATGTCGTGTAGGTTTCCTGGCGCGGATTCGGTGGACGAGTACTGGAGGAATCTTGTAGAAGGCGTCGAATCCTTCAGTGAGTTCCCCGAAAACGGCAGCCAGGGTGGTTTGACACGTTCTTCGGTAGACAAGGGGAGAGGACGCTATATAAATAGGCGGCCAATTTTGCGTAACATTCGGCAATGGGACGCGGAAGCGTTCGGAGTCTCGCCGTTTGAAGCCTCAATTACTGACCCTCAGCAGCGAGTTTTCCTGGAACTGGCATGGGAGGCTCTCGAAAGTGCGGGGTATCCAGCGCACGGCACGGATTGTGTCACGGGCGTGTTTGCTGGATCGAATATTAGTACGTACTTGCTCAATAATTTAATGTCAAATAGTGACGTTCGCAATAAAATGAACGACTATCAGGTAGAACTGACAAATGATAAGGATGCTTTGCCGTTGAAGGTGTCCTATAGACTCAATCTGACAGGGCCGAGTGTTGCGGTTCAGACGTTCTGTTCGACCGGCTTGGTGGCGGCACATCAGGCAATACGTAGTTTACGTGACCGGGAGTGTGACATGGCGCTGGCTGGCGGCATGTCCATTAGAGTACCGGACCATGTCGGATATATTTATCAGAATGGAAGTATGGAGAGTGCTGACGGCAAGGTCCGTGCATTCGACAGGCGGGCATCAGGAACAGTGTTCGGTGACGGTGGGGGAGTTGTAATCCTCAAGCGGTACGAAGATGCTGTAAAAGACCACGACAATATTCTTGCGGTGGTACGAGGTAGCGCTGTAAATAATGATGGCGCTGTGAAGGCAGGCTTCACGGCACCCAGTGTTCAGGGGCAAGTCGAGGCGATCCAGAAAGCTCTTCAAGATGCTCAGTGCACGGCGGACGAGGTGGGATATATAGAAGCGCACGGAACTGGGACAGCGATCGGAGATCCGATCGAGTATGAGGCGCTATCACGGATATATGGTAGTGGAAGAACTGGTAGGCCCTGCGTTTTGGGGAGTGTGAAACCCAATATTGGTCACCTAGATCGAGCGTCGGGGATTGCTGGTCTTATTAAGGCTGTGCAGATGGTCCGCAACAGGACCATTCCTCCTTTGATTAATTTTTCGGCCCCAAATCCACATTTGGATAGTCAGACAGTATGTTTTGACTTCGTGGTGGAGAAAAGTACGTGGGTGAGCTCGGGACAACCTATGCGAATTGCGATCAATTCGCTCGGTATGGGGGGCACTAATGCGCATATGCTCATCGAAGAGGCTCCTAAGATGCAACGGCAGCCTGAGATAGATTCTCCTCATATTGTTACGGTGTCTGCAACTACTTCGGACGGTCTCCTGTTGCTCTTAGCGCAGCTTGAAAATGTCCTGAGTTCGAGCCAAGCACGTCTGGATGACATAGCGTTCACGTTGAATCATGGTCGTGATCACTGGTCTTTGAGAGCGGGATGGGTAGTCTCGTCAACCAGCGAGTTGCTGCAGGAGCTCAAGGTAGCGGTAGAAGCTCCACAAAGTGGGAAGGAGCCTGTCCCGGACATAGATAAGGTCGTCTTGGTGCTTGATGGAGGCTTAGGCGGAGTGACAGCTGCAGTAGAGGAAGTTCTTACTACTCCCTCGTTCGTCGATATCTCGGGCCTGGATGCGGCTGTACAAGAGGCGGATCAACGGGGTATGACCGGTGTGCTAGAGCTGATCAGGGAAGTCATGGATGACCCGAAAGCCCGTCGCGTTGAATCACAACCTCTGGGCTGTGCGGAGCGGCATATGTTGAGTGTTCTGATTGATTACATGATTCTGGACATGCTGGTAGATGCAGGCGTTCCGCTGTGTACTGTGCTTGCTGCAGGGCCGGGAAACTTGGCTGCGTCCGTCTATTTTGGCCAGATGGAGTGGGAGGATGTTTTTGCATATGTTCTGGATCGCCACCCTGAAGTTTCCGCGAGCCAGACAGACTGTGGATCCGACCAGCCTGAGGATTGGAGGCGTTGGACATATGACGGCGACAGCGGGTGGTGCCGAGATAAATTTGATAGTTATAACGAAACTGTTGACGTACGCACGAGTTGTGCTACTTACGCATCCGATGAAGTTGATAACACGGCTAGAATCAGCGGTACTGCAAGTCCAGAGGTGCATCAAGGCGATAGTACGATCCTAACCGTCTTCCCTAGCAGGGACTGGGGCGGGTACAAGCGGTATCCGCTTCGTAGCGGGCTGCTGGCGGTGTGGCTCCGTGGAGCGGACATTGCGTCGTCTCGCCTACTTAGGAGTGACGGTCACCGGATCGCACTGCCAACGTTCCCTTTCAATCGTGCGACGCATTGGATCGACGCGCCTGCGTTCGATGTGGAGATGTGGCATGCAGACGTTGCAGATTCTAATGTGGAAGATCCTCTGAACGAGATAGAGCAGATCGTCCGGAGACCTTGGCCGCGGTGGTTTTATGAGCCCAGGTGGGATCGTGTAGCGATGCTTCGTTCTACCTCGTGCCGGACCTTAGAAGGAAGACGAGTACTACTTCTCCTGCCGCAGGATCGTACGGTGGCGCAGCAGATCGTCGAGGACTGCCAACGCCTCTCAGGGCTACGTCCCTGCACTGTTATGGTTGGCGATTCGACGCGCAGTCTAAGTGCGACAGATTTCGAAGTTGATCGAAACGACGTGGTAAGTGGGCTCACCACGACGTTGCATTCGTTGGCTGTAGCTGGCGAGATTGACGACATTCTGCATTGCTGGTCCTACGGTGATGCCCATCCACACGATGAGGAACTTGCGCAGGGGCCTTATTCGTTAACCGCGATTGCTGCGTGGTTAGCGACTCGGCGGGCGAAGGGGAACATTCGAGTCACAGTATTAGCCACTGGCGGACTGGGCCAAGATGGAGATGCAGGAGGACGCGTCCCCGTACGCGCCATGCTAGCAGGCCTGCTCAAAGGTATGTTTTTCGAACTAGAAGGCTGCGCCACGAGGTATATCGACGTAGACAGGTACCAGGGAGATCTAGGTGCTTTCATGACAACGGCCTGGGTGGAAAACGAAACATCCATACCAACGCATTTGGTTGTCCGCTGCTCAGAGGCATGGAATCGTTCGTGGAAAGAAACTACAATTACAGGTAGTGGTGCTGAATGTAATGTAGATGGAGGTAACGCTAGGATTGAGTGCAATGGGGGCGTGTACCTAATAACAGGAGGCACTGGAGGGCTCGGGATCGAGATGGCGATCAGACTGGCTGAGGGAGGAGCCAGGAAAATAGTTCTCGTGGGACGAGATTCTGCAAACATCATTGAGCATCCAGACGGAACCTGGGCCTCCTGCGATGAAATACAGAGCAGTCGCATCGATCGGATTGGCTCGGCCATCCAGACAATGAGAGCATATGGAGCAGATGTTAAAGTCGTGTCGTGCGATATCAGGGACAAGGACGCCGTGGCCCGTCTCTTCAGATCAGAGAGTTTCGAAAATCTCCGAGGTATTGTTCATGCAGCAGGAGTTCCTGGAGGTGCTCTCGTTCAGGCTTCCGGGCAGGAGGAATATGGCAGGGTCATGGCGGCAAAGGTGCTCGGAACGCTGAACTTGCTCAATGCGGTACGTGACTTGGAGAACTCAGACTCCGTTCAGTGGATCGTACAGTTTGCTTCGCTTGCCTGCATAACTGGTGGGGGACCCGGACAAGCGATTTACGCGGCCGCTAATTCGTGCATGGCTGCCATTGGGGAGACCTATACAGATCTTCCTGTGAAAACGATCTTCTGGGACGAGTGGAAATGGGATGCATGGCTTGCCGCTGATGTCAAAGTAGCGGACAGTGCCGTTGGGCGCCGCTTAAGCGAAATTCGACGGAGAGTGGGTTTGTCGTTCGATGAAGGATGGGCTGCAATGGTTACGGCATTGAAGCTTGATGCAAGAAATGTCATCGTTTCGACGAGGCCGCTACAGCAGTTGATCGATGCCAGCTCTCGAATGACGTTGTCGCAGCTGCTTAATAATAATATCGAACAGGTGAGCGGTCGACGCAAAAAGTTCTCGAATGTAGATTCGGCAGATTTAGATAACACCGTTTTAGAGGTATTAAGATCGATTCTGGGTGTGCCCAGTTTGAGTCTCGATGACGACTTTTTTGATATGGGAGGTAATTCTCTTCTCGCTATTCAGGTTGCGGCAGACCTGAGCGACTCATATGGTATTGAACTGAATCCGGGTGATATGTACTCGTATCGAACTGCTCGTGACATAACCGAGTGGGCGAAAAAGAACAGTTCAAATGGCCATAGCGAGGTTCTGAGTGTGAAGGAGGGCTCCCGAAGAGGCAGTGCTCGACGCGCAGCTCGCTCAACGCGTCTGGCTCAGACGCGGGCAGATGCAGAACGAAAGGAAGACTGAAGAAAATTGGACAGCGTACTGATCACAGGTATGGCGTTTAGACTTCCAGGAGCACAGACGTACAACGAGTTGTATGCCATGCTACATTCTGCCAGGGTGAGCATACGTAATCAGCTTCGGGACACCTGGGCGGATGACGTTACAGGACTTCCTTGGGAAGACGTGCCCTCGGCGCCAGCGGCGGCCGTCCTGACTGACATCGATAGATTTGAGAACGAACTGTTCGACATCGACGGTCACGAGGCAGAGCTCTTGGACCCGCAACAGCGCGTGCTCATGGAAGTTGTATGGAACGCGCTTGAGTCTTCTAACACTGATCCCTCCAGAGGTGTGCCCGGCGCGGGCTTATTTGTCGGATCCACCCCGTCCACTTACGTTTTCGGCCTCATGAGTTCTCATACAGTTGGGAGTGATCGGCTCGCGGAACTCCTTAACATTCACAGTTGGGCTGGCTTCGTAGCACGACTATCGCACGCCTTGGGAATCGACGGACCAGGACTGGCACTTGAGTCATTCTCATCCAGCGGGCTCGTCGCCTTTCACCTCGGAGTGGAGTCCTTGCTAAACCATGAGTGTGATAGGGCTATCGTATGCGGGGCCTCTATCAAGGTACCGCAGTTCCCCCTTTATAAGGAGGCTTCACGTTCAGGACGCTGCCTCCCTTTTGATAGGCGGGCAGACGGTAGTGTGGTGGGCAATGGTGCAATATGTTTCATTCTAGAGAGAGAGTCTGATGCAAAGACACGCGGGGCTCCACACCGCGCGAGAATACTTGGCACGGCAACCAATATGGATGGGCGAAGTTATCCGGGAATCCGGTCATTCGAATGCCCGGCTAAAGAACGCGTGATGGTTGAAGCCATGATGGCGGGTGGCGTCGACCGCGACTCGATCGATTATGTAGAGGCCCACGCATGTGGTGTCGAACTGGCTGACCGCATCGAGTTAGCGGCTATATCGAGAGCCTACCAGAGTATGGAGCGATCCAACGAACTCAGAGTCGGTTCTCTCGCTGGTAATATTGGACACTTGGATTCAATTGCCGGCCTTGCCGGACTTCTCAAATGCGTCTTGATGGTAGAGCAGCGTGTGTGCTTTCCCCAGGTGATGGGAGAGTCTCCACTCACTACGGGAGAAGGACTGCCAACGGGTATTGTTATCAGTCCTGAGCCTCGGGAGCAACTAGGCAAGAACAATCTAAGAGTAGCAGTAAACTCTTTTGGTTTGGGGGGCGTTAATGCCAACGTAATACTGGAACATGCATCTAACACATATCCTGCTCAGAAAGCGACTTCCCGCTCTTCGCCAGTCGAACTGCACCTTAGTCAACGATCGGGTGCGATGCTGAAGGTTTACGAAAGACGGCTGCTTGACGCTGTTCTTTCCACTCCTGGTCTTCCTATTGGTTACCTGCGGAGTGTGATGGCTGATGCGAGGCCGAGGTGGCGTGTCGGTGCAGACTACCTTGTGTCTTCTAGCGACGAACTGGCTGACCAACTTCGGAATTCAATCAATGACGGAACGCAGGAGGCACACGAGAGAGAAGGTTGTGATGTCACAGTAGGGCTTGAGTCGTCTCGTTGCCCGGAGCCAGTGCCGCCTCTGGGTACTGGAGAGATTCCTGGAACCGTGATGAGCGGAAAACGCTGGTGGCACAAGTCCATCGACAGGTCAAGGTCCATTTTTCGTGAGTGAGGAGCGACAAAAATGAATGAGTTGAGAGTCGGCGTCATTGGTGCTGGCACTATGGGGACGGGGCTGGCGGAGCGCTTCGCCGGACATGGTCTAACCGTCACACTTATCGACACAGATCCTGAACAGCTAGATAGTGCCCGGCGCAACGTAGAGACATTTGAAAGAACATCGTCTTTGCTCGGGCTTGCGTACACCCCGTCAAGCAATGTAAGCGAACTGGTGACATACTCCGACCAAGTGGCGGACCTTCGTGGGGTGGACTATGTCATCGAGAATGTTACCGAGGATTTTTCAGTCAAAAGGGATGTGTATTCTGCCATCGATGACGTGTGCGGGAGTCAGATGGTCTTGGCGGCAAACACCTCATGTATACCGATTACTAGGCTTGCTGGGGTGCGGTCCTGTCCCGAAAATACTATAGGTATTCATTTCATGAATCCTGTCCCGAAGAAAGATACTGCCGAGCTCATCCGCGGGCGCCAGACAGGAGAGCGTGCCGTAGAGCAGACGTTAGGCCTTCTGAAGCGGACAGGTATCCGTCCGATCGAAGTGAACGATTCCGCCGGCTTTGTCACGAACCGAGTACTGATGATGACGATCAACGAGGCAGCCTTCCTGGTCCACGAAGGAGTGGCTCAGCCCGAGCAGATAGACGACATCTTTAGATCGTGTTTTGGGCACGCGTCGGGACCGCTCGAAACAGCCGATTTAATTGGAATTGACGTCATCCTCGCAAGCATCGACGAGCTCTACAAGGAGTACGGTGATCCGAAGTACAGGGCGTGCCCGTTGCTCAGAATGATGGTGGACTCGGGAGATACCGGGCGTAAGAAAGGAGTGGGTTTCTATCAATATTGATGTCGTACAACTACAACTAGTCTGAGTCGTGTAAACGATGGGACGTTCGAGTCCCTCTGAATATTAGGAAGGTAGCACATGTACTCACAAGAACAAGTTCGGGAGGAGCTCAAGACGTTTCTTGCCCGCAGAATCCCTGAAGACATCCTCGATGACGACCTGAATATTTTTGAATCGGGGTATATTAACTCGATGTTTGCAATGGAAATTGTGATGCATATTGAAGAGATTCTGGGTTATCGTATTCCTGCAGATAAGCTGGATATGAAGAGCTTCCGGACGCTGGGCAGTCTCACACAACTGGTCTGTTCACTACATAGCGAGGCAGATAACTTGGAGGGCGAGGAACAGTGAGTGTGCTGCATGCAAAAGAAGACTCTGAGAAGACCGAGGTCAGAGACAAGTGGCGTGCATGGGTCGATGAGCGACTTCTGCCCCAGGCTGCGTCGATTGACCAACATGGGATCACTCCCAGGTCTTTGCTTGCTGAGATTGGCTCTATCGGTGGGTTCTCCGTTGGACTCGGAGAAGTGGAGGGCGAAGAGTTTGGTTCCTTGAGGGACATGGCGATAGTACACGAGGAAGTGGGACGTGGATCTGCTGCCGTCAGGAGTTTTCTTACGGTGCACTGCATGCTTCTTCAGGCAGTGTGTCGATGGGGTCGCCTACCTGTAGGAGACAACAGGTTGCACGGCCTGCTCAAGGGGAAGCGTCTGGGCGGGCTGGCATTCTCGGAAATGGGAATTGGCAGCGACCTCGCTGCGGTGAAGGCTACTGCTAGCCGCACAGCGGACGGCCACTATGAGCTTCGCGGGATCAAACGCTGGGTCACAGGAGGACAGATTCTTGACAGTGCGCTGGTCCTAGCTATCGCGGACGGGGGCCCAACTGTGTTCTTGGTGGATTGCCACTCTACGGGCGTACGTCGCGAGGCCTTGTCTGACGTAATTGGTACGCGGGGAAGTATGATGGCCGACATCCATTTTGAGAATGTGACTGTTGGCGATGACGGAATCATAGGTGGGGAGGGGATGGGGCTGGCGATAGCTACCGGTATTCTCGATTACGGTCGTTTGAGCGTCGCCGCGGGATCGGTTGGCATAGTGCAAGCTTGTCTTGACTGTTCGGTAGATTATGCGTGGCCCTGCTCTAAGGATGGACGCCAGATCGGTGATTTCCAGTTGATTCAGGAACTTGTCTCGAAAATGTCTGTTGCGGCTTCTGCCGGTCGATCTCTTGTGGCTGAGGCCGCATTGTCCAAAGAGCTTGGACTTTCTTCGACTCTGCTCAAGACGTGCATAGCCAAGCAGTTTGCAGCTACTTCTGCAGTGCAGGCGGCGAACGATGCTGTGCAATTGCATGGCGCTGCTGGATTGACGACTAGATATCCTGTAGAAAGATTGCTTCGGGACGCAAAGGTGATGGAGATAATTGAGGGCAGTACGCAGATCCAGCATGGCATTATCGCGGAAGCGACACGTGACGCCTTACGCCAAGTTCGTGGAGTGAGATAGTAGAGTCATAACTGTCGGAAGAGCAGCGAGTCATCGATATGAGTACAACAGCGAAAAGTAAGGTGAAGTGTCTCATATGGGACCTGGACGAGACACTATGGGAAGGTACCTTGTCGGAAGGAGGGGGTCATGTTCTGTGTTCAGGAGTATTGGATACGATAGTCGAACTGGATCGCCGGGGCGTACTGCACTCGATCGCAAGTAGGAACTCGTACGATATTGCAATTCAGCGATTGCGGGAATTAGGGGTTGATGAGTACTTTCTTGTTCCGCAGATAGGTTGGTTCGACAAGGCAGAAATGGTTGCTCGAATCCAGAGAGATCTTAACATTGGAGTCGACTCGTTGGCTTTTATCGATGATCAATCATTTGAGCGCGATGCTGTACGGCACAGGTTTCCCGACGTACGAACATATTCAGCGGAGCAGGTGACTGAAATTACGAGCCTTGCTGAGTTTGCTCCGGAAGTTCTGACTTCTGACTCAGGAAGGCGTAGGGAATTCTATAGGGCAGCGCTGAAGCGGCATGCTGACGAAACGGAGTTTGGCGGAACTGACAAGGAATTTCTCGAGTCACTGAAGATGCGATTCCTTGTGAGAGAGGCTTGCGTCGAAGATCTTGGCCGAGCCGAGGAGTTGGTCGTCCGAGCGAATCAACTGAACTCAACGGGCGTTACGTACTCCTTCGATGACCTTCATGCCATGGTTGAGTCCAGTGAGAACATTGTGCTGGTAGCCGAGCTGGAGGATCGGTACGGCTCATATGGTCAAATTGGCATAGCTGTAATCGAGGTCGGTGCGGCGGAGTGGACGATTATGTTGTTCCTCATGTCCTGCAGAGTGATGTCGCGCGGAGTTGGAAGTCTTTTTCTTGGCTTGATAGCAGAGCGGGCGGCCCTGATGGGCGTCCGGTTGCAGGCTAGATTTAGAGATACCGGAAGAAATCGCCCAATGTATGTGACGTACAAACTGGCGGGATTTACCGAGGCATCATCGTTGGATGATCGGACCCAGCTGATGACCCTGTCCGAGGGGTTCCAGTATTCAAAGCCTGCCTACGTTGAGGTCATCGAGGAATGGAGTAATTGTGAGTGAAAGCCGACGATGTACGGTATGGTGTTGTGATGGTACACGATTTCCTTTTGAGTGAGGTATTTCCTTACTCTCGGTTTGACCCGGAGAAAGCTGTCCATCTGGTGGTCTTTCCTTGGGCGGGAGCTAGCGCGCTCTCCTGTCTGCGGCTGTGCTCCGTGGTCGGTGAGGCTGTTGGGGTGCTTGCGGTTGAGATGGCCGGTCGTGGGACGCGAAGTGATGAGCCTGCAGTTCGGACCGTCGAGGAGGTTGCCGCAGAGGTGACTTCGGCGCTGGTGGACATCATGGATACCTCTGCGTTGGTCGTTATGGCGGGTCACAGTTTGGGCGCGGCCTTGGCATATGAGACAGCGAGCCAAATGTCCGTAGCAGGACTGGCTCCTGCGGGCGTGATCCTCTCGGGCCGGGCGCCGTATCGGGTCCCTAGTGGTTCGTCGAAGCCTTGGAAGTGCGGAGGCTGCCCAGAGCGACCTGACGACGTCTACCTAATGGACTTCTTAAGGAATACCGGTAGTGCTGATGAGATCGCGAGCCTCAACGAGTACCAGCGGCGCGAGGTACTCGATCGCCTGCGTTCGGATTTGGTAATGAACATGGACTACGTCCCGGAACTGCGACCAGTCAGGTTCCCGATGTTCTGCTTGACAGGCCGTGAGGACGTGATTGCTACGCCTGAAGCGTGCCAAGCGTGGCGCAACTATACGGCTGGCTACTTCGAACTCGTAACGTTGGCGGGTGGACACTTCTATTTCAGGAACTACGGAGCCGAGGTGTTCTATTCGACATTCAATAGGATTGTTCATTTGATCATGGACTGGTGTGTGAAAGGTGTGGGCCTGTGAGTGAATATGGTGGTCTTTATATCGTAAGGCCGTCAAGTTTCGCAAACGTCGAATGGCTTGAACTCTATGCTCTTAGCGCGGTTGAGGTAAACCAAGCGATGCGTCTGCGGTCTGTCCATGCCCGGGCTGCCTATGTGGCCTGTCGTTTACTACTGCGAGCACTCGTCTCCACATATGCGCAGGTGCCTGTTGATAAGATCGAAATTGGGCAAGGTGAATATGGCAAACCGGTCGTAACCTATCCCACCGGGAAGTGTGTGGAGTTCAACATCTCGCATTCACATCCGGTGTCGGTACTGGCTATGGCGCCGGCTGTGCCAATCGGAGTTGATATCGTGGAGGTGGCGGAGGTGCCCGAAGGTCGGGGATTCGCTCGGCGAGTTCTGACTGACCGGGAACTCGGTGAGTGGTCTGCATTACAGGACAACAGGAGAGCAGAATGGCTGGGGCGGGTGTGGGCAGCAAAGGAGTCGTATTTGAAGTGGATAGGTGTGGGTCTGAAAGTCGATCCAAGGACCGTGGATGTGTGCTGGTTGGACGGTATGAGTTTCAGGGCCGCAGAAGAGAAAGGAGCATTTCCAGAAGCGTACGGTAGCTGGCGTGTGTACGAAGGCTGTCAGATTGCTTTCGTGCCCGGAGACTTGGACTTGTCGATGGTCTTGGCGCCTCGGAGATCGGTATTGGATCATCTTACTTGTCAAGGGTTTTCGGAACTGACGTAAAAGAAAGAACGTGGAGGACGACTCGTTGTCATGTTCTCGAATGGAGGTATAGTCGTGTCGGAAGTCGAGGCCAGCGTTAATGGCTTGATGGGAGTGCTACGATGGCGTGCGCAAACCGAAGGTGATAGAGATGTCTTTCGCTGGTTGTCTGCATTTGGAGAAGTTGAGGATTCTGAGACATTTCGTGGGCTCTATGAAAAGGCCCAAACTGTTTCGGTGACGCTCGGGGCAATTTCAGATAGTGGAACCATCGCTGTGGCGGTGAGGCGGTCGCTGTGGTTTCAGCGAGTGTTCGCAGGTTGTCTGTTGGCCGGCCGAGTTGTTGTTCCTTTGCCTCCTATTATGGAGGCTTCAGGGTACTCGGTTTCGGAGCGTTTTGTCGCGATTCTGTTGCACTGTCTGCCGAAAATTTTGGTAGTGTCAGAGTGCGATAAGGGGCTAGCGCTGAGACTTTTGCAGGAGCATGGTTTGAGCGCTGATTGCAGGGTAGTTGCTGCCGAGGAGCTAGTTACCGGAACAGCTTCAAATGAGAGGTATGTTCCGAATGATTTGGATAGTGTTGCGTATTTACAGTACTCATCCGGCACTACTGGTAGCCCGAAGGCGATCGAGATCTCCCATCGTAATCTCATGGCGAACATGCGGGCAGTTCGGCAGTACGCTGAACTGTTTTCCGATGCGGTTGGCGTGAGTTGGCTTCCAATGGAACACGATATGGGACTCGTTGCAGGTATGATGATCGCAATATATAGCGGTTGTCTCGTCTATGGTATGAGGCCCGATGACTTTGCGAAGCATCCGGACAGGTGGATGAAATGGATGTCGGAGAGACGGGCAACGCACTCGATCGCGCCGAATTTTGCTTACGGTATTGCGGCGGCTCGGTGTGGTGAGCAGTTGGCGGCAAGTCTTGATCTATCTCACCTTCGAGTGGTGCTGTGTGGTGCCGAACCGATTGACTCGATGACATTGGAGACCTTTGGGGCACGTTTCGCTCGCTCCGGGTTACGGCAGACGGCTCTGTTCCCTTGTTATGGTTTGGCTGAGGCCACATTGTTTGTCACCGGCGGCCCGGTGGGTGCTGGCGTTCGCAAAATTGCAGTTGATTGTGATAAATTAGCTGAGGGCGAGTTGGTGGAGTCAGCCAGTGAAGGGGCCACTGAGGTCGTTTCCTCGGGGGCTGTTGAAGCTGGCTCAATAGTGCGAATCGCCCGATTTGAGGAGGACGGGCAGGGCGTGGCGTTAGACGAGGGAAGTATTGGCGAGATCTGCGTAGCGGGGGAGAGTGTGTCTCGGGGCTATTGGGGTGATCGTGTTAGTACGTCGAATACATTCGGTTGGGAGATCGAAGGTGATCATGAGAGGTACCTGAGGACCGGGGATATTGGCGGCGTTAAAGATGGGCAGCTGTATGTGACTGGGCGCATCAAAGATATGATGATTGTGAGGGGGAAGAACTATTTCCCGGACGATATTGAGAAGTCTTTGCGGAGGGATTTGCCAATCTTGCGTGGGCGGCGGTTTGTCGTTTTTCAGAATGCGGAGGACCTTATCTGTTGCTTCGTGGAGGAAGTGAATGAGACTGACGTAAGCGTAGATGTTTCAGGTCGTGCTCGGGATGGTGATGATGAGGTTGGCAGCATGTTGCGGTCCGGAATCGAGCGTAGCGTGGCGCAAAGATATGGTTTGCATGTTGCTGACGTGCGGGTGATTCCAGCGGGCAGCTTGCCGACGACTGTCTCTGGAAAGGTTGTCCGGACAGGTTTGGAGGACCTAATCAGTCGGTTAGACATTGGAGAGAACGACGAGTGAGCTGATGGGATATGGGAGCTGCAGCAGAGTCCGGTAGTCGCGAAATAGCAGAATTAAGGGATAGTCGCGTTCTGGCGCTTGTGCTCGTCTGCACGGTGAGTTTCATGAACGTCCTGGATATCACGGTGGTGTCGGTGGCACTGGGTGATATCGGGCAGAGTCTTGGTGCGTCGCAGAGTGAGTTGCAGTGGGTAGTGGACGCCTACACGCTGCCGTTGGGGGCGTTGCTGATGTCAGCGGCGACTTTGAGCGGAAGTCTGGGGCGACTGCGATTGTTCCGATGGGGGCTGGTCCTGTTCACGGTGGGGTCAGCCGTGTGCGCATTGGCCCCTTCGATGCTCGTACTCAACGCTTTCCGGGCTCTTCAGGCGGTCGGTGGGGCGATCTTCCTGGGCGTCGGCGTTCCGATGATCTCTGACCGCTACGCCGCCGGACGCGAGCGGGCACGAGCTACCGGGATCTACGGGCTCATCTCAGGGGTGGCTATCGCAGTGGGGCCACTGGCAGGTGGGGGCCTGGTCCTAGTCGCCGGGTGGCGCTCCATCTTTTGGATCAACGTCCCTGTGGGGGTGGTGTCCTGGCTGGCGTCGTGGTACGTGAAGGATCACGGCGCGGATCGCAGAGGTTCAGACGTGGACTGGCCCGGAACGCTGCTGGCAGTCCTTGCCGCCGGGGGTGTGACGGTCGTCCTGCTGGAGGGGTCGGCCTGGGGGTGGACTAGCGCGCGCACGCTCGGTGGCGTTGCCGTCGGACTGGTCGCGATGGGGCTGTTCATGGCCGTCGAGCGGCGCTCGGACGCACCTATGGTTCCGGGACGCCTGCTGACTGACCGGCTCTATGTGGTGAGTATCCTGACCGGCTTTGCCGTCCAGGCTGGTCTGGTGGGGCAGATGCCCTGGCTGTCGCTGTATGCGCAGAATATCTACCTGTTTTCACCCCTGCAGGCCGGACTCTGCTTCCTCCCGTTCAGTCTCTGTGCCATCGCGGGGGCGTGGCTGTTTCGTGGCGGTAATGGGCGCTGGGCGCCGTCGGCCAGGCTGCTGGGAATCCTTGTCGTCGGGTGCGCGGCGCTGATGTCATGGGTACTGTTGTACGGCTCATCGACCTGGGTGGTGCTCCTGCCGGGCCTGATCCTGGCGGGCATTGCGGTTGGCGCTGCCGGGACCGTGGTCAACGAGCTGGCGGTCGCCTCCTTCGAGGGTGATGAGGCAGGTGCGGCCTCTGGGCTGTCCGCTGCGATGAGGCAGATCGGCGTGGTGCTCGGCGTGGCTGTCTCCGGCGTGGGGTTCGGTGGTGCGAGTGAGCACGTAGTGCGTCATCAGTGGCCGGTGGGTGCGCAGGAACTTGTCAGCAGCGTGCGCTCAGGACAGGGACTGCGTACGACGGCTAGTGCCCCCGGTGCCGGGCGCAGCCTTCTTGCCGACGTCGTGCACCGTGCCACCGACTGGGGAATGGTGACCAGTTTCGCGATCGGGCTGTTCATCATGCTAATGGTGCTGGTGACCGGTGTCCTGTGGCTACGACAAGGAGGCGTCAACATGCCGACCTCGGGGAAGAAAAATCCCCCGGCCCGAGAAACACCACGCACCCCACACCGTTGAGCGCGACATCCTCAGAATCTGCACCAGATCCGCCTGCATGACCCCGACTCTTGCCACCCGAGTCGTCCACGTCGCTGTCCGGCTCTGTGCTGTCTCCTCACTTGTGAGACATGTGAGTGTCATGGCTTCTGAGACGCTCGTTCGGACGGGAACCCGGGGCAGGCCGGTGGTCCTGGAGGCGGCGATGCGCGGAGGGAAGAGGTCTGGCGGGTCCTGGCAGGTCGCTGGTGTCCATGGTGCTGACATCACAGGCGCATCGGCGCTGCACGCCGAGGAAGAACCGCAGCATTCCAACGATTTCCGCTGGGTGCTTTGGCGGCAGGCTCGTTCATGTCAGCACTGTGGACACCGGGCCGCGCAGGAGCGAGTCCGGGGTTCTTGGTGGCACAGCCCGGAGCCTCCGCCACAGGTCCACCCCCGCCCCCTGCCCCCTGCGTGAGGCCCGGAGGGCATAGTTCGACGCCGGTTCTGCCCGCACCGAGCCGGCTCTGCCCTGCTCCTGCCCCGAGTCGGTCTACTCCACGAGGGTCGGGATCTACTGGCCAAGGGTTGTGCGTACTGCACGAAGGCCCCACCTACCCGAAGTGCCCCCCACCCTCCTCCAGTGGCGCCCCACTCTCGTGCAGTGCATCCAGGCGACGCCGTAAGCCACCACAGTGACCAAGGCACCCCCTCCGACAGACCGAAGCAGCAGATCTCCCATGTGACAGACGCACCCCACCGGTGTCTTGAGATGTCATGACATCCGAAATTCTCAGAAGTCATGAGACAACACACGAGCGCCGGGGACAGGCCTTGAACCGTATGGTGCGTCCACGCGGGACGCCGTCGCAGATGGGATGGTGAACGGTGCCCATCGGAGAACGCGAATCGGCGCCGCGGCCGCTACTACAGTGACGAAGGGCCGATGGTGGGGGCGTGGATTGCTCTCCCATCGTGCCGGCGACCTGCAGCGGCGTGGAAGGTGCGGAGCATGAAATGGCAGGACAACGACCGCGGTGGCGGTCGGGGGAACCTGTTCGACGAGACGCTCGGGAAGTCGATGCGGTGGTGGGCGACGGAGACGTCTGATGGGCGCCTGCTCCTGCGACGCTCGGTGATGATCCGCAGCTGTGCGCTGCTGGCGCTCGCGGTGGGGGTGCCCGGCGTGGTCTACAACGCGCTGCCGCTGATGAGCCCCTACATCACCGAGTATGAAGCCAATGACGCCATGATCTGGGTGATTATGTTCGGTATTCCGGTGGTCTGGGCGATCAATACCCTGCGGCGTCGGACGGTGCTGAGCCAGGACGGCATCGCCATGCGCCGCCTGCTGTTCACCGAGCGTCGTCCTTGGGCGTCGGTGGGCTCGAGGTTCACGCTGTCGACGCTCAACCTGACTGACGGGCCGTCGTCGTACGGCGGATTCATTGAGCGGACTCGGATCGCCATCGAGAATGGCGACGGCGATGATGCCATTCGGCTTCCCGGGTGCGTCATCGGGATGACGTGGGGGAGCTCTGAGGACCGCGCCGCTGCGGCTGTGGGGGACTTGCAGTACTACATCTACGCGCGGGGGTGGGGTGTTTCGGAGGAGGCCGCTGTCAGCGAGGACCCACGTCTCGTGGCAGCCCGGGGCCGGCATGGCGCGGAGAAGATGCTGCAGCGCAGTCGTCTGGTGTTCTGCACCCCGCTCTGGCGCAGAATCAAGGAGCACCTGTGCAACGGCGGGCTTTTCCTCATCGGCATGGGGGTGCTGTTCCTGGTGATCGGTGGTCAGCAGTTGTTCTTCGAGACGAAGCCGCTCAGCGGTTCGGATATCGCTTTCGCGGTGTTCTGTCTTCTACTCGGACCGGTGACCATGGCGTATCCGCTCTACAAGATCTACGAGTGCTTCCAGCGGGTTGTCGTGGACGAGCAGGGGATTCGCGTGGGAAGACGCTCGTGCGTCTGGCCGGAGTCCCGCTCCGGACTGTTCGTTGCGGGGGACCGGATCTTCGTCGTCTATGGCAATGGGAAGCACCTGGCCATGGATGGCGTCGGTGTCACGTGGGGGAGCTTTCAGCGCCGGCAGGAGCAGCTGGTCGCCAGGTGTGAGGCGATCTGGCTCTGGGGGGTCGCCCGTGGCGCCACCCGGGAGACCGGTCGTTACGTTCCCCTCGCGGATGAAGGTATGCAGGAGGAGCGCGAGATCCTCGAACGCGGGATCGGTTTAGCGGTTCCTCACCGGGGTCAGCCCGCCTGATTCTGGGAGGCCAGGGCCCGATGGCGCCAGACCAGCAGGATGATGGCAAAGATCCAGCAGACCGCCCCGGCGGCCAGGCCGGCGATGAAGGGCACCGCGAACTTGCTGAACGTGAGGGTGGGGCCCACGAGGATCGCGTCGGTGTCATCCAAGCCCTCACATGAGACCCGGTAGTCTCCCGACTTGTCGGCTTTGAACGTGAGAACCGAGCTGAAATCGCCGTCGTTGTTGGAGATGTTCATCCCACCGCCGGGGGAGGTGCGGACCTCCTTGCCGTCAGGGTCCACAACGGTGCAGTTGTTGGCGGCGGCGGCTCTCGATACGTACAGAGCACGTTCGTCATTGCTGCTCAGGCTGACCTGCTGCCCGTTGGTGACGACGTCACCACTGGTGGCGATGCTGGCGACGGCGATAACCGACCCGATGCCCCAGATGGCCAGTCCCATCAATGGGCCGATGACGAACAGAATGATCGCCATGACCAGTTTTCCGACGTGGTTCTGGCGGGGGCGCTGCTGCCCGTAGGGAGGCGCGGCCTGATATTGGGGCTGGTACGGCGGCTGGTACGGGGGCTGATTCTGGGGAGCTGACATCGGTCCGTCTCCTGAGTGTGCTTCAACTGCCGTTGTAGCGTAGCAAGTCAGGTACTTGGTGACGTGGCATGTTTTAGGGCCTCAGCCGTCGGGATCCTCGTCGATGGTGACCTCGCGTTCATCTCCGCGAGCGGGTTGTGCGCACGTTCCGTCCCCGGAAGGCGAGTCGTCGTTTCGGAGATCACCGCTGTGTAACGTGCTGTCATGTGCCAGTACCCATCTGACGGGCTCTTCTCGCCGGGCTCGGCCCGCTCGGTTCCGGCCGCCGACGACGTACAGACGGGGCGGCTGCTCGGCGAGACCGCCGCCGACTTGGCACTGCGAGCCACCCGGTACCTGCGCACCCGTTTCCGTGAACGTGTCACCATCGGAGACCTCTCCGCTCACCTCGCCTACAGCCCCTCCCACCTCACCCGGGTCTTCACGTCCGTCGTCGGCACCTCGCCCATGGACTACCTGGCTGCTTGGAGACTGCAGGAGGCCAAGCACCTCCTCATCACCCACCGACTGGGTGTGGCCGAGACCTGCCACGAGGTCGGCTACAGCTCAGTGGGCACCTTCAACCGCCGTTTCCTGCGCGACGTCGGGACCCAGCCCGGCGCTCTGCGCCGCATCGCCGACCGGATTGCCGAGCGGACCCTGCCTGCCGTGAGCCTCCTGGTCCCCGCGGAGGGAAGAATCCGCATCCGGCTTGATATCCCCGAAGAGATGCGCCGCACGCTCGGGCCGGCCCCCTATCAGTGGGTCGGCACCTTTCCCCGCCCCGTCCCCAGTGGGCTGCCAACCAGCGGCACTCTGCGCCGACATATCGACGAGATCGAGCTGCCCGTGGTCCCAGGCTCCCCCTGGCTCCTCGCCACCGTCTTCCCCGACGGCGCCGACGTTCACGAGCAGCTCGCCCCCACAAGTCCCCTCGTCGCGCGCCTGCGTGTCCCTGACGAGCCCGTCGCCGGCCCCGTCACCCTGCCGGTGCGCGCCGCTCTCCCCTGGGATCCCGCGGTTCTCGTGGCCCTGGCGGCGCTGGTGGTCTGACGGTCGTCTGAGATGGCCTGAAAAGGGCGCCGCTCAAGAGAGCAGGATCGGAGTCGTCCGCTGTGTGCCGGTCGGTCTACCGTCATGGAACGTCAAGCTGTCCCTCGACATGCAGCTGGATACGCAAAGGAGCCACTGATGACCGACGCCACCGCCAATGCCCAGCCCGCCGAGCGCCTTGCCGGCTTCCCCTGCTGGATCGAGCTCTACTCCCCGGACGTCGACGCTTCGGCCGCCTTCTACCGGGACCTTCTCGGCTGGGAGATCACCCGTGCCGAACCGGGTGAGCCACTGACCACTGAGGTGCATCACGACGGTCGGCTCATCGGCTCCTTCGAGCCCGCCGAGGACGTGCCCGGGGCCCCTGGCTGGAGGGTGAGCTTCCTGGTCGACGACGTACGTGCTACAGCCGGCGCTGCTGAGAGCGCTGGTGGGAGCGTCGTCGTGGAGCCCACCGGCGTCTCGGAGACCATGGCCTACGCCCTCGCCTCCGACCCAGACGGCAACGTCGTCGGGCTCCTGGAGGATGAGGACTGCGAGGGGCCCTACCCCTACCAGGCAGGGATGCCGGTGTGGTTCGACGTCCTGGCCAGTGACCTGGAGCCGGCCGAGCGCTTCTACCGGGAGACCGCCGGGTGGCCCACCCGCCGGCTGACCATCGGCGACCAGGAGCAGGACTTCTACACGAGCGTCGTCGGGGGCAGATCCGTGTGCGGTGTCGGTCGGGCCGGCTACTTCGGTGAGGAGGCCCCCTCGCGTTGGCGCATCTACTTCGGGGTTGAGGACGCCGACGCCGCAGCCCAGCGCGTGCGTGAGTTCGGGGGAACCGTCATCGTCGAGCCCTTCGACTTCACCTTCGGGCGCATGGTGGAGGTCGCGGACCCGCACGGCGCGCGCTTCCTGCTCACCACCTTCTGATCCTCGTTGTGTTGTCGCATGACTTCTGAGAGCTCTGGGTGTTGCGGCAACGCAAGGTGGCGGCTGGGTGAGGTGAGCGGGCGTGAGCCGTTGCTCGCCCCGCCGGCTGGGTGTGTGGGGTACCCCGGTGACTCCCAGAGCTATCTGGTCGCAATGCACGAGGGGGCGCTATTGGAAGAGGGGCGGGTGTACTTGATGGGGGGCGGGTGGGCGTGCATTAGGCACAACCCACGGTCAGTACAGCCCCATCCTCGTGGAACAGGTCGCTCCAGGAAAGGGATGTACTCGAGTCAACCTCGAGCGAGCATCATCAGGCCCGAGTTGAAGATGCCCTATGGAGCCCGAGGAAGGGGCGGTGGTGTCTGAACATAGGAGCCTGAGGGGCAGGGCATGTTTCTCAAGTGTGGGTCTGGGGCGTCAGGATGTTCCGAAAAGACCTTGGGTCTGGTCGTGTGGGGATGAAAGGTGTGATTGCTTCATCCGTATATAGGGAGAGGTGGTTAATCTAAAAAACCACAGTAGCGTGTTTAGGTAAATGTAGGGGACCTGGCGCCGTTAAGGTCTGGGGTGCTATTCTGGGTTTATTGATAATGTGGGGTGGATATCCAGGGTGGTGTCTTGACTCTTGGTGCAGTGCGTGCAAAAATTCTCTCATGAAGTATTGGTTGAATGATGACTCGAAATACAGTAGGCTTCCGGGGGTTGGTGCATGGTTGATCTGTGTCGCTCTTCCTGCGCTCCTTGCGGCGACTGTAGCGATGACTCTGATGCCTTTGGGGGCTGTTCAAGAACGGTTGCGCTTTCTTGCTGATCAAATTTCAGGATCTAGGTCTGAATTACTGCCCATATTGTTTGGCTCTCAGTTAGGAGTGTCGGCCTTGGTTGTCGCTATGGCGCAGTTTCAGCCTGGACGTTGGCGTGCAACTCCGAAGGAAATGGGTAAGCGATGGTTGGGTGAAATGAGGCGGGTCTCCTCTGTGGAGAGTCGTTATTTTGCGGCCTCGTTCGGTCTGGTCGGAATTTCAAGCACTATCGTTCTCGGGGTTGCTGTTTGCGTTCTCCGTGGTGTAAGCGCTGGAGGTGTGTTGCTTTTAGTGATTGCATGGGGTGTGCATGCTGTGTCGTCTGTGGTGCTAATCATAGTGCCTGCGACTGGGGTCGCTATGGTTGATGACTATTGGAGGTCGCTCGCTCGGTTGTTTTACATTGCGGAAATGTGGCCGGAAGGGCTGAAGGAGGCTAAGGGGGAAGTTGAAGGCGAAGAGTCCTCTTTAGGTGCCAAAGCGAGGAGGTGGAGAATTGTTGTTGTGTTACTGTCTTTGATGATGGTTTTGATTGTGGCGGCATTTGTGGAAAAGTACTGCTCTGGCGCTCATCGGGGGATGCGATTGCAGTTCACTGCGGGTTGCGCGGTAATTTCCGCGGCACTTTTGTCAATTGCGGCTGGGTATAGGAGGTGGAAAGGTTCGGGAATTCCTGTCATCGTGTACTGGGTCTCGTTGCCTTTGGTGCTCATTCAAGGGTTCTTGATGGAGGTTGAGTCTATTGCTATTGCGACGAGTTCTTCTCTGTGGAGAAACTTAGGTGTCGTTTTTGCTGCGATAGTGACGCTATTTTTGATTGTTCTATTCTTGGTAATTGCGTCAGGAGCGTGGTTTTTGTGGGAGAGGTTCGACTTTCTTAAATCAATTCTGGTACCGATCTGGATTTATGACTTAGAGTTTCAGCGTCGATCCGGGGGTAAGTGCTCTGACCGTGAACGGGAGGTGATCGAGCGATACTTTGTTAAGTTGGCGAAGAAAAAGAAGAAAGGACTTGCCAAAGTAGTTAAAAAGTCGGTCCTGTTGCCCTTCGTGTCTCGTTGATGATGTTGTGAGCGCGAGGAGGATGCTGAACCGGGCGGGGCCACTGGTGGCCCCGCCCGGTTGCGTCCGGGAAGCGAGGGCGCTGGAGATGCTGTGAAAGAGCAGAAGGAAGCACCCTCATGGCCGGACCCGGCCCAGGTTACTCCGACTGCCGGCCCTCGGCGCCCCCGTTCACGTCGGAGAGCTCCTCCACCGCGGCCTCCGCGGGGCCCAGCAGCGCCAGGATCCGCTCGGTCTGCCACGGCAGGATCCCGCCCTCACCGAAGACCAGCTCGGCCTCATCGGGGTCCTCGACGACGTCGTCGGCCAGGAGTCCCAGCAGGTGCGCCAGCGGCATGCGTCGGCCCTTCAACAGGTCGAGTAGGTGGGCCAGGACCCGGTTGCTGCTGCGATCCAGGTTCGCCACCTGGTGCTCACCCACCCCCACGGGCAGGTCCCACCAGATGAGGCGGCGCTCAGCGAGGTCGATGACGAAGGGCGTCGCGTTGAACGTGGGAGAGACCAGGTCGAGGCGCTGCATGACGGTGGAGGCCTCGAAGACCTCCCCGCTCTGCGGATCCGCGCCGCGGGCCATCGCCCCCGCCCAGCACTCGGGCACCTCACTGAGCCGGTGGTGGGAGAAGGAGTGGACCGTCATGACGACGTAGCGCCACCCCTGCCGCAGCGCCTCGGCCAGGGTGACGTCGATGAACTCGGCCGCCCCGTCGGGCGCCGAGGTGAGGTCGCCGGAGTGCACGGCCGCCGTCGAGCGCAGGTTGTAGTAGGCGATCTGCTCGGTGCGCGTGAAGTCCTCGGAGACGAAGAAGGCCGACAGGTCCAGGTCCACGCGGGTGTCCCTGTCCTCGGCTGCAGCAGGTCCGGCAGGCCCCGGGGCATCGGGAGGGGGCTTGGGTAGGTCGCGCCAGTGCAAGAAGAAGCGGATCGTCTCGCCCTCGGGCAGGGGCAGACGGGTGCCGCGCCCGGCCGTGCGCATACCCGGTGAGGCCGAGCGCAGTCCCACCGGAGTCGTGTAGCCCTCGTACATCCCCTGGTCGACGGCGATCCGCCCCAGGCGCTTCCGCTGCCGTAGGGCTTCCTCGACGGCGCGAACCACC
>ERZ773087.483-NODE-483-length-29399-cov-4.413679_pt1 | contig 29399 bp, 30 predicted proteins | sample MGYA00511375_ERZ773087 | MGnify/ENA primary metagenome ERZ773087 (study PRJEB29015, sample SAMEA2737995) | human oral metagenome | biome: human oral; feature: human-associated habitat; material: dental | place: China | collected 2063 ...
GCTTAAAAAGCAGGAGATAGAGGCTACAAAGATCGATAGTCTGATATCTATGATAGGGCTTAGCGACTTTAAATTTGCCGCCGTTTCGCAGCTATCTGGGGGTATGAGCTCGCGCGTTTCGCTTGCAAGGGTGCTTGCGTACGAGGCAAATTTGATCCTCATGGACGAGCCGTTTGCTGCGCTTGATGCATTTACGAGAGCTAGCATGCAGGCTGAAATTTTAAAAATACAAGCCGGTAAAACCATCCTTTTCGTCACTCACAACATCGATGAGGCGCTGTTTTTGGCTGACGAGATCATCTTGCTTGAAAAGGGCGGGATAAAATCAAACTACGACCTATCAAATTTAGCAAGGCCAAGAGATCTGCTAAGTGAGGAGCTAATAGCCGTAAAACGCAAAATTTTGAGTGAAATTTAGAATAAAAAATGATAACTAAAACTAAAATGAAGCAAAAAATTATATAATTTATAAAATTTTTAAAGGAGCAAATATGAGAAAGTTTTTCAAGGTTTTGTGTGCAGCTTCTTTGCTTTGCCTAGTCGCAAACGCAAGCGAGGGCTTAGATAAGATCGGCATGACCTACGTCAAATCGCCGTTAAACGTCCCTTCGATCGTCGATAAATTTAAAGGCTTTTATGCGAAGTCTTTTGGCGTGCCGGTCGAGTACTCCGAGATCACCTCAGGCGCTAAACAAACGCAAGCGCTCGCTTCAAATTCGCTCCAGTTTCTAAACTGCGTGGGCGGCACTTCGGTCATACTTGCAGCGGCAAATAAGGCTGACATAAAGATCATAAGCGCCTATTCAAGGGCGCCAGAGGCCTTTGTGATATTTTCTAAGGACCAAAACATAAAGTCGCCAAAAGATCTAAAAGGTAAAAAAGTAGCAGGCCCAAAGGGTACGATCCTAAACGAGCTTTTGGTTAGATACCTAGCTCTTGGCGGACTAGGCATAAATGACGTAGAGTTCATCTCTATGGGCATCCCTGCTGCGCAAGCCACAGTTGAAAACGGCAGCGTAGATGCAGCGCTTCTTGCGGGACCGGCTGCCTACAACGCTCAAAAATCAGGCCTAAATGTGGTCACAACCGGCAAAGGCGTCATTACTCCGGTCATCGTCACGGCAACAAGCGGAGAGTTTTATAAAAAGCATAAAGACGTAGTCGAGAAATTTAAAAAGGCTCAGGACGAAATTTTAGCGTTTATAAAGGCAAACGAGGACGAGGCGCTTAAATTTACGGCCGAGGAGACGGGGCTAAGCATAGAGGCGGTAAAGAGTATGTATCCGCAGTATGACTTTAGTCCAAAGATCACGCCTGAAGATATAAAAGCACTTGAAGCTACGCAAGAATTTATGCTTGAGAGCAAGATGATTGAACAAAAAGTAGATATAAAATCGCTTCTAATAGATTAAACAAAAAGGGCAAAATTTGCCCTTTTATCCTAAAACTAATAATCAAAAATTTACTAAATTTTAGCTCAAATATTTAAAAACTAAAGCTGACTAGGCGTATCAAAAAGGTTTAAATTATAAAGCAAAATTGGCACTAAGTAAAAATATAGCCATTATTTTTTGCATTTTTATTTTGCTATAATAGCCCAAAAATTTAATAGGAAAAGATATGATCCCATTTAGCGATGAAGAACTTTTAAAACCAGTTAGTGCGAGTTTGCAAAAGGTATTACCAATGCTTGAAAATGATGGCGGTGGCATGGAACTACTTGGCATAAAAAATGGCAAAATTTATGTAAGACTTACAGGGCATTGTCATGGATGTGCAGCTAGCACAACTACACTAAAATATGGACTCGAAAGACAACTTCGTATGGATATTCACCCAGAACTTGAGGTCGTAAATATCCCGATTGGCGAGGAATTTGACATTGATAGATTATAAAAAAATAGGCATTAAACACTTTAAACGCTCAAAATTTAAAGAAGCGATCTTTTACTTCTCTCTAGCTTACGAAAAGACACAGGATAAAAATTTACTATTTTTGATACAAATTTGCTCCCTTGGCGAGAAAAATGCAGAGGAAGCAAAACTTTTATTTGACTATTTTATGGATAAACTAAGAGCTGGCGAAGACGATGAAGGAATGGATGAAATTTTAAAAATTTTAGAATCAAGATTGGCTAGCGACGAGTATTTCGAAGAGCAAGATGCTATTAGCTACGAGGACTTTAAAAAGGCTGTTTATAAGGATGGGAGCTTCAAAAAAGTCTTTGAAAACATCATGTTCTCAACCAAGGTCATGATCTCAAACAAAGATGATTTTTTAGAATTTTTGGGAAATTTGATAAAAAATGACTTCATCGAAATGAGTATAAACTATCTTGAGAGTGCGGCGGTGATGTTTGGCGGTGACGAGCGTATAGATCAGCTTTTTAAAGAGATACAAAAAAGACAAAACGATGAAAATATCAGTAGAAAATAGCTTCATAACAGATGACTCAAACGAGTGCGAAAAGGGCTCATTTTTCGTGCAAACTGCTGCAAACGCAAAATTTGCAGAGGTAGCGGTAAAAAATGGCGCAAAGATAATTACACTTGAAGAGTGCAAGAAGCTTTTAAAAATAGATGAAAACTTAAAGATAGTTGGCATCACAGGTACAAATGGCAAGACCACAACAGCTGCTGCTATTTATGAAATTTTGCGAAATTTAGGCAAAAAATGTGGGCTAAGTGGTACTAGAGGGGCATTTATAGAGGGCAAGCAGATAGACGATAAGGCACTTACGACAAGTGCTATTTTAAGGACTCTTTCATACCTCAAAGCAGCTAGCGAGCAAGGCTGCGAGTACTTCGTGATGGAGGTTAGCTCGCACGCGATCGCTCAAAAGCGCATAGAGAGCTTGAAATTTGCTCTAAAAATTTTTACAAATTTGACTCAAGACCACCTCGACTACCACAAGAGCATGGAGGAGTACGCTAGGGTAAAGTCGAGCTTTTTTGATGATGATTGCATGAAGCTTATAAATGCTGATGATAATGGCATTAAATTTAACCCAAAAAACGCCTATACGTATTCACTTAAAAAGCCAGCCAGCTTTGCGCCGATAGTTTATGGGTTAAAGGACGGCATAGACGCGGTTATCAAGACGCCAAATGGTGATGTGGAGATAGACTCAAGCTTGCAAGGTGAGTTTAATCTTTATAATCTAATCGCAGCCCTTGGCGCAGTTTGCCTGCTAGAGCGTCCAGAAGCAGCCGCACTTTCAAATGCAATAAGCAAATTTAAAGGGGTTAGTGGCAGGATGGAGGTCGTTAGCACCGATCCGCTAGTCATCGTAGACTTTGCTCATACGCCAGATGGCATCGAGAAGGTACTAAACTCGCTTAGACATCTAAATTTGATAGCTGTATTTGGCGCAGGTGGTGATAGAGATAGGACAAAGCGCCCAAAAATGGGAGCGATAGCCCAAAAATACGCAAGAATTTGCATCGTCACAAGTGACAATCCAAGAAGCGAAGAGCCAGAGAGCATAATCGATGAAATTTGCGCTGGTATGAGCCAAAATGAAAATTTGATACGAAACGCCAACCGCAAAGAGGCGATCGCACTGGCTATCAGCAAGCTAGAACCCGGCTGGGCGCTTGTTATACTTGGCAAAGGCGACGAACCATATCAAGAGATAAATGGCGTCAAGCACCCATTTAGCGATAAAGAAGTAGTAAAAGAGCTTTTAAAGAGGTAAAAATGAATATAGAAATTTTAGCTAGCAAGATCCACAGAGCCGTCGTAACAGATGCAAATTTAAACTATGTTGGCTCGATCAGCATCGGCGAGGAGCTTATAAAAGCTGCAAATTTGATAGAAAATCAAAAGGTTGAAATTTTAGACGTAAATAATGGCGAGAGATTTGCCACCTACGTGATAAAGGGCAAAAAAGGCGAAATTTGCCTAAACGGTGCAGCTGCTAGAAAAGTCTGCGTAGGAGACGTAGTCATCATCGTGGCTTACGCTAGCATGAAATTTAAAAAAGCTAAGAAATTTAAGCCAACCATCGTGCATGTAAATAACAAAAACGAGATCATAAAGGAGTAGGCGATGTTTGAGGGATTTGACTTTTCAAAGATGGGGCAGATGCTTGAGGATGTGCAAAAGCAAGCCAAGCAGATGGAAGAAGAGAGTAAAAATAAAGAATTTGGAGCAAAAAGCGGTGGCGGACTAGTGAGCGTGAGAGCAAACGGCAGCGGTGAGATACTTGATATCAGCATAGATGATAGCTTGCTTGAAGATAAAGAGAGCATGCAAATTTTGCTAATAAGCGCCGTAAATGACGTGCTAAAGTCAGTTGAGGCTGACAAGAAAAACACCGCTTCAAGGATGCTTGGCGGCCTTGCTTCGATGGGGATAAAATGAGACTAAATTATAAATTTGCCCTTGCATTTTTGCTATCAGCGCTTTGCCTAAACGCCGATCCTAGGCCTACACAAGAGGACTTTAGCGCCTGCTTTGAAAAGAACAAAAACTCAATCGTCTCAGTAAATAAACACTTTGGCGTGGCTATCACTAAAAATTTGATCGCAGTGCCAAAAAGTGACGGAGCTCCGCTTGGCGAATATGTCAAATTTGACCCATATTTGCAGCTTTTCTTAGTCCGCTCTAGCAAGGAGCTAAGTCCTGTTGTTATGGCTGATGAGACCAACGAGGAGCGCATCAAAAAGAGCACTTGGGTTGGTATCTTAAATGACGCAAACAACACCGTCATGGGTCACATCAAATCTTTGGGGCAAAATTTAGGCGATTTTGATACGCTAAGCTTCGAGTATAACGCGACTGGCGAGATAAACACACCTTGCTGCAAGATGATAGGCATAGCTGTTGGAGCTGATAAATTTATACCAAATCGTTATTTGAAGCACTTTGTATCTTATGATGACGTCTATTACGGCGATATAGGTGTGAAATTTTTACAAAAAGAGGATAAATTTTTTGTAGGTCTTGTCGATCCTTTGGGCCGTGGCAAGATGATGATGGTCGATGATGAGCTTGTGAGTGTAAATGGCATCAAGCCAAAGAGCTTAAGAGAGCTGAATGAGATGGTACTTTTTGCTCCAAAGGGCGCAAAGCTTGACATCATCGTGAAGCGCGATAAGCAAGAAATGCTTTTTCAAGTGCCAGTAAGCGGGGATGTGAAATTTAACCAAAGCCTCGATGTAGACGCCCCTTCAAGCCTTGATATACCAAATTTTAACATCATGCCAAAAGAGCCACAAACAATGCTTGATGATAAGATTTTGGTTGATTATGGCATTACGGTGGATAAAAATTTAGTCGTTACAAAGGTCGAGCCAAAGTCAAATGCGGAAATTTTTGGTATCAAGATTGGTGATAAAATTTTGGGTTTTGATAAACAAAGCGTGAGTAGCCGTGAAGAGCTTTTAGAGAAGCTTGGTGAATTAAAAAATTTTACACTTCTATTTACTAGAAATGACTTTCAGTTTTTTGCAAGAGTGCCAAAATGAGCATACTTGAGGACTTTGTAAAATTTCTAAACGCAAATTTGCCAAAGGTGCCTAGCTTTCACCCTTACTACGAGGAGGCACTTGGCGTTATGTTAAAGGCTGGGGGCAAGCACTTTAGGGCGCTTTTGCTTCTTGGTGTGGTGGAAAACGTAGATAAAAGCCTCGCGCAAAAGGCCATGAGAGTGGCTTTAGGGCTTGAGATAATGCATACATACTCGCTTATCCATGATGACTTGCCTTCGATGGACAATGCAAGCCTAAGACGCGGCACGCCAACACTTCATGTAACCTACGATGAGACTACTGCCATACTTGCAGGAGATGCACTAAATACGCATGCTTTTTATGAAATTTCACGTGCCAATTTGCCAGCTGAAACACGTATAAAATGCGTGGAAATTTTAAGCGAGAATGCTGGCGTTAGCGGCATGGTGCTAGGTCAGGCGCTGGATTGTTTTTTTGAAAATACGAACAAAGAGGACATCAAAAGAGCAAAGGCTAAATTTGGCCTCTCTGGCAAGATGCTAAGCCTTGATGAGCTAGTCTTTTTACACATCCACAAGACCGCAAAGCTAATTGCTGCTAGCCTAAAAATGGGTGCCGTGATAGTAAATTTAGACGAAATAGAGTGCGAGAAAATTTATGATATCGGCCTAAAGCTAGGCCTTGCTTTTCAGATACAAGACGACATCATCGATCTTACAAGCGACGAGGCGGCCGCTGGAAAGCCTGTGCATAACGACCTAGCTAAAAATTCATTTACAAATTTACTTGGCCTTGAGGGCGCAAAAAAGAAAAAAGATGAGCTAATTTGCGAGATAGAAGAGGCACTAAAACAGATAGATGCAAACATCGCAAAGATGATCTTAGAGCTTACGGATAAACACCTTAGATAAAAGCTAGAAATTTCTAGCTTTTTACTGCTAAAAATTTAAAAAATTTATATCACTATTTAGATATTTTGGACAAAAATGCAAGGCAAGTTTTAATCACTTTTTTGTATAATCCAAAGCAATAAAAGGAGATGATATGCTAAAAAAACAAGCCGATACTATAAGATTTTTGTGCGCTGATATGGTGCAAAACGCTAACAGCGGACACCCAGGTGCGCCTATGGGTTTAGCTGATATTATGGTGGTTTTAAGCAACTTTTTAAAACACAATCCAAAAAATCCAAAATGGCTAAATAGAGATAGGCTCGTTTTTAGCGGTGGTCACGCTTCAAGTTTGGTTTATAGCTTTTTGCATCTAAGCGGCTACGATTTAAGCCTTGATGAGCTTAAAAATTTTCGCCAACTTGGCTCAAATACTCCAGGACACCCAGAAATTCACACTCCAGGCGTTGAGGTGGCCACTGGCCCACTTGGCCAAGGCGTGGCAAATGCAGTCGGTCTAGCCATGGCAGAAAAATACGCTGCAAACGTGCTAAACGAGCCAGACAATAAAATAATCGATCATAAAATTTACTGCCTTTGCGGCGACGGCGATCTTGAAGAGGGTATAAGCTACGAGGCATGTTCGGTAGCTGGAAATTTAAGACTAGATAATCTTGTGCTCATTTACGACTCAAATAACATTACGATCGAGGGTGACACGGCGATAGCTTTTAGCGAGGATGTCAAAGCGAGGTTTGAGGCGCAGGGCTGGGAGGTCGCGCGTATCGATGGACACGACTACGATCAGATCGAATTTGCACTAGAGCAGGCAAACGAGAAAGAGTCGCCATATCTCATCATCGCAAACACACGCATAGCACGTGGTGCAATGGAGCTTGAGGGCTCACACCACAGCCACGGCGCCCCACTTGGCGAAGAGATCATCAAAAAGGCAAAGGCTGCAGCTGGCTTTGACCCTGAGAAGAAATTTGCCATTGATGAGGACGTGCTTTTAAGATTTAGAGGTGCAGTTGAAAAGGGCGATCTAGAAGAGGCGATGTGGAACAAAAAGGTTGAGGCACTAAGCATTGAAGGCAAAAATTTACTAAACTCACTTCTTAACCCAGACTTTAGCAAGATCGAATTCCCTGACTTTAGTGACAAAAAGCTGGCTACAAGAGATACAAACCACGTAATTTTAAATGAGATAGCAAAAAAACTACCTGGCTTTATCGGTGGTAGTGCTGACCTTGCTCCGTCAAATAAGACTGAGCTAAAGGGTATGGGCGACTTCCCAAATGGCAAAAATATCCACTACGGCATCAGAGAACACGCCATGGCAGCGATCAACAATGGCATCGTCAGATATGGCCTTTTCTTGCCATTTTCAGCGACATTTTTTATCTTTAGCGACTATCTAAAGCCAAGTGCGAGGATAGCAGCGCTAATGGCCATAAAACACTTTTTTGTCTTCACGCACGATAGTATCGGCGTTGGCGAAGATGGTCCGACGCACCAGCCTATCGAACAGCTTAGCACATTTAGAGCGATGCCAAATTTCTACACTTTCCGCCCAGCTGATGGCAACGAAAATGCAGCTAGCTGGAAAGTGGCTCTAAATTTAAACGCTCCAAGTGCCTTTGTGCTTAGCCGTCAAGGGCTTGATCCACTTGCAAAAGGCGAATTTGGAGAGGTGAGTAACGGCGCATATCTTTTAAGCTCGTCAAAAGATGCGAAGATAACATTTATAGCAAGCGGTAGCGAGGTCTCACTCTGTGTAAAGGCAGCTGAAATTCTTAGCCAACAAGGCATTGGTACAAACATCGTGTCAGCACCTTGTTTTGACCTACTTTGCGAGCAACCAGATGAGTATGTGGCTAAAATTTTAGATAAAAACACGACTATCATCGCAGTTGAAGCTACAACTGGCTATGAGTGGTATAAATTTGCCGACGCGGTTTATGGCATGAACAGTTTTGGCGCCAGCGGCAAGGCGAACGAGCTATTTGATTACTTTGGATTTACTCCGCAAAAACTTGCAAATTTTGCTAGCGAACTTATATAAATTTAATCTTGGGGAGTAAAATCCCCAACTGCAATCTAAAATCAAAAAAGGCATTTTATGGAAATTTCTCACGTTATCGTTTTGGCCTTGGTGCAAGGTATAAGCGAATTTTTACCCATTTCAAGCTCGGCTCATCTTATCTTGGTGCCAAAGCTACTTGGCTGGCCAGATCAAGGTCTTGCTTTTGACGTGGCAGTGCACGTTGGTACGCTAAGTGCGATACTTTTTTATTTTAAAGATACGATTTTTAAGCTACTTCGTGACTTTTTTGCCTCGATCGCACAAAGAAAGATGGTAGGCGATAGCTTGCTTGTCTGGTGTGTGGGATTTGCTACCATTCCAGTTGGGATCTTTGGACTTTTGTTTAACAACATTATAGAAGAATACGCAAGAAGCGGCGTTGTGATCGCTATTACTACGATCGTCTTTGGCATAGCGCTTTACTTTGCTGATCTTCGCTCGACAAATAAAAGCGAATATGAAATGACCATAAAATTTGCGCTTATTATCGGCCTTGCTCAAGCTGTCGCACTTATCCCTGGCGTCTCAAGATCAGGTATAACGATGACGGCAGCCTTATTTTTAGGTTTTAGCAACAAGGGAAGTGCGAATTTCTCATTTTTGATGTCGATCCCAGTTATCATCCTAGCCGGCGGACTTGAGAGCATCAAGCTCATAAAAGACCCAAATGCTCTGCCATGGAGCGACATCGCCCTTGGTGTCATTATAAGTGCAGTTAGCGCTTATCTTTGCGTTAAGCTATTTATGGGGATCATCTCAAGAATCAGGATGCTTCCTTTTGTCATCTACCGCTTGATCTTGGGAGCATTTTTACTTTATCTATTTTTATGATTTAAAGCTTTAAAAAAGTAAAAGCCAAGTGTGGAGAAATTTTTCACACTTGGCAAGAATATTTAGCGTGAGTATCTTTCAGGAAAAATTTCAAGATAAGCTTGATAATTTAATCCTCTTTTTTATCTTTTTTAATAACATTTAACAGATCTTTTGCAGCTTGATAAGCCCTATCTCCAAATTTCTTGGCTTCTGATTTGATGTCTATTTGTTTGATGTCTTCAAATTTTTCATTGGCTTTTTTCTCAAGATTAGCGATCTCTTGTTTGATCTCTTCGATTTTATCGTTTGTATCAAAATTTAGTTTTAGCTTTTTGCTCTTGTCATTTAGTTCTTGTTTTAGGGCTTCAAATTTATTATTTGCCTCACTCATAAGTTTTGCCATGCCGTTTGACTTTAACTCTTCTATCCTTGAAATAATCTGCTCTCTTGCTTGATCGCTAATGCGTTTAAATTTTGCTAGGTTTGTATCTAGCTCGCTATTTATAACGTTTTCGATCTCGTTTCTTGCTACACCTTCAAATTCCTTTTCAAGTTCCCTAAGCAAGGATATAAATTCTTCATCAATATTTTTTAAGTTTAGTAACTGTGAGTTTAGCCTAAGCTCATCTGGAGCAAATTTCGCCTCATCTTTAAGTTTTTCTATAGCCCTTAAAATGCCATCTCTTGTGCCACTTATCGCTCCACTTATCAACTCTTTTGCAAAGATATGACCCTCGTCTGCTAAATTTGCTGCTGCTATGATGATGTTTTTTGAAATTTCAAGTATTCGCTCTTTGCTAAACTCTCCTCCAATGATCGCAACATAAGTCATATTTTTAGCTATCGCACCAGCTGTTTCCTCGACATCTTTTGCACCTTCAAGAGTTGTCAAAAATGCGATTTGAGCACTCTCTTTTAAGATGCCAAGAAGTCTTGTTTCTCTAATGATCGCATTATTTAAAAGCTCTAAAATTTCCTCTTTTTCACTAAAATTTCTATCTTTTACGACTTCTTCAGCTGCTTCAAATGAAATTTTGAGCCTATTTTTTATCTCTTCACGTTTTGCTTCTATTGCACGGTTTAGCTCATCTTTTTTATCAAGTAGCTCGTAAAGTACCTTTTCTTCAGTGCCGACAATGGCTTGATTTATTCCCTCCATGGCACTTTTTAGATTTTTTGCATTTATAAGATCTTCTTTGTTCATTTTGTCATAAAGCTCATTCATTTTAGCCTTTAAAATTTCTGGCAAAGCATTTATATCTTTGTTTGCAGTATCTTGAAAGAAGTTATTGCAAAGAGCTTTTATGCTTATTAATAAGCCATCACTGTTTTTATAATCATGTAAATTTTGTTCTAAATTGTTCATAACTTTTACCTTATAAAACGTATTTTGCTTCGTGTTTTAGTGCTGAAAATATCTCTAGCCTCTCTTCTTCGCTCAAAACTAGTACGGCTAGGTCATAGCTTGCGTACTTTTTATCTTTGCTAAATTTTGAAAAGACTAGTTTAAATTCTCTATCTTTTACTATCTCTTTTACCTTTTCTTCTACATTGACATCTGCATCAAATATTATTTTGTATTCCCAATGCGTTGGGTAATCAATTTTTGCTTTTTTGTTATTTAGATCGCATATACTCGCCACTTTTTCCTCCTGTTTTACTCTCTAACACGATATTACTTATTTCCATGCTTTTATCTATAGCTTTTACCATATCATAAATGGTCAAAAGCCCCACGCTAACGCCAGTTAATGCCTCCATCTCAACGCCTGTTTTACCCTCTATTTTTACACTCACATAAAGCTTAAAAGCACAAATTTCAGGCAGCTCCTCGATATCACAATCCACACCTAAAATAGCTAGTGGATGACACATCGGGATTAGCTCGCTTGTCTTTTTTGCGCCCATTATCGCAGCGACAACGGCTGTTTGTATGACTGGGCCTTTTTTGCCGGTATTTTCTTTGATTGCCTTAAAAGCATCTTTGCTCATTTTGATGATCCCGCTAGCAGTTGCTACTCTTTTTGTTGGATCTTTTGGGCTCACATCGACCATTTTTGGACGATCTTTCTCATCTAAATGTGTTAGCATTATCTCTCCTTTTTTGGCGGATTATAGCTTATTTAAACAAATTTAAATTACCAATGGCTTTAAGCTAAAAATATACCAAATGCATAAATTTTTGGCTTTTAATTAAATGCTAAAGATTTCTCATTACTTAATATAATTATTTAATTTAAATAATTTTCTTAAGAAATAATTCAAATTTAAATTTTTGTGCAAATTAGTACTAAAAATAAGTGATTCAATAGATAATAAATTTTATTAAAACTATATTAGTATTGATTAAATCATAATGTCTATATAATGTAAATAATAAAATTTAAAAAAATTTATTGATATTTTTCTTTAAAAGCTTAAAAAAATAAATTAATCGCTAATTTGCTTTTAAGAGTTAAGTATGTATAGTTTTTTTACTTATTAAATTTATGATGAAAGTGCCTTGGATTATGAGATTTCTGCTTTGTATAAGTTTGTTTTTAATAACAGCTTTTGCCCAGCAATTAGGCTGCTTTATTAATGAAAGCAACCAAAGCATCGTTTTTATAAAAGATGGGCAGATTAAAAATTTGGATCTAAAAGAGACGATTTATAAAAATCAAGAGTGCGGAAATGATGGAGAATTCTTTTATATCGCAAATTTAAATAATGAGATTATCGAGGTGGCAAATGAGAGAAATTTTTTATTTGCCATGCCAAATGTCGGCTGTAAAATTTCGCAAATTATGGCAATTAAAAATAAAATTTACGTAGCTTGCGATATGGCAAATGAGGTCAGCATAGGCGTTTTTGATAAAAATCTAAATAAACTTTTAACTAAAAATTATAAAGATGTTTATAAAATTTCAAGCCTTTTGCCAATTGATGATGAGCTATTTTTTACGAGCTTTAATGGCAAAGCATTTTTGCTTGATAAAGAGCTTAATTTAAAAGAGAAAAAGCGTATTGGTTTTGCTCCACTTAGTGCCTGTAAATTTAAGGGGAATGATATTTTGCTTGGCTTTAGAGATGGAGAAATTTTAGATTTTAAAACTGGAATCAAAAAGCAAGTTTTAAAATCTAAAATTTCAGCTCTTGCGTGTATGGAGGATGAAATTTTTATAGGCGATGGGGATGGAGTAGTCTATAAATTTGACAAAGATCTTAAGTTAAAAGGACAAAAGGCTCTTTTTGGCAATGAGATAAAAAGAATTTTTATAGATAAAGGCGTCCTAAATGGCGTAAATTTAGACAATGAGATAAAGAGTTTAGAGATAAATTCATTTTAAAAAGGAGAGTAAATGCAAAAGTTATTTTGTGTCGCAAGTGCTGCGTTGCTTGGGCTATCTTTAACTACTGCTTGTGCTGCTAGTAGTGACCTTGAAAAAGTCATGAAAGAGCGTGGGCTAAGCGAAAAAGATGTCCTTGCAGCTGCTAAAACTTATCAGCCTAGCGGTAAAAAAGATGATTTCATCGTCTTTTCATCTGGCGGGCAAAGCGGTCAAGTGCTAGTTTATGGCGTTCCGTCGATGAGAATTTATAAATACATCGGCGTTTTCACACCAGAGCCTTGGCAAGGATATGGCTATGACAATGAGTCAAAAGCTGTTTTGAAACAAGGCAACATCAGAGGCAAAGAGATAACATGGGGCGATACACACCACCCAAATTTTACTGAGAAAAATGGTGAGTATGTTGGTGATTATCTATTTATCAACGATAAAGCTAACCCAAGAATCGCAGTTATAAATTTGCATGACTTTGAGACAACTCAAATCGTTGTAAACCCTATCATGAAGAGTGAGCACGGCGGTAGCTTCATCACTCCAAATAGCGAGTATGTTATCGAAGCTAGCCAATATGCAGCTCCACTTGATGACAACTATCACTCAATAGATGACTATGAAGCAGTCTATAGAGGTGCTGTAACATTTTGGAAATTTGACTATCCAAAAGGTAAGATCGACGAGAAAGAGTCATTTTCTCTTGAGCTCCCACCATACTGGCAAGATCTAAGTGATGCTGGTAAAGGCGAAAGCTACGGCTGGGGCTTTACAAACTCAATAAATACTGAGATGTATACCGGCGGTATCGAAAAAGGTCTTCCTCCATTTGAAGCAGGTGCAAGTAGAAATGACACTGACTTCTTACACGTTTATAACTGGAAAATTTTAGAAAAACTTGTTCAAGACAAGAAAAACTATAAAGTTATAAATGGCCACAAGGTAGTTACAATAGACGCTGCTGTAAAAGCAGGTGCGTTATTTTTGATCCCAGAGTCAAAGAGCCCACATGGTTGTGACGTAAGCCCAGACGGTAGATATATCATTATTGGCGGTAAGCTTGATACTCACGCATCAGTTTATGACTTTAGAAAGATCAAAGAGCTAATCGATAAAAAAGAGTATGCTGGCACTGACCCATACGGAATTCCTATCTTAGATAGAGAAAAGTCAATGCACGGACAAGTCGAACTTGGCCTTGGACCACTGCATACATCATTTGACTCACAAGATGGCGTACTTTATACATCACTTTACGTTGATAGTCAAATCGTAAAATGGGACTATAAAAATTTAAAAGTGCTTGATAAGATAAATGTTCACTACAATATCGGCCACCTTGATACAATGGAAGGCAAATCAGCAAAACCAGTTGGTAAATATGCAATCGCTCTTGATAAACTTTCAATCGATCGCTTTAGCCCAGTTGGCCCACTTCATCCACAAAACCACCAGCTAATAGACATCACTGGTGCAAAAATGGATCTAATCTATGATATGCCAATACCACTTGGCGAGCCACACGATGTTGTGTCAATAGCTGCTAGCAAACTAAGCCCAGCGCTTACTTACAATATGGGCACAAACTCAAGAACAGGCGAGGCTAGCCCATATGCAACTCTAGCTGGTCAAGAAAGAGTTGAAAGAAACGGAAAAAATGTAACTGTCTATGCGACAATGATCAGAAGCCACATCAACCCAGAGCACATCGAGGTAAATAAAGGTGATAACGTAACAATTCACTTAACAAACCTAGAGCGCGCTCAAGATGAGACTCACGGCTTTGGCATCGACCTTTACAACATTCACGCTTCACTTGAACCTGGCAAAACTGCTTCAGTAAATTTCGTAGCTGATATGGAAGGTGTCTTCCCATACTACTGCACCGAGTTTTGTTCAGCGCTTCACCTAGAGATGATGGGTTATTTACTTGTTAAAGATCCAAGTAAAAAATATGAATCTGCAAAAAATAACAAGCTAAAAACTCTAAGCCCAGAAGCTTTAAAAGCTGAATACGACAAAGTAATCGCAACTAATAAGGCAACTGACGATGTTATCCAAGAGGTTGTTAAATACCTAAAAGAGAAACATTATGAGAAATATCCAAAAGTAAAAGCTTTGGTTGATGACGCACTTGATCAATACGGCCACATCAAAGAGGTAAAAGCTAAAGCTGACGAAGCTTACAAAAAAGGCGACGTAAACGGCGCTATCCTTTGGGAGTACCAAGTATGGCAATACATGGTAAAAACAGCTGATGTTGGCTTAAGAGCCAAAAATAACCTAGCTAAAGAGATCGCAACTCCGATGAGTCCAGCTGCTGCAAAAGGTGAAGAGGCTTATCTAAAAGGTGGTTGTAATGGTTGCCACGTTATTGGTCAAGTAAGCTCAGGTCCAGACCTAACTGGTGTTTTACTAAGACATGAAAACGGCGAAAAATGGGTAGCAGAATTTATCAAAGATCCTGCTAAGTTCTATAATGATGACTACATTAAATCAATGATTGATTACTTTAATCTTAGAATGCCAAATCAGCATATGAGCGATGAAGAGATCAAAAATATCATCGAATACCTAAAATGGGTAGATGAAAACGCTGGTATGTAGTTTTTAAAGGGGCGTTTTGCCCCTTTTTAAATTTTAAAATTTTATTTTTAGCAGATGAAATTTTAAAATTTAAAGGAGAGATCATGAGTAAATATAAAATTTATACCATTGTTGCACTTGTCTTAATGACTGTTTGTTTTACTTTGCCTGTTCTTGGTTGGCACGGAGCAAAAGAGCGTATAGCTGATGGTGATGAACTACCATCTTATACTTACGGTATCTATAATCTTTATAGCTCATTTCAGTATAAAAATCACCTTTTATCAAAAGATGTAGCAAGCGATCTTCATAAGATGATCGAACAAAAAGCAGAGATTGGTACACCATCTTTTCCTATCTGGTACGTCTCTCTTGAAGCTCCAAATTATCCAAAATCAGCCTTTCCTGATGGAATTCCTGTATATTTTCACGTAGATGGATATAGTGGTGACGTGCATGAGATGAATACGATAAATCACTACATTGGTATGTATCCTATGGAGCATGGTGGAAATTTAGAGCGAGCGATAGCGCCTTATTATTTGCTTATTTCAACACTTTGCATGCTTGCATTTTTGTATTACAACGGCAAATTTAACTCGCTTCTTATGGTTCCAACCATTATCGCGCCTGTGCTATTTATGAGCGCATTTGCAGGATGGCTTTACTGGTATGGACACAATATGCAAGAGTGGGGCGCATTTAAGATTAAACCATTTATGCCAACAGTTTTAGGCGATGGTAGCGTTGCACAATTTACAACGCACTCTTATCCAAGCATTGGATTTTGGGTTATGATCGCTATGAGTGTATTTTGCATACTTGCAGTATTTTCAAAGAAAAAAGAGCTAAATGCGTAAAATTTTTATTTTTGCCCTTACTTTCTTGCCTATTTTTAGCTCTGCAAATATCCTTCAAGATGCAATAAATAACGCTAGCCCTGGCGATGTTATAAAGCTAGGGGACGGCATCTATGAAGGAAGCATAACTATAAATAAGCCGCTTAGTATCGTTGGTGAGGGCAAAAATGCTCACATAAAAGGAAATGGTAAAGGCACAGTTGTAAAGATTATTGCCTCAAATGTTACGCTTAGAAATTTAAAGATAAGCGGTAGCGGAAATGACCTTGGTGAGCTAGATGCTGGCATTGGCTGTGATAAAGCAAATAATGTCTTAATTACGCAAAATGACTTGAGTGACGTGCTTTTTGGGGTTGATTTTAAAGAGTGCAGTAGTTCAAAGATCACTGAAAATAACATCACTTCTAAAAAAGGGGCCAGTCTTGGCTTTAGAGGTGATGCGGTTAGACTCTGGTATAGTCATGAAAATTTAATAGAAGGCAATTATATTTATGATAGCCGCGATATGGTTGCATGGTATGCAAGTCACAATAAATTTTTAAAAAATAAAGCGATCCGCGGTAGATACTCGCTTCATTTTATGTATGCAAATCAAAATTTAGTCGAAAACAATGATTTTATCGGCAATGCAGTCGGAATGTTTTTTATGTATTCGGCTGGCTCAAATATAAAAAATAATCTTGTTATGGATAGTGACGGCGCTTTTGGTATCGGTATTGGTCTAAAAGATGTTTCAAATTTTACTATCGAAAACAATACACTTATCTATAATGCAAGAGGAATTTTGCTTGATAACTCGCCTTTTCAGCCAGGCTCAACGATAAATTTCTTAGGCAATAAAATTTTACACAACGTAGTTGGCGTATATTTTCACGCTACTCAGGGGACAAGCATATTTGAAAATAATGATTTTATAGGCAATATGGATATCGTTGCGAACGATACTCCAGGCGATAAAATGGCATTAAATCGGTGGAGCAAAAATTATTATGATGAGTATGAGAGCTTTGATAGAGATAAAGATGGCTATGGCGATACGCCGTTTATGCATCTATCATATGCCGATCAGCTTTGGCAGTACTATCCGAATTTGCAGTTTTTCTATGGCTCAAGTGTCTTTAGTATCTTAAATTTTTTATCCAAACTTGCGCCATTTTCTGAGCCAGTAAAGCTACTTGAAGATAGCACGCCAAGGATAAAACCACTTGATGCTTCAAATTTTAACGCGTTAAGGGCAAAACGTGGATAGAAGGAAATTTATAATCTTAGGCTCAGTCGCAGCTGCCACAGGATATGGCATAGGTAAAATTTTACCAAAAAGTAGCGGCGATAAACTCTATCTTAGACCACCAGGTGCGGTTGATGACTTTGATGATCTTTGTGTTAAATGTGGTCAGTGTGTGCAGGTATGCCCTTATCACAGTATAAGTTTGCTTGATATAAAAGATGGATATTCAAATGGTACAGCATACATCGATCCTAAAAAGAGAGGTTGCTATTTATGTGATCTTTTTCCATGTGTGCTCGCCTGTCCAAGTGGTGCGTTAGATCATGCTACAAAAGTCGTTGATGATGTGAAAATGGGCGTTGCTGTCTTGAGTAATGCCAGTGCCTGTATGTGCCTAAAAAGAGAAAAACTAAGCGAAGATAGCGTTGAAGATTTGCTTGTTCGCAAAGTTTATAACGATAGAGAAGAGGCAGAAAAAGATAAGATAAAAGGCAAAATCGGTCAAATTTGTGATCTTTGTGTCAGCATTTGCCCAGTTGGCGATAGCGCAATAGTAATGAGTGAATCAAATTTACCACTCATAAAGCATGGCTGTGTTGGGTGTGGGGTGTGTGCTGAGGTTTGCCCTGTAAAAATTATAAATATTGCCCCAAAAATGAGTTATGATGAAATTTATAAGGAGAAAGAATGAGATTAATAATATCTTTAGTGGCTGCTGCTTTGCTATTTGTCGGCTGTGAAAAGAGTGATGACAAAGCGCAAAAAGCAACTAGCGAGCAACCAATAAATGTAGCCACGAGTGCTAGCATAAAGGTTGAAAAAAAAGAAAATAATCAAAGTACAAATAAACAAAATGACTTCATAAAATACGATATGCACGGTGAAAAGAGCGTAAAATTTGGACTTGAAGATAATAACGTAAGCCGTCAAATCGGTGCTTTAGCAATGGTAAGAACCCCTCTTCAAACTATAAATTTAAGACTTATAAAGGGCAGACTTAGCAAAAATTTCATTACAAAATGCTCAGCTTGTCACGATGATTACGCAAATGGCATCATCGGGCCATCACTTTTAACAAAAAGTGAAAATGAAATTTATACAATGATAAATGCTTATAAAAATAAAGAAAAAGTCAATGTCTTGATGCGAGATCTTGTTAAAAAAATGGATGATAGTGAAATCAGAAATTTAGCTAAAGAAATCAGTGATTTTAATACACAATTTAGGAGCAAATAATGAAAGTAGGAAAGATTATAACCATTATTTTAGCAGTAGCAATTTGCGGTATCATGGTATTTATGTTAAGCCAGACACCGCCTAAAAAAGAAAAAGTAGCAACTAATACTCAGCCAAAAGTAGAGCAAAATTTTACAAAAGAGCAGCCAAAGTCTAGTGAAGAATTTGCTAGCGAAGATGAGCTAAAAAAGGTAAAAGAGCTAAGTCTAAGTGTGGCTAAAGTGCACAATGAAGGCGTTAGCAAGCAATATCTAACAACTTGTGCTCCGTGCCATGGTGCAAATGCAAAAGGCGTCGTAGCTCCTGATATAACGCATCTAAGTAAGGATGAATTACTTAAAAAGCTAGCTGATTATAAAGCTGGTAAGGTGCAAAACTCACTTATGAAGGGTCTACTTACAAATGTTAGTGATAGCGAGCTTGAAAGCCTTGCAGATGAAATTTCTAAATTTAAAAAGTAAAAATGGACAAATATAACACTCGTGCAACGGTTAGAAATGTAAGCTTTCTAAGCACGTTAATCACAACTACAAAAGATGGCAAAAAGCGTCCTAGTATACGTTTTTGGCGTATTTTTACCATCGTTTTAGTTCATCTTTTATTTGTACTTTCATATAGAGTTGATATACAAATTTTAGAAGGCGACATCAGTGCCTCAAGGATATTTGGTTTTCACTTGGCAGATGCTTTTATGAGCCTGCAAGTCTTTTTGGCGACACATGAAATACATGTAAATTTAATAATTGGCTCACTTAGTATCTTGGCCTTTTATATCATTTTTGGCGGTAGAGGCTTTTGCTCTTGGATCTGTCCATATTCATTAATAAGCGAAATAGCTGAGAAGATCCATGAAAATTTGCGTGCTAAAAAGATAGTGAAACCACGAGTTTTTGACACAAAGTGGCGATATGTTTTTACCATTTTATTTTTAACTCTTAGCTTTGCTAGTGCAAGCCTTACATTTGAAATTTTTAATGTTGTTGGGATTTTTTCAAGATTTATTATCTATGGCTATTTTCATGCTATTTGGTTTGTTGTGGCTATGCTTATGGTTGAAATTTTCTTCTCACGTAGAGCTTGGTGTAGATATGTCTGTCCTATTGGAGCTACTTACTCGGTGCTAGCTAAACCAAATGCCATAAAAGTTAGCTGGGATAAAGAAAAATGTGATCACTGCTTAGTTTGCACTGATGTTTGTCTAGTGCCTCACGTACTTTTTATGACAAAAAAGGGAGCAAAGCTTGACGAGAGCAAAAATATCTTTAGGATAGCTGGCGCTGATTGTACTCTTTGTGGTAGGTGTATTGATGTGTGTCATCAAGATGCACTGAAATTTGACAACGGCTTTAAAAAACTCATATAAGGAAAATTTTTGATAGATATAAAAGAAGTAACTAAAATTTTTGGCTCGCAAAGGATACTTGACAATGTTAGCCTAAACGTAAAATCTGGTGAAAAAATAGCGATACTTGGGCAAAATGGAGCTGGTAAAAGCTCGCTCATGCGTATCATCTTGGGCGAGTTTGTGCCAAATAGCGGAAGCGTCGCGATAAATGGCGTAAATACCCTAAAAGATAGAAAAGAGGCGCTAAAATTTATATCATTTGTGCCACAAACCCCGCCACCACTTAAATTTAGCCTGCGTGAGCTTTGCGAGTTTGTCTGCAAAAGCTCAAATGTTAAATTTGAAGATGTTGAGAAATTTAGCAAGCTTTTAGAGCTTGACCTGCATGCAAATTTAAATAAGTCCTTTTACAAACTATCTGGTGGTATGAAGCAAAAGATGTTAATAGCCATCGCATTTGCCAAAGATAGTGAAATCTTGATGTTTGACGAGCCAACGGCAAATCTTGATGTGAAAGCAAGGCTTTCTTTTAAAAATTTACTTGATAACTTCACGCAAAATAAAACACTTGTTTTTATTTCACACCGTATTGATGAGATAGCAAATTTATTAGATAGATGCGTCTATATGGATCTTGGCAAGATAATCAAAGAAGAAAATTTAAGGAGCAAGAGTGAATAATCTTTTTTTAATAGCAAAGCTTGATGTAAAAGAGTCTTTTCGCTCAAGATGGTTTGTGATATATGCTGCGCTTTTTTCTACTTTGATGATAGGATTTTTATTTAGCGGCGTGACTGACTCACGTGTGCTTGGCTTTTCTGGGCTTACTAGAGCACTACTTTTGTTTATACAAATTTGCGTCATCATTGTGCCTATTTTTATTCTCATCTCAACCGTAAGAAGCATAAATCAAGATAGAGATACAAATTTGCTTGAATACATCCTTAGCTTTCCACTAAGCCTTAGAGAGTATTACTTTGGCAAGGCACTGGGCCGTACATTTGTTGTTTTTGTACCACTTTTGTTCGCTCTTTTGCTTTGCGTGGTGGTTGGCTTTATCAAGGGCGTGTCGATACCTTGGGGTGTATTAACACTTTATTTTGGACTACTTTTTAGCTTAAGTATTATTTTTCTATCGCTTGGATTTTTTATCTCAAGCGTGATTAAAAATCAAGAGACAGGCCAAGGTGTGGCGTTTTTACTTTGGCTTATAATGCTTGCATTTATTGACCTAGCATTAATTGGACTTCTTATGAGAAGTTCAGTCGATGAGTATGTTATTTACGCTATTGCCATACTAAATCCGATAGAGCTTTTTAGGATAGCAGCACTTAGTCTTTTTGATCCAAATTTAGCAGTTATCGGTACTGCATCTTATTTTATTTTAAGCACCTTTCCAAAGGCGACATTTGTAGCTTATGCGATTATTTATCCGCTCTTATTAGGCATTATTTTGCTAGTTTGTGGTTATTTTGCCTTTAGCAAAAAAGATTTGGTTTGAGATTGTTTTTTGTTAAAGAAAAGTTGGTTTTAAATTTAGACGAAACTTGTATTATTCCACTTGTCCAACAAGAAACCTCCTTTTTGTAATAGCTCCCTTTCCCCCAAAGGGGGCTAACTTCTTCCAAGGAAATTTATGAAAAAATCCATTTTATTTTTAGCATTTGCCTTTCTATCTTTGAATGCAAACTGGGATATAAATGTACAAGAGTGTATTAATAAAAGTAACGCTAAAGCTTGCGAGAGCTTTACAAAAAAGCTTTCAAATGAGTGTGAAAATAAAGATAAAATTTCTTGCTTTATCTATGCAGATATGCTAGGACGCGGCCTTGGCGCAGAAAAAGATACGCAAAAATCTTTTGAGATATTTAAATCGCTTTGTGATGACGGCAGCAGTGAAGCTTGCTATGAGTTAGCTACAAAGTATCTTCAAGGAAATGGCACTGAGCAAAGCTTTGATCTTTCTGCAAACGCTCTTGATAAAGCTTGCAAGATGGGCAGTAAACGAGCTTGCAATGTATTAGAACTTGTGCCTAAAAATTAGCTATTTTAATTTTTGTACTTGCACTAATTAAAAGAAATTTCTTAAATATTGCCCCTTTAAAGTTAAATTTACTTTAGTATTACTTGGAATTTCTTTTTTATTAACTAAAAATTTTATTAAAATTTATGCTTAAATAATACTATTTCATCGTCCTAAATGGACCCTCCTTTTTGTAACTGATAAGTCTTTGCTTCCCCCTTTTCTGGCTTTTCGTATACACAAAGAGGAGTTGTTTATTCTTTTGAAAATCAAATCTATTTATTTTTTTTCAACTTACATTCTATAAAAATTTTTCTTTTTTGAAATCATAATTGATAATAGTTTTAAATATTATCAAAGTAAATTTTGTGTAAGATTGCGAGCCATTATCAAAACCTACCATCAAAAGGCTTTAAAAGAAAGTGAAATTTCTAAATCAAAAATTTTTTTATAAAGTACACACTTATTTATCTCTTTTATTTTTCATTCCACTTGCAGTAGTTTGTTTTAGCGGTGCTATTTTGGTTTATAAAAATGAGATAAACAGCCTTCTTGCCCCAAATGTCGTAAATGTAAATTTAAACAAAGAAAATTTAAGCAAAAGGATTAGCTTTGATGAGCAAAGAGAGATCATCGCAAGCGAGCTTGGCGGCTGCGAGATGGTCGGCATCAACATCGATGCAAACCCTAAAAAATGTGACAAAATTTGGTTAATCGAGCACAATGATAGTCAAAAAGAGTGGAAATTTATCTATTTTGACGCTTTTAGCGGTAAGATAAAGAGCGAACCACTCGCACATGATGAGGGATTTTTTGGAGTTTTAACCGAGCTTCATGAGTCGCTATTTCTAGGAAAGAGCGGTCACGTTATCCTTACTTTAACCGCTATTTTTACGTTTTTTATCTGCATAAGTGGTTTTGTGATTTATAGAAAATTTTGGCTGACACTATTTAGGCTTCGTGTAAATAGGCTAAATATTTTTATGAGCGACATTCATAAAATGATAGGAATTTTTTCTACACCTATTTTGCTGCTCATTTGCATAAGTGGTGTTTGGTGGGAATTTCAGATGGCAGGCATGCCAGAGTTTAAAAATGACTTCGTTATAGATGCAAAAATTTATAACAAAGGCCTATCTCTTGACGAGCTGGTAGCCCGCTCAAAAAATGATCTTGCTGGCTTTGAGCCACACTTCATCTCACTGCCTTTTATGCAAGGAGCAAATATACGCCTTTTTGGCTATGTAAAAGATCAAAATTTCTTGCATAACGAATATTCAAGCATATTAACTTACGATAAAAATAGCGGCGAATTAGTAAGTATTTTGGACATAAAAAATGCAAATCTAAGCGAAGAAATTCTCTCAGCATTTAGAAAATCGCACTTTGGTAACTACAACCAAATCACAAAATTTATCTGGTTTCTGGTTGGTATTTCACCGCTTATTTTGAGCATTTCAGGGCTTTATTTGTGGATTAAAAGAAATTTTAAAAGGAGAAAAAATGAAAAAATTTTTAATTAGTTTGGTTGCATTAAATTTGATGCAACCTCAAATTTTTGCTAGCCAAAGCGATAAAATTTTAGAAGCAATTGATGTCGTAGAAAGCGAGCGAAGAGATGACGCAAACTACTTTGCAAAAGAGCTTGTAAAGAGCACAACAAGGCTAAATTTAACCTCTCGTCAAACGCCCCAGTCGCTAACTGTGCTAACAGAAGCAAGGCTAAAAGATCAAGGCATCAAGGACTATCAAGTGCTTCTTAGAAATATCCCAGGCGTCACGCTAAACAAATGGGACGAGCGCGTATATCCGACGGCTCGTGGCTTTAAGATAGATTATTACTTGCTTGATTCGATGCCTAGCTTTGGCGGTTTTAGCCTTGGCGCAAATGATATGAGCTTGCTACCTTATGAAAGAGTCGAGGTGGTAAAAGGAGCAAATGGCCTACTTGCAGGCGCTGGCAACCCAGCTGCAAGCTTAAATTTCATAAGAAAAAGAGCAGGCTCAAAGGAGCTTAAAGGAAATTTTGGACTAAGTGCTGGCTCATACGATAGATACGGCGTAAAGGGCGATGTGCAAACGCCAGTAAATGAGAGCGGAAGCGTTAGAGCAAGGTTATCTTTTATGCATGAGAAGTCGCACTCTTATATGGATTATTACAACCGCAAAAATAGCGCTATTTACGGCGTAGTCGATAGCGACATAGGCGATAACTCATGGCTAAGCCTTGGTGCGTTTTATCAAGAGCTAAGACGTCGCGGCGTTAGATGGGGCGGTATGCCAGCATTTTACACAGATGGCTCTAGGACAAATTTTAGTAAAAATGAAATTTTCTCTCAGCCTTGGACTAGGTGAGATATAAAAACGCTTGATTTCTACGCTGATTTTAAGCACTACTTTGAAAATGAAGCGAGCTTAAATTTAAGCTACTCATTTAGGCGGGCAAACACTGACTCAAATTTACTCTACTACGGCGGAGTGGTAAATTTAGATGGCACCGGCAATATGAGTGGTCTTAGCGCCTATGCAAACAAAAGAGAGGAGAACATCCACAACGTCGATGCGTACGCAAATATCCCTTACGAGATAGCAAATTTATCCCATGAGTTTGTCTTTGGCGCGATGTATAACAACTATAAAAAAAGTAGCGATAAGGTAAGTAGCTACTGGCTGCAAAGGACTACGCCAGCTGGGCTTGCTTATACGGCAAGAAGCAGGATTGATTTTAAAAACTTGCATCTTGATGATCCGAAATTTCCTTACGAAGATCAAAACAATAAAGACAAAACGATACAAAAGGCATTTTACGCGGCAAATAAACTGTCAATCACCGATGAGCTTAAATTTTTGCTAGGTGCTAGGGTGAGCTACTACAAATACGAGATCGAGGGCGGCAAAGACAATAGAAATTTCACAAATGAGATCACGCCATATCTTGGTATCACTTACGACATCGGAGCTAACCACACTCTATATGCTAGCTACACGAGCATATTTAAACCTCAAACCGCAAAAGATGCAAATGACAAATATCTTGATCCTATCCAAGGCAAGGACTATGAAGTGGGCATTAAAGGCGAGTATTTTGACGGGGCACTTCAAGCAAGTCTTGGCGTCTTTAAGATCGTGCAAGACAAGCTTGGCATAGATACTGGCAAAATAAATCCAGCGACAAATGCCAAAATATTTGAATCTGGCAAGGGTGTGACAAGCAAGGGTGTCGAGCTAGATCTAAACGGCGAGATCACTAAAAACTTAAGCCTTAGCTTTGGTGCAACGCACTTTAACGCAAAAGATGCTAATGGTGAAAAATATGCCACCGACTCATCAAGAAGCACGGCAAATTTATTTGCAAAGTATGAATTTAGGGACTTTAGAGTAGGAGCTGGAGCTATGTATAAGAGTAAAATTTACAAAGACGCAGATAAAATCACACAAAAAGGCTACACTTTGGCTAATTTAATGCTTGGTTATAAATTTGCTAAAAACTTTGACGTGCAGCTGAATATCGACAATCTATTTAATAAAAAATACTACGAGGGCATCGGCAAAAACATGATGGTTTATGGCGATCCACGCACATTTAATCTCAGCTTTAACTATAAGTTTTAGCTAAATTTACCCTAACGCGCCAGCTAAATTTCTAGTTGGCGCCCTTCATTTTTTGCTCACGGGTGTATAATTTCAAAAAAACTAAGGAATTTGCATTGCTTAAGGTAGAAGTGATATATAAATTTTGCCTTGTTTGCGCTCTTGCTTGTGGGATATGCCTGCTTGCATTTACTGGGCTAAATTTCGCTATTGGCGAGTATAATGAGCGGATGATGAGCGCGCACAAATTTGCAGGAGCTTTGATCGTTTGTGCCGTGATCTTGCACCTTTTTAACCGCAGAAGAAAGCTAGTAAAGCTCATAAATGAGATGATCGATGTCACCACGCACCGCAAAAATCCAACGATCTGCAACATGGACCGCATCATCGCCTCGCTTGAGCCTTACAGCATCAGTGAAATTTCACGCATGCTTGGCTTTGATGAGGGCGAGTTTTGCAAGAGTTTGCGCGAAAACGATGTTAAATTTAATGACGCTAGCCAAACCTTACGCCAGATCGCGCGAATGAATGACGAAAAGATATTTTTTGTGCTAGTTCTTATTATCGAGGCAAAATTTGGCAAGAGATTTTGCGGCGAACTAAAGTACAAACGCGGTGGAAAACTTAAAGATAAAAAAATGGTCGCGTAGAGTTAGCTTAGCCTTTGCTAGCTTGTGCCATGCAGATGAAGCTATCTTTACTCCAGCGCCTAAATGCGCAGTCATAGCAACTCCTCTCACCCCCACAAGCCATCTCTTCTTCGTCATTATCTAGCTTAAATTTAGTGCAGTTTTGAGCTATTTCTCGTGCTTTATCGTAGTTAAATTTGCCGAATCTAAACTCGCCTTTTTCATTAAAATTTAAGCTCATTAAAAATCCCGAAGCTCTTTTATATTTAAATTTCTAAACTCACCATTTTTGTCTTTTTGCACGAGTAAAGTTGCCTTGTGATGCCAAAATATAGGCTTTAAAGCGCCATCTAAATTTATCATCTCATCTTTTACCAGTTCTTTAAAATTCTCATCCAAAACCGCTTCGATAAAAGGAAGCTCTATGAGCTTAGCAACGCTTAGCTTTGGCTCATTTAGATTAAATTTGCCCCTTATCTTGCCATCATCGCCGCTAAGCCTAAGACCTATGCCCGCAAGCGCGCAGGAGCTCATACAAAAGACGCGCTGGGGGCTTGGCGGCGAGCTAAGCGAAACGGAGGAGGCGCGGCTAGCGGAGTATTTTAACAGCGGCAAATACAAACCAAAGCAAGAATTTATGCACTGGGCGTTCGTAGCTGTCGATAAGGCAAATAGAATTTTATAGTTAAAATTTCTTCTAGAATGGAGCAAATTTGATGCTAGTTATATGCCTAACTATGACAAAAGTAAAAGATAATTGGCAAGATTTTAGTAAGTTTTAAAAAAGTAGTCTTTTGCTTAGTGCCAATGTTTTAAGCAATAAAAATAAAGGTCAGTAGACTTTAAGTTATAGATAGTTTTATGGCGGGTAGAGAGAGATTCGAACTCTCGGTGAGTTGCCCCACACACGCGTTCCAGGCGTGCTCCTTAAACCGCTCGGACATCTACCCATGAAGAAGTGGAATTATATCTTTATTTGCTTAATGCTTGGCTTTTAAAGCTTTAACCCCAAGATAACGACATCTTTGTACTCATTATCTATCAGACAAATGCTGGGCAGTTCACCCCATTTTTCAAAGCCAAATTTTAAAAATAGCCCAAGACTTGCTTTATTTTCACTAAATATTAAAGCGACAATATTTTTTAAATTTAGCCTCTTTCCCTCATCTAGACTGTGGCTTAAAAGCTGCTTGCCAATACCAAGAGCCTTTTTAGCTACATAGATGCTTATTTCTACACTTATTTTGTAAGCTATTTTAGGATTAAAATCACTAATAAAACATCAGCCTAAAATTTCGCCATTTTCTTTATATACAAAAATTGGGCGAGAGTTGTTATGGGCTTTAAACCAAGACTTTTGCTAACTAGCCGAATATTAGCAGTCGTAGTTTTTTAAAATGTACTAGTTATAAATTTGAGCAACCATTAAGATTGCTCAAATTTATTCGATCAAGTCTAACCTTTTTTAGCAGCTTGATAGACTGGCTCAAGCTTTGCTGCGATCTCTTTTAGATCTTTTATCCTGCTCTCGTTTGATGGGTGAGTGCTTAAAATTTCAGGCACCTTTCCGCCACTCATCTTGCTCATTTTTACCCAGACTTCGACTGCTTCTTTTGGATCGTATCCGGCTCTTGCCATTAGCTCGGTACCGATGTGATCAGCCTCGGTCTCATGCGAGCGAGAAAACGGCAGAGATATGGTGTATTCGCTAGCTAAATTTAGAGCATTAGCTCCAAGATCGCCAAGGCCAGTAGCTGTAGCTATTGCAAAGATACCTATGCTTTTCATCTGATCAGCACTTGCTTGCTCTCTGCTGTGCTCCCTAAGAGCGTGTGCGATCTCGTGTCCCATGACCGCAGCTAGCTGCGCATCTGTTAAATTTAGCCTTTTTATGATGCCACTATAAACGACTATCCTGCCACCTGGCATACACCAAGCATTTAGCGTATCCTCGTTAATGACATTTACTTGCCACTTCCATTTTAGAGCATCATCTCTAAAAACACCAGTTTGAGCGATGAGTCTTTTAGCGATATCTTGAACTCTTTTTGTAAGGATTGGATCGACGTTTAGCTCGCCTTTACTTCTAGCAGCTGTTAGCGTCTTGACATAGGCTTGGGCTGAGCTTTGCTCCATAGCTTCTGATGAGACTAACATAAATTGCTTACGATCAGCGCCAACAACGCCTGCTTTTGTAACGCTTGAGCAGCCAGTAAAGAGCAAACTAGTCGCTAACAATGTAAGTAAAAATTTTTTCATTTTTATCCTTTTTGGACTAAAATTTTGCGTATTATAGCCTGAGTTAGATATGCATTGTTAAACGAGGGGGAAATTTAATTTTTGGAGCTGAAACGGCTTGCAAATTTTAAAATTTGTCAGAAATTTTCTAAAATAAAACGCATGCAGTGCGCCAGCACGATTGCATGCCGCTCCTAACGTGCGAGGGGTTTAGGGGATTCAAAAAGGGGGATAAGGGGACGGCTTCGTAATTCAAGTCCCCTTGTCTCCCTTTTAAATAAAAAGAAATTTACGAATTTAATAAAGCTATTTTGCAAATTTTAAAATCTCATTCACTCGCAAGAATTGACTACTAAAATTTGGCTTCGCTTATAGCTTAGCTCAAATTTTAGAGCCGAAATTACTCGCTTATGAAATTTTAAAATTTACTAGAGTTTATTTGGTATGTAAATTTAACCCCTACGCTTTGTAGTTTATATTTCTCTCAAACTCTCTCAAACGTTTATTTACAGATCTTAGCTCTGTTATTGTCGTCCAGTTATCGATAAAGACGCTAAAACTCTCTCTAACTTGAGAAAAAGCATTGCTAGCTTGTATAAGCACACCAAGCGTTATAACGCCGCTAAATAGGCCATTTCCCATGATGACATAAGGTACGATGACAAGAATTTGTGAAAAAGAGATGAGCCAAAGGTTAAAGTAGCCGTAGTGCAAAAATAGTTTGTAATAATTTAACTTTACGCCCGTAAAAAGCTCTAACATGACATTTGGCTGGCAAAATTTAGACTTATCATCCTCACCGTAAACCAGCTCTTTTCTAAACGCCGCTTCTGCTTTTTGGTTGTTATACTCGATATGTGGGAGTTTAATGCCCACAAACCACGAAATAATTAAGCCACCGATGCTAATTATTAAAGCGATATAAACAAGCGAGCCCTCGATATCTTTGATGTAAGGCAAACTCACGCTCTTACTTAGCTCCCAAAGCACTGGTATAAAGGCAATTAGCGTCATGATTGCCCTTAAAACCTGCACGCCAAGGCTTTCCATTATTTTGGCAAAGCGGTAGACATCTTCTTGGATACGCTGTGAAC
>ERZ773087.485-NODE-485-length-29347-cov-24.319370_pt1 | contig 29347 bp, 22 predicted proteins | sample MGYA00511375_ERZ773087 | MGnify/ENA primary metagenome ERZ773087 (study PRJEB29015, sample SAMEA2737995) | human oral metagenome | biome: human oral; feature: human-associated habitat; material: dental | place: China | collected 2063 ...
CAGGATTGAGAGAGGATATTGCAGTATATGGAGGTTTTATCGGACAGCAATAATTAATACTATTCAACGAAACACGAATAACATCGTCTTCCTAACAGAAACTAACCAATAATAGCACACTTATTAACGGCATATAGCAAGGCTTTAAGTAGTCAACACAATATGTGCGGAGCATCAGCACCAATAGTGCTTACCATGAGTACAATATGTGCGGAGCGTTAACACATCGTTTAATGACGTAAAAGAAAAGTCTGCTTCACCTTATTATATATTGCAAGTCAAGGATGATTAACTTACACAGGCATGTTAACCCAATAGTGATAAGTCAGATCCTTACTTCACATAGAAGATACGATTTGCCTTACGTGGTGCAGTCTTACCCGCCTTTGTAGCATAACCAAGAATACAGAAACCGATACCCTCATAATCGCCTTCTATACCCCACTCTTTCAGCATCTGCTTACCGTCTTCACGCTCAAAAATTTGCTTGGCACGATTAATCCAACAACTGCCCAAGCCTAAAGCATGAGCAGCGTTCATAAGATTACCCATCATCAACGCACCATCATAGACATGATTAGGGCTACTCTTATCCGCTAACACAGCAAGGACTACGGGTGCACCATAAAAAGGGTCGCTCGTTACGCCCATTATCTCACCATTAATCACCGATAAGCGGTCGCGTACTTCCTTATTGGTCACTTCGACAATGATAGCAGTCTGCATATTCTTTCCGCTTGCCGCGTAAAGACCAGCCTCCATTACCTTATCTATCAAGTCCTGTTCAGGCATACGCTCATCATAAGCACGTACGCTACGACGTGTTAACAATGCTTCTAATGCTTCCATAACAATTCCTTTTTATAATTCATTCACCGCTTCAGCCAACTGTTCCAACGCCTGACGAAGAATAGAACGCGGTGTACCAACATTCAAACGCATAAAGCCTTCTCCACCAATACCAAACATCCTACCATCGTTCAACGCAAGATGAGCCTTATCAATAAAGAGATTCAATAGCTCTTTATGCTTCAATCCCAATCCATGACAATCCAACCAAACAAGGAAACTTGCCTGCGGACGGAGTGGGTGAATACCAGGAATATGCTCACGACAGAAGTCTTCTACAAAGCGAACATTCTCTTCTACATACGCCAACATCTGTTTACGCCACTCTTCTCCCTTCCGATAAGCAGCTATCGTGGCTATTGGTGCAAAGAGTGTAGGCTCATCTAATTCGTTAGCCTTCAACCAACCATAGAAGCGATTACGCAGTTCTTCGTTTGGAACGATAGCAAATGAACTGACAATACCTGCCATATTGAAGGTCTTTGTTGGAGCTGCAAATGTGATACTGATTTGTGCTGCACGCTCTGACACACTGGCAAACGGAATATGACGATTACCAAAAAGTGCCATATCACTGTGAATCTCGTCGCTGACAACGATAATATTATGCTCGTAACAGAAGTCTGCCAAGCGACGTAATGTATCTTCTGACCAACACAATCCTGCAGGGTTATGAGGATTGGAGAGTACCAGTACACGGCATTTATCATCGCAAACCTCTGCAAGATTATCAAAGTCCATGTCATAATATCCGTCCTCACGACGACGAAGCGGATTGAAGACCACCTTACGATGATTAGCCTCTGGCGTCAAACGGAATGGATGATAGACAGGTGGTTGTATAATAACCTTTTCGTCAAGTTCCGTAAATACATTCACCACAAAGCCGATACCCCTAACAATACCAGGAATAAAACTCAACCACTCTGGCTTTACTTCCCAATCATGATGAGCACGTATCCAGTCGATGATAGCAGGACGGAAGTCTTCTGGTTCGACTGTATAGCCAAAGATAGGATGAGAAAGACGATCCTTGAGAGCCTCCACAACAAAGTCAGGGCAAGCAAAATCCATATCAGCTACCCACAGAGGCAGTAGGTCATTACGTCCCCAACGTGGAAGAAGTGCCTCATGCTTCAAGTCACCACTTCCCGAACGATCGATTATCTCGTCAAAATTATAAGTCTTCATCATGCTTCCAAAGCCTGCTTAATATCATCGAATAGGTCATCAACACTTTCCAAACCAATACTGAGACGTATGGTAGTGTCTTGCACATCCATTGCTGCACGCTCCCCAGCGGTGAAAAGTCCGAAGATAGTACTTGCTGGGTGGATAGCCAAGGTACGATTATCAAAGAGGTTAGTTGCCCGATGAATGAGTTCCAAGTTATCGAGCATTCTGAAGCAAGCCTCTTGACTCTCTAAGTCTATTGTGACCATTGCTCCTGCAGTTTCTCCATACTGGCTCACTGCCAACTGATGATAAGGATTATCCTCCAAACCCACATAATTCACCTTACAAATAGGTTTGAGCGTACGTAGTCTTTGTGCCAACTCCAAGGCATTACCTGCTTGAACACGATAGCGTACATCCAAAGTCTCTAAGCCTAAGGTCTGCATATAGGCAACCTGTGGCGTCATATAAGCCCCAAGATTAAAAAGCATCTCATTCAAGAGGCGCTTACCAATAGAAGGATAAGTACCATAATCAATAACAAGACCACCCAAAGAGGTAGCACCGCCACTGATATACTTCGTACTTGAAACGACCTCCAAGTCAATTCCTAAGTCCTTTGCAGAGAACTGTGTGAATGGGATAAGCGTTGTATCAGCGATAACAGCGATACTATGTCGGTGTGCTATAGCTGACAAAGCACGTACATCAACCACCTCAAGTTGAGGGTTTGTCATTACCTCGAGGAACAAACAGCACGTTTTATCATCTATCAAGCGCTCTACAGTCTCAACATCTGTGAGGTCGCACAGTCTTGCTTCAACGCCCAATCTGCTCAATGTTGATGTAAGCAAAGAATAGGTATTGCCAAAGAGATGACGTGACGTAATAACGTTCTTACCCTGTTCAACAACAGAAAAAAGCGTATTACTGATAGCAGCCATACCCGAGTTGAGAGCAATAACATTCTCAGCACCAGTCAAAGCCTTAACACGCTGTTCGAGATTAGTCACTGTTGGGTTCTCCACACGTGAATAATCAGGCGCATCAATACGTCCACAAAAGGCATCAGCCATCACTTCCGCATTGTCAAACTCAAAAGCAACAGCATTATAGACTGGCATACTTAACGCATCATAAGCATCTCTACGCTTGTAAGGCTGATGAATAGCCTGTGTCTGTTTCTTCATATTCTTTTAAACGTTTGTATTGTTTATAAAAGGATTCAAATCAATAACGGACGGGAGAACCGTCCGTCTTATGAAGTGCATTTTATCTTATTAATACCACTGTACAGCATTTGTAATACCACTTCTCTTATCATACTTCAACGCATCTGTCAGTGTTGCAGCATTACAACGGAAGGTAAAGTTGTAAGATGTATATGGTGCTAAAACTACAGAAGCACTCATATTAAAACAGTGGAGGTCACGTGACAGGCTGGCTGTTGTCATACTCATCGCATGGTTTTCAAAGTCGTAACCACTTGAGAAGTTAATGTTCCAGCCATCACTGATACGAATATTACCAGAGAAGTTCAACGTCTGTGTGAACTTATAAGGGTAACGCATCGTCTTAGTATTGAACCTACCCGCTGTATTCTCACGCATCGTAATACCATAACCGATTGTCAATGACCATGGCATATTGAAGCTCATGTAACCATCGTCATCCGTCTCAGCAATATTACCACGCTTCTTCTTAGCAGCATATTTTCCCTTTTCAAGGTCATCATCCATGTTTGATTCGATGTTAGTATCTGGGCCATCGCTATCTACTGACACCTTATCATCATCTTTATCATCCTTGCGTCCGAACCACTTCTTCAACTTCTCTGGATTCAAAGTGAATGAGAAGTTCTGCGACATACCTTGGAAACGAGGTAAACGACCATATCCCCACTCTGTATGATTACCTACGTAAGGCTTACCATTAGCATCAAGTTCGTAAGCATAAGTAGCAAACTGTGCATTCATTGAGAAGGTATAATTCTTCCACCACTTCAAACGTAGACGCATACTAAGGTCACTCCAACGATGATAATCTGCTGCAGCATTGTAAGACATACTTGCTCCTAACTCATCAATGATACTTATCTTCTTATAACCAGTAGTATCCTTATCGCTCTTAATCTTCATTTCGATGTTATTGCTAACATCCCAACTGATCATCTCAGTCTTGTACTTACCTGGCACACTATAAAGCTCATCTTGATAAGGTGAGTATTCAATAAGTTTCACGTTACCACTTGCATCTGTGTACTGATAGCTATCATAGTAGCCATAACGGCGTGCACCGAAGTTTGGTGAGTATGAGAAAGAAACCTGTGGCGTGATAACATGGCGGATAGCCTGAATCTTATCACCAAAAAGTTTTCTATTAGGTGTCCAAAAACCATACAACTTAGTGCTGGCACCTACATTCATACTCCAGTTATATACATTATGGAAGCCATACGTAGTATCCTTTACAACCTCTTTCTGAAGAGTGTTATCCCATCCACGTGTCACCTTCTTAGAATACATACGATCCGTAAAATTGAAAGATGGCGTCACATTGATATAATTAAACAAGGTGAAGTTTGCCTGTACAGGGATTGTATGCTGGAAAGCATTTTTCCAGTCTTTAATCAGATTAGAGTGTAAGAGTTTATCTTCCTTCGTTGAGATAGAATTAGCCAACTGCCCCGTATAGCTCATAGAAATCTTCTCATACCAACGTTCCTTACCTACAAGATGCTTACGCTTGAAAGGATAGAATCGGCTCAAACTAATGTTCAAGTCTGGCAGTGTTATCTGAATAGAAGAGTCACGCATATTCTGCGAAAGGTTAGTTGTTGCACTCAAAGAGAGTCCAATACTTGAAAAACCTGTGCTCCAGCTTACAGAAGAAGTTCTCGTAGACTGTGTGAGTGTCTGCGGATTATACATACTATTGAGGTTGTTACGCTCATAGCTTGATGTCGCAAAGTTCACACTTGCCGAGAGAGAGCTGTAAGGATTAGCCTTTGGATCTTGGCGATGATTCCATTGAATCTTGAAACTCTCCTGCTCTGCAAAGTCTGGCAATCCCTTGTCACCTGTCTTTGAATCCTGATAACTAAAGAGGAATGAGCCTGAATATCTATAACGCTTGCGGTAGTTGCTAGCAGCAGACACACCCCAAGAACCTCTGGTGTAGATTTCACCTAAGAGCTTTAAGTCCCATTTGTCGCTTATGGCAAAGTAGTAACCACCATCACGAAGATAGAAACCACGGTCGCTTTCATCACCATAGCTTGGCATAATAAAACCACTTGAATACTTCTTTGAGAAAGGAAAGAAGCCGTATGGAATTGCCAATGGTAAAGGTACATCAGCCACAACGAGATAAGCTGGACCAAAAACAACATCCTTACCCGGACGAACCTTTGCACGAGAAAGGGCAATATAAAAATCAGGATGGGCTTTATCACATGTGGTATAACGTCCATGCTGCAGATAAACAGAACCCGTAGAATCACGCTTTCCTACTTCTCCACTCAAGAAACCATCTTGCTGTTCGGTGTAAACACCCTTAATCAAGCCTTTCTTTGACTTAAAGTTGAAAGCCATTGTGTCACTCTTATATTCATCTTTACCCATAGTAAAGACAGGCTTTCCCTTGATTCCACCCTCTGCTGTAGAATCGACTGTACCTGTTGCACGCACAGTACTTTTATCAAGATTCATATGAACCTTGTCACTCGTAAGCTTCATATTCTCATAATCAACCTTCGAGTTACCATACAGATACGCTGTTCCCGACTCTGCATCATAAACGAGAGAGTCCTCTGCAGAATACTTAACAGGTGCATCAATTCCATTCGAACGTGCACGCATCATGCTATCGGCACGAATAGAATCGTCTATTGCTTTATTATGATGATAGATAGCCAACTGAAGAGAATCCATCTTCGTGGTATCTGGGATATTCTTATCGACCGCCTTACTATCCTTTGGACTTTGTCCTTTCAGTAGCGTATCAACCACAACAGCACTTGCCTTAGCCTTCTTGGTTTTCTTACCTTGAGGTACAGGCATGTTGACACTTGCCATTGCAAAAACAACAACAAAGGATAATAGGAATATAATGCTCTTATTTCTCATTGCCTAAATAACGTACAAAAATACTGAAATAATGCCGAAAAGAACTACCATTACGCTATTTTAACTTTTATAATAATGTACGTATATGCTTACTGAAAATATTAAATTCTTCTTTTGCCGTCCAATAGAACCTGAATAGTATACCCTCAATACAGAATGTCATTGAAAATTACAACACCCTAAAACACTTAGAAACGCAGCACTTTTACCTCCCAATAAGACCAGCGCTCACCACCAGCACAACATGTGCGAAGTATCAGCACCATATGTGCGGAGCATTAGCACCAAGCGTGCGAAGCATCAACACAACAACTTAAAGCCGACTGTAACCCACTTTTAAGCCTTTCTTTTCCTACTAAAAGAATACTAACTTCTTATTTATCTGCAAAATATTGATGAGCAATATTAGCCGTAACAGGACAGACGCAGAGTTACTTAATCCAAGCACAAACCTAATGTATCGATAAGTTTCTTAACAGGATGATTCGTTTCCAAAAGTTTACTCAAAGACTCACGAGGTGTAAGCATCCGCTTGATTTCTTCATGCTTAGCAAGGCGAATCTCTACTTCGATCTGCCCATTACGTAATTCCTTTGCCAAAGTAGCACGAATACGCGACTTGATTGCAAGCATTTCGTTGAGCTGAATATTATTATCAGCAAGTACCAAGATTGCTGGATACTCTGAAATAGTAGGCATGATATTCTTCATACGTTGCGACAAAGCTTGCATACGCTCTGGCATTCGTGAACACATAGCACGCCAACTCACCACAAGGTCTTGCTGTGTAAAGCCTTCATGCTCATCCTTATTAGTTATTTCAACTTCCTCATCCTGCTTTTTCTTCTTATCGGTCTTGAGTAGATTGTCAAACGACATCGTCAATGAACCGAGATTAACAGAATTCGGAAGACCAGAAGATACATTCACCTTAGGACGTACGCCAGACGTTTCTGTGACGGGTTTCTCTGGTGAAGACACGACCTCTACAGACACTACGTCGCTATCATTAGAACCACGAGCAGCAGCATCATCACGCTTTAGGCTCCCGACCACCTGCGGAGTCGGTTTCTGTTGAGCCTTCAGAACAAGATTCTTGAACAGGGATTTTAATCGCTTAGGGCTGCGCCCCGAGGCAGGGACATCATCATCCTTCTGCGTAATTTGCGCTACTTGGATGAGCGTCAGTTCCACCAACAAACGTTTATTAGAACTCTGACGATATTCCACATCACAACGATTCATAATCTGCAAAGCCGTATAAAGGAAGTTGACAGGGCATTTTTGTGCTTGCAACTGATAGCGATTACGCAGTTGTTCGCTTACTTCAAGCAAAGGAAGTGTCTGTGCATCCTTTGCCATCAACACATTACGGACATGAGATGCCAAACCATTCACAAGAAGTCCACCATCAAATCCCTTATTAATAACGCTGTTCAAGAGAACCATTATCTCACTCACTTTATTCTCTAAAGCAAGGTCGATGATATTAAAATAATTCTCTGCATCGAGTACATTCAAGTCCTCAATCACCTTCTGATAAGTGATATTTCCTTGTGAGAAGCTTGCAGCCTGATCAAATATTGAGAGCGCGTCACGCATTCCGCCATCCGCTTTCTCAGCAATAACGTTCAGAGCCTCTTCGTCAAATTGAATATTCTCCTTCTCAGCAACACGCTTAAGATGGTTGATGATATTAGGAACCGTCATACGCTCGAAGTCGTAAATCTGACAGCGAGAGAGAATCGTTGGGAGAATCTTATGTTTTTCTGTTGTTGCAAGGATGAAGATAACATGTGCAGGTGGTTCCTCCAAAGTCTTTAGAAAAGCATTGAAGGCAGCTGTAGAGAGCATATGAACCTCATCAATGATAAAGACCTTATAACGACCAACCTGTGGCGGAATACGTGTCTGATCCATCAATGACTTGATGTTCTCAACAGAGTTATTGCTGGCAGCATCTAATTCGAAGATATTATAGCTTCTTCCTTCTCCGAACGCCTTACAACTCTCACATTCGTTACAAGCCTCACCATCAGCTGTTGGATGTTCACAGTTGATAGCCTTCGCAAATATACGAGCGCAAGTAGTCTTGCCCACTCCTCGTGGACCGCAGAAAAGGTAGGCATGGGCCAGTTTACCACTCTTCACAGCATTCTTCAGCGTAGTAGTCAACGCCTGTTGTCCAACAACGGAATCAAAGGACATCGGACGATACTTTCGCGCTGAAACAATATATTCATCCATAATTTCAAAATCTAATTGTATATGCAAAGGTAATAAAAGTTAAGAAAAGAGGAGGAAGGAGGAAAGAATTAAATTGTTAATTTGCTAAAAATATGTATGTTTCATGCTCCGATATGCAATCTTTTCCTTACTTTTGCAAAAAAGAATGTAAAGAAGTGAGTAAGATTACCGGACATATTTACAGTTTTTTCAGCCGATTTAAGTTTCATATCGTTATTATCTTGGGCGTACTCATTGTAGGCGTCGTGGATGAGAACAGTTTTATGAGACGTATAGAGTATGCTTATCAGATTGAAGACTTAAAAACTGAAATCCGAAAGTATGACAGCCAATATCAGCATGACATGCAACAGCTCAAGGAACTAAAGACAGACCCAAAGGCTATTGCACGCGTTGCCCGAGAGCGTTACTTCATGAAGGCTGACAACGAAGATATCTTCGTGTTGAGCGATGATGAGCATCAAACTGAAAACACAGCTAAAAATGAGACAACTGAATAAACTCGAATCAATTATTTACCTTTTGGGAGGAATCATAATGGTTATAGGTGCAGGCTTGTACGCTTTCCTTTTGATTCAACCAATAGCTTGTTGGCTAATGCTTGCTGGTGCGGTTGCATTTTCTCTTATGCAGTCACGTCAGCGATACCTTGGAACATCTCTTTCAATTCGTCGTTTACGTAAGATTATGTCACTTGCAGGATGGGGATTCATTCTTGCAGGATTCTTTATGGTAGAAGACTCCTACCATTTTCTTCGTCCTGTTTTTGCAGGTTCATTAGATAGCTATAGCAGCTATGTAAGTATTTTCCACCACAATTGGGTTATACTCCTACTTATTTCTGCTATCATAGAGATGTATACTACTCATCGTATCAGCTACGAACTAAAGAAGGAAAGCGAAAGTCCAAGTACCTAAAAAAAGCTAAAAGCTTAGAGATAGTTTTAATTTGAATAAAAAAGTTTCTCGGCTTCAATTATAGAATGTAATTTTGTCTGAGAAGAAATAGAACCAGTTTAATGATCTATGAATAAAATTCTTTACGCACTTCTAACAATTATCGTGTTTACGTCATGTGCCAATTCATTCAATATACAGGGAACATCTAACGTGTCAAGTTTAGATGGAAGAAAGTTGTACCTGAAAACAGACCAAGCCGACTCACTGATTAACTTAGATTCATGTGACGTCGTTCATGGTCAGTTTGCTTTCCATGGTACCGTCGACTCTACTAAGGTCGCACAGATATTCATGGATGACATCAACTTACAATTCCCAGTAGTTATTGAAAAGGGAGATATTGCAGTTAAACTGGACAACACACAACAGCGTGTCAGTGGCACACCGCTGAATGACAAGCTAAATGATTTTTGGACGAAGTTTACACAACTCCGCAATCAATATGCAGAAATAGATCATGAGGAAAGTGCTGCCATTATGAATGGTCATGATGAAGAAACCGTGAATGCTCAACTTATTAAGAAGGCATTGAACGTATATGACAAGGGTGACAAACTCTTTACAAAGTTCATTACAGAGAACTTCAATAACATTCTTGGTCCATGGTGTTTCCTTACACGTATCAGCTACGAGACAACACCTAATGCTTACCCTGTATGGATGAATGATTATATGTATACCAATGCGATTAATCAGTTGCCATCATGGATAGAATACATTATGTCGAAGGCTACAGATACCTTTAAGCAGAATCCTCAGATAAAAGCATTCTATACCGACTTCCTACAAGCACAAAAGGAGATGAATGGAATGGTTGACCCAGCCGGAACCAATGATGCTGCGAGAACAACTCCTAATGCTGCTGTAGCACCTCCGACTCCTGCACAGATGGCTGGTGACTCTATTCCAGAGTAAGGTATGGTCCCGACTATCGTATGTTCTAAGCTCTACGCTGACAGAACGATCACATGATAAGGTTCTATAGGAGTGTTTTGAGGTTCTGATAAAGAGTTCATAGACAACAAACGATTTATTAAAACGAAGGTTACTGTCACTTCTGTCACTCAATTTTGTTATTTAACTAATTGAATTATAGAATGTTGAAACAATATGTTAAAATGACAGCAAAAGAAAATAAAACTACTATTAGTAATGTGTTCCTTCTCACTTTAGTAGATGTTTATCACTTCTTATCTCGGAAGAATCAACAAACAACCTCTAACAATAAAGAATATAATATATGAGGAAACTCATTCAAGGTGGAACTATCGTCAATGAAGGGCGAAGCTTTATTGGTTCGCTCATCATAGAGGACGATTGTATCATAGAGATTATAGAAAATAACGAAATACCCCGTGGAGAGTTTGACGAAATCGTCAACGCCACGGGGTGCTTTGTACTACCTGGCGTTATTGATGATCATGTTCACTTTCGTGAGCCAGGACTAACGGAAAAGGCAGATATTGAAAGCGAAAGTCGTGCTGCTGCTTATGGTGGTGTCACCTCCTACTTTGAGATGCCAAATACGAACCCACAAACGACTACGTTAGAGGCTTTACAAGACAAGTGGGAACGAGCAAAGCACTCAAGTCATGTTAACTATAGCTTCTTTATCGGGGCTACAAATACAAATCAGACACTATTCCCTCAATTGGATATCCACACTATTCCTGGAATAAAACTCTTTATGGGAGCCTCAACTGGGAATATGCTTGTTGATCGACGAGAAGCATTAGAAATGACTTTCCGTACTGCTGCAGAGTTGAATCTGCCAGTGATGACACACTGTGAGGATTCTGGTATTATCAACGAGAATATGAAAGTTGCCAAAGAACAATTTGGCGACGATCCAGATATTACACATCATTGGGAAATACGCAGTGCTGAGGCATGTTGGACTTCCTCGCTCTTAGCTGTGGAATTGGCACGAAAGTACAAAACACAACTGCATATTGCTCATATCTCTACAGCAAAAGAATTATCATTGGCTAATCTACCTAAAGATGAAGGAAGGATTACTTTAGAAGCTGTTATTGCACATATTGCTTTCTCTAACGAAGATTATCTTACAAAGAAAGCACTTATTAAATGCAATCCTTCAGTCAAGACGATAGCTGATAGAGATGCTATTCGCCAGGCACTCACGGATGGACGCATTACAGTCATTGGTACTGATAATGCTCCACATCTATGGGCACAAAAGCAAGGTGGCTGCTCTAAGGCTGCATCAGGAATGCCAATGGTTCAATTCTCACTCGTCACTATGCTTGAGTTGGTTAACAAAGGTGTTCTTACAATAGAACAGATGGTTAACCTAATGTCACACGCACCGGCTCGTCTTTTCCGTATTGATAAACGAGGTTTCCTACGTAAAGGCTATAAAGCCGATATTACTATCGTTGCACCAGACCAGCCGTGGACAGTGAACGAAGATTGTATTCAGAGTAAATGCAAGTGGAGTCCAATGATGGGACACACCTATCAATGGCGTGTCTTACACACCTTCTGTAATGGAAATCACCTGTTAAATAAGGAAGAGTTTGATAACACCATACATGGTGAAAGGATTACTTTTCGAAATGATAACTAAGTCATAATGATCGAAAATAAAGTAGATAACAAAAGTAAGATAATAACATACAATATCTGCGAAATAGTTCCTTATATCAACTGGGCATACTTCTTTTATGCTTGGTCAATGAATGGTAAGGCTAAAGATGCACAACTGGAACTACGTTCAGAAGCTGAGAAATTATTGGCTGACATGGAAGGGGGATATCACACACGTGCTGTCTTTACACTATGTGAAGCCAATAGTGAAGGCGATGATATCATTATCAATGGCACACGTGTTCCAATGTTGCGTCAGCAGAAAGTTATTCCAGGCAAACCAAACCTCTGTTTGGCAGACTTCATACGCCCAGCCTCTTCAGGGATCAAAGATACAATTGGACTCTTTGCTACTTCTGTTGATGCTGCATTTACAAGCAACAATGAGGGAGATCCCTACCAACGTATGCTTTCGCAGACCTTAGCTGACCGATTAGCTGAGGCTACAGCAGAGAAGTTTCATGAGGATGTACGCAAGAAATATTGGGGGTATGCAACTGATGAGCAACTGACTATAAAAGATCTTCTTGCAGAGAGATATCAAGGCATACGTCCAGCTGTGGGCTATCCATCCATCCCTGACACAAGTATGAATTTTCTTTTGTACGAACTATTGGATATGAAGGGGATTGGTATCAACCTTACAGAAAGTGGAATGATGGTACCGCATGCCAGCGTATCGGGCTTTATGTTTGCACATCCTCAAAGCCGATATTTCGACTTAGGAAAGATTGATGACGAACAATTAGAAGATTATGCACATCGTCGTAATAAGCCTGTTGAAGAGCTAAGGAAGTATCTTGCTTCTACCCTATTGAAGAAATGATAGCCAGAATCGTTATATATCTTATATTAATAATTGTGCTGTCTGACCTTTATATAGACATGCACTATTTCCGCAAACGTTACCCCATCGCTTGGTGGCAACGCCTATTATGGTGGTTACCTTCTATCGGTATGGTCATCTATACCTGTGCTATGGCTTCCATACGTGACTTTGCACCTAACAACCTCACCTGGCTGAATACATATATATTCCTTCTCGGTTTACTTGTGGGTCCTAAGGCTATCTTCGCACTCATCTCCTTCTTGGGTTCAATCATCCGGAAATATATCATCCGCACAAATCGAAACTGGGGACATTATTTAGGTATACTCCTTGCTTGTTTTGCCGTTGGATCATTTATATACGGGCTCACATATGGGGTTTCTAACATACAAGTAAAGCATGTAGACCTCTATTTCAAGGATTTACCGAAGTCTTTTGATGGCTATCGGATTGTGCATGTATCTGACTTACACCTCGGTACCTTCAATGGCTGGCGCAGTAAGATTTTGAAAGCAGAGATGGATAGCATTGAGAAGCAAAAAGCTAACCTCATTTGCTTTACTGGTGATTTACAGAATATACGTCCGGAAGAGATTGAGAAGATGGCTTCTGTAATCCGTCAGCCTATGAAAGGGACTATCTCTGTCTTAGGAAACCATGATTATACGGAATATATCAAGGGGGATGCCAAAGAGAAGGCAGCGCAAGAAACACGCTTGATAAAAGCAGAAGAAGAAATCTTAAAATGGACTCTTCTACGCAATCAGAATACTCGTATTACATCACCAGCAAAAGAATCTATCTATGTCTGTGGTACTGAAAACGATGGCAAACCGCCTTTCCCAAACTATTCTGACTATAAGAAAGCTATGAAAGGGATAGATTCTAATTCGTTTGTGATTATGTTACAACATGATCCATCAGCCTGGAAACGTTCTATTCTTCCTAAAACCACAGCACAGCTTACATTAAGCGGACATACACATGGCGGACAGATGCAAATCTTTGGATGGCGACCAACAAGTATCCGCCAACAGGAGGATTATGGACTTTATGAACAAAACGGACGCTATCTATACATTACAGCTGGATTGGGTGGACTGGTACCCTTCCGCCTCAATATGCCTAACGAAATAGCGGTGATAACATTACATGTTAAGAAATAAAATTAAAAAGGATACATCTATGAGTAATACTGCAACACAACAACAAAGGCAATCCTCAATAGCTATGCTGATTATTACGTTTTTTTATAGAATTTACATGCTATTCATTGCCTTCCCGCTCTTCCTCTTTGCGTCTATACTAACAGCATTAACAACAACTATTGGCTGTCAAATAGGTAATGGACATTTCTGGGGATACTACCCAGGGAAATGGTGGTCATGGTTTACCATCCGAATACTCTTTCTTCCTGTAAAGATTAAAGGACGTGAAAATCTTGATCCTAAGCAAAGCTATGTCTTTGTAAGCAATCATCAAGGTGCTTTCGATATCTTCCTCATCTATGGCTTTCTTGGACGTAACTTCAAATGGATGATGAAAAAAGCGATCCGTAAGATACCTTTGGTAGGATTAGCATGCGAGAAAGCACATCATATTTATGTGGATAAGAGTGGTGCAAGTAAAATCAAAAAAACATACGACACTGCACGTGAAACCCTTCATGAAGGAATGTCTGTCGTCGTATTCCCAGAAGGTGCACGTAGTTTTACTGGTCACATGGGTAAGTTCCGTCGTGGAGCTTTCATGTTAGCTGATGAGCTTCAGCTACCAGTATGTCCACTTACCATCAATGGTTCCTTTGACGTAATGCCTCGTACTAAGGACTGGCATTTTCCTGTATGGCATAGACTGAGTCTCACCATTCACAAACCAATCTTCCCAAAAGGGAAAGGTGCTGAATTCGAGAAGGAAACACTAAATGAAGCATACGATTCTGTTATGGCTGGTCTTTCTCCCGAATACCAAGGTTTCGTAGAGAACCCAGACCAATAAAAATAGACAAAAACTTGTTAGTATCATATTTTTATACTACATTTGTCCTATAAAAACAAAAATCTATGACAAGCGATAGCATTGTAATTATACCGACATACAACGAAAAGGAGAATATAGAGAAGATAATCCGAGCGGTATTCCGATTGGAGAAACTTTTTCATATTCTGGTAATTGACGATGGTAGTCCTGATGGGACGGCACAAATCGTACATCATCTGATTAAGACGGAATTCTCTGACCGCCTCTTTATCATTGAGCGTTCAGGTAAATTAGGTTTGGGTACAGCCTATATCACAGGTTTCAAGTGGGCTTTAGAACATGGCTACGAATACATTATTGAGATGGATGCTGACTTTAGCCACGACCCTAACGACCTTCCTCGCCTTTATGCTGCAACCCATGACGAAGGTTACGATGTTGCAGTTGGTTCACGTTATGTCAGTGGAGTAAACGTTGTAAATTGGCCTATCGGACGTGTATTGATGAGTTACTTTGCCAGCAAGTATGTTCGTGCTGTAACAGGTTTCCACGTGCATGATACGACAGCGGGTTTCGTATGCTATCGTCGTCGTGTTCTTGAGACAATTCCATTAGACATGATTCGTTTTAAGGGTTATGCCTTCCAAATCGAGATGAAATACACCTCTTTCAAGATTGGTTTCAAGATTAAGGAAGTACCTGTCATCTTCGTAAATCGTCGTGAGGGAACAAGCAAGATGAGTGGTGGCATCTTCTCCGAAGCCTTCTTCGGTGTCATCCGACTCCGTATGGATGGTTGGTTCAGAAAGTATCCTAAGATAAAGAACTAAGATTTAAACCAAATAACAGTAACAGCCATAACCTTAGTAGGTTATGGCCGTTACTATTTACACAAGTGACTTTGTCTTTATACAACTTAGAAACTATTGTAGTACAAATCAATTGTAGATAAACATTAGAAAATAAATACGGGAGATTCAAGTTTAATTTACTTTCTACTAATTAAACTAACAAACTTGTATCTATATCCATACAAATCTTGCATCTCATAACGTGGACCATATACTTTTACTATGATAAGGTATTCGTGTCCCTCTTCATAGATACTATCAAATCCATCAATATGAGATACAACAGATTTTTTCATATCTTTGTCTACTATAACATAGCCTTTATTTTTCGATTTAATAGATGTACCTGGATAAAAGTAGTCTTCTTTATGTGATAATACGCTTATCGTATCTGTCTTAACATACTTGTAGTAGTCATCTGCATCTTCTTCCTTTGTACATCCCACAAAGAGAAATAACATTAAAGATGCTATAATGTATAGATGTTTAATCATAATAATATGAATTTAAAAAATATTTTATCATTACTAAACTCACTTAAATGAGACTGTTACTATAGAGGACTGCCTTTCTCTACTTTATTTTGACACAGTCTACTCTGTTTTATTCCAGTCCATTCCTACCAACACAACCAACGTGTATGTACACAATGATTTAATAAAAAGCAAAAGGAACATCATTCCCTGCAATAAAAGCCTTTAGATAAAAGAATCTGTTACTACAGAAAACAATGTTCCTTTATTACTATGTCTTAACACACCTTACAGTGTGTCTTATTACCAAATTTACGCCTCCTTATCGTACTCGAGGTGGAAGTTTATGATTGTCTCAATTCCCTTCAACCAGAGATCTACTGGCATATTCTCGTTTGGAGAGTGAATAGCATTTGACTCCAAGCCGAAGCCCATGAGAACAGTCTTTACACCGAGCAACTTCTCGAAAGTAGAGATAATTGGAATACTACCACCAATACGCACTGGTAATGGGCGCTTACCGAATACAGCCTCAAAGCCACGCTCAGCAGCCTTATAAGCTGGGAAGTCGATAGGACAAACATAACCATGACCACCATGGTGCTTCTCTACCTTCACAGTAACATAATCAGGAGCAACGCTGTTGAAATAGTCTACTACCAACTGGCTAATCTTTGTATGATCCTGATGTGGCACAAGGCGTGAAGAAAGTTTTGCGTATGCCTTTGATGGAATAACGGTCTTCGCGCCATCACCAGTGTAACCACCCCAGATACCGCATACATCAAATGTTGGACGATAACCAGTGCGCTCGATTGTACTGTAACCTTCTTCTCCGAAGAGTGCCTTAACACCAAGAGACTTCTTATATTCCTCCTCATCGAAAGGAATAGATGCAACAAGTTTACGCTCCTCATCAGAAGCCTCCTCAACATCATCATAGAAGCCAGGGATACGAATCTTACCATCAGGACCAGTCACATCAGCTATCAACTTACAAAGAACATTGATTGGGTTAGCCACTGCACCACCGAAGGTTCCTGAGTGAAGGTCACGGTTAGGACCAGTAACCTCTATCTGCCAGTAAGACAAACCACGTAGACCTGTTGTGATAGAAGGAGTGTCAGGACCTATAAGACCAGTATCAGAAACAAGGATAACATCGCAAGCCAAGAGTTCCTTGTGTTCCTCAATAAATGGACCAAGACTACCAGAACCAATCTCTTCCTCACCTTCAAAGATGAACTTCATATTATGCTTCAACAAGTCATTCTTGTTAAGATACTCGAATGCCTTTGCCTGCATGAATGACTGACCCTTATCATCATCAGCACCACGAGCCCAGATATGACCATCCTTGATAACTGGCTCAAATGGTTCAGTCTTCCAAAGTTCAAATGGCTCTGCTGGCATCACGTCATAGTGACCATAAACCAATACAGTCTTTGCATTAGGGTCAACCATTCTCTCAGCATAAACCATTGGATTACCCTTTGATGGCATCACCTCAGCTTTGTCAACACCTGCCTCAAGCAGCAGTTCCTTCCAACGCTCAGCACAGCGTACCATATCCTCCTTATGAGCTGGTTGTGCACTTACGCTTGGTATACGTATCAGACTGAACAACTCCTCGAGCATTCTGTCTTTATTCTCTTCTACATATTTCTTAATCATAATTCTTTATTTATAATATTGATAAAACCAGCTATACTCCGAAAATAGCCTCCATACATCATCGAGAGTACTCCAGGCAGCGATATTATTATCATCATCCACATCATCTATAATTTTCTGACGTAAATCTTTATCATTTATTGCATTTTCAACATCTGCTGCACAATAGTCCGATATAGATATTTTGTGCCATATCTTACGAACAAGAACAAGCCATGAACAATTAAGATTCAAATGATCTTTATCAAACCACTCTGCATTATATAAATCATCATCATAGTCTAGATATCCATCAGCCCTATATCCTATTCCATACCCAGTTCCATTAATAAGTTCCTTATCAAGATAAAATGGCTCGACAAATTTGCTACCACGTTTATTGTTACAACAACTACCCCCTTTCAAATTATTATTCTCAAGTATCCTTCCGTCACAAGAGGCTACCAAATTATGATAAGAAATGAAATGAGGATGTGGTAAGTTGCTTATTTGTAAACTTTTTTGATTTGAACTAAGTACACCTCCACAACAGACATTAATATGCCTATTGTCTAAATTTTCATATTTTTGATAACTTCTTCTCTGTTCAGTCCATGCATTCTGCGATATTTTATTTGGTATTATATGCTCTAATGTTACATTTGGTAAATGTCCATTATCATCCTGAAGATATAATCTACGCATACAATAACAACAATAGCTATACTCTTCCGAATCCCCTTGTTCAGCTACAAGTATATTCGGCATATTCTGTAAGTTGCCTCTATGATACTTCAATTTAGAAGTATCATAAGTTCCAGTATGACTCTTCCAACATCTATTAAGAAACTGTTGAGAACATGAGATGCCATATCGTTCCCATGCACCTCCTATTTTATTGATATACCGCATCTACATTTCATCTAATTGTTGTTCAAGTTCCCTTTTGATATCTTCAAACCTATCAGGATTAAGAGCCTCAATATCTTGAAGAGTTTTATCTGCTTTTGTATTATTCTGCCTACTTCTCAAACGTATATACTTTTGCTTTAGTTCCTTTAATTTAAAGTGTCGAGGCTCAGTTCTCATAACTGCTGACAGAACATAATCATAGTCCAAACCGTAAAGATTATCATATTCTGTGGACTCATAACCATTATCGGTATTATTTAGGAGTATAATTTTACCACCTTGTTTAAGAGTGGTATTACTGATAACAAGAGGGGAATGAGTTGTTACTATAAACTGAATCTCATCGAATGTATAAAGTAGACGATTTAGCACATCTTGTTCCATAGATGGATGCAAATGTAAATCCAACTCATCAATAAGAACAACACCTTGAGGGGCAGCAATTCCTCGATTAAGAATATATGAACGATAGGCAATATCAAAGACTATATTGTAGAGACGTTCATACCCTGCAGGTAATTCATCCCAACGACGTCGAGAACCATCAGCAAAATATGCTACTATATATGATTCTTCATCTATTTCATCTACTATAAGATCAGTAATTTTCAAAGACATAGAGTTATCTGACAACATCTCTATTCCATCAGATGTAAACATCTTTAAGTACTTCAAAACATAATCTAATTCTGCAGTGTATTTATCAATCTCTTCTTTACAAATTTTTGCTTCATCAGAACTTTTATCCTCCATACGGTTATAAGTCATTTGACGAGCAAAGTTTAACTTATAAATACGTTTGTATCTTTCTTGCCATATAAGAGCACACGAAGTGTCGTGATCCCAATGATAATAAGCCCAACTACGATATGGAATTTCCTCTCCTATCATTTCTTTTGCTGCATTACTCAGATTTGCATCTATATGGGGATAACGATCTGAATAATACATAAACAAAGGCCAAACTGAGTCATCAGTATAATGTTGCCGAAAATAAATATAAGCCTCTTTGTAATATGTTGATTGCACTTTTGCTGCTGATGTAGATGCTTTATAAAATGACCATGATGGAAAATCACTAATCCCATTTGATAATCTACACTTTGCATCTACTTCTATTTGAACAAAATCAGCTGGTTTCATATTATTATCATGCCATACCTCACTCGATGCCAGATTTGTTATTCTAAGATCACTAACAGAACCAACAATAGAAGAGTAATCCCATGAAGAGTTATTCGAAAAAAAAACGCTAAGAGCTGTTTTAATAGCTTTTACCAATGACGATTTTCCACTACCATTTTTACCAATTAGAATAGTAAAGTTCTCTCCTATATCAAATGTTGCTTTTTGATAACAATGGAAGCCACTAACGTGCACTGATTTTAGTATCATACTACTTTATATATTTATTACTTTCGCAAACAAAGATACTCTTTTTTTCTATTCCATACAACATATTTATAAAAAATATATTGTTATCTGGTAAACATTTTTTTTTAAATCAATGGATATCAACCGTTAATTGATTTATTAAATAGTATAAAACATCATAGAAATGGGCTCCTCTTATATTCAACACAGCCCTGTTCTACGAATTATTTTCATGAAAAGAAATATTTATTGTCATAAAAAGAAATAATTATTTACATGAAAGAAAATATTTCTTTTCATGAAAATAATTCGAGAACTGTAGCTTAAAGAAACATAAACTACTGATTTTCAAGACCCTCAAAAGGAATTTAAAAGCACCTAAAAAGTACTTATAAAAAGACAACACACAATATCTTTATCCATGAGTTAAACTCATAGAAAGAAGAGCCACTTATCCATTACATTCCTTTTGGAGCGTAAACAAGGAGATTAGGGGGCAATGGCGTACCTTCCCCATTAAAGATTACGACTGAGGATGCTCTATATCACGTAGAACCATTACGCCCTCTCCTACCGTAGCCACATCACTGACTACCATAGAACGCTTACCATTTCGCTCTTTCAGATTACAACGGCGAGGATGATAACCGATGTAATTGAGAACCTTGTCAAAGGCAGCACTCTGATAGTAGACACTATTAGGATTAGAAACAAATTGCATCTGCATACGTCCCTGCTTGAGGATAATCTTCTCACAACCCAATCGCTTACCCACACGACGAAGTGCAACGACCTGCATCAGCTCCTCACCTTGACGAGGAACAGGACCGAAACGGTCTTGCAGACGCTTACGATAAGCATCGAGGTCTTCATCTTTTTCTATATTATCCAGTTCACGATAGAGTAGCATACGCTCTGAACTACCCGGCACGTAGTTGTCAGGGAAGTACATTTCAAGATCACTCTCTACGGCACAATCATCAATGAAATCATCGCCAGTAATCTGCTTTCCTTCTTCCATCTCCTCTTCATAAAGATCTTGGAACTCATCATTTTTCAGCTCCATCACCGCCTGATTGAGGATTTTCTGATAGGTTTCATATCCCAAGTCCTCCATAAATCCACTCTGCTCAGAACCTAAAAGGTTACCCGCACCACGGATATCAAGGTCCTGCATCGCAAGATTAAATCCACTACCGAGGTCAGAGAAGGTCTCCAAAGCCTCCAAACGACGACGTGCCTCTGGGTTCAATGCAGCCAAAGGAGGAGCAAGAAGATAACAGAAAGCCTTTTTATTAGAACGTCCCACACGACCACGCATCTGATGCAGGTCGGAGAGTCCGAAACGATGGGCATCGTTAATGATAATCGTATTGGCATTAGAAATATCAATACCGTTCTCAACAATCGTTGTTGAAAGCAGTACGTCATAGTCATAGTTCATAAAGCCCATCACTATCTCCTCCAACTCCTCAGGCTTCATCTGACCGTGACCGATAGCGATACGGCAATCGGGTACGTACTTCTTGATAAGGTTTGCTATCTCAGGAAGGTTACTAATGCGATCGTTAACGAAATAAACCTGTCCGTTGCGGCTCATCTCAAAGTTGATAGCATCTGCTATCACTTCATGTGAGAAAGAAGCTATCTCGGTCTGAATAGGATAACGGTTAGGTGGCGGTGTACGCATAATACTCATATCACGTGCGCCCATCAGTGAGAACTGTAGCGTACGTGGGATAGGCGTTGCCGACATCGTAAGGGTGTCAACATTCGTCTTCAGCTGCCTGAGTTTCTCCTTTGTAGAGACACCGAACTTCTGTTCTTCATCAATGATAAGGAGTCCGAGGTCATGCCACTTCACCGACTTACCTATCAACTTATGCGTACCAACAAGAATATTAATCTTTCCCTCTGCCAAATCCTCCAACACCTGTTTTGTTTGTTTAGCACTACGAGCACGTGAGAGGTAGTCAACACGCACTGGCATATCTTTCAATCGCTTCTTAAAGGTTTGGTAATGCTGGAAGGCTAACACGGTTGTAGGCACCAATACAGCCACCTGCTTATTATCCACCGCAGCCTTGAAAGCAGCACGGATAGCCACCTCTGTCTTGCCAAAACCCACGTCACCACAAACCATACGATCCATCGGACGTGCGCTCTCCATATCTTGTTTGAGTTCTTGCGTAGCCTTCAACTGGTCGGGCGTATCCTCATAAAGGAATGAAGCCTCCAATTCATGCTGCATAAACGAGTCAGGAGAAAAGGCAAATCCTTTTTCACGACGTCGCTTAGCATAGAGTTTAATGAGGTCGCGCGCAATATCCTTGATACGCTTCTTCGCCTTTTCTTTCAGTCGATCCCAAGCACCTGAACCAAGAACTGACAATCGTGGTGGTTCACCACTATCACCACGACGATACTTACTAATCTTATAGAGCGAGTGAATAGATACATCCACAATATCATTATGCTGATAAACCAGACGTATCATCTCTTGATAAGAGTCGCCAGCAGGTACACGAACCAGACCCGCAAACTTACCTATACCAAAGTCTACATGCACTAAGAAGTCACCGGGTTCCATCTCTTGCAGCTCTTTCATCGTCAAAGCCATCTTACCTTGACGTGCCTTGTCTGACTTGAGATTGTACTTATGGAAACGGTCAAAAATCTGATGATCGGTAAAGAAACATACTTTCAGAGTACTATCTACAAAACCTTCATGCAGCGTTCGGTTGACAGGTGTAAAAGGTAAAGCTCCCACCGTCGCATCCCTACCCTCCCCAGACAGTTCAGCTACAGACAGATTCTCAGAGTCAGGTGAGACATTCGTATCTGACAACGAATCGAAGATATCCCTCAAACGTACAGTCTGCTTCTCACTATCTGCAAAGATATAAAGTTTATAACCTTTTATAAGATAGTCACGAAGGGTCTTAGACAGTAAGTCAAAGTTCTTGTGGAAGAGTGGTTGTGGCGAGGTACTGAAGTTAATAGTAGCCCGTGAACCATCCTTCTTCTTTGCAAGGTCTGAAGAGGAATAATTGATACCAAACTCTATACGACGGAAGTCAAGCGCATCATTCATCCAACGTGAGGCTGGCACCAGTTGCCCTTCCTTACGGAAAGCCTGCTCTAATTCGCGTTGTTCTATCTCAGTCTTACCTTCGAATTTCTCTGTCAACGCCTGATTAGTAAATCCCTCTTGATAGATATTATCTATCGCATCACGAACATAAAGGAAGTCCTTGAAAGCTAATATCGCATCATCTGGCAGGAACTGCAGGAATGGAACCTTCTCTTCTGACATCGTTGTCAGCTCTGGAACAATCTCAACACGTGTCAACTTCTCTGTAGACAACTGCGTCTCCACTTCAAAGTTGCGAATGGTTTCTATGTCATCACCGAAAAAGTCGATACGAAAAGGGAGTTCGTTTGAGTAAGAATAGACATCTATGATACTACCACGCACAGCAAACTGTCCCGGTTCATAAACATAGTCTGTCTCAGTAAAGCCAAAAGAACGTAGCGTTTTTTCGACCTCTACAATATCAATATGCTGGTCAACAGTCAATGTCAAACGTCGTTCATCCAACTGCTTTTTTGATACAACAAGTTCTGATAGGGCTGATGGCTCAGTGACAATATAAAGCGGTAGAGCGTTGTCAGTATCCGAAGCAAGTGCAGAAAGTCGTGTCAGCACCTCTGTACGCAGGATTTCATTACCCGCATCACGCTGTCCATATTTCACTGCACGACGATAAGACGATGGAAAAAACAGCACCTCTGCCACCTTCCCTTCACCATCAACAGGCATAGCAATTGTCTTGAGGTCATTGTAGAAATAACCCGCCTCGTCATTGTCATTCAAAACAAAAACGGTCGTTGTCTTCCATCGTTCAGCTATTGATGCAAAGAACATCGGAGCAGCAGAAGCCACGAGTCCTTGCAGAAAAACAGTTCTTATCGACTTATCTTTCTGTATCTTCTGTATCGCTCCTGCCTGTGGCAGCATAGCGTATAATTTCTGTATGTCTTGTATCTTCATCGCAAATGCGTTGTGCTTGCAAAGTTACAACAAATTTCAGACAGAGGGCAATTATCTATGAAATTAAGCAGAAAAGTAGTTAAAGATTTGGTAGTTTCGTGAACTCTCCTTATATTTGCAGTCTGATTCAGTGGAAACAGAAGAGGATATGATAGGAAAACAAGGATGATTAATGTCTCCTTAAACCTATAAAATTCCTCATAGTACTATGGGCTTGTTTGGATTTGACGGCAAGACGAGATGGTACGTAAGCACGCGGAGCATCGTTGACTGGCTCCTAAATCTCAGTTATCGAAAAATTAATTGGCGAAAACAATTACGCTCTCGCTGCCTAACCGAAGTACAGTAGGTTACTGGCTTTATCCGACTATTAGATAGTTGGACGAGACATCGCTCCGAGGATGTTGTTCCGAATCCAGAGAGTAAGCGATGCAGGTTCAATCGGAAATAGTCAGTGTATGCCTCGATGCACTGATGAAGATTTAGAGGATAAGATGTCGGTTGGTGGTCCAGGTCTTGCCGACATACGAAAATCGAAGGCTGGAATAAACGTGTAGAAAGCGTATGGTTTCCTTGTGCGGACGTGGGTTCGACTCCCACCAGGTCCACTTTTTTATCCTAAAAGGGATTCTCTAATAATTAAAAGGCAGTATCAAATTAAGCTTTGATGCTGCCTTTTTAAATTTTATCATCATCGAACTAATATCTGACTCTTCCCAAAAGCGGAGTAAAAAACTACTAAAACGAGAAGAACTTATTACCCCCCCCTATTACCATAATAAGTTTAATTTCGTTTTGCTGTCACTTTTAACATTTCGCATAACAGCACTGTTTATCAACGTATTAACCCATCACTTTGAATGACAGAAGTGACAGGAAAGTTTGTTTTTGAGTAAGTTTTCTATCGAAACAGTGACTGAATCTAATACGTTTCTACCTAATAATCTCCCCCCCCAAGACGAGTATTAGTTATGCGGCAGTAGCACTTTCAGATGCTCAAGATGCTTCATCATTTTTTGTTTCGTTTGCTCATCACGCTCTACCTTACATGCTGCTTCTAAGTCTGATAAGAAAGGAAGATAATCAGTCTCAGCTATAAAGCGAACCGCACGTTCTCTTACCGCAGGACTATTGTCAAAGAGTAAGCCTTGCACCCAACGCTTAGCATCCCATGACCGACATGCCTGTAACCAGTCGAGTGCAGCTATCTTCTCATTAGGCGAACCATATAAGAATGTTCTATAATATCCACGTTCCTTTCTCAAATCATCTTTTGTCATGAGAATCTCACGATTGTATAAATCGGGATTAACGACTCGCTTCGAATAGGCTATAACTGGCATTCGTAATGTCCAACGCACCATGCGTGGTATCATCCACATCATTCCTGGTGTTGCCTCTGGGTGCGAGATACTACTAAAGACACGTCCTTTCCCATATTCATTGGCGATAAAGAAAGGTCGATTATTCGTCATGTTAGCTGGGGCATTACCCTCTTCATGCACATCGGTTTCCATTATCGCCATAGTCGTGTAAGGAAGTGGAATATTGTCACTCTTTACAAGGACAGGACCTTCGTAATACATGACGTATGACTTATCACGCTTAGCAAGCTCAGGGAATAGTTTTTTACCTTCTGCCGTGAGGGAAAAGGCTGATATACCATGTCCACGATTATCATGCTCGATATCAATAGCCTTTCCACCATTGATGTGCATACAAGCATATCCTGGTGTGTCTGTAAAGAGATAGGCACCAGCACAGATACCCACAGCACCTTTTCCAGAACGAATAAAGTTTCTTATTCGTTCCATGTTTTCCTCTCCAAGATTCATATACTGCGTCGCTCCCTCACCTCCTGGGATAATGATAGCATCCAAATCCCTCAAAACGCCGTTCGCAATATCACCCATAGTGATAGTTCGGACCGTCATATCAGGATCCAATTATATGGATGCAATCGTCTCCCAAATACACGTTTGTGCACCGCCATTACCTTGGGAAACACCCACACGCACCTTGTTTCCTACTCCCATACTCCATGCACTCAGTCCTACCAAGCACATGGCAATGATGAAAAACGTTTTTCGTAGCATAATTGTTTATGTTAGTTTGTAATTCTTTTATAGTCAAGTTTGCGCATAGTCAATCTACTATGAACGAAACAAAGATAGTATTTATCTTTGATATTTACATGTATACAAAAGTGTTTTAAGTATTCTTAGACTATCGTTTAGTACCTTATCCCACACGCTTATAGGTTCCGACAGACCTATCCTACCCTTCCCTACCGAAGTATAGATGCCCAACACCATTGGTGCTAATGCTCAGCACATATAGTGCGGAGGGTGAGCACTATTAGTGCGGAGGGCATAAACGACACCAACAATACCATAAGAATGGGATAAAGCAGTATAGACATTTACATGGAATGAGCCTTTAAATTACACTCTATTACGTATGTTTATAGAAAATGATTACCTTTGCACAGTAGTTTAGATCAAATCACAACGATATGAAAAAACAACTTATCTTGCTTTGTGCGTTAGCCATCTCAGCATCGTTACACGTCACAGCACAATCATTCAGAAAGCAGATCAGTGAGCATCCTGAGCTTTCTGCCAACAATTACCTTGCTTACCCAGCTCCTTCGGGTAGGCTAACGCCTGCTCCTTCAGGCTATCTTCCTGTATATCTATCGCATTATGGGCGACATGGGTCACGCTATCTCATTCATGAGCAACAGTATCTCCGTCCTATAGAAACCCTACAGCAAGCTGATTCGGCTGGTGTGTTGACCAATGAAGGAAAGGACGTCTTGAAGAAATTACGCCTCATGTATACAGAATCTTACAAACGATGGGGAGAGCTGACACCATTAGGAGCACAGCAGCATCAGCAGATTGCACGAAGAATGTATCGTCGTTTCCCATCTGTATTCCGTGATTCGGTATGGGTGGATGCCAAGTCGACGGATGTTATCCGCTGTATTCTATCCATGGAGAACGAACTGCAGGAACTGATTCGACATAACCCTCGGTTGAAAATTAGGCATGATGCGAGCGCACATGACATGTATTTTATGAAGCAGCCAGACAAGAAACTCTCTCATCAAAGGGATAGCAGTGCTGTAAAGAATACGATTGACGAGTGGGGTAAACGCAATATTGATACCAAACCATTGATGGCTCGTCTCTTTAAGGATAAGGAATACGTGACAAAGAAGGTGGATGCAGGACAGCTTACCTTCGACCTTTTCAGTTTGGCAAGCATTGTTCAGAACTCAGAGATACGCCATTCGCTCTCGCTATACAACCTCTTTACAGCCGATGAGTTGTACCAACTATGGCAGAGGAGCAATGCTTGGTGGTACTTACGTTATGCCAGTGCACCACAAAGCGGAGGTAATCAACCTTTCTCACAGCGTAATCTCTTGCGCAAGATTATCACTGATGCTGATTCTTGCCTTGCCCTCCCTCATCCAGGTGCAACCCTTCGTTTCGGCCATGACACGATGGTTATGCCATTGACGTGCCTACTGAATCTTAATAACAATGACATCAAGGTTTCAGACATTGACAGTCTTACCCTGAAGGGTTGGAGTTCTACACGCATTGTCCCTATGGCTGCTAACATCCAGTTTGTTTTCTATAAGAATCCGAATAATCCAAAAGCCGATGTCCTCGTAAAGGTCTTACGCAACGAGGAGGAAGCTACACTGCCCCTTCCCAAGACCTCTATACCATATTACTATCGATGGAGTGACTTTAAGAAGTTCTATCTTTCAAAGCTAAATAGCTATCATGAATAAGGAACTATGCCCCTAATTGTTATCATAGCTATACGCTCTTCCCCTAACAAGACGCCCTTCTCGATGTGAGAAGGGCGTCTTGCCGTTGGGAGATACAACTCCTATCATATAGCACAGAAAGCAGAAAAGGTTGAACTACCAATGGTTAGTCCATCCTTTTCTGTCTTATTATTAGGATGTGAAGTAAGAAGATGGAATATACAATCCGCTTAGTTGTCATAACAATCAGCATTTGTTACGAACAAGGAACATACTTCTTTATTCGTGCGTGATAAATCGTTGCTCGGCTAACAGTTCGTACTTCGTACCCTTACGACCATAGTTAGCGTATGGATAGATGCTGATACCACCCCGTGGAGTAAAGATTCCAGTAACCTCGATGTACTTAGGATCCATCAACTTGATAAGATCCTTCATTATCGTATTTACACAATCCTCATGGAAGTCACCGTGGTTGCGGAAGCTGAAAAGATATAGCTTCAAACTCTTACTCTCAACCATTCGTACGTCTGGAATGTATGAAATACGAATCTCAGCAAAGTCTGGTTGACCTGTAATAGGACATAAACTGGTAAACTCAGGACAGTTAAAGCGTACCCAATAGTCATTATCAGGATGCTTGTTTACAAATGATTCCAACACCTCTGGTGCATAATCCATCTTGTATTGGGTTTTTGAACCTAATGACTTTAACCCTTCTTTTTCTCTTTCCATAATCATTTATATTGTTTTACTTGCAAAGGTAATACATTGTTAGTAAACTACAAACACCTTCACAAGATATTACCAAGGAAGCTGACCTACCTCTCCTTCTGTTGTCTTCGATATTCAAGAGGAGTGCAACCCAGCCGATCCCGCACATACCTCCCAAAGAAGCTTGTATTAGGGAAGCCCAATAAGTTACTAATCTCTTTCACACTCATATCCGTTGTGCGTAGGTAGTTGGTAATAGCAGACAACTTATACTCTTGTATCCATTCATTCGCTGTCTTCCCAGAGTTCTTTTTGCAGATTATAGTAAGATACTTCGCTGATATACATAATTGCTCTGCATAATAGTCTACGGTGTGATGCTTTTCCGTTGTGGTTTGTAGTAGTTCAAGGAATCGATTAAAGAGTGAGACATTCTGTTTCGTCTCAGTGCTTCCACCAAATTGTTTATGCACACCATAACAGAAACCAACAAGCACCATACTGATTAGCCCTTTGATAATATCAGTCTTATATTTCACCTCAATAGCATCTGTAACATTACGTGAGAGCCACTCTCGCAAGAGATTATATACATTCGTGTAGAGTCCTCTATCAGCCTCGCCCAACTTTAGTATGCGTATTTTCTGAATATATACAAGTTGATTCCACGTATTAATATATTCACTAAAGTTTCCCACCCTAATAAATACATAAAAAATAACAGCTTGTCGAATTTTCTTTGTAAATT
>ERZ773087.486-NODE-486-length-29343-cov-8.100860_pt1 | contig 29343 bp, 19 predicted proteins | sample MGYA00511375_ERZ773087 | MGnify/ENA primary metagenome ERZ773087 (study PRJEB29015, sample SAMEA2737995) | human oral metagenome | biome: human oral; feature: human-associated habitat; material: dental | place: China | collected 2063 ...
GGGTTGCGAGTATGATTGAATTATACGGAGTTTTTTATAAACTAATAACCACAAACTATTATAATTGTTTATGCTGCCAACTCCCCGACAAACCATTATTTATAGAAAAGTAAAAATCTCTCTTGAAAAAGTCCTAATTGTGTGATATCATTAGAACAAGATTTTTACTTGGTTTCTTAGTGTGCGCTAAGAATTAAAAGGGAAGCGAGTGTAATTCTCGCACGGTAACGCCACTGTGAAGTATATTTATATACAAGTCAGGTCTATTGCCAAGTAAATAATTCATATTCTACGAGCTATGGAAGATGAATAAATATTGTCAGCCTGTAAAGGGTCTCCTCTTGACGATAAAATATTTTAAGATGTAATCTCACTAGAGTATGGGTTTAAATCTTCCCTATAAGACAGTTCTTGTTTTATATGGGTGATATGGAGTTTCGACTCCGCTGCCGGTGAGAGGACAAGCGCTTTTGCCGGCAGTTATCTCCTTAGGGAGCTTTTTTTATTTATATCAAAATATAACCTGTATCTGTATCAATCTATAATAACATCTGAACTTACACTATATATAAAAAGTATTTAATATATATAAATATAAGACATATCTGTATCAATCCATAATAATATCCGAACTTATGCTATATATAAATAGTATTTAATATATAAACATAGTTGCAGTAAGACCCATAAAGCGATGGAAGCCCTATATAATGGGATTTTATCTTAACTGTAACATTTAAACAAAAATCCAAGCTCAATTTCAATAATAATTACTATAATAATTATCTTGAAAAAACTCTGATTTTACGCTATTATGATAATATAATAACAAAGTAATTAAAATAAATTTAATAAAGGAGCAGATATGAGTAAGATAATAGTAGTAGGCGCAAATCACGCAGGAACAGCCTGCATTAATACTATTTTAGATAATTATCCAAACCAGAACGAGGTGGTGGTGTATGACAAAAATAGCAATATATCCTTCCTCGGTTGTGGCATGGCTTTATGGATAGGAAAGCAAATAAGCAGCGGAGACGGACTTTTTTATTCAAATGCGGAAACTCTCAGTAAAAAAGGTGCTAAAGTATACATGGAACATGAAGTACTTAATGTAGACCATGCAAATAAGAAGGTAAGAGTGAAGAACTTGAAAACCGGAGAAGAGTTTGAAGACAGGTTTGATAAAGTAGTACTTGCTACAGGTTCAAGACCTATAATACCTCAAGTTCAGGGAGTTGATCTTCAAAATGTTCAATTAGTTAAGCTTTACCAAAATGCTAAAGAAGTAATAGAAAAACTTGCAAATCCGGAGATTAAGAAGGTGGCTGTAGTAGGTGCCGGATATATAGGAGTAGAGCTTGCCGAAGCCTTTGAAAGATGCGGTAGAGAAGTTACTATAATAGATGTTGCGCCTGTATGCCTTGGAAGCTACTATGATTTGGAATTTGCCAACATGATGAAAGAAAACCTTGCAAAGCACGGCATAAAACAGTGCTATGGAGAAATGGTAAAAGAAATAGAAGGCGTTGATGGAAAAGTAAAGGCAATAATTACCGATAAGAACAAATATGAAGCCGATATGGTAATACTTTGCATAGGCTTTAGACCTAACACTGCTATGATAAAGGATGTGGAAACTTTCAAAAACGGAGCTATATTGGTAGACAGACATCAAGAAACCAGTGCAAGGAATGTATATGCTATCGGAGACTGTGCAACAGTTTATGACAACGCTACTTGTGAAAGACAGTATATAGCACTTGCAACCAATGCGGTAAGAAGCGGTGTGGTGGCAGCACATAATATGTGTGGAACCTCGCTTCAAAGCATAGGAGTTCAAGGCTCCAACGGTATAAGTATATATGAGCTTAAGATGGTATCTACAGGACTTAGCGAGGCAAGAGCCAAGGCGATGGGTATGGATGTAAAGACTACAGTTTTTGAGGACCTGCAAAAGCCTGAATTTATGGAAGATGAGAATAAAAAGGTAACTATAAAGATAGTATATGATGCTAAAACTCGTGTAATTGTTGGAGCACAGATAGCAAGCGAACATGACATATCTATGGCTATACATCTTTTCTCATTGGCTATACAGGAGAAAGTAACTATAGACAAACTTGCACTTACCGACATTTTCTTCCTGCCACATTTTAATAAACCGTATAATTACATAACCATGGCGGCATTAACAGCTAAATAAATACGAAAAAAATGATAAATAGAGATAGGGTTTTATATAAAACTTTATCTCTATTTTTTATTATTTTTATCGTTATTTTTATGAATAAGGTTCTTATTAAGTAGATTCAGTATTTTATCAATATTATTTTTGTATCAGCTTTTTATATATGTATAAGCTATAAGAATAAAAAAGCTGATAAAGATATTATGGCGAAGGAAGCTTAAAACAGATAAAAGCAGTTGAATTTTAAATCTTTATCCTCTATAATCAAAAGAAGAAAAACGATAGATTAAGAAACATAAAAAAACAAAAAACAGGAAATTAAGGATGTAGGAAGAATATAAGATAAAAAGCTATGCCGATGATATGCATTAAGAAGATTAATTCTGCCTGCGGATTATGCTCATTTGCAAAGGAATCGTGTATAGTTTTTTCATAATTAAAAAATGAAAGGGAAAGATATGAAAAACTTGATTAAGCTTGTTTTAAGCATTGTGTTATGTTCGGTATTTATTACAGCCTGTGCAAGTTCAGCTAAGAATGGGAGTGATAGTGACAAAGCTTCCGAGTCGGTAAGCGTGGCAGGTAAAGAAGACCAAAAGGCACAGTCCGATGTTGCCGGAAAAACAGACAAAACAGAAGTAAATAAAAAGGCTTGTTTTATTACCAATATGACCTTAGGAAATGATTTTACAGATTTGATTTGGGCAGGAATACAAAAGCTTGAGTCAGAGGGCTGGACTGTAAAGTGTATAGAAATGACAGAGTCCGGAGAGTTTGCGGATCAAATCAGAGCAATGGCAGCCGAAGGTTATGATGTAATGTTTACATTTGCGGATGATGTGAGCAATGTAGCTGTAGAGCTTGCACCGGAACTTGCAAAAAGCTATCCGAACCTGCATATATTCCTGCTTGATACCTATATGGAGCAGGATCAGCCAAACTGCACAAGCATTGCGGTAGATACTTTCGAGTCATCATTTATTGCAGGTTATGTGGCAGCGGCTAATACAACTGTAAAAAAGGTAGGCTGGATAGGTCATACCGATATGTTTAAGATAACCCGCTTTAGAGACGGGTACATAGCAGGTATTCAATATTATAATAAGAAGCATAATGATACCATAGAGTGTGTATCTGCATTTACGGGAGACTGGAATGACCCTGTAAAAGGCTATGAGACAGCTATTTCCATGATAGACACATATGGAGTTGATGTTATTTATCAGTGTAATTATAACGGAGGTCCGGGTGTTATACAGGCTTGTGCAGAGAAGGGGATAAAGTGCATAGGAGTTGATGATTACCAAGGAGATATCGATCCTTGCGTATTCTGGTCAGCAATTAAATCAATGGATGTTGCAACCTATACACTGGCAACTACTTATCAGAAAGGAACCAAGTACGGGGCATTTCAGAGTTTTGATATAAGCAGTGGAGCAAAGGTATATGATGAAAGAGATGAAAAGAACATCTCAGCACAAACTCTTGAAGAGGTAAAAGGTATCATAGCCGATATCACTGCCGGTAATATTGATATTTACGAGGGATTTGATAAATATAGACCGTAGAAGTGCAGTGGTATTTTATATCTGATTTTAGGCTTTTAATAACATGGCAGGCATTTTAAGGAATATTTTTAAATATAAAGAGGTGGAAGAGAGGAGAGACGGGGGTCTCTTCTTTCTCTGCTTAGGAGGTTTAAACTTGATGCAGTATGAACTTTCTTTACTGGGAATTAATAAAAGCTACGGCTCTTTAAAAGCGAATGACAATATAGATTTATTTGTGCAAAAAGGCTCCATTCATACAATCATAGGAGAAAACGGAGCCGGCAAGAGTACGCTGATGAGTATACTCTCAGGCGTGGTCAAGGCGGACAGCGGAGAAATAAGAAAAAGGGGTGAGCTTATTCATATAAACAGTCCAAATGATGCGGCAGGATTCGAAATAGGCATGGTGTATCAGGAATTTATGAACTTTGCCGATTTGACTGCCTTAGATAACATTATTATGGGAAATGAACCGCTAAAGTTTGGCTGTATAGACAAAAAGTATGCAAAGAAAAAAGTGGCGGAAATTTGCGAAAAATACAGTTTTAAGGTTTCACCCGACATGTATGTGAAAAAAATGTCGGTTTCAATGTTGCAGCAGTTGGAAATAGTAAAAATACTTTATAGAAATGCGGATATATTGATTTTGGACGAGCCTACTTCCGTACTTACACCTCAGGAGATAGAGGGGCTTTTTATAGCCTTGCGAAGCCTTAAGGATAAGGGGAAAACAATTATCATTATCACTCATAAACTAAAAGAGGTCTTGGAGATAGCGGATGAAATAACTGTATTAAAAGGCGGAAAAGTCAGCGGAAGATTAAAGGTTGAGGAGGCTGATGAAAAGAAACTTGCAAAGCTGATGGTAGGGCGTGAAGTCTTGCTTAACGCACAAAAATGCCCTCATGAAGCGGGTGAAGAAATACTGAAAATAGAAGGGCTGAGTGTAAAAGATGATAAAGGAATAGAAAGGGTAAAGAATGCCTCGCTTACGGTGTGCTCAGGTGAGATAGTAGGAATCTGCGGAATAGCCGGTTCAGGAGAGAGTGAGCTGGTGGCTGCACTTACCGGTATGGGAGGAGAGATAAGTAAGGGAAGTATATTCTTATGTAATAAGAATATTACTAAAGCAAAGATATCCCTTCGCCGCAGTATAGGTATGGGATATGTTCCGCAGGACAGAAACCGCATAGGAGCGAACAGGGAAGGAAGTATATGGGAGACCGCATTTATGGGACATCATATTGTGAGTAAAGCCAATAAGAAAATTCTTATGAATCACCCGCAAATACTTGATTTTACAAAAAAAATAATAGAAGAGTTTAAGGTTAAAGCAGGAGGCGTACAAGAAAAAGTTTCTTCTTTGTCAGGGGGGAATCTTCAAAAGCTTGTTGTAGGGCGAGAGTTTTTGGATAAATATAAGCTGATCGTAATGGAAGATCCTACACGAGGTGTAGATGTAGGGGCGATAGAGTTTATATGGAAGGAAATACTCGAATATGCTTTGGGAGGCATAGCTGTTTTGCTTATCAGTCATGAGCTTAGCGAGGTTATGCAGCTTTCGGATAGGATTTTTGTGATGCATCAGGGAGAATTGATTGAGCTTGAAGACGGTTTAAAAATGAGCGAAAAGGAGATAGGGCTTTATATGTTGAGGGGAAAGAGCGATGAAAAATCAAGCAAAGACAGGTAAAAAAATATTGGATATTCTTGAAAGACACTCCCTTATTTTCAGATATGGATTTGCTGTTATAATGTCCCTTTTGGTAGGCTGTCTTTTATTCATACAGCAAAAAGAAAATCCTTTTTATGCCATAAGCGTCATTTTCCAAGGGGGATTGGCAAATAAAATAAACATAGGTACCTCGATAAGGTGGGCAACACCCTGTATGTTTGCCGGAGCGGCGGTGATTATAGCATTTAAATCGGGAGTCAGAAACATGGGGATAGAGGGGCAGATCTATATGGGAGCGCTTGCTGCCGGACTGGTCGGTGCGAACCTTTCCCTTCCAAGACTACCTCATATTATACTTTGCCTACTTGCCGCAGGAATTGCAGGTACTTGCTATGCCTTGCTTCCGGCATTGCTAAGGCTTTACTTTAATGTTGACGAGCTTGTAGTTACTATTATGATGAACTTTATAGCAAGGTATTTGACATATTATTATGTATATTGGATCTTGATGAAGGGAACTTTAAGTGCAAGCGGCTCCGCCGCTATTAAAACCGAAAATATCCAAAAAAGTGCACAACTTTCTACCCTAGTACAGGGAAGTACTGCAAGTACGGCATTTATTTATGCACTTCTTTTGCTGATTTTACTATATATGATATATAAGTATACGATTATAGGTTATGAGGCGGTTCAGCTTGGTCAGAATATGGAGTTTTCACGAGCGGGCGGAGTGGATGTTATAAAGCGATTTTTACAAATATTTTTGCTATCCGGTTTTGTTGCCGGACTCTGCGGCGGCATGGAGGTCTGCGGCTCATATCATTATTTTTTGGCAAACTTTTCCAACAATATAGGTTGGGAGGCTATTATGGTGGCAAATGCCGCAAGCTATAATCCGATAACTTTGGGTATTATTTCTTGTATCTGGGGAGTGATGAAAACAGGTTCTTTGCATCTTGAGCGTATGACTTCATTGTCCAGATATACGGTAAATATCATACAAATGCTGTTCATCATCTTTGTTGCAGTCGATTATATAAGGCTCTATAAATCATTTTTACAAAAGAGGAAAATACAGCAAGAAAGCGAAGAAAAAAGGAGGAAGGGACTTGTATGAATGTTATAGGAATGATTTTTGGGAAAATAACATTGGCTTCGGCGATACGCACCGCCTGTCCTCTTATTATTGCTGCAAGCGGAGGTTGTTTTTGCCATAGTGTGGGAGTGTTTAATTTTGCCTATGAATGTTTTATGCTTTCCGGAGCTTTTTTTGCAGCATATGGTGCGCATATTTCCGGAAGTTTTATTACGGGAGCTATGTGTTCCTGTGCCTCAGGCTTAATACTTGCATTGATTTTCGGGATTTTTGTATTTAAGCTTAAGGCTAACCCTATGATAGTAAGTGTTGCCCTGAACATGGGAGCATGGGCGCTTACGACGCTGTTATTATTTTCAGTATTCGGACAGAGGGGAACGGTAGTGAGTAAGACCATAGTAAACTATCCAAAGCTACATTTTGCCTTTCTGGATAGATTTCCTGCCATAAGTTATATTTTGAACGACAATATATGGATGGTTTATTTTGCTTACATTATGGTAGCGGCAGCTTTTTTTATTATGTATAAAACGAAGTTCGGGCTGCATTGTAGGGGGACCGGAATTAATCCCCAAGCTGCTAAAACTACCGGAATCAATATAGAAAGGCTGCGCTGGAAGGCGCTTCTTATTATGGGATTTTTTGCAGGACTTGCAGGCTCTTATATGCCTATGTCCGGACTTAATACCTTCTCAGAGAATATGACATCAGGAGTAGGATTCTTGGTTTTTGCCGCTATACTGGTAGGAAAAGGCAATCCGCTTACTACTACAATGATTTGTTTTCTTTTTGCCTATACGGATGCACTGTCTACGGTGCTGACTGCGCTTGAGTTTCCGATTCAGCTGGTTGCAACGATTCCTTATGCAGCAGTGATTTTAACTCTTTTCGTAGTGGGGCTTCACTCATTTAAGGCAAAAGCAAGGGTGGTATAGACAGTGGCAAATCCAATTTTAAAAGAATACTGTAATTTTATAAAGCTTTAAGTCTACTTTATAGTCATTTACTCTAAGATAAGCTGATTTTAAAAGACCGGCGGCTATCCAATCTTAAGTCTTTTGTATAATGTCATAAAGCGGGATAAAAACAGTTTTATATTGATATAGGCTTCAAAAAAATATTTTGTCAAGGAGGAAAAAGCTTGGTGATGAAGAAAAATGAGTATTTGATAGAAACCGCCTTGCTCACACATGGTCTTTATTCAGTTTCTGACGAGGAACTCGTAAAGCTTTGGGAGCCGGAGGAGAAAAGTATAGTTTGGCTTGAAAAGGGCAAAATAAAAATAGGTGGAATAGAAGAATACTTGCCTCTTCGTAAGAGGGCTACAGAGGTTGCCCGCATAAGCTGTGATATGCTTGATGAGGCAATAAGCAAAAAAATAGACGCTGCCCTTACCGCATCAGCGACCATGTTGGTGGCAGAAAGAGAAGGTATAGGGCTTGCGGTTACCAGTGGAATGGGAGGAGTAAGCGATATAGAGGGAGAAAAACTTTGCCCCGATCTTTTTGCAGTTCGTGATATAAAAGTAGTCCTTATAGCAACTGTACCAAAGGATGTTGTTGATGTGAAAGAAACTCTTGAGTGGTTTAAGAAAGAAAAAGTAGCGGTATACGGGCGTTATAAGCCATATATCAATGGATTTATGGTTATAGGAAAGGAGTATGGTATTGATGGAGTGTGGACAGGAGAATATCCCGAACCGCCCATGCTCTTGCTAAATCCCATCAGTGAAGAAGAACGAATAAAGGACAGTGATATTATAAAAAAGGCAAAGGTTTTTGCAAAAGAGGAGCAAAGTAGAGGCGAGGCTTATCATCCGGCAGCCAATAAATATCTTGACATAGCTACCGGAGGAAGGTCTTCGCTCTTACAGCTTAAACAGTTAATAAGGAATGTTCAGTGGGCAAGAGAACTTTCCAAATCATAGAAAAGAGGTGCAAAATGAGTAAAAATACTGAGTTTAATGTAATGTCTTTGGGAGCATTGGCTATGGATGTCGTATTTGAAGCAACTTCTCTTCCGAGTGAAGACGGCTTTGGTTTGATTTCAAGGGAGACTCTCCTTCCCGGCGGCTCCGCAGCCAATGTATCGGTAGCACTTGCAAAAATTGGGGCTAAGGTTTGGCAGGCAGGAAAAATAGCCAAGGATAATTACGGAGAACTTTTTAAGGCGGATCTGATAAGGCAGGGAATACATACGGATTATCTGGTAGAAAAACCGGATGGAGTAATGCTGCACACATATATTATAACAACAGCTAAAGGAGAGCACTGTATCTTTGTGAATAAGGGAGACTGTGTACTGGAGTTAAAAGCAAGCGAACTTCCAAAGAACTGTTTGGAGGGTATGGACTGCTTTTATACGGATCTATTTTCCGATGATGCGGCGCTTTGGCTTGCCGAGGAGGCGGTTAAAAAAGGTATACCTGTGGTTTATAATATGCAGTGTGCTCCAAGTTTTATGGAAATATGCGGAGTAGGAAGAGAAAAAATAGAAAAGATGCTTTCACTGGCGGATATGGTAATCGGAGGAGCAAAAACCTTTGAAGAGTTCTGTGGAAAGGTAGACGGAGAAGAAATCGCACAGGATATATACCAAAGATTTAAGCCGAGAGACGGAGTTATCTGTACTATGGGCTCTAAGGGAGCACTTTGGCAGGGAAGTGAGAAGACAATATACAGCCCTGTTTTTCCTGTGGAGGTCAAGGACAGCACCGGAGCGGGAGATGCATTTTGTGCAGGGCTGATTTTTGCTTACTATGCTTTAGAAGAAAAGAACATAAAATATGCAATGGACTTTGCTTCAGCCTGTGCCGCACTTAAGTGTATGCGCAAAGGTCCAAGGAGCGAAGCGGGTTTTAGTGATATCATAGAGCTTATGAAAAAGAGGTAGGAGTATGGGATATAATATTTATGAAAGAATACTGGGCTCACTCCTTGGAGCGGCGATAGGTGATGCAATGGGAGCGGCAACTGAAGGAAGGAGTATAAGACAGATAGAAGAATACTTCGGACACAGGGTAACTGATTTTGAAACCACGCCAGAGGACACCTTTGGTTGCGGTAATAAACCAGGTCATGTAACCGATGATTTCAGCTCGGCATATTTTTTGGCACAAAGCATTGTCGCTAATGGCGGAAAGGTTGAGGAAGATGTTGTAAAAGAGGGCTTGATCGAATGGTCAGAACATTCAGTATTTTTTGATCGCTTTGCAGGACCTACGACCAGAGCGGCAATAAGACGAATGAAGGGAGATAAGACAGAGGAAGAAAGCGGAATAAAAATATCCACAAGACAGGCGACAAACGGAGCTTCCATGAGGATATCCCCCATAGGAATGTTAAATCCGGGAAATTTAGAGGCAGCCTTGGAAGATGCGATAAAGGTTACAAGGCTTACACATGATAACTACCTTGCTATTTCCGGTGCCTGTGCAATTGCCTGTGCGGTTAGCGAGGCATTAAGAGAGGAGGCGGATATGTACTCGGTCTTGCAGGCGGCTCTTTGGGGTGCAAGAGAAGGAGAAAAAAGAGGCAGAGCCGTTTCAGCGGATATTGCAGGACCTTCGGTAGTTAAAAGACTTGAGTATGCAATTGAGATCGCCATGGAGAAGAAAGATGCCGAAAGCAAGACTATAAGAATTAGCGAGGAAATAGGTTGCGGACTGCATATTTCCGAGGCTGTTCCGGCATCAATAGCTATCTTTGCATCCTGTGAAGAAGCATTAAATGCGATAATTTGCGCTGTAAATGCAGGTTATGATACGGATACCGTAGCAACTATGACAGGTGCACTGGCAGGAGCGCTTTATGGGGCAAGTGCATTTCCGAAGCACTATATCGGTATAATTGATGAGGTAAACGGTTTTTCACTTGAAAGTCTGGCAGCAGACATTACAAAAATCGCAAAGAAGAGAGTGTCTAAGTCAAAGCCTTTAGAAGAAAATGTAAACTCTAAAATTCTCGGATGTATTCTGGGGGCTGCCTGTGCAGATGCCATGGGAGCGGCAACAGAAAACCGCTCAACAGAGCAGATAAAAGAAATATTTGGAGAAAGAGTCAAGGATTATAAGACTCCTCCGGAAGGCTCTTTAGCCTACGGAAGGAAGAAGGGGCAGGTAACGGATGCATTCAGTATCTCTTATATACTTGGAAAGCACTTGCAGGCAGCAAAAGGCAGGGCGAGCACACAGATTGGGGTAGAGGCTCTAAAAGAGTGGGGAGAAAGCGAATGGTTTGAGCCCTTTGCCGGAATGACTACAAGAAAGGTTATAAACAGGCTTAAGCAAGAAAGTAAGATAGGCACATGGGCATATTCGGGCATCTTGGGAAGTAAGCTTTTTAAGGGACATTACTATGCCTTATCTTCAAACGGAGCGGCAACAAAGGCTTATATTACAGCCCTTTATAATCCGGGAAATATAGATAAGACAATAGAGGATACTTTAAAGTTGACACTTGCCTCTCATGATGATGTATACAGTGTTTCAGGCGCCTGTGCGGTATCTGCTGCCGTATCACAGGCACTAAAGCCTAAAAGCTCTCTCTACAGTGTTATTCAGGCGGCATTATACGGTGCGTTTAAGGGGGAGGAACTTGCAAGAGCGGATAAAAACATACTTGATTATCCGGGGGCTTCAGTACTAAAGCGCATATATATGGCAATAAATATAGGGATTTGCGCAGGAGAAGACGGAGCGGATAAGGTAAGAGCTATGATAGGCTGCGGTCCGGCTATTGCCGAGACAGTACCTGCGGCACTGGCACTGCTGATAATGCATAGGGGAGATCTTCGTAAGTCTATAGAAGATACGGTTAATCTTGGAGATGAGACTTCGGCAATTGCAACTATTACAGGACAGATTGGAGGAGCACTTGGGGGAGCTTTAGCTTTTTCAAAAGAGGAGATAGAGTTTTTAAACAGTGCAAATGCTTTTGATTTGGAAGCATTTGCAAAAGGCTTTTATAAAGATTAGGTGATTTACTGTTTTATTATGTCTTTTTCCTTTTTAGGATAAAGATCTTGAAATTCATAGAAAGTCAACACTTAATATAGCCGATGAGGTAATAAAGCTTGAGCCGCAAAGGTCGAGCTAGAGCATCTTTTCTAAATGATTTGTCTATCACATAAACAATAGCCATTTATCACCTCCAACCCATTATACAGCTATTTCTTGCGGGTGGGCGATTAAAGAAACACTCCCTATTTCAATCTTTTTAACAGTACTGCGAGTATGATTGAAATAGGGAGTGTTTATGTTGATTGTTGCCCTCAATCCCATAATGAAAACTTAAAAATACACCCTAAAAATAAAGAATCATAGCCTAAAGAACTTAAACAGTATATAAAATATTATGAAAATTGATTGCAAACATAGTACAATAAATCAAGCAGATATGATAAAATGGGAAGGAAATAAAATACGATTTTAAGAATGATAAAAGATACTTGAGCTTACATATTTTTTGAAAAATGTATTAAAGTGAAAATATGCAAACTTGAGAAAGGGGAAGCTATGGAAAAAAACAGAAAATGTTTGAGAATTCTGAGTCTTGCTTTATCGCTTGTACTGGGAGTATTGCAGGCAGGGCTTTTTTTTAATACGGCAAGGGCTCAAAACAGTGCTGCCAACAATAGATTCAATGTAGTTATAGTATCTGATGCCAGCGGCTCTATGCTTAGTACGGATCCTGATGGGTTAAGGTTCGAGGCTATAAATCAATTTACGAACCTGCTTGCCGAGCAGGGAAATCTTCTTGGGGCGGTATCATTTGCGGATAAGATAAATGCAACAGAAGAACTGACAAAGGTAGATACTCAGGAAGCAAAGCAAAAGATAACGGATACTTTGAAGAACACTCCTGCCAAAGGAGATACCAATATCGGAGAAGCACTGCAAAAGGCTGTAGATATGCTTGATAAGGATGGAGATAAGAGTCTTCCTTCTATAATACTTTTTTTAAGTGACGGCAATACCGACCTTAAGGATAAGAAGGATCTGGATAACTCACTTAATATGAAGGCTGAGGCAATACAGGCTGCCAGAGAAAAGAATATAGCCATATACAGCATTTGTCTTAACGCCAATAAAAAAGCGGATGTAAGCGAGATGGATCAGATTTCCAAGGCGACAGGAGGAGAGTTTAGAGAGGTAGGTTCTGCCAAGGATTTGCAGGAGGTATTTAACTCTTTTTACAACCTGATATACGGTACCTCAACCACCCAGCTCTTAGATGCCACCTTTGATGAAAGCGGTATATTGGAGACCAAGTTTGTTGTTCCGGGACTTGGTGTTGAAGAGATAAATATAATAATTTACGGTAAGGTTAAGGAAGTTGAGCTGTATGACGGCAGCGGACAGAAAAAGGAAGTAAGTCCCGTAGAATATAACACCTTTACCATGATAAAAAGTACTCAAGTTTCTGCCGGTGAATGGAAGCTGATAACCAAGGGAACTACAGGCAACCATATAAAGATAAATATGGTATACAATACTAATTTGACTGTAGAGCTAAAAACAGAGGCGCTTGGAAATATAACAAATCCAAAGGACAGTATAAAGTTTGAGGCGTACTTGTCAGCAGGGGATATAAAGGCTGACAGCTCCAATATAGGAGGTTATGAGGGAGAACTTATAGTTTCGGATGCCTACGGAAAAGAGCTTGATAAGTTTCCTATGACTGTAACGGGGGATCATTTTGAGCTTAGCAAAAACTTTGAAAACGGAGTCTATTTTGTAAAAGCGCATATAACAGGAAACAGTTTAGATAAAACTTCCGAAAGCCTCGGACCTATAGAAGTATCGGACAAGGCACTTACCGAAGCTGAGAAGAATAATACAGCACCGGTACCGGTTAACGAAAAAATAGAAAAGACCGTATATATAATACCGTTTAGAGATAACACCGTTACCTTCGATCTTAAGGGCTTGGCTAAGGATGCGGAAGATGCCCAGCTTCACTATATGGTAGCCTCAAGCTCATTTATAGAGGGTAAGGACTATAGTTTGGATGAGAACTCAGTATTAAAACTTTATCACTACAGCCTAAGTCGAGGTGATTTTGATATAAAGGCAACAGACAGCAAGGGTCTGTCCTGTAATATCAGTATAGTAGTTAAAAGTATTAATGTAGGAGTGGTAACTGCGATAGCTGTACTGGTAATAGGACTTATAATACTTGCCGTTATGGGATATCTTGCTTATAAGCTCTGGGGAACACCGTTTGGAGGACCTATTACGGTTACATCAAATAAGGGAAATGATAAGAAAGAGCAGACCATAACTAAGAAAACCGGAAGACTTCCTTTAAGTAAGTTTAGAGTTCATAATATAGGCTTTGATTTGAAAAAGACATATTTTGAGGCAAGCGGAAAGACCTACATATATATGTGTTCCTCCAAGGAATTTTATTGTAACGGAAAACTGACAAAGAAAGCCAGAATTTCCAACAACATAGCTGTAAGTGTGAAGCCGAGCAGGGAGAGTACGGACAGCATAACTGTTTTATACGAATCAAGACTTAAAGAAAGAAGAAATTCAAGGAAGGCAAGAAGATAAATAAAGCACAATGTAACAGTTGTTAAGGACTCATGATCTTAAAAAAGCATTTGTGTAAATTACGGATCGTTACGGGTTTAGCCATATAGCCAAACTGTTACATAAAAATCAAAAGGAGAGTTAGACATGGAATACAACAGATTGTTATTAAGTGCCGGAGGGGGGATTTTTTCCGTAGCACAGCAGGCAAGTCAGGCTAAAAATGTAGCTACAGTATTTATAGGGCTTGGCGGTACCGGAGTGGACTGCCTTGCCACATTAAGAAAAGAAATCAACAAAAGGTTAAAACCGGATGACCCTACAGCACCTATACCAACCTATAACCGTATACAGTTTTTAGGAGTTGATACAGATATAAAGTCCAAGGACATCATAGGAGTTACTAATTTTTTCAGTATCTCCATGAATGATATCAAGGGTACGCTTTCAAATAGAATGGCAATTAATGCAAGATACGATCTTAATTGGCTAAGAAGCTCCGACATACCTGTAGCCGACCTTGGGCTTAACGGTGCGGGAGCCATAAGACAGGTCGGAAGAATGATGCTTATGGACAAGAGTGCATTATTTGTGGAAAAACTTAAAAGTAAGATAAAGGCTGCAAAGGAAGGTTTAGGCTCACCACAGCTTAACATACATATTATTTCTGGAATAGGAGGCGGTACCGGTTCAGGCGCTTTTCTTGATGTGTGCTACCTTGTAAGAAGTCTTGCAAGTGATCCGGCTATAGGTAAGTTTACTTCCTTCGGCTATGTATTCCTTCCTGATGTAAATTTAACAAAACAAATAGACTCCTTAACCGAAGCCTTAATTAAAAGAAACGGTTATGCAGCCTTGCAAGAAATAGATTATTGTATGAATATAGAGCATAACGGAGGAAAATTTTATCAGGAGTATGCCGGTGGAAGAACTGTGGCTTGGGATCAGGATCCGGTGGATATGTGCCACCTTATAAGTGCAACCAATACCTCAAGCGATACGATTAAAAATCCTTACAAGTATGCACAGAGCGTGGTAACTGAGTACATAATGGACTTTTTGATCCAACCTGCAGATCAGGAAAAATTCGGTATCATGTCTCAACTTTCAAACTTTACTGCCAAGGTCGGAGTGGCATCAAGCTCAGTACTCAGAGGTACGAACTTAAGGTACTGCACTCTTGGAGCAGCCTGTGCTACCTTGCCGCTGACAGAGATCAATACCTACCTTGCCTCCCATCTTTTTAAGGAGTTTGTGGAGAATACAAAAAATATCAAGCCCAATGAGCATGATGTAAAGCAGCTTGCTATAGATACACTTGCACCTACAGCCGACTCCGTAGCGGACATTTACTCAAAGCTTTTTGATGAAATAACCTCAGGGGCTGCCGATCTTTATTTTGAAGCCTATGACGGAGCTTATCAAGATCTCCTTCCTGATAATAACGGTCCTTTTATAAATTGGTATGCAGGACAAGAAGATACCAAGATAGGGCAGCTTACACTTAAGGTGGAAAGTCTTATTAAGGGCAATGACGCTTCCTTGATAGAAAGGATAAAGAAGGCGCTTAAGAGAGTTATATGTGGAGATGGAGACAGAACTCCTCCTAAGGGACCGAAATTTGCATATCAGATGCTTTTTGAAGGTTCGGAATTTAACTTAAGCAATATAATTTCAAGTTTGATAGTTGAAAATGAGCAAAAACTTTTAAGAGAGCAAAGACAATTAGAAGATTTGAAGGCTTGTTATGAGGAGTCTGAAGACATATTCCTTGAGAGAAGCAAAAGAAGAATGCTTGATAATGATAAGAAAAGATTTGATGATTATGAGACTGATATGATGAACTATGCAAGTGCAAAGTACAGCATAGAGGTATATAAGAGAATTGCCAATCTTTTGGACACCCTTCAAAGACAGATCAGAGAAGAAAATGATAAGTTCTTTGCAATATTTAAGAGGGTAATGGAGAACTTAAGCTCAACCTTCGAGCTTAACTCCAACTATTTGGAGAGCGTAGACCATCTTGACAACAGCGACAGTTTTTATGTACCTATGATGACCATAGATGAGTTAAAACCTGCCATGGACAGTGCTATTAAGGCGCTTAACTTTGATAAGATGTTCGGAAGTTTCTTAAATGTATTCTTTGACAATGTAGATAAGTGGATAGATGAGAATGAAAATAAAATCTCAAAACTGGTTACGGACTTTTTCATAGGTACGGCATTTGAAGGCTTTGCCAATAAAAATATAACCGATTTCCTCGCAGACAAATACGGAACGACCAATACCACTGTGCTGTCAAATAATATATATAATGATTATATTACAAATTTGGCAAGTAAGTCTCAGGTACTTTTCCCGTTTGATACGGGGCTTACTCAGGTATCAAGCCTGGGATATATTAAGCATATTTCCGCACCTACAGTATCGGCAGAGATACAGAACGCAGCCAATACCTATATACAAATAGACTCAAACTGTGAGGTGAATTCAAGCGACTTGACGGACAGAATTTATATGCTTAATACCGCCTGTGCATTTCCTTTAGGAAGTTACGCACCGGGTACGGATTATGAGCAGGTTTACTTCAACAGCATCGAAGGTTTCGGAAACCACTATTATGAGGGTGAAAGAAGCGGAGGGGAGGGAAGTCTTTTAAAGAATATGATATTTAAGGATTGGAGAAAGCTTCCACCGCTCAGACCTCAAAGTATTATAGATATGAATGTTCCTGCGCCTGAGCGTATGAAAGAGATAGTAAGAAATGCAAGAAACTTATACGAAAGGGGCAAGACTCTGGGCTTTATAGATGAGGAAAGAAAGATATACTCACTTGATGAAAAGGCTATAAGTGCTTTGGAAGAAAAGACCGCTAAGGCGGCTAAAATCTTAGAAGAGCTTGATAGCGTAAATGCAGTGGAGCTTGATAAAATACTTTCGGAAATAGAAAGAGAAAAAGACATTAAGCCCTCTTATTCAGGATACAGTATATATAACCTCGGCGCACTTGATGAAGAAAGTCAAAAGAGAATAGTGGAAGATTACTTTACCTACTCTCCGGTGCTTAATATAATCGTGCAAAACACACTTAATAATAATGATAAGCTTCAGGAAATCATAAGGCAGTTTGAGAGTATAAAAAAGGAGGCGGCAGTTAAGAACCTCGGACTTATGGATAAGTTTATGCCTGCATTCTTTGAGCCTTTCTGTGCCGGAGTATTTACTTTTGAAGGTATCAATATATATTATAAAAAGGTGCTTACAGGAAGAGAAGAGCTTACAAAGCTCTCAGAGATGGACGAGGATAATAAGTTTTGGAAGATACCCGTGTATCAGGCTTTTATCAACTATCAAAGGCTGTCTCCTGAAATAAAGGATGATATCAAGCAGGATTATACCGCTGTGCTTAAGAGCATGGATGCTGAGAAAAAAGCGGCTGCACAGGAACTTGCAACAAGACTCGGTGAACAGACTGCTACTTGGGTAAGTATAGCTGAAAGCTATGATGAAAAAAAGAACATAATAAGGTTTATAGATAGTCTTAATAAGTCTATGCAGGACTATCTTAATACTATAAAGTATATGTAGTAAATAAAGTATTTTTAATAAGTAAACTAATTCCACTTCATTTTACGGCTGTTGTATCGGTTTTGGCAGACAATACCCGTAAAATGAAGCAAGGAATTAGTTAAGTTATTTTTTAAGAACTACAGATCGGATAAAATAAGCAAGCATTGTTACGGGAGATATTCAAGATGAATAAAAAGAATGTAATCGAACTTAGGCAATATACAAAGGACTGCATAGTGCGTTACTCCTTAAACAGTACCAACTATTTGGGAGAAGAGCCGAGATACCCTATGATCATATGTTATATGGGGGAGGCTTCAACTGCTGCCTATGAGGATGTTTCGTCAGAGCTGTATCAATTATGGCCTTCTTTTCATGAGCATATACTTCATTTTTGCATTGACTATAAAGAAGATGAAAGTGCACTGACTTATAAACTGTTAAGTAAAGAAGGAAGCAGGGATATATCGGAGCAGGAATTGCTTAAAAACCTTAATCTGCTGCATGATGAAGACAGCGGTTTCGAGTCCGTAGACAGAATCAACATGTACTTTATTATGGACAGCTCCAAGGTACTTACATTAGATGAATATCTTAAGCAGCTTGGCTTATACAAGCTTATAAAAGAGAAGTTAAGAAATATAACAGCCAGAGATATGCTGTTTTTGTTGCTTAATGAGGGACTGGACAGAAGTGCCGTTTCTATAAGGATAAAAAACCATCTTGCAAAATACTACGAAGAAGAGGGTCGCAGTATATATAGTATGGACACTGTATTTATAATAAGCAATAAAAGAAGTGACGGGCATATAGTAAGGAATTTTGAGAAAATGTATAGCATAATCTCGTATGTTATTGCCCAGTCCAATCAAAAAAGTGATGCTCATACCATATCAATGCTGTATTCGGGAGGGCTTAAGTGTGTATCTTTTTCAAGAGTATCAAAGCCTCTCGATGACATTTCCCTCGTAATAATACAAAGTTTTTTAAGACAATTAAGAGAGCATAACCAAAGAAAGCCAAACACGCAGATACTTGGCGAAAAAAGATTAAAAGAGCTTGCCGGTATTAATGAAGAGGGAGTTTTCAAGTGCATAGAAGACTATATTAATACACATAAAAGCCAATATGAGGTTACAGAGGAGTTTCTTGAATACTTCCCTAGAAAGGAAATGGATGCGGCGGATATCAGCAGGCTTTCCTATGAAGATGCGGACGAGCTTACTATGGGTACTGTAAGCGGATATGTATCCACGCTTGTATACAAGGCGCTTGGATCCTTTGAGGCACAGGGTGTACCTGAACTTGTGGCAAATTATAGAAGGTATATTAATAAAAGCTGCAAGTCTAAGGAAGAACTCTTGGAGCTTAGAGATAATATAAATACTCTAAAAAGGCTTATTTTCGAAAAAGCCGACAGATTTATCGGAAATACCGGAGTAATAGATGTTGTAAGTAAGAGACTTACCTACGAACTGTCAGATAATCAAAGCATAAGGGAAGAGATTTTTAAAGTTATAGAAGATGAGGCAAGAAACTCACAGAGCTTTGAAAGAAGTTTTGAAGAGCTTATCAATGCACTTGACGAGATGAGAAGCGTAAGTGACACAAGTATAAAATCAATGTACGGCAATATAGCCGACAGATATGTATATGAGAATCTGGAAGGCATCAATGAGGAGTTCAGGAAGCTTCGTTCAGATGAAGATTTTTATATGTTTGCAAAAAGGCATATAGGAGAAATAATAAAAAGCCACGATATATTCAGACTTAATTTTGAAGATGAGTTAAGAGAAAGACTTAATAAAAATGATGATCCGACCTATATAGATAATTGGCTTTATTCAAGGCTTACAAGTATAGATGAAGTACCTATATACCTAAGATCCACTTTCGGAACCTTTACTCCTTTAGGCTCTATCTTCTCATTGCGTACAGATACAAGACTAAGTGATTATATCAGAAAACTTTTGACCGGAACCGACAAGACCACATATTACTACAATACAAGGTCAAACAGCTATGCCATAGCTATGGAGATCTTTAAAGTGGAAGCCAGCAATATAATATCACAGGAGGAGGACAATTAAGCTTATGAGATATATTTGTAAAGAATATGACGGTAGTAAGAGTGTATCAAGTGTATTTCAAAATGATGAGCAGACCTTCCTCACATGGAGCAGTTCAAGCAATGATGACTGCATTATAATAAAAGCCGACTATATGAAGGATATTAATGTGGAAAGGTTTTGTGAAGTTTTAGGTACTGCCTTAAGTAAAGAGGGTATAAAGCTTACAGACCTTAAAGATTTTTTTGAGATAGAAGACAGGGCGGCTCCTTATAATAAACTTTATAAGATTGCCTATGTCGATAAAAGACAGCACGCTTTGGCAGGAGGAATAAATATAAGTGAAAGAGGCTGCCGCTATACAGTACTTGCCTGCGGCTTTGATACAGACAGTGCAGGCAAAGAATTGTGCTATATCGTAAAACCCAATCCAAAGACCATATATGTTCCCTATACGGATATACAATTTGAGATTAAGATGGATATTTTAGCTGTGGAAAATGACAGATCCGGCAAGGGCGGACTGGCAGGTCTTATGGGTATGTTTAAAAGAAGACAGGAAGAGGAAGAAGCATCCTTTTATAAGATAGAATTTGACAAAGACTACAGCAGTCAATGCAGCAACAACGATCTGTCCTACAGAATAGGAAGTTTTGAAATTCCGTTTACGAAGAAGTTACTTAAAAACAAGCTCTTTTATATAAAAACAGAGCAAAAACCTATAATAATCAATAAGAATGAAGGTCTTAAGCTTATAATAAACGGAAAAGAATATATGTAAAAGCAAATGGAGGAATTATGCCCGGATATAAATTTAAATGCCCCTATTGTTTTAAGGAAATGACCGACACACAGGTGCATTTCAGATCAAAACGAGTAAGTGAGGATAGCGATAATCCGCTCCCACCTCAATTTTACGGAGATTATGAAGCCTTTATGCTCAATTATACCGGCAGCAATAAGGCTCAGATACAAAGCAAGTATGAGGAGTGGGCATTCTTTGCAAAGGCTAAGGATGAAAAATACGAGCAGTTTTGGAAGAATTTCGGCGGAGTAACCACAGAAAGAAAAAGTGACAGTGTAAAGAAGATAGACGGAAACTTTGAGGAATATGAAAGAAAAGTTATAGATCCCTTTGACAAGGCGAATGAGAAGTATCTTAGCTTCGGTGATAATATATTTAAAATGGATGAGCACAATATGGTAAGGGCTATAGAATTAAAAAGCGGAGAACTCTGCGATAAGAGAGTATGCCCCCACTGCCATAATCCTCTTCCGACTAATTACGGACTTTATGATACAAAGTTTATATCAATGGTCGGTGTGTCAAGAGCGGGTAAGACAGTATTTCTTTCACAACTTATCAAGCATATAGGAGACTACGGTGCCAAAATAGGGCTTTCTATTATGTCTGCAAATGATACCGCCAAGCAGTTTATAGAACTGCATCCGGTAAAAAAGCAGCAAAACCTGCCCGGAGGTACTCCTATGGGGCATTTTGAGCAGCCTTTGTGCTTTCAATTAATTCAAAGAGTGGGTACAAGGCTTAAAAAAAGCATGATAGTGCTGTATGATGTGGCAGGAGAAGCACTTACCAATAAGGAGAGTGTAGGGAAATTCGCCCCGTTTATATCACAGTCTGACGGAGTTATATATGTAATAGATCCTGAGCAGTTTGAAAACATAGCAAGAATTTACGAAGTTGAAGAAAGGGTAAAACCTGAAGATGTACTTGGAGAGATCCATGGGTATCTTAGGAATACCGCCTTGGAAAATATAAAGGAGCTTAGAAGTAAAGACCCCTACCTTATCAGTGAAGATAAACAGCGCATGGTCAGTGATGAGCCGAGGCAGATACCTATAGCCGTTGTGCTTTCCAAGGTAGACGAGAGAAATGTTATAGATGCCATGAGAGCTGCCGATCCCAATTGCGGTGAGGCGGTAAGAGAGCTGAGCGGACTGATAGGAGAAAATAATACAAGGATAAGTGCATTTAATGCAGGGGCTTACAATAAACTCGGTCAGGCACTTAATAATTTTGCAATGAAGAATGCGGATACACTGCGCAGCCAATTATATAATACTTTTACCAATTTTGCTTTCTTTGCGGTATCTTCACTTGGATGTAGTTGTGAAGCTATAGATGTGGGAGGGGTGAAGGTATACGGTCCGATAGATGAACCAAGCCCTAAGAGGATAGAAGAGCCGTTTTACTGGATCTTATATAAATTCGGTATGATAGGGGCAAGCGGCGAAGTCTACAGTCCGGCGGATAAATTTAATGTGTGTCCCAATTGCTCAAGTGTGCAAACCGAAGACTATGATGCAGACGAAGACCCTGCATTTAAGGGAATGTTTAACAGGTTCAAAAACAGGGCGAAATATAATGAGAAGAAAGAGCATACTTCAAGATGTATTATATGTGGATATACATGGTAATCTGACAGAGTAAATGTTAAAAATGAGTTACAGTTCAGGTAGCTCATTCATCTTCGTCAAAAAAGCTAAAAATATCAAACGGAGGCTAAAGTATGACTGATAAGATATGGCAATGCTGCTTTACCAATACGGATCATGTAAATGGAAGTCCGGTCAAATCAGGCTGGACCCCGCTTGCAGTATCCGCATCCATCCCTCATTTGGCGTATGAGGCTTGTATAAAGTGGCAGGCTGCCAATTCAAGAATAGAGAATGAAAGTTCGACTTCACTTAACAGTGTATATGAGCTTATATGTGATAGCGGATATGCCTTTGCTATGCAACATAAGTACGGATTAAAAGATAACTACGGCAGACCCAATATGTTTTCTCACGCCTATATAGTACCTATAGAAGAGTTTTTAAAAGACCCCAATTGCTTACTTGCCCTATCTGATGTTAATTTTGTTGACAGTCAGGAAGAGGCGGAAAAAAGAAATAATGCAGAAAGCAGCCTATCAAACCCGGTTTATGATAAGAGTTTTGAGATTTCTTCTTCTTTGGAGTCTCTTTCTATAGATAGAGAGGCTTACAAAAGTCTGCTTAGAACAGTCTATGTGCTTAATGCTGACGAGAGAAACTTAAGACCCTTGCACATAGAAGCCTATGAGGACAGGCAAAAAATCAAGGCACTTATCTATCTTATACATAAAGGACTGCCATACCATACAAGAGAAAACTTAAAAATTGCAATTATGCCTCAAACAGACACTTACTTTAGAAATATATTATTTGATAAAGATGCTAAAAGCAGGGGGATATACATAGTTCCGGAGAGCAAAGAGACTAACAACAGGGCACAAGCCTCACCTGTATTTGAAATTATCGATGAGTTTGCCGAGCATTTTGATCGGGAAGAAAAAGAAAGCTATTATAAAGAGCTTAGCGATAAGGCGACAGGTCTTGGAGGTACAGGGGCTTTAACCGAAAGAGCCTTGAAAGTAGCCTATGCTATGAATAACATAGGTGATGTGAAGGAAAGATCTGAATGGAGTGATGAGAAGTTAATGCTTAGGCTCTCTGATGCCTTTCTTTATAATGCGGATATGATAAGCGGTCTTGAGTACAGAAAAAGCTTTGAAGACTTTGTAGCTGTCATGCTTGAAGAAGTCATGAAAAGAAGACTGGGTATTAATGAAAATATGTACGAGAGGATTTCCGCTTTCTCAATAAGGGCTACAAGTGATAACCTAAAAGAGGTTTGGAAGGAACTTAGACAGTACCAATTTGAAACCGCCATGAGTGAGGAACAAAAAAGGGCATGGTTTATAAATCTTGAAACCAATGCACTTGAGAGTTTTATAGCATTTTCCTCTGAGCTTATTAATCAAAAAAGGGATAATAGGGCTTTAAGAGAATACCTTGTAAGCGCTATAGAAAAAAGCGGGAATTTAGAGGAGCTGTTAAAAACCGAAGCTAAGATTCTTCGTATAGAAATAGGGGTCTTAGACAAAGCGTCAAAAGAAGATTTCTTTAAGGACATACATAAGCTCTTAACGGATAGGTTATGGAAACTTTATAAGTCAGAGCTTGACAGCACGGATATTAAGAAAACCTATAAATTATTTGTTGAAGCACATGAATTGCTTTCAAGCCTGGATGAAAACTTTAGCAAAGAGGAGGCAAAAGTCATGGCAAAAAATTATTTTTGGGAAAATTTCAGTTTTGAAAAACTTGAAAAAATAGGGATGAATGACGAACTGCATAGCCTTATGGACTTGCCGGCAGACGCTAATTGCAAGAAGTATACCGATTTTATTGATATACTTAATAAAATGCCCGAACAAAGGGATATATATGAAAGCTTGAAGGAATTAAATATATATTATATCCAAAACATTGAAGGATTTGCAAAAGAAGAAGATTATAGAGAAAAGATTTTAATGAAAAATATTTTCACAAGATTTTTCGAAAAAAATATAAAGAGAAATACAGGGGAAGAATTTGAAGAAGGTTTTGTTGAAGATATGGTAAAAATAGCCACTGAGGTCAGTACCTACGCTATATATGATGAGTTTATTTACATTATGAAAAATATAAGCGGGCTTAAAAGCAGGGACTATGAAAGCTTAGATGAATTAAGCTTTGAAATAGAAGACGGTGAATTAAAAACCAATAATATACTCAGAAGAAGCATGTTTAACCGTATATATGAGAAATTCAAAGCCATAGAGATTGATGAAGACGAGGACAATGTAATAAAGCTTGACAGTTGGCTGGCACTGGGAAAGATATATTATTCAAACCTTCCCGAGCAGTGGTTTGAGGTATTTGATGATAAAGACTATAAGGCAAAGGTGCTTTTGGACAAGAATATAGAGGACTTACTGGAAGACTCTTACTACTTTATAAAGTGTGAAAATGAGATAGAAAGAGCCGACTGTCTTAATTCGGCAATATATTATGTTGACAACAAGGGTCAGCACAGGTCGGTGATACATAAGTGGGTCAAATATATAGAAAGGCTTGACAAAGAACCTTCAGGAGGTATAGGCGACTTTTTCGGAAAGTTATTTGCAAAGAAAAAAGAAGACTGATCGAGGCAGCTATGTATTTAAAAAAAGATGATTTGTATTATAGTGTTTTATACGGCAGCGGAGTGTATTCTTTAAGTGTTGACGGTACACAAGATCCTATAACGGGCGAGAGGAGTGCAGAGTTTTTTAATGTATTACATCAAGAAAGCTTTTTTTCCAGAGCCTTTGGAAGAAGTTTACAAAAAGAAGAGTTTGATAATTACAAAAGGCTTGTACTTTCGGCTCCTGATATAAAGAATATACTTTGGCCCAAAGACTTGGTGGCAGTGGGAAAAGAACAGGCTGTAGGCGGTGTTGTAAAGCTTGACAATGTATATGCTTATGACAGTGTAAGGGAAAGAGTAACGGCAAGAGACTATGTACTTTTATTTGATGAAAGGTCCCGTGTTGTAAGTACGGGTCTTGATAAATATCTTGAAGAGCTTGAGCAGCGCTACGGAGGAGGGCTTTCGGATAGATCCGAGTGGCAAAATTATCGAAATCCGGAGATTTTATCCTTGGCAAGGACTTTGGTTGCCACAATAGATAAACTCAACAGGGAGGGGTATTTATACCTTGATTTTCATCCTTCAAGGCTTAGGATCATAAATAAGGAAGTGTATCTTGATTTTTCAAACCTTATATATGATATGGAAAATATTTATAGGGGTAGAGTATGTAAACCGGTATATGAAAAACTCCCTATAGAATTTATAGAGCCGGAACTTTATAACGATAAAAAAAGGAATATAGATTTTGCCGCACAAAACTACAGCCTCGCCTCTGTGTTGTTTTATTTGCTTGTAGGCAGACACGCATACGACGGTATGCTGCGTGCTCAGGATATAGATGATTCCTTGTATAACCATTATATTAAGTTTGGCAATATGTGCCTTAGTCCTATATTTATATTTGACGAGCAGGATAGGGCTAATCATCCCGGACATGAAGCAAGGGATGAGGCATTGCTTAAAAGATGGGAGGCTTATCCTAAAGAACTGAGGTATATGTTTACCAAGGCACTGGCAAGGAAGGTGGAGTATAAGAAAGAAATAAGTTACAGATATCAGGATGAGCTTCCGACTCCAAAACAGTGGTTAGATCAACTTGATAAACTTTAAGATTATAAGCAAAGGGGGGCTTATGAATACTGATGGATTAAGCTATCTAAGTACAAAAGATTATTTCAGGGATTATAATGATGAAAACCTAAGCAGCGTACTTGAAGCTATCGTGGGTAAGTACGGTAAGAAAATATTATTGGAAGAAGATTTGTTAAAACAGGAGCTTAAAGCCGGCGGAGTAAGCAGCATGGATATATACAAGTTGCTTCTTATAAGCAAATGCCGAGGTTTTAGCGCAATGATAGCCGAAGAAAGTATAAGCTCTGTTGTTGACCTTGACCGTTTGACAAATAATATTTTTACCCAAACAAGGCTTAACAGAGAAGATGTCATGAGGCTTGCCGCTGCTGTTTTTATAGCCCTTGGTATGATAGAAGTACCGGGGATTAAGCATATTGTAGAAAAAACTTTAGAGAACATAGGAAGTAAACACTACGCTGATGATGAGCTAAGAAGCAGTGCATTTACCTTAGAGACTTCACAGTACCAAAGCAGAACTCTTGAACATTTTGAACAGGTTTTTGAAAATAATCGGGCAGATGTGGACAGCATCACAGAGGTAGATCTTAGAAACTTGGAAGCTTTGCTTATAAACGGAGTACCTAAGGCAAAGTACTATACCGCCTGTTATATAATGAGCAGGATAGGTTCAAAAGGTGTTGCGGAAAGGTCAGAAAGGGCAATAAGCCTTCTTAATCAGGCAGCAGATGAGGGTGATGCACAGGCGGCGGCAAAACTGGCGGATTATTACTATGAAGGAAGACATCATGAGGACCATGATAGGGCTTATAAGTTGTATACAGGTATAGGGGCTTTGGCACTTGATGAAAAAAGAAGGGAAAATATGCTCGGTCTTTTTAATCAAAAACTATACTATAATAAACTGCTTAAATTCACTACGGTATTATATGTTTTATTTACACTTAGCATGGTAATTCCCTTTGGTCTTGGCAGCTATAAGAATTTAACGCTGCTTGGAATCTTATTTAGTCTGATATCTTTGGGAGTTTTGATATCGGGTTTTGTGATAAATAAAATAAAGCCTTATTTTAACATACAATTTATTCCGGCAACTTTATTTATAGTATGGTTTTTTGATATTTTGATAAGACTGGTAAGGTAATGGGGGAAGTATATGGGTAACTTATCAAGTAATAAGCAAATTAGACTGTTATATTTTATACTTAACACAGTAGTTATAATTCCTTTTATAATGTCGTTTTTTAGTGTCTTCGGAAGTATTGCAACATTGGCTATACTTGCAGGAGGTTTTGTCTACTTTGTAATAGGTGGAAAGGAAAGCACAGAGCCTTATACTGAAATTATTAAAATATTATTTATGGATACCTTAATCTGCGGCTCTTTGATATTTTTATACTTCTTAGGTGCTGTTACAGAAGCCGAGTACTTGCCCGGTGAGCAATTAGCCAATCTTAGTATTAATGCATATTTGTTTGTATTTATCTATGTGATAGGTATTGTTTTGAAAAGATCAAAACCGCTTATAGCTTATATAATTTCATGGTTTAGTCTTATTGTGATCGGATATCTGCTTTGTATAGCACTTTGTACTGTAGACGGAAGTCTTATTATGCCGGAATTTATCAAGGGAGGAGCGGTTGTACTGCATATTTACCTGATTTTTGCAGCAGTATTTTCACTTTGCTCCATTTTGGTGATTTTGGCAGGGACTAAGAATTTTAATATATTTATGTTCTCAATAAGTTTTATAATCTTCTTTTTTGTACTTATAAGTTCTTATTCGGGAATCTTAAATAAGTTTTATGAGTGGGAAAAAGACTTCGGGAATTTTACAAGCAATGCTCTGCTTTGGGCAAAGGTAACAGTAGTATATGTTATAGCACTCTTGACTTGTCTTACAATACTGTTTAGGGGGATAATCGGTAATAAGGGCAAAATGTTTTGTTTTAACATAAATGTTTTACTGTTTATTGCAAATGCGGCATTACTGTATAAATTTACTCTGTCATGGTATAGCGGATTTAATTATGTACTTGTGTACTTATATGTATTTGCTGTATTATTTATGTTATGGAGGGATCTTGAACTTAAGGGCGGTGAAGAAAGAAAAAACCTTAGCTTTTTTGAGAAGTTCATACATGAAGAGATTGTCGAGGGCTTAAAAACAACGGAGTTTATTATAGCGGCGGCAGTACTGTCTTTAGCTTCGATTTGGATGTTTAAACATAATATGTTGGTAAATGCTCTTATAATACTGCTGTTTATGATACTTGCTTTTATTCCTAAAAAGCCTTCTGTTAATGCTTGGATATATGCAACGGTATTTATTTTTTTACAAGCCTTGGCATGGATTTTTCAGTTTAAGCTAAGCCTTGATAATGTGTTTTTTGCTACAGTAATGGTACTTATAACTATGGCTACATTATTTGTATTAAATTTAAGAAATCCCAACGGTTTTAAAACGGCAGCAGGTCTTAATATAGTGGTATTTGTACTGTTTTGCATCTTAAATCTTGTTTTAATATCAAGGCATGGCAGTAAAATAAGTGTATATCCTGATGATAAAAAGGTGGGAGTGGTTGTGAAAGCCATAGGAGAGGACAACCAAATAGAAGAGGCGGTAATATATTGGACTGACGGCAGGGGAGAGAAAATTACGGAAGAAACCGAATTTACAGACCAGATAGAAAGTGATGTGCATGGAGCTTGTATACATATAGTAACTACTGACAGTTTCGGTGTGGTAAGCAGCAAAACTCAGTGGTTTCCGTATTGGAGTTATATTGTATACGAGTAGCTGAATTTACACTGTAAAGGGGGATTTATGGCAGGAAGAAGAAATAGGGTAGTTAATACAAGAAGAGTAAAGAATGAGGGCTTTAATTTTGAGATGCTTGCGGCAAGTCTTAGTGCAGGGCTTATATCTTGGGCTATATGCTGGCCTTTGTATTCTTTGATGGTATTTTCCGTACCCAGAACAGTAATTATGGGAATCATGTTTTTGATTTTGATAATAATTGTATTGGCAACAGTATTTATTTTAAGTCATCAGATGGGTACAAATGAGAATACGAATATAGCAGTACTTTTGATAGCGGCACTTACAGCTTTTTTGCTTACCTTGCTTTTTCAGTGGCTTTACGGTATGGGAGCCGATAATACAAGGGATCTGCTTTCTGCAAGGGAGACTACAGGTTTTGTATCCTTGGTTTTAGGTATACTTAGGGTCGTATTTTTAACGGTAATAGGAGTTGCTATAGGAGTGGCGGTTGCGGAATGTTACGGAAGGGAGGAGGCTAAGGAGCTTATTTATATAGGCTCTGCGGTCAAGTCCTTTATAGCGGCTGTTCTTATAGAGTTCGGTACCATATCCGTGCCTGAAACTTCCGCAAAGATGGGAATTATATTTTGGGTGCTGGCAGCGGCTACATTTACTACCAAGCTGCCAAGTGCAAGAAAGAAGAGGGTAAGGAAGAGTTTTTAGTTAAGTTTGTTGCTATAGTTATTAGTTTATAAAAAACTCCGTATAATTCAATCATACTCGCAACCCAT
>ERZ773087.487-NODE-487-length-29322-cov-4.509721_pt1 | contig 29322 bp, 21 predicted proteins | sample MGYA00511375_ERZ773087 | MGnify/ENA primary metagenome ERZ773087 (study PRJEB29015, sample SAMEA2737995) | human oral metagenome | biome: human oral; feature: human-associated habitat; material: dental | place: China | collected 2063 ...
GTGGCAATCCTCCAACTAGCATAAATATTGATCTTTTTCCAAACCGTGATTTTGAGTTATCAGATAAAAATCCCACAACGGGATCTGATACTGCATCAATAATTCTGGCAAAAATAAATGCCAGAACCAGATACTGAGGTTTCAGTAGCGGAACAAGATTTTTCTCAGTTTCAGGTGGCAAATAATAATACGACAGCCACTGGTTATAAATCTGATCTATCATAAAATACGAAACACCCAGACCATAAATAATGTATTTACTTTTTGTCATTTTTGACATATTTTTCTCCATTTTCTAAATTATTTATTTTTTAATCCTTTTTCTTTCCAATTAACTTTTTTATTCATTTTCATTATCATCAAAATCAAAATCAGAAAATTTCTCATAATATTCTGAATTTTTATCATTTTTATTTTCATCAGTTTCTGATTTTATAGCATCTTCTTCGAGAACATTTTTATTAGGAGTTTTTTCCCGATTACCATTTACCTCTACACCTTTAAGAAAATCAGCAACTGCCTGAGTATATTCTTCCTTATAGTCAGATTCTGCATATATTCTTGTATGTGAACCTCTTTCAAAAACCTTAAGCTGAACATTCTTATTCTGGGCTATTTCATTATATTCTTCCATCAGCATGCCATAAGTTGTAGCTTTATCACTTTTAGTCTGTATTATAAGTGTCGGTATTCTTCTGAGAAGATAAGAAAATTTTAGTTTATCCAGCTTATTTCCAACTCTGAAATTAAACACCCTGACAACTACGCTTACAATAAATTTTGGAACTCTTCTTTTTTTAGCATCTTCCTTTACTCTTTTTCTTATATTTGCAATAGAACTGTCAAGTATCATCTTGTCTACTTTTATACCTTTTTTTCTAAGTCCATTATTAAATATCTTCGCCGCAATCGCAGACCCCATTCCACCTTGTGAAAATCCATAAAGAACAAAATTATTTTTCCCAAATTTTTCATTCAGCATGAGCATTGTATTATAAATATCCTGTCCAAAACAGTATCCCATCTTAGTTTTTGAAATGTCTGACTTTCCGGAATTTCTCAAGTCCGGAATAAAGAAATTGTACTCCTTGTCAAGAGAAGTATCTTTAAATATTTGCAGATATTGCATTGCAGCAAGCCTGTTAACTCCTCTTCCATGAGAAATTATCATAGTCTTCTCTGCATCCTTATTTTCTATGAACCAACCATAAAGCTGTATTTTTCCTGATTTATAAGGTATTTCCTTGTAATTATACCCGTAATCCATTGGATTTACTTTATCCTCTATGTTATATTTCATACGAAGTTTCTTACTGTTATAAACCTCTTCCAGAGTTATCCTTGGATATTTTTCAATCTGATTTATAAAATATCTTATTGACATATATGCCAATGCAAAGAAAAATATCATAAACAGTATATTTATTGTGACTAATACTCCCATTATTCCTCCTATTTATACTTTAGAATTTATGATTAAAGGATTCAGTCTTTCCTTTTTATTGAAAAACAGCTCCTTTAATAGGAAACCGTTTTTTTCTATTTTCACCTTTTCTGAATGTACATTTTTTTCAATATTTTTCCAGTTCACAAAAATCTTTTCATCATTTGCTTTCTTTTCAGTAGTTTCAAGTTCTTCCATCTTATATGTTTTTTCATTAAAAACTTTCTTATCCTTCTTAAGATGTTTAAGATACTCCTGGCCTTTCTGATTAAATCCGAGCACCCTTATATAATCCAGTTCAAAATCAACTGCCTTTTTTGTTACATTCAGTAAAATATTCAGTACAATTCTTTCTATTCTTTTTATTGAAAAATTTCTTGATTTTACTTCCTTCAGAAAAACCTCATATGTATTCGATTTACTAACGCCTCTGTATATTCTAGCATATATTTCGTCGTTCATATCATATATTTTTATTATTTCATTCTTTGTTTCCATTAACAATTTATATTTTAAAAATTTAAACATACTGTTTTTTAAGTTTTTCCATTCCTGCTGTTCATCATCTTTTCCGTTTGAAATGTAGACTCTCTCCAAGATTTCATATATTTTTTCAGGAATGAATTTCCTTATATTTTCAGGATTTCCGTTATTCCTTAGCATCTCTTCCCTTATAAAGGTTGCACTTGCAATGCTTTTTCTTTCCTCTTCAATTTCTATTTCATTATAATCCGAGATTTCCCTTTTTATGATATAAGGCTTTATTCCAAGCTTTTCCTTCTTCATTGTCCTCATATACTCAAGAGCAAGTATATTATTTGATTTCACAGCATCACCATATCCGTATTCTGATAATGCCAGCTTCTGGGAAGTGCTGTAACTGTTTCCCTTCTTCATAAGTTCCATCAGGTTCTTTTTATAATCTTCCCTTTCCTGCAATTCAATTATCCTGTCCAGCACCTTGATGTCCTCTTCCTCTGCACCAAAAACCTGAAAATCCAGCTCCATATAATCCAGAATTTTGGTAGACATTCTTGAAAAAATTTCAGCATTCTGAACGGAATAATATAATGGCAGTTCTACCACGATGTCCACTCCATGATTCAATGCCATTTCTGTCTTCTGCCATTTATCAGAATATGAAAATTCTCCCCTCTGAACGAAATCTCCGCTTACAACTGCAACTATCAACGTACTATCTTTTCCCATTCTCTTTTTTATCTCTTCTATCTGGTACAGATGTCCATTATGGAAAGGATTATACTCCGCAACTATGCCTATTTTTAGCAATTCTATTCTCCTAAAATTTATTTCTTTTTAACTATTCTACTATATTTACTACTATATTTCAAACATTTCTATTTTTCTATGTGAAAATCTGAAAAAATAATAAAAATCTAAATAAAATCAAAAGGGAACTATCTCAATTAAAATCAGAAATAATTCCCTTTATTTTATTTTTCAAGCAGTTTCAGTCCATATGATTTAAAAATTCCTTCAGCCTTTTCCACTTCTTCCCTTGTGGGAGTTTCTACATCTTTAAGTTTATATTCTTTCCCAAGTTTTTCCCACTTATAGGTTCCCATCTGATGAAATGGCAGAATATCCACTCTTTCTATATTCCCAAACTGCGACACAAACTTAGCCCATTCATGCAGATCTTCCTCATCATCTGAATATCCTGGAACAAGCACATATCTCACCCATACAGGTTTATTTATGCTCGAAAGGTATTCAGCAAATTTCAGTGTATGATCAAGGCTCACAGAAGTCAATATTTTGTATTTCATAGGATTGATATGTTTTATGTCAAGAAGCACCATATCAACAGTTTCCAGTACTTTTTTAGCTTTTTCATTAAAAATATATCCTGAAGTATCTAATGCTGTGTGAATTCCGTTTTCCTTACATAATTTAAACAGTTCAATCAGAAATTCAGGTTGCAGCAGAGGTTCCCCTCCTGAAACAGTAACACCCCCACTTCTTATAAATCCTTTAACTTTGAGAATTTCCTTCATAACTTCTTCCGGTGTCATCATGTATTTCCTGTCCTTTATGTTCCATGTATCAACATTATGACAGTAAAGACATCTCAGAGGGCATCCCTGCAGGAATAGGACAAATCTTATTCCAGGCCCGTCTTTTGTTCCGAAAGATTCAAAAGAGTGTATATATCCCTCCATAATTAATTCTTCCTCATTTTCTTTTTATTTATTAGTCTAATTTTTATTGTCTCATAGTAAATAATGCCGCCAACTATCTTCAGGATAGCCATGCGACATTATTATATAATATTCTGTAATTCTTTTCAATTAGAATTTACTTGATATAGTTCTGCTGATTACATCCAGCTGCTGTTCCTTAGTAAGTTTTACAAAGTTTACTGCATATCCGGAAACTCTTATTGTAAGCTGCGGATAATTTTCAGGTCTTTCCATGGCATCTTCAAGAAGTTCTCTTCCAAATACGTTTACATTTAAGTGGTGTCCTGTTTGATTGAAATATCCATCTAACAGTCCTACCAAGTTTCCTTTTTTCTCATTTTCATTTTTACCTAATGTTTCAGGTGTTATTGCAAATGTATATGAAATTCCGTCATTAGCATCTTCAAATGGTAATTTTGCTACTGATGCAAGTGATGCTACTGCTCCTCTCGTATCTCTTCCGTGCATAGGGTTTGCTCCTGGTCCGAAAGGCTCTCCCGCTCTTCTTCCATCAGGAGTGTTTCCTGTCTTTTTACCATATACAACATTTGAAGTTATTGTCAATACTGACTGAGTAGGTATTGCATCTCTGTACATTTTATGACTTCTTATTTTGTTCATGAAGATTTTAACTACATCTACTGCAAACTGGTCTGTTGCATCATCATTGTTACCAAATGGAACATATTCCTTTTCAACAACGTAGTCAACTGCATCTCCTTCTTCATCTCTTACAACTCTTACTTTTCCGTACTTAATTGCCGCAAGTGAATCTGCAATTATTGAAATTCCTGCAATTCCAAATGCTTCAGTTCTCTTGATGTCAACATCATGTAATGCCATTTCAAGAGCTTCATAAGAATATTTATCATGCATGTAGTGGATAATATTCAATGCTTTTACATAAGTTTCAGCCAGCCAGTCTAATAATTTATCAAATTTTTCCCATACTTCATCAAATTCAAGATATTCTCCTTCAACTTTCTGGAACTGACCTTCAGGAGTAACCTGTAATTTAGATTTTTCATCTTTTCCACCGTTTATAGCATAAAGTAATGCTTTAGGCAAGTTTACCCTTGCTCCAAAGAACTGCATCTGCTGTCCTATTGCCATAGGCGAAACACAGCATGCTATTCCATAGTTATCACCAAACTGAGGTCTCATAATATCATCATTTTCATACTGAACCGATGAAGTATCTATAGACACTTTTGCACAGTATTTTTTCCAGCTTTCAGGCAATTTTTCACTCCATAATACTGTCAGGTTAGGTTCAGGCGATGTTCCCATGTTATAAAGTGTATGTAGAACTCTGAAACTGTTCTTAGTTACAAGAGATCTTCCATCAAGTCCCATTCCACCAATTGATTCAGTAACCCATACAGGATCTCCTGAGAATAATGCATCATATTCAGGTGTTCTTAAGAATCTGATAAGTCTCAGCTTCATTACAAAATGATCCATAAATTCCTGAGCTTCTTTTTCAGTAATTCTTCCTTCCTGTAAATCTCTTTCAATGTAAATATCAAGGAATGTAGAAGTTCTTCCTATACTCATTGCCGCACCGTTCTGATCTTTAGTAGCCGCAAGGTAGGCAAAATAAGTCCACTGGATAGCTTCCTGTGCTGTTGAAGCAGGTTGTGAAATATCAAACCCATAAGCTTCTGCCATTCTTTTTAGAGCCTTTAATGCTTTAATCTGTTCAAAAAGCTCTTCTCTTAATCTTATTTTATCTTCTGTCATTTCAGCAGGATCGCATTCCTTAAATCTAGTTTCACGTTCCTCTATAAGTCTGTCAACTCCATAAAGGGCAACTCTTCTGTAATCCCCGATTATTCTTCCTCTTCCGTAGGCATCAGGCAATCCTGTAATAATTCCTGTATGTCTTGCCTTTTTTATACTGTCAGTATAAGCTGAGAACACTCCGTCATTATGTGTTTTTCTATATTTACTAAATATTTCCTCAGTCTGAGGATCCAGCTTATATCCAAAAGATTCCAGACTGTTCTTAACCATTCTCAATCCTCCGTTAGGGAAGATTGCTCTTTTTAATGGTGCATCTGTCTGAAGTCCTACGATTTTTTCCAGATCCTTGTTAATATAACCAGGACCATAGGCATCTATTTGAGAAGGTATTTTAGTTTCAGCATCATAAATACCTTTTTCTCTTTCCACTTTAAATTTTTCCATAAGAGATTTCCACATTTCTGTAGTAGCTTCTGTCGGTCCTTCTAGAAAACTCTCATCCCCTTGGTACTCAGTGTAATTTCTTCTGATAAAGTCTGTTACGTCAACTTCTTTACTCCAATTACCTTCTTTAAAACCTCTCCATGCGTCCATTTCTTTGAAACACATCCTTTCTATGTTTATTATTTTCATTTCTGTAATTATTATAACTTATTTTTCTTTGAAAATCAAAGCTTTTTTTTATATTTTTTATACAAATGTGTTCTTTTTTATTTTTTTATTGACTTTTCATAGCTTTATTTTTATAAAGTTTTTCTAATTAACTATTTAGATATATATTCTTTTTCTCAAAAAATATTGATTTTATTGTATTTACAAATTGACAAAAAAAGAAAAAAGAGGTAAAATTTTATAAATAATTTTTACAGATATAATATCAGATTCTGAAAAAAAATTTCATAATTACTTTGAAAGGAGAAATAATTTTATGCAAAAAAACAAGGAGAAAAGTTTAACTCTCCTGTCGATTTTAATCGGTATCGCCGGTGCAATACCTGTTTCAGCAAGTTCATTCTATATAGTACTGAAGTTTGGTGCATTACCCTGGCCTACCATAATGGTTACATTAATTTCAATATCTCTGCTTAAGCTTTTCAAGAGAAACAATATGAAGGAAATTACAGTTACTCATACTATAATGAGTGCAGGTTCAATGGTTGCAGGAGGTGTTGCATTTACTTTGCCTGGATATCTGCTGCTGGGAGGAAATTTAAAGGATATTGATAAAATGCTTCTTTTTTTTACAATATTGACCGGAAGCATACTCGGAGCTTTTCTGTCATATATTTTCAGAAAGAAACTTATTGAAGAGGAAGGGCTTGAATTTCCCATCGGAGAAGCTGCCTACACACTTGTAAGTTCAGGGAAAAATAAGGACAGCATGAAAATAGTAGGAGTTGGAACACTAATAAGTTCTGTCATATCCATTTTCAGGGATTTCAGTTTTTTCAAAGGAAAAGCTCCTTTTATTCCTACTGTCTACACTTTAAAAAATGGAATGCTGAGTTTCTATGTTTCGCCACTTTTACTTGGAATCGGATATATTCTTGGATTTACAAATACATTTATCTGGTTTCTGGGAGGAGCTTTTATTCATTTTATTGCAGCTCCAATTGCCAAATTTAAAAATATTGCTGATTTTGATATTATGAAAAACAGCTTTGGAATGGGATTTATGATAGGTATAGGAATTTCAATAATTATAAAGATACTGTTACCGAAAAAACACAAAACAGACACAAAGAATGATGCTAAATCATTAAAGATATCTTCCATAAATTCAGCTCCTGTTTTAGGTATTCTGACAATTTTTGCCTTTATTATAATTTCAATGATTTACAAAATTTCTCCATTTTTATCAATAATTGTAATTATAATATGCATTTTATGTGCCGCAATTGCAGGATATTCCACAGGAAAGACAGGTATAAATCCGATGGAAATTTATGCAGTAATTTCAATACTTGTAATTTCTTTTTTGAATAGCCTTCTGAACGGACTGAAAATAGGAAGTTCCGTTTTTTCAACAAACATAACGCTCCTTACATTATTCTTTATTGCCTGCATTGTTGCAGTGGCATGTGGACTTGCAGGAGATATACTGAACGACTTTAAGTCAGGTTTCAATATGAAAGTCCATCCATTTGAACAGTTTATTGGAGAAATAATTGGTGCAGCAGTAAGTTCAGCTGTTATAACATTCCTGTTTTTCATATTCTTTAATATTTACAAAAATATTGGGCCCATGGAAAACAGTGATCTGATTGTTCTTCAAGCTTCAATAGTAGCCTCTGTAATGAAGGGAATTCCATTTATACATTTGTTCTGGCTGGGACTTCTGGCAGGACTTGTACTGAATATGCTCAATCTTCCCGTACTTACTTTCGGAATAGGAATTTACCTTCCTTTTTACCTTACATTACCTGTTTTCATAGGAGGACTTCTTAATTCCATTGCAAAAAAGATTTCAGAAAAATTTTCTTCAGATGCTCTTCTTTTTGCAAATGGACTTATGTCAGGAGAAGCTATTACAGGAGTTATTTTATCCATAATCGCCTATGTAAAACTGTTTATTTAAAGCACAATATTTCATAAAAGCTTACAATTATTATAATATATCGATTTAATAACGAAATTTTATAGGAGGTCTTTATGCTTTTAGGATTTGATATAGGAAACACACACATTGTTCCTATTTTCTATGATAACAATGGTGAAATCAGAGCTTCTTTCCGTATACCCACTGACTTGAGATTTACAGAAGACACTCTGTTTATTATGTTAAAAAATCTTGCCGAAAATAAAAAAATTAATATTTCTGATGTCACAGATATTGTAGTTTCATCTGTTGTTCCACACATTAATGAAGTTTTTGAATATCTCGGAAAGAAGTTTTTCAGCACTGAACCTATTTTTATTTCACTCGATAATATTAATAATGAGATAAAAATTCTGGAAGGAATGGAAAGAGGACTGGGTGCTGACAGGATTGCTGATATATTGGCTGCAAAGAGGATACATCCTGATAGAAATCTTTTAATCATTGATTTCGGAACTGCAACTACCTTTGACATGATAAAAAACTCCACCTACATGGGAGGCTGCATTATTCCAGGTGTAACTCTGTCAATAAATGCTCTTTTTAACAATACTGCAAAACTTCCTAAAATTAAATTTGAGAAGCCTTCCACCGTTCTTGGAATAAATACTGTCACTCAGATAAATTCAGGAATATTTTACAGCAATGTCGGAGCAATAAAGGAACTTATTGCTAAATACAAAGAGGAAATACCTGAATCATATGTTATATCTACCGGAGGACAGGGAAAGGAAATATCTGATTTTATCCCTTCTGTAGATGAATATATCCCAAATCTTGGTGAAAAGGGAATATTTGAATTTTATAAACTGCAAAAAAACAAATAAAGGATTTAATATGAAATTTAATTTTAAAAAACTGACTATTGCCGTTATTATTCTTACAATAATAACTTTTACAGGATTAAAGATAATCAAAAGATTTCTTTATCACCCGTATAATGTTGAAAGATTTGGAACTTTTGATAAAAATAAGGATTTTGTTATCGTCTTTCATGGTATATATGGAAAAGCAAAAACTTTAAATGCTATTACTGACACGCTTGAAAAGGAAGGATATTCCGGAATTAATATACAATATCCTACGACTGAAGATACAGTTGAAGAAATTACTGAAAAATACATTGCTCCAAATATTGAATCTATATCAAAAACTGTAGAAGAAGAAAATACAAGGAGAAAAAGACAGGGACTTCCTGAAATTAAAATAAACTTCATTGTACATTCAATGGGAACAGGGATTTTAAGATATTATCTGAAGACCCATAAATTAAATAATCTTGGAAAAGTAATATTTATTTCTCCGCCATCTCATGGGAGCCAGCTGTCAGACAATCCGATATCTGATATCCTCAAGGATACTCTGGGAAATTCTGTCAGACAGTTTAAAACTTCCGGTGACAGTTTCGTAAATTCGCTTGGTGAACCTGATTATCAATGTTATGTGATGATAGGAAATAAATCCGGTAATTTTTTATATTCCATTCTAATTCCTGAAATTGACGATGGAATGGTTCCCTTTAAAACTTCAAGGCTTAATAATTGTAATTATAAGGTTATTGAAAATGCCACACATACAAGTATTTTAGAGGATAAAAGAACTTTAAATGAAATAGTAGATTATTTGAAAAATTAAATACAAAGAGATGTTTAATTAAATAAAATGCCTTAAAAACTCAAGAATAATCTTATTTTTATAGTAATACTTAATTTTCTTAAACATCTCTTTTTTTATTTTGATTTATTCCAGTATAGATTATGTATCTATATTCCCACCGGATAAATTAATTTTCTGCTTTTATTTCCCATTTCCCGTTTATTTTATCCAGTTCAAACTCTATTTTGTCTACTCTATATGTTTTTACTTCATCGATTCCTTCTAAAATAACTTCTGTTAAATATGGCATAAATTTTTTTATGATTATTTCTTCTGATTTTTTTTCATCTAGTCGAAGTATTTCTTCTATTTCTTTTTCATTCAGTTTTGAAAATAGTTTTTCCATAAGTTTGTTATCGGTATTCTTTTCATCTAACAATTTTTCAATATTCAGACTTTCAAAGTCTATGCCTTTTGCTTCTACAATAACATTTGCTTTCTTATCTGAAATATAATTTATTTCATTTATTTTGTATTCCAGTTCGGATAAATATTTATCCATAAAACTAAGATATGTTTTTTTAAGATCTTTATATTCAGTTTCTTCTTTTGAAAGTTCTTCTTTCATAATTTTAGAATAATCTTCAGTAAAAAATCTTTTTATTTCCTTTTCAATCCCTAAATTATTTGTCTTCAGTTCTTTCTGAGTTAACTTATTTCCTGTTACTTTATAATTTGCTCCGAAAATTTGTAATGATATTACAGTCAAAAACAATACTACTATTTTTTTCATTTTTATTTTTTCCTTTCTATATCTATGTAAATAAGAATATTTTTTAATACATTTTTACATTTCAAATTAACCTTTTTTATTTAATTTTGTTTTGGAAAATACAACAGTTAAAATAAATGTTAATCCAAAAGCTGCAATTGATGCAATCCAAAATGCAATTACTCCTTCTTTTATTGATAAAAATGCCAATGCAAGACCTCCAACTCCAATTCCGGCAGCCATAACATCAAATGCTATAGATATTAATGCTCCTACTGCTGAACCAACCAGTGCCGCATAAAACGGATACATAAACTTTAAATTAGCACCAAACATTGCAGGTTCTGTTATTCCAAAGCAGGCAGATACTGTTGCCGACATTGAAACTGATTCCTGCTTTTTATCTTTCTTATAAAGAAAATACGTTGCAAATACTGCACCTGATTGAGCTATATTAGACAAAGCAATTAATGGCCATATAAATGTTCCACCTCCTGTAGCCGATAATTGTAAATCAACTGCTATAAATGTATGATGTAATCCTGTTATTACTAACGGTGCATAAGTAGAACCAAATAATAATGCTCCAAAATATTTTAATCCAGGTGTTTTAAATAAAAATTGGAAAATTTCTGTCAACCATTCTCCTAAAGTTCTTGCTACTGGTCCTATAAATAATAGCGTTAATGCTCCTGTTACTACTAACGTTACAAATGGAACCCATACTAATTTTAATACTTCAGGTGTTCTCTTATTAAAGAACTTTTCAATATAGCACATTGCTATTCCTGCAAACATCGCCGGTAATACCTGTGCCTGATATCCAATCAATGTCAATTTAGTAATTCCTAAATTTAATATATGTTTTCCTGCTTCAATACCATATTTTTCATTACCGTTTAATAGTGCATCTTTTACATTGATACCTTCTCCTGCCATGTTACCATAAACATAAGCATTTAACATAATTCCTGACACAAGCATCAACCCTAAAACAATACCAAGGGCTTCATTACCTTTGAATTTTCTGACAGTTGACCAGCAAACTAGTACTGGTAACATACCAAATACTGCTCCACCTATCCAGTCAGTAAAGAACAGTATAACTCTTGCCATTTCAGAAGTTTCTTTAAATGATTTACCACCTAAGAATGGTAAATTGGCCTGTAAAAAGTTCCCCAATCCTAGCATTAATCCTCCTGCCACAAGTGCAGGTATCAATGGTACAAAAATTTCAGCCAGATGTGCAACCATTCTTTGAAGTAGAGGCTGTTTATTCATTGCAGCTTTTTTTACATCTTCTTTTGATGCAGATTCTATTCCTGACATCCCAATAAAATCCTTGTAAAAATCTCCGACATCATTTCCCATAATTACCTGAAATTGACCTGCATTTGTAAATGTCCCCTTTACTGTAGGAAGTCCCTGTATTTCTTTTACATTTGCCTTACTCTCATCAACTAATGCAAATCTCATTCTTGTAGCACAGTGAGTAACGCTGGCTACATTTTCTTTTCCGCCTACAAGTTCCAGCAGATTTTTCGCTTCATCCTGGTATTTTCCCATAGCGTCCTCCTAAAATTTTAAAATTATAAACCTCTATTTTTTTGACTTTCTATTAATCTGTCCAATATTACAATTGCTGTTGCAGCTTCAATTACAACTACTGCTCTTGGAACTATTACAGGATCATGTCGACCTCTGACTTCTAAAAAATCATTCATCTTTGTTTCCAGATTTACGGTTTTCTGCTTTCTTTCTATTGATGCAGGCGGTTTTATTGCCACCTTAAAACTGATTGGCATTCCATTTGTTATTCCACCTGTTATTCCACCATTATTATTTGTATAGGATTTTACTCTCCCATCTGCATCATAATACATTTCATCATTTGCTTCATACCCTGTCATTCGTGCAATATCAAATCCGGCACCAAATTCAATTCCTTTGGTTGCTGGAACTGAAAATATCATTCTTGAAAGTTCACTTTCCATTGATTCAAAAAAGGGGTCTCCTATTCCTGCCGGAATACCTGTTACCATTACTTCTATCACACCGCCAATAGAATCACCATCTTCTCTTGCCTTTAATATTAGTTCTTCCATTTCTGAAATTTTCTTTTCTTCAAAAACTGGAAGTACCATATTTCTAAGTTTTTCAATATTTTCTTCTGTAATATCCTTTTCCTCAATATCCCTGTCTTCAATATCCTTTATTGATTTAATGTGTGCTGCAACAGAAATACCCTTCTCTTTTAAAAGTTGCTTTGCTATTGCACCTGCAAATACAAGAGAAGCTGTTATTCTTCCTGAAAAATGTCCACTTCCTCTTATATCGTTAAAGCCATTATATCTGTTCATTCCTGACCAGTCTGCATGCCCTGGTCTTGGCTTTTTAGCTATTTCACTGTAATCCTTCGATTTCTGGTTTGTATTTCTCACTATCATTGCCATTGGTGTCCCTGTGGTTCTTCCATTTACAAATCCGCTTAATATTTCAAACTCATCTTTTTCAACTCTCGGAGTACTCAGTTTTGTTCTTCCAGGTGCCCTTCTTTTCATTTCTTCTGAAATAAAGTTCAAATCCAGCTCCGTTCCCGCCGGAATTCCGTCAATATTTATCCCTAATGCGCTACCATGCGATTCGCCAAAAATTGATATTTTATAGTTTTTTCCAAAATTTGCTCCCATTTTTTTCCTTTCTATTTTCCCAAATTTTTATTTATCATCATTTTTTACAACAAAATCTTTTCCATTTACAAAAACTGCCTCATTATTGCTTATTGGAAGCAAATTTAATTTATTTTCATAAATTTTTATAGTTTCTTTTGTACTTTCGACAAATGGAAATTCATTATTATGTGGCAAAATATAAAAATCTGTAATATTCATTGCTTCATAATTATCTAAATCAGGAGCAATATCCTTATTATCCATTATTTGATTGTATTCTATATTTTTAGAAGTAATAATCGCTCCAGCCGATTCTCCTATATAAAGCATTCCATTTGAAATTTTGTCTTTGATAGTATCTAAAATTTTTTTACGTTTTAGTTCCTGCAACAGATAAAATGTATTTCCACCTGATACATACAAAATTTTTGTATTCTTCAATATATTTTCTATTTTTTGTTTTTCTGTTTTTGAAATATCTAAAATATTTATTGAAAATCCCAATTCCAAAAATGCCTGCTTAGCTTCATCTACATATCCTTTATAATCTTCAGTGTTTGAAGCAGTAGGAACAAACGTAATTTCTTTTTCTGGTACATCTTTTAAAAATTCTTTCACTAAATTTTTCGTTCCTGCTAAATATGATGTCAAAAATAATTTACTCATATAAATCTCCCTTTCCTAACGGTTTCAACAAAATTTTACTAAATTTTACATCTGTATATTCTATTAATTTTCTATCTCATTTAAAAAAATTTTTATTTTAGATTTTACCATTTTTAACTTATTTTTCTATTACAAATAATCTTTATCTTTCTAGAAAATCTTTTTAACAATCTTTCTCTATTTCTCCACCCATTTTTACAAAATCATCCCAGAAATGAGGATAAGATTTTCTGACACTTTCAGCCTCTTCCAGAATTATTTCCTTTTCACATCTTGTTGAAGCAATCGTAAGCGACATTGCAATTCTATGATCATTCCATGCATTTACCGTAACTCCACCTTTAAATCCTTCTACACCTTGAATAATTAAGCTATCCCCTTCCTCAGCTACATTCGCTCCAAGTTTATTCAGTTCTGTCTTTATCGAAGTTATTCTATCTGACTCCTTTATTCTAAGTCTTTCTCCATTAATAATCCTAGTTTCCCCTTCACTCAAGGCTCCTAATACTGTCAAAATTGGCCCAATATCAGGACATTGCGAAATATCAATTACTGTTCCTTGAGTTTTAGAAGGCTTCACAACTACATAATCATCAAAAATTTCAAGATTTACCCCCATTCTTTCAACAATTTCTATTATTTCCCTGTCACCCTGCAGCGAATTCTTATTCACATGCAAACATTTCACTTCATTATCCCTGTTTGCTGAAATTATTCCAGCCACAATCCAAAACGCCACTTGCGAATAATCCCCCTCAACAGTATAATCAAATGGCTTATAAATCTGATTTCCCCTTATATCGAAACTCTTATAGTCATTGTTCATAATCTCAATTCCAGCCAGTTTCAATATTTCCAATGTCAAATCAATATACCCCTTAGACTCCAAATTCTTATTAATAGTCAGCTTTGAATCTCCGTCCAAGAGTGGCAAGGCATACAAAAGTCCAGTAATAAACTGTGAACTTATATTCCCGTCAATTTCATAATTTCCTGCCTTCAATTTTCCATTCACTGTAAGTGGCAATTTCCCATTCTCATTTTTATAAAAAATTCCCTGCTTATCAAAAATCCTATAATACGAGTCAAGCGGTCTGTCCACTAGCTTCCCCTTTCCATCGAAAATCAGTTCATTTTCATCTGTAATCCCAATCGGTATCAAAAACCTGATTGTAGATCCCGACTCATTACATTGCACATACTTATCCTTCGGAACAACTTTCCCATCATTCCCGACAATCTCAAGAGCACTTTCAAATCTTTTAATTTTCGCTCCCCAATTTTCCATAATATCCGTTGTTGTAGTAATATCCATAGAAAACTTCAAATTATCAATTGTCGACTTCTTCTCACTTTCGGCTAATGCCGCTGCAATCACCGCTCTATGCGAATAACTTTTTGACGGTGGTATTTCTATTTTTCCATTTAATGTACTTGGTTTTATTTTTATTTTCATAGTTGGTCTCCTTTTTTATTTCAATTAATTACAATGCCTTCTTTCATTAAATCAAATATTTTATTTTTCTATAAAGTTTTCTTTTAACATTTTAAATGAACTATTATTTTGAATTTTTCCAGCAGGTATAAATAAATATTCCCATTTTTTATAATTATTTGCCTTTGAAAATTTAGATGCTATTTTACAATATTCTATCCCTCTTTCTTTTTTAGAAATTACATCTGCATTATTTATTTTATCTTCACCTTTTACTTCTATTAAATAGATACAATCCTCTGTTTCTACTATAAAATCTGGTTCATATCTTTTACTTCTATTATAATAAATATTAAGTTCATTAGTTGAAGGTCTTAACCAATTTTTTACCTCTTTATCCCTTTCTATAATTCTTGCAAACTTTAATTCTGGTTCACTATCAAATTTTGCTTGACTAAATACTCCTTTTTCTATATTTATAAATAATGTCTCTTTCAGTTTATGTTTTTCAGGATCTTCATATAATTTTTTTACATTTGAATATTTGTAAACTGGTTGAATATTTTTTCTTTTTACATCTATTACTTCTTCTTCAAACATTCCTTGATGTACATAAAAATGATTATCTTGTAAAATTTGATTATAAATTTTATTAACTATATCTATTTTATTCATAAAAATAATATTTTTCACCTCATTTTCATTATATTTATTCCTATAATGATTTAACACTTGATCTATTAATTTAAATAACAATTCTGAATAATTTTCATAATCAATTTCAGGCTTTTTACGAAGTTCTGTTATTAATTCTTTTCTTGAATTAAAATCAGAAAAGCTTATATATTTATTTTCATTATTTATAATTTCTATATCTTTCATATCTTTTAAGTTTTGAATTATCAAATCATTTTCTATTGGAATATGATTAAATTCTTCTAATTCTAAATCAAAGTCTACTATTTTGTATTCTGTTATTCCGTTGTCATTTACTTTTATTTGTGGAATTGGTATAAACTTCTCAAAACTTTTAGTTACAATTTCCTCAATTTGATTTTCTATAAAATTATTAAATAAAGTTTTATTATTTCCATTATATACTTCAGATAAATCTTTCTCATTATTTATTTCTTTTTTTATTTTCTTAAATATTTTCTGAACATTTATATTTTTTTTACTTAAAATTTCATCCTTTCTTATCTCTTCTAAAATTTCTTTTTTTATATTTTCTTGAGTTTTTTCAATAAAATACTCATTTTCTACTGTTTCTTCAATTTCCATATCTTGACATATTTTTTTTATTTCTTCTTTAGGAAATTTAATTTCTAATTGTGCTAATGATACATTTTCTTTCTCAATCTCTTCAACCTTTATAACATTTCCTTCTTTAAATATAGAGTCACCTTTTTGTGCTTCCTTTAATATTTCATCAAACTTACTATGAGCAGTCAACATAACAGAATCTATTTCTTTTACCCCTGTTCTTGTACCATAAGGTAATCTTAAACCTCTTCCTACCATCTGTTCTCTTAAAATTTTAGAACTTGCGGTTCTCAAGGGTACTATTGTATAGAGATTATTCACATCCCAACCTTCTTTTAACATATCTACATGAATTACTATTTCAATAGGATTTTCATAACTTTCAACACTCAATAATTTTTCTACATTTTCTTCTCTTTTTGTTTTAGACTGATTAGAATGTATTACCAAAGTTTTTTCCTTATATTCCCCATTTATAAAATCATCACTTGTAATATACTCAAATATACTATTCGCATGTTCTGTATCTTTACAAACAATCATCATAAAAGGCTTTACTTTAGTCTTTCCATTATTTTTAGCATAATATTCTAACTCTAATTTTATTTTTTTATGGCAAATTATTCCATCAGAAATCATCATTTTATCAAGCTCTTCTTCACCAAAATTATAAAAATTAATATCTTGTCTTGTAACTGCATAAGGTGTTCTTGTATATCCATCTCTTATTGATTTTGACAATGGATACTCATAAACAGCATTTTTAAATTTTTCTTGTTTCGATTTTATTTTATAATAAGGAGTTGCTGTCAATTCTAATCCTAAAAGGGGCTTTAATTCATTTAATGCTAATGCTCCTTTTTCTCCATGATAATGATGCGATTCATCCATTATTATAACTAAATCTTCCATTTTAGAAAGTTCATCAAAAAATGATGCTCCTAAAAATTCATTTACTTCTTTCATTTTGGAAGTTTCACTATTGAATTTATCAATATTATAAATATAAATTTTTATATCTTGAGGAAATAATTCCATATTTTTATTTTTATAATCTTCACCTGAATAAATTTTTGGTGGATTAACAACAAAGCAATCAATTCCTTTAAATACGTATTTTGGATTCGAAGGATTTCCTAAATCTTGTTTTAACTTATTATAAATTGTTTTATTTGGAGCTACTACAAGGAAATTTTTAATGTTGTAGTTAGTATAAAGATACGTTATAAATGTTCCCATTAACCTAGTTTTCCCAACTCCTGTAGCAAGTACAAATGCGAGAGATAAAAATTTTCTTTCAAAATCTGAACAAGTAGGATACAAACTGTTTACTTTTTTTAGAGTTTCATCTAAATTAATATTTTTTGACAATTCAATATTATTTAAAATATTATCTAATATTTTAAGTGATTCCTTTTGTGGAGAACGCAAAGACATTCTTCCACTAATATATTCTAAATTATACTTCATAAATTTATTCATCAATTTCACTTCCTAACTCTTCTTCATAAATAGGTGTATTTATAATATTCAAATTATAGTTTTCTACATTAAATTCACATTTTTCAAGTAACATCTCAGGTATTTTCTTAATTTCTATATTAGAATATTTTTTCTCTAATACTTTATCATAATTTTTACAAGCTATCACTAAATATTCTTCATCTTCCATATCATTTTTTATACTATTTAAAAAATTAATATCTACATATTTTGTTGTAACAAGTAAATATGAATTCTCTGTACTTTTAGATTGTTTCCAAAAAGTTTCTTTATTTGGATTAAAATTATATCCTTCGTGTAATGCAACTGCATTTGCAAGCATTTCAGGACCATATTCTTTATTTATTACCATTTCTCCGAATTTATCTTCATTTATAAGAGTAGGAGCAAGTTCATAAAATCTATACGCTCCACCACCTTGCCAGTTTACATTTTTAGTTATTCCACCTTTATCTTCTCCAGAAATTACCTTATCAAGTCTGACTTTACAATGAGTATAGGCGTGTTCTCCCATTTCGATTCCAATATATTTTCTATTCATTTTATGAGCTACTGCTGCTGTCGTTCCTGAACCTAAGAATGAATCTAGAACAAGGTCATTTTCATTTGTTATCATTTCTAAGATTCTTGAAATTAAAGCTTCAGGTTTTTTACTATTTTTAAATTCTACCCCAGCTCCTTCATTATCTAATCCTGTTGTTTTTATATCTGTCCAAAAATCTCCTGGGTTATATTCTAAATAATCATCAGAAAAAATAACTTGTGTACGTGGTTTCTTCTTGTTTTCATCAAAATCTCCTTTTATAATATACATTTTATTTTGAGGTGTTATTTGAGAAAAAAATACATTAGTATATTTTAACTTTTTCAACTTGACTAGTTGTAAAGTTGCTTTTTCACTTACAGATGTAGTACGAAAAATTCTGTATGCATTGTCAAAATTAAACTTTAATTTATCCTTTTCTTGTATATTTTCTTTTTTATAAACTTCAGATAATGAACTATATTTAGCTTTATCAAGTAGCTCATCTACTTTTTTTATCTCATTTTCAGATCTTTTTTCATTTTTACATACTGACTTAATAAAAGATATCTCTTCTTTTGTTATATTTGTAATTATAGTTTTATATTCATTATCCCAAGTTTTTTTAGGGATTTTTACTTCATTTAAAACCAGATCTTCTTTTTTATACACCAGTATATACTCTTTTATTTTGGGTAATCGTTTACTTGCATGTGTCATTTTGATTCCTGAGGCTTCGCTCATTTTAACTGATATGGTATTTAAAAATTTATCTCTTCCAAATATCTCATCCATTAAAACTTTCAAATATGCTTGTTCGTTATCATCAATCTGTACAAATATACCACCATCATCTCTAAGTAACTTTCTAAGTATTTCAAGTCTAGATTTCATAAGTGATAACCAAGTACTATGTTCCAAATTATCATTATAATGCTCAAATGCACTCTTTGTATTATAAGGTGGATCAATATAAATACATTTCACTTTTCCTGTATATTTTTGTTCTAACGCTTTTAATGCTAATAAATTATCCCCATGTATCAACATATTTTCAGTATTTTCATCATTTTCAATATTGGATAATTCTTTATTTTCAATTAATATTCTTGGCTCAACTAATATTTCCTTATCTTTTCCAATCCAGTGTAACTCTAATTTTTTTGACATTTTTTTCTCCTTAAGAGTATTTTTCTACTCTTTATTTATTATTTTGAAACTTTTTACAATATTTCAATCTTTTTTTATTCTGCTTTTTCCTAATAATCTGGAAAACTTACAATATTCAAATTATAGTTTTCTACATTAAATTCACATTTTTCAAGTAACATCTCAGGTATTTTCTTAATTTCTATATTAGAATATTTTTTCTCTAATACTTTATCATAATTTTTACAAGCTATCACTAAATATTCTTCATCTTCCATATCATTTTTTATACTATTTAAAAAATTAATATCTACATATTTTGTTGTAACAAGTAAATATGAATTCTCTGTACTTTTAGATTGTTTCCAAAAAGTTTCTTTATTTGGATTAAAATTATATCCTTCGTGTAATGCAACTGCATTTGCAAGCATTTCAGGACCATATTCTTTATTTATTACCATTTCTCCGAATTTATCTTCATTTATAAGAGTAGGAGCAAGTTCATAAAATCTATACGCTCCACCACCTTGCCAGTTTACATTTTTAGTTATTCCACCTTTATCTTCCCCAGAAATTATCTTATCGAGTCTAACTTTACAATGAGTATAGACATGCTCTCCCATTTCAATCCCAATATATTTTCTATTCATTTTATGGGCTACTGCCGCTGTTGTTCCTGAACCTAAGAATGAATCTAGAATTATATCATTAGGATTAGAAAAATATTTTAAAATTAATTCTAATAATATTTCAGGTTTCTTACCACTTCTAAAGTCTACCCCTCCTTCTAAACGACAATTCCCAAAATTTCCTGCTAAATCAAAAAAATTATTTATTGGCAGTCTTTTTTCTATTTTTTCTTTTCCTAATTGTTCCACAGGTACCCCTTGATAATATTTTCCCTTAGTAGCATTAGTTCTTTTAGGGCCTGTAAAATACCTATAGTCAAATCTGTCATTTCCAATTCCCCAAACTTTATACAATACTCCCAATCCATCTTCTGCAACTCGTCCGTCTAAATAATCTCTAAAAAATCTCCCAGAAGAATTACCATCTAATATTGTTCCTGATGCCCATATTTCTTTTAATCCATACTCTGTTCCTTTACCTTTTTCTAACTTATATTGACCTTTTTCAAAGATTTCAACTTTTTTTCCTCCTAAATTAATAATTTTTCCATTGTCTAATTCTTTAATATAATATCTAAATTGATCATATCCTGTTTCTTGAATATTTAAATTAGGAATTGCTCCGTATTCTTTTCTATAAATATGAATTTGTTCTATTTCTTTATGATAATTCATATCTTGTTTCAAGATTTTTCCAGAATACCTAACACGCACATAAAAACTAGTTTGATAATTTTCTCTACCAAAAATTTCATCCATTAGAACTTTTAAATATGCTCCCTCTGAATCATCAATATGGCAAGCAATAAAACCATCTTCCCTTAACAAATTTCTCAAAATAACAAGTCTTTCTTTCATTAATCCCAACCAAATGCTGTGTTCTAAGTTATCATTATAATGCTCAAATGCTGCTCCAGTATTATAAGGTGGATCAATGTAAATACATTTTATCTTTCCTGCATATTTTGGTTCCAATGCTTTCAACGCTAATAAATTATCCCCATGTATCAGCATATTTTCTGTATTTTCATTATTTTCAATATTAGACAATTTTTTATTTTCAATTAATATTCTTGGTTCCACTGATATTTTTTTATCTTTTCCAACCCAAGTTAATTCTAATTTTTTTGACATTCTTCTTCTCCTAAATTTATTATTTCAAAAATTTCTTTTAATTCTTCTTTATATCTAGTTATTATATCACAATTTTTACATGCTATACATAATAAATATTTAGGACGACTACAACCAACATATAAATGATTATTTCTTTCTTTAGCTTGTTTTTTTATTTCTTTATTTTCAAAAAAATCTTTGAAAAAATTTTCAACGTCATTTTTCTGAAAAAAAGTTTCCAAATATAAAGTTGCAGTGTGAGTTTCACCTTTTACTCCATTTACAGTATCTATTTCTAATTTTATCCCATTTTTACTATAAACATTTTCTTCTTCATCTTTACAAAAAATTTTATCTTCAAAATTAAATTTATTATCTATTTTATCCTCAATTTTTTCTTCTAAAAAATTATCTATCCTTCGATTCAATTCATCAATATTCTTTCTTTTTAAATAATTATAAATAATTAGATGTAATTCTATTTTATTTTTATCATCTTTTAAAATATCATTTAAACCATACTCTATTTTATTTTTCCTCAAAAAATAATTCATTTCATTTTTTATTTTATGTATAATTTGTTTTGTACTTGATTGAAAATTATTTCTATTTTTAACAGTTCCAAATAACAGATCTTTATTTGGGTTACTTTTACTCTGAAAATTTTTAAAATAATTGTAGATACTAACTTTATTTTCTTCATCTCTCTTTTTACCAATTCTTCCAATTACTTTAAAAATTGGTTTTTCTTTCATATCCAAATTTCTTGATTTTATAACTTCAATATATTTATCAAAAATAATATTATTCCCATTTTTTTCATTTTCTAGTAAAATTTTCTCATTATATAAAAATAAAATAGGTTTAAAATCTTGAATTTCTTGATTTCCTTTTATCTTATCATCGTTTTTTATAATATTTAAAAATTCTGCAATATTGGCTCCAAATCTCTTGCTAGAATTCATATTATATTTAAAATCTCCCTTGTTCCAATCTTTTGTTCCATTATTTATGTTCTGATTACTATCACCAGTATACTGAACTACAGTTTTTTCCTTATCAAAAAGATTCTCCAATATTTCAAATGCCTTTTCTTTCGTATCTTGCATTTCATCAACTAATACTAAAGAAAATCTTTCAGAAAAATACTTTTTTAAAATAGGATGTTTATCTAAATAAATTTTTCCCAATTGTATTGCTTCGCTATATTTTAAAATTCCTTTTTCTATACGAGTATGTAAAGTTTTATATTTATCATTTGTCGCATTTCTTAAAAGTGTTCTATTTTTTCCATAACAAAACTTCTCTTCTTTAAAATTAAAATATATGTCTTCTATATTTATATTTTTTGGATTTTGTTTTGTACCTTTTATAAAACTTTTTAACTGCCAATTTTTTATGATAAGTGATTCATTATATTTATCTACATAATTGTCATCTATTATAACTACTTGTTTTTTAAATTTTTCTTTATAATAAGGAATAGCTAAATAAGTATCAATAAAACTCTGTAAAGTTCCAATAAAATTAGGGTAATTAAATAAAATATCTCCTTTTTTTCCTAATTTTTCCTTAATTATATTGATTCCTACATTTGTATGAGTTAAAATACAAATTCCCTTTTCATAATTACCTTTGTTTAATTTATCGACTAAAATTAGTAATTTTATAACTAGAGTTGTTGTTTTTCCAGAACCAGGCACAGATTCTATATAACAACTTTCCATTGATTTAATTATCTTTTCTCTTTCTATATCAAAACTACCTTTTTTATTAAATAACAATTCATACGCTTTTTCTATTTCTTCATCTGGTATATTTTCATAATTCTTACTCATTAACATCACTGTTTTTCCTTTTTGTAACATATTCTATAGCTTCTACTATGTATCTAAAATATTCATCTTTAAATATTTCTTTTTTGATTTTTTCAGGTTCTTCATTTTTTAAAATATAAGAGAAATTTAGAGCTACTTCTGCTTTTGATAATTTACTTTTTTGATTTTTTTCATAATTACTATAAAAATTTTCTTTAAATATTTCTTCCGCTCTATTTTCAGAATCAAGATTTTTAATTCTTTTTATTTCCTTGTCTATCTCATTATCATTTTTTTTCTTTGTTAATAAAATTGCTCTATAAAATTTTTCCCATAAATTTCCCATTAATATATCATACTCCAAAGTTTGTTTTTTATTTACAAAAGCATGTACATTGTCTATACTATCTTCCTCTACTTTTTCATTTCTTTTTATTTCTCTATACTCTTCTATATTTATATCTGTTTCTTCTATTTTTTCATTTATTAAATCTTCTGAACCATCAGGTAATTTACTTCTTTTCATAAATTCTCTTAGCCGCATTTTTAATTCATCTTTACTAAAAAATATTTCATCTTTCAAAGAAGATAAATCTTTATTCCAATTTTTACTTTTAAAAAACTCTGATAAAAGATTAAGATTTTTAGTTCCTAGTACAATTCCTTTACAATTATGATTATCTTTTATATCTAAATCTGTAATTATTGCTACTGGTATATCTAGTTTTTCTTCTTCTTTTTCTCTCAAAAATATTTTTGAATATTTAAAAAATGCAATATTTCCCACGTTAACAACTGAAATACCATATTCGTGAAGCGGTTTTCCTATAATTTCTGCAATAGTTGGAATTAAAATATTTTCAGCAGTTCCTTCTACTAAAATAACTCCTTTTGCAAAAAATAAATTGGCTTTTGTAGCATCTAAAAACATTTCCAAGAATTTATAGTCATGCTCCTCTAGTTTTGTATATTCCGCTCTCATTGAATATGCTTTATTATTTTTACATAAAATTAAATTTTCTAGTTTTACCGAAGAAGCCAAAGTAATACTATGTGTTGTCAAAATTATCTGATTATTCTCGTTATTTTTATTTTGAAAATGTTTTATAGTTCTTAGTTGTGCTTGCGGATGCAAATGTGCTTCCAATTCTTCAATTAAGCAAAGATTCAAAATATTTCCTTCTGTTTCAAACAATAATAATTCTAAAGCCATGTATAATTGATTTAATGTTCCTAAACCTATTTTATTTTCACTCAATCTTAAATTTAGGCTATTTAATATAGAAAATAGATTATTTTCTGTAATATTTATGTTTGTTTTATAATCATCATTTTTTTCTTTTCCTAAAAAATCACTTAAATGTTCATCAATTGTAGAAATTACCTCTTTCCCATCTCCATTTTCAGAAAAATATTTATTTATTTGTAAATTAAATTTTTTCATAATATCTATAAATTCGTGTTTTTTTTCTTTTCCTAAAAATAATTTATGATTTTTTAAAATTTGAGATAATCTTGAATATCTTCCTGAAATCAATTCTTTATCAGCATCTCTTAAAGGTTTTAAATAAGTTGCTCTTAATTCGTCCGTTAAATAAAATCTACTATCAGTTCCACTTTCTCCAGCTGTTATTTCTTTTTTTATCATAAAATCTTTTATATATGCTCTTAATCTTACAATTAATATAGGTTTATCCTCATTATCAAAAGTAATCCATTCCAAAAATTTAGCAACTTTTTTTTCACTTTTATCTTGAAATTTAAAAATACATTCTATTTCTAATTCTAAATTTTTATCATTAAAATCCTTTTCATCAATACGATAATATTCTTGACTTTGTGTCCCTAATAAAATTCTAATTGCATCAATAATAGTCGTTTTTCCTCCGTCATTTTCGCCTATCAAAACATTAAGTCCTTTTTTAAAAGAAACTTCAAGTTCTTTGTATTTTCTAAAATTTTTGATTTTTAATTTTGATAAAAACATACTTCCTCCAAGATTTGAAACTATTCTTTTTTTATATTCTAAATTTAATATATTTACTCAAAAATCTCCTTTTCCCCAATCTTCATAATCTCAACTTCCCCAATTTCCTTCAAAATTACAAAATTAATTCCGTCATTCGTACTTTTCTTATCCCTTTTCATAATTTCAGAAATCCTGTCTTTCGGATATTCAATCTCAGTCGGTAAATTCAATGCCTTCAACAATTTTTCAATTTTTAAAAATTCATCCTTTTTAGTAAACCCTTTTTTCTCCCCAATTTTTGTAATGTCCACCATTCCAGCAGAAATTGCTTCCCCATGTGAATATTTCTCATAATTTGTAAACTGCTCTATTGCATGTCCGATAGTATGTCCAAAATTCAATATCATTCTCAAATTACTTTCCTTCTCATCTTTTTCCACAACTTCCTTTTTTATCTCACATGAACGGTAAACAAACTCATTTACATATTTCATCAAATGTTCACGCAATTTCTGTTTATAATTTTCATCATCATAAGAAACTTCAACTGTTTCCACTATTTCCACAAGTCTATCAAAAAATTTCTTATCATAAATACATCCATATTTCACAATTTCTGCAAATCCATCATAAAAATATCTGTCTGTCAATGTATTTAAAAAATAATTGTCAATTAAAACAAGTTTCGGCTGATGAAATGCCCCAACAAGATTTTTCCCTTCTGGTAAATCAACACCAACTTTTCCGCCAACACTACTGTCAACCTGTGAAACTATCGTCGTGGGTATCTGTATAAATCCAATCCCACGCATATAACTGGCAGCCGCAAATCCGGCAATATCTCCAACAACTCCACCACCAAATGCAACAACCATATTCTTTCTCGTAAGCCCTGAATTTACCATTGCAGAATAAATTCCAGGCATTATACCAATATGCTTATTTTTTTCTCCTGCTTCCAGCACATAAATTGTATAATCAAATCCTTTAAACATACTTTCATACTCATTTTTATAAATCCTGTCTACATTAGAATCCGTAATTACAAATAATTTCTTTCCTTTATAAACTTCTCCAATATATTCAGGGAATCTCTCAAAAAAATTCTCCCCAATCAAAATATCATAGGAATTTTTCCCCAAACCAACATATAATTTTTCCATAGTTTATCCGTCCTTTTACATATCACTATAATACAATTTTTCCAAACGAAAATAATACATATTAAAATATAGTAAAATCATCAAATTTAGAAATTTAAAATGATTTTACTATATAAAAAACTATTTTAAGTTATATTTTTCAAGTTTTCTTTTTATATAAACTGACTGAAACTCTTCTCTTAACATATCCATTATAATTATATCATAAGTTTCACCCAGAATTTCTGCAGCTTTTCGAAGCCTTCCAACTTCCTTAAAGCCTATTTTTTTATATAAATTATAAGCAGCTTCATTATATTCAAAAACATTTAGGGATATATTCCTAAAATTCAAAAAGGAAAAACCGTAATCAAGTAATAGATTCACTGCTTCAGTTCCATATCCCTTTCTCTGATGTTTAGGATTGCCAAGCATAACTCCTATCACACCGGCTCTGTTTATGGAATCTTCCAAATTAAATCCGACATTTCCTAAAAGCTCATCATTTTCAAGCAATCTGACAGCAAAATTTTTACTCTTTTTAATTGAAACCAAAAATTCCTTCTCACTTTCAAAATCAATAATGCTCGTATATGCAATGCTTCCTAATCCTACCGATACGTTAATATCATTAGCCATTTCTGCATATTCTTCAAAATCATCAATAGAAATTGGAGAAAGATAAACTTTCTCTCCCACTATTTTTTTTAAATATTTTTTCGTTTCATTATTTCTTTCCATTTTACCTCCAGGAACAATATATTAATAAATTCAATTCTAATTACAAATTTAATTTTCACAGTGTCATCAGATACTTTTTAATCTATTTTTTCCCTACGTTTCGTAGACATTATGAATTTTTCCTTCAACGTTCCTAAATCGTTATCATTCAATGCATCTTTAATTATATCAAGTTCTCTTTCAAACTGCTGTATCATTTTCAAAAGATTCTTTTTATTTCCCATAAAAAGCTCTGCCCACAAATCTTCATTTATCTTTGCAATCCTTGTCAAATCACGATAAGAATCCCCAATAAAACGATTAGTCTCATACTTTTCGCTATCGCTATTTACAAGTGAAACTGCAATCGCATGAGTAAGCTGACTCGTAAACGCAATAATTTCATCGTGTTCATGTGCCGTCAGAAAACTGACTTTCTTAAAGCCTATCAGCTTCACAATTTCTGACAATAATTGTAAATTTTCCTTCTTATTTTTTTCATCTTCAATTATTATATAATTTGCATTCTTAAAAACTCTGTTATCCGCAAAATCAATTCCTCGTTTTTCACGCCCTGCCATTGGATGACCAAAAATAAAGTCAATTTTTTTCCCATTTTTTTTCTTAATTTCCTCTATAATTGGATTAATATCTTTAATAATTTTCTCTTTAATACCTACAACATCAGTAATTATAGCATTTTCTTTAAAATTATCAATATTATTTACAAAAAACGATTTCATCAAGTTAGGATAAAGAGTAATCACCACAAAATCTGATTTTTCCAGAGGTTCCTTAGTTTCAACAAATCCTTTATTTATTATATTTTTACCTTCAGCTTTTTTCAAAGTTTCCTCGTCAATATCAATCCCATAAATTCTCTTAATACCAATCTCCCTGAAACTCTGCGCAAAAGCCGCACCAATTACTCCAAGACCTACTATTGTTACTGTTAAATCCTCTATTTTTTTCAAAATTGCGAACACCTCTTTTTAAAAATCTTACTTCAAACAGTAATTTCAATATAATTGTCCTACACAAAACATAAAAAATGTACTATTTATTAAATAAGCTTTTATTTTTTTCTAATTTTTTATAACCTTGCAATAAATCTATTTAAAAGTTTTCCCCAATACGTTTGCAATTTTTTCTACATCCTGCATCAAATCTTCAAATACTCCAAATTTTAATGACTGCGGTCCATCTGATAATGCTTTGTCTGGTTCAGGATGCACCTCTACCATAAGCCCATCCGCTCCTGCTGCAATCCCCGCCATTCCAAGTGGCTTAACCATCCAGAATTTACCTGTTCCATGTGCAGAATCTACAATAATTGGTAAATGAGTCAACTTCTTTACCATAGGAACTGCATTTAAATCCATTACATTTCTATATGCAGTTTCATATGTTCTTATACCTCTTTCACAAAGAACTATATTTTCATTACCTCCCGCAAGTATATATTCAGCAGACATTAGCCATTCTTCTATTGTTGCACTTAGCCCTCTCTTCAATAACACAGGTATTTTAGTTTTACCAACTTCCTTCAGAAGATCAAAGTTCTGCATATTTCTGGCACCTAACTGTATCATATCCAGATGAGATCCAAACTCGTGCAGCTGTTCTATGGACATTACTTCACATACAATTGGCAGTCCAGTTTCTTCCTTTGCCTTCTTCATAAGTTTTATACCTTCCATTCCAAGTCCCTGAAATGCATATGGCGAAGTTCTTGGTTTAACTACTCCCCCTCTTAATATATTTCCTCCTGCTTTTTTTACAGCAATCGCCGTTTCAATAATCTGTTTTTCATTTTCAACTGAACATGGCCCTGCCATCATAGCCAGTCTATCTCCGCCTATTTCTACATTACCTACCCTTACTATAGTATTTTCAGGCTTAAATTTTCTACTCGCTCTTTTGTATGGCTCCTGTATTCTCTGTACATCTAAAACATAATCTAAAGATTGAATATGTTTAATATCAATAGTACTTATATCCCCAACAAGTCCTAAAATTGTATAATCTTCGCCTATTATAGGTTTTACTGTAACATTGTTTTCAGCTTCAAGTCTGGCAATTATTTCTTTAAGTGTATCATGAGCAATCTTCCCATCAATTTTTATAATCATACATCATCCTTCCCTCTTTAAAAAATATTTTAATAAATGATAACAAATATATAGATTTATGTCAAATATATAATACTTCTTAATACAATTTAAAAAAAACAACATATAAATTATGAATTTAAAATTCAAATAATTATATGCTGTTATCAATATTAAATTTCAAATCAAACAAAAAAATGGCGTCCCCGGTTGGACTCGAACCAACGACCCTCTGGTTAACAGCCA
>ERZ773087.490-NODE-490-length-29291-cov-4.164147_pt1 | contig 29291 bp, 38 predicted proteins | sample MGYA00511375_ERZ773087 | MGnify/ENA primary metagenome ERZ773087 (study PRJEB29015, sample SAMEA2737995) | human oral metagenome | biome: human oral; feature: human-associated habitat; material: dental | place: China | collected 2063 ...
CGGTGACGGGGCGTCGTCGCCCCTCGGGGTTTTTTGTGCGTCTGGAGGATGGTGGGGTGGTGCTTCAATTTTTGAGCTGTTTTCAGTCAAATTTAATGGTCTTCTATCATCAGTCAAACCTACCAAATAATTTAAATCAACATTAAAATATTTAGCATATGCAGCCACAAATTTGCTACTTGGTTCTGATAAATTATTTTCCCATCGAGACATCATACTTTTAGTGATATTTAATCCGAACTTGGAATTAAGTTTATCAGTAAGAGCGTCCATAGATAATTGTTTGTCTATTCGTAATTGTTTTAATTTATCTCCAGTATTCATATCTGTTTCCTTTCTATAATGGATTTATTTTACAATATATTATACCCCATTTGTTCTAAAAAAACAACATTTTTTTAAAAAATAGAAAAAAGTTGTTGACAAAGGAACAAAAATATATTATAATGGATTTGTTCCTAAAAAAGAACAGAAGGAGGTGACTTAATGAGTAATATAAAATATTTAGAATTAAAAAAATTCTTTTTAAGCAAAAATATTAAACAGTACGAAATTGCTGATTTATTAGGTATTGATAGGAGTACATTTAACAGTAAATTGAACTCAAATAGTGCAGATTTTACTTTATCAGAAGTTAGAATATTGTGCAAAAAGTTCAATTTAGATGCTAATAAGTATTTTTTATTTGATTTTTTTGTTCCTGATAAAGAACAAAACTAAAAATATGAGTATGACAAATATCTGAAAATTAGAGAAGAGGAAGTGGTTAAATGAAAAAAGAAAATAAGTGGAGACGATTTAAGCCAAAAGGGACTGAAGAAGAAATGAAAGAATTAGATCGCCTGATGTCAGAAAAAGAACTAACAAGAGACGATTTAATCTTAATTTTTAAATGCTTAGAACCTATTTGGAAGAATATTTTGTGATTAATCCATCCAAAATATCTTTTAATTCTTCTTTGGAATAGGCGAACAACATTTCTATTCTCTCAAGACGGTTATTTGTTTTCCAAACATAAATTACCGCTTTATAAGAGCCTTTAGAATGCAGTCCAGATATTTCAAAATCGTAATTATCTAATTTGAGATAAATACAGGGCTCATAATCAATGGTTTTGATAGAATATCGAGACCCCAAGAATTTCAAAGTTTCATTAAATTTTTTACCCATAATGAAATTAACCTCCTTTCGTGTAAGAGATTGTTTTGGCGAATAATATTATAGCATGAAAATGGAGATGTAAATAAATATAAAAATTAGAGAAGAGGAGGTGATTGAATGGTAAAACAGATTTTAATTTGTTTGGGATATTTACTAACATTTATTATTTATCTTAAATATGAGAAGAATATAAAAAAGGCAATATATAATATACTACCTTTTTTGATATTTTACTGGTTGGTTGGAACTTTATTTAAAGTAATAATAGAAGTTAATTTTAGGTAAAATTATTTCTTATGTTTCATAATGAATAAAGAACCGATAATACTGATAAACATCTAAAAAAATGTCAGATGGAATGAAGAATAAAAAATTTAGATGAAGGAGATAAGAAAACAAAGGATATGAAAAAATTAAAAAAACTATGGATAAAGATTATATCCATAGTCGGTGAACTTTTGGCTAATATACTGCTTTTTCACACACCAGTAAAATTTAAAAGATTTATTTTTATGAACTTTTATAAAATTGTAATAGCAAGTATATTAATCATTTTAGGAATTATAATGTATTTTATTTTAAAATTCCTAGTATAAATCCGAATAATGCAGAAGTACCTTGATCAACAAGAAATTTGGCAAATTCTTCAGGATCTTGAAATTCATAGTATTTTTGAATAGAAAGTTTTAAGACAGAACTTCCGCAACTATAAATATATTTTGAAAAATTATCCAAAAAAATAGAAAGTTCTTTAGAATTAATCATAAAGATTATTGGATAGATTTTAATAAATATATAACTTGAAATTGCTAAACGAAGAGCAGTTTCAACATTAATTCCTTTATTTACATAAAAAGAGATCATTTCTTTTATAGTAGATTTGATAATAATAACAGGTACATTCTCAATAGTAATTTCAAACTCATCATTCTTACTGGTTTCATAGGCTGAAATAATTGAGTTTAGAGCTTCATTTAATCCTTTGTAATTAGGAATTAAGTTATCATACATTTGGAACTGTTTAGCTGCAGAAGCCAAGTTTTGAATTGCTTGGGTATCAAGTTGTTTTTGTTGCTGAACTGCTAATTGAATACGGGTTATATTTTCCTTGGATAAAAAGTTTTGATATATTTTATTTATTCTCTTAGCGTGTTCAAGTTGTAGAATCAATTCTTTTGGAATTTTTGGAAACAAAAGTAACACCTCCTTTCAGTTGTAAGTTGTTTTGGCGAATAATATTATAACACGAAAATGGAGATGTAAATAAATATAAAAAATTAAGAAAGCGAGAGTGATTTAAATTATGAATAAATTACAAGTAATTGTAGAAAATGTAAATGGAGTATTAGTAACAACGAGTAATAGAGTAGCAGAGGAATTGGGAGTAGAGCATAAACATTTATTGGAAAAAATAGAAGGGTATATAAAGAGATTTACGAAAGCCGAAACTTCGGCTCTCGGAGAAAACACTGGAAATGTTGCGAAAATGGAAAGTTCCGTTCTCGGTGAAAACCTTGATTTTACTGAGTTTTATATACCTAGTTCATACAAAGTTGAAGGGAATTTTAAAAGCTACAAAAATTACTTAATCACACAAAAAGGCATAGCCCAATTAATAGGTGGATATAATGCCTCAGTACCCACAGCATTTTACTTGAATGTGGCATATATTAATGAATTTGAGAGAATGAAAAAGGCTTTGAAGAAACCAATGTCTATTCCTGAGCAGCTATTAATGAATGCACAATGGATGGTAGAGGCGGAAAATAGAATGAATAACATAGAAAATGATGTTGCCCAAACTAACCACAGCATAGGAAATATAAAGAAGGACATAACAAGAATAGAGCATAACGAGAGAAGAACTGTAACAAGCAACCATTTGACAGTAATCGCTTATGCAAACATGAAAGGAATCAAGCCTAATACATACAATTCCAGTGTTATGGGAAGAAAAGCTACTAAGGTATGCAGAACTAGAGGACTGCTTACAGGTACGGTTGTGGATAGCAAATATGGGCTTATTAATACATATCCTTTGGAAGTTCTGGATGAAATATTTTTTGGGTAGAAGGAGAGTAATAAGTTATGCAGCGCCATAAATATACATACTGGACAACAGAAGAACTTCAGACTTTAAGAATTTTAAGATTTGTGGAAGGTCTCCCGTACAACGAGATAGGTATTGCATTAAATAGAAATTGGCAATCCTGTTGCAATGCAGTTCATAAGTATTTCAAAAAAGAACTTGAAGATTATAAAAACAAGAAAAAATGTAAGGAAGAACTTATTTATGAATCGGCAGAAAAAGGAATTAAAAGAGCGGCTATTGCTAAAAGATTGGGAATAAAAATACCGTCAGTAGATTATGCCATTCGTATTAAGAAAAATCGTTTAAGGGCTAAGTAATGACAACAAACACCAAAAAAGATTAAGGGACGGCAATCCCGGAAAGGAAAAAAGCTATGGAAGTTTCGGAATCCTGGATAAGGAAACAGGCTACAAAATTACAGCTATCAATAAAGGAAGCTGCTGAATTTGTTGGAAAAGGGCAGCAATATGTAAGAGTCGGCTTGCAGACAGGAAGACTTAAATTTGGAACAGCAATACCAAAATTCAAAGATGAAAACGAAAGAGAAGCAAGAAAAAGGGCTGGGAAACACAATTGGGATTATGACATTCAGCGTATTCAAGTTGAAAAATACGTTGGGATAACTTATGAAGAATTTTTAAAAATGAAATTTGGAGGAATTTAAAATGAAATATGATGCTTTAGTAATGGTAAACAACCAAAATAAAGAAACGAGAAGAAAAATGGAAGAAAGAAAAATTAAGAACAGAATCAAGAAACTCGTAAGAAAGGTCGGGCTATCAAAATGACAGTCAGGGAAAAGCTTGAAATAGAAATAGAAAAGGAAGAAATTAAAAAACTGGAGGGAGAAAATGCTAACATTGAAAAATCTCATAAAGATACTGTTCCTAATAACTGCGACGGTTCTTATACAGCTGGAAGTGATTAGAGAAAAAGGACATTGGGTTGCTGGTGGAAACTTGGTATTTCCAATATTACTGGCGATATTGCTTTGGTGGCCATCTTATTTTAAAAAATTGAAATAGCGGAGCGAGTTATGAAATTAAAAAGGAAATTAAGAAAACAGAAAGAGAAGAAGGAAATAACGTCAAAGATGACAGACTATGTAAAGTTTACACAGGACGAAAATGAAAGAGCGAAGGTCTTTTCAATGATGGGCCTTTCAAATTTATGCAAGCACTACAGAAATTATTTTAACGTTCCTGGAATTACGGATGGCAATCTCCTAAGAGGTGATACCAAAATACCAAAATTGAACGAAGAAAACACATTATGGTGCACCTTTGGACTTGAGGACATCATACAGAGAAGTTTCAGGATTGTGACAAGGCTTGTAAAGGAATATGACTATGAAGAGCTGCAGAACCCTAATCAGCGTAAGATACAGGATTTTAAGAATGAATTCGTGGTCGCGGAGTTTTCTAAAATGTACCAGAAAGAATTAAAAATCTTAAAAATTAAATTTAGAAAATATTTAAAAACTAGATATAGAGATACTGAAACTGCGACAAAACAGATACTTGTGATATTTGCATACTACAACGTTTTTAAAACGTTTGTACAGCGAAAACTGAAAGATTTTGACAAGAAAAATAGAATGTACATTAAAACTTTTATTACAAAAACGGACAAGAAATTTGAGGAAATAAAAGAGGTGATCATAGAAGGTGGGGAAGCCAACTTTGAACAGGATGCTATGACTTTATTAGCATTTGAAGAAGCTGGGCTTGAAATCGCCTGGGTTGGATGTAAAAGAAAAGAGGCTATGAAAATAAAAAATAGCCAGCGACTATCTAACACTGGCTAAAACAGGATGAGTGCTTGTCTTAACTTATCTTAATTATAGCAAATTTAGACAATTAAATCAATACTTTGGAGAGAAGAAACTCCATAAAAAAAACTTGGCTGATATTATACTTCCTAAATATTTATTAATAATGCAATTGTCATTTTTACTGATGTCAGCCTATTAAATCAATGAAAGGATAGAAAAAAAATGGAAGATAAACTAAAAGCGGCAGTAAAAACTTGGAAACTTCTGGAAGCTGTTAAAATTGCAGAAAATTTTGCAGAAAAAAAGAAGTTTGGAAAAGAATATTTGAAAGGGATATTTATAGAAGCTGATGAAAAGAAAAATGTTTTAATATTAAGAGCTTCGAATTCGGAAAAATCTGTAAGAATTGAAATTGCAGGAGAAATATCTGGCGGTGGAAAAGCTCTAGTTCCCTGCAAAATTTTTAAGGATCTGGTAAAAGGAATCTCCAGTAATGATGTTGCAGTCACTGTTGAAAAGGATAAAATAATTGTCCAAACAAATGATTCTAAGGGAGAAATTTCATTGATAACGGGAGACCCTTTTCCTGACTTTGAAAGTGTAAAAGTGCCAAAATATTATTCGTTTCAGAAGGAAGACTTGAAAAATCTTTTTGAGAATGCAATGTTTTCTGCTTCCACAAATGTTGAAAACTTTGCTGTAAATTGTGTGAGACTCGATTTAGATGGAGAATATTTAAAGGCTATTGGGACAGATACCTACCGTTTGGCCTATGCAAGAGTTCAATTAAATCCTAGCCCAAATAAGCCCGAAGATTTTGGTGTGAGCATACCTCTGGAAACCGTTAAAGGACTTTTAAAAGTTATGAAATCTAAATTAGGTGCGCCTGATGAAATGACAGCGGTTTCTATAGGAAAAAATGAAATATCGTTTAAATTTGTAGGAATAGAAGTTGTATCCAGGTTAGTTGACCTTGTTTTCCCAGATTACAAAACTATAATATCTAGCTTGGATAAAGATAGAACAACGGTAGTCTTAGGCACTAAAAATTTTGTACCCGCACTTAAACGTGCTTATTCTGTGGCTAAAAATTCTCTTGAATATAGAAATGGAGCGGTATTTAACTTCACACAGAACAAATTGTTAATAAAATCAAATGACGGACATTCAGAATTTAAAGAAGAGCTGGCAACAATTCAGAATGGCAATGATTTAAAAATAGCATTAGAAGTGAAATACCTGATGGATTTTATTAAAAAAATCAAGGACAAGACAGTAGTGATGAAAATGCTCAATAATAAGAGTACGGTACTTGTTAAAGGTGGCGCTAGTGATGACTGGCTTTATTTAATGATGCCTTTGGCGTTAAGAGATTAGCAAAATATATAAATTGTATAAAATTTTAGAAAGGATAAATTAATTATGGAAATAAAGTTAATAATCGAAATTGAAGAAGGCAGCAGACCTGTGATTGAAAATTTTTCAAAGGCGATAATGTCGCTAGGAAATAATAATAACATAATGAAAGGTGAAGCTGTTATTGAAAAAATAACAAGCGAGATCCAAGGAAGAAAAAGTTCAAGAGTGGACATAAAAGCGGATCCTGTTAAGGATGAAAAATTAAAGGAATCAAAAGAAGTAAAGGTTGAACTTCCAAAAGCTGTTGCACCAAAATTGACGCTTGAGCAGCTAAGAGCTGGATGTGTTGAGGGTTCTGGGCTAGGAAAAGGTATGGAGATTAAAAAGCTGCTTAATGAAAAATATGATGTTAAAAAACTTGATGCATTATCTGATGAAAGATATTTAGATTTTGCTAACGATTTAAGAGAATTGGGGGTAAGAATATAATGGCCATAAATCATTCCGAAAGAGGACACGCTTTACTTAGTGCAAGTGGGGCTAAAAGATGGATGAAGTGTCCGCCAAGTGCAAGAATGGAAGATATGTTTGAAGATGTAACATCCGATTATGCAAGAGAAGGAACATTGGCACATGAACTGTCAGAGCTTAAGCTTAGAAAATATCTAAGCCCGTTAGGGCTCAAAAAATATAACAATGAACTAAAAAAAATAAAATCAGATGATTTGTATAAAAATGAAATGGATGGATTCACAGAATTTTATGTTGACCACATAAAAGAATTATTGATGAAGTTCAATGGAAATCCGATAAACACAACAGTAATAGAAAAGAAAGTGGACTTTAGCGAATATGTGCCAGATGGATTCGGAACTGCAGATTTCATATCCATTGATACAGAGAAAAGAGTTTTATATATCAGGGATTTAAAATATGGAAAAGGAGTTCCAGTATTCGCTGAAAGCAACCCACAGTTAATGCTTTATGCACTTGGAGCTTACTTAGAATATTCACTTTATTTTGAAATAGACCTTATAGATATGGGAATCGTGCAGCCAAGATTGGATAGTGTCAGCACTTTTCAAATTAGTTCTAAAGAATTGATGGACTGGGCGGAAAATGAAGTGAAACCGGCGGCACAAAAGGCTTATGTAGGCGATGGGGAATTTACTCCGGGAGAATGCACTTTTTGCAGGGCTAAGGCTTTGTGCAAGGCAAGAGCTGAGAAAAATTTGGAACTTGAAACCGAAATGAAGTTAAAAGGAAATGTTTTGACAAATGAAGAAATGGGGGAAATCCTAAAAAAGGCTCAAGACTTAGTCAAATGGGTTAAAGATATAGAAAATCAAAGTTTGACAAAGTTATTAAATGGCGAAGAGATCCCTGGATGGAAAGTTGTGGAAGGAAGGTCAATCAGGCAAATTAAAGACTCGGATAAATTAGTGGAAGCACTTAAGGAAAACGATGTTGAAGAGGCTTTAATGTTTGAAAAAAGGTTGCTGCCACTGACACAACTTGAGGGGATTGTGGGTAAAAAAAGATTTGGGGAGATCGCAGGAGATTTGATTATTAAGCCAAAGGGAAAGCCAACTTTGGTAGTTGAATCGGATAAAAGAAAAAAATATGAAAAAGATGTAATTGATGCATCAGATGAATTTAAAAAAATAGAAGAATAGAGAGGATGATATTTTATGGCAGATACAAGAATAGTAGTAAGAGGAAGATTAAGTTATGTTCATTTATTTAAACCACATGCGGCGGTTCAAGGACAAGAGGAAAAATATAGCACAACGATTTTAATTGATAAGAGAGATACAAAAACAAAACTGAAAATAGATGCGGCGATAAAAGCGGCGGAAGAATATGGAATTTCAGACAGATGGGGAGGAGTCAGACCCGTTAAAATAAATTCCCCGTTAAAAGATGGGGATGGAACAAAAGAAGACGGAACACCTTATGGGGATGAATGCAAAGGGTGCTGGGTTATTAATGCATCAGCAAAAGTGGATTACCCGCCACAAGTAGTAAATGCTAAAGTGGAACCAATTATGGACCAAAGCGAAATTTATAGCGGAATTTATGCCAATGTTTCAATTAACTTTTACCCTTATGCGTACATGAATAAAAGAGGTATCGGAGTTGGATTAGGAAATGTACAAAAGATAAAAGATGGTGAAAGTTTAGCCGGAGGAAGAAATGCTCAGCAGGATTTCCAGGTTGTCGAAGATGACGATATGCCTTGGTAAAAAAGTATTATGTATAAAAGATTAAAATAGATAAAAACAGAAAGAAGGATAAAAAAAATATGGATGTATTAAATATAGACATTGAAACTTACAGCAGTATAGACATTGGAAAATCAGGTTTATACAAATATGCTCAAAGCAATGATTTTGAAATCCTTCTTTTTGCTTACTCACTGAATGGCTCGGAAGTAAAAGTTATTGATTTAGCACAGGGAGAAACAGTTCCTGATGAGATTATAAAAAGACTTAGCGACAATGAAACTGAATTAAGGGCCTACAATGCAAATTTTGAATGGTATTGTTTGAATCGTGCTGGATTCAAAACTAATTTAGAGCAATGGAAATGCACAATGATACACGCCTATTATGCTGGATTTCCTGGTGGCTTAGGAAAAGTGGGTAAAGCATTAGGATTTGAAGAAGATAAGAAAAAGGATATGTCGGGTAAAGCACTTATAAGATATTTTTCCGTCCCATGCAAGGCAACTAGGGCTAACGGAGGAAGAACAAGAAATTTACCACATCACGACTTGGATAAGTGGAATTTGTTTGTGGAATATAACAGGCAGGATGTAGTGGCAGAAATGGCAATAATGAACAAATTAAAAAGCGTAAAAGTTCCCGCAGGTGAGTGGGAACAATGGCGGATGGATATTAGGATGAATGAAAGAGGTATTGCGATAGATACTGATTTAGTTGATAGCTCATTGTGGATAAGTGAATACTGGAATGAAAAATTAATGAATGAGGCTAGAAATATTACAGGACTTGATAATCCAAACAGCACAAGTCAGTTGCTAGAATGGTTAAAAAGCCAAGATGTAAAAGTTGAAAACTTGCAAAAAGCAACAGTAGAGAAAGTGATAAAAGAAGTTACTGGGAAAGTAAAAAGAGTTCTGGAAATAAGAAAAGAGTTGTCAAAGACAAGCACAAAAAAATATGTTGCAATGAAGGCGGCATTAGGTGAACAAAATCGTGTAAGAGGATTGCTACAGTTTTATGGAGCAAATAGAACTGGCAGATGGGCAGGAAGGCTCGTACAGGTTCAAAATTTGCCAAGAAATTACATACAGAATTTAAGTGGAACTCGTGAGGTCGTAAAAAGAAGGGATGTCGCAACATTAGAAATTCTTTACGGAAACATTCCTGACACCTTGTCGCAGCTGATCCGTACAGCTTTTATTCCAGAAGAAGGGAAAAAGTTTGTAATAGCAGACTTTTCAGCTATAGAAGCAAGAGTGATTGCCTGGCTTGCCGGGGAGCATTGGAGAAGCGAGGTGTTTAAAACTCATGGGAAAATTTATGAAGCCAGTGCCAGTCAAATGTTTGGAGTTCCAATTGAGAAGATAAAAAAAGGAAATCCTGAGTACGCTTTGAGACAAAAAGGAAAGGTTGCAGAACTTGCTCTTGGCTATCAGGGAGGACCAGGTGCATTAAAGGCAATGGGAGCTTTAAACATGGGATTGACTGAAGAAGAACTGCCAGGCATAGTAAAGATGTGGAGAGATTCAAATAAGAACATTACTGGGCTCTGGTGGGCAATTGGAAGTACGGCTATAGAAGTTGTCGAAGGCGGCGGAAGAAAAGCCGTGAACGGCATTATTTTTGAAAAGGAAGGGGATCTATCAAATGGGCTGGATTTTTTAACAGTACTGCTTCCAAGCGGGCGAAAACTATACTATGTTAATCCAGGAACAAAATTAAACAGCTGGGATTCAAAAGTTATAACTTACATGGCACAAAATCAAACTACTGGAAAATGGGAAACTGCGGAAACCTATGGTGGAAAATTAGTGGAAAATGTAGTTCAGGCTATCGCAAGAGACTGCCTTGCCGTGTCAATAAAAAGATTAACTGAAAAAGGATTCAAAATTGTAATGCACATTCACGATGAAGTAGTTATCGAAGCTCCTATGGAAACAACGGTAGATGAAGTATGCGAGATAATGGGGCAGGAAATAGAATGGGCTAAAGGGCTGCTGTTAAGGGCTGATGGATTTGAAACTATGTATTATAAAAAGGATTAATGAAAGGAGGAGGCAAAAGTATGACAAATAGAGAAATATCAATAAGTACCGCTAACGGCAGAAAAGATATGGTGTGGAAACAGGAGAAGCTGTTTTGGTCAGAGTTCATAGAAAGACTTAAAACTCCATTTAGAAGCACCGAAACATTGGAGGAGTATATGAAAATGCCAAAATCAAAGCAGGACGACTTAAAAGATGTAGGTGGCTTCGTTGGTGGAGAGCTGAAAGATGGCAGAAGAAAAAACTCGAATCTGCTAAGTAGGAATCTAATAACGCTGGATTTGGATAACATACAACCAGGAAAGACTTTGGAAGTTTTAAAAAAGATAAAAGATCTAGGAGTAAGCTATGTGGTTTACAGCACTCGTAAGCACACAGAATCAGCTCCTAGGCTTCGGGTAATCTTCTTGGCAAATGAAAGTATGGCTTGTGATGAATATGAGCCTGTAGCACGAAAAATTGGTTCTATGTTAGGAATTTCAATGTGTGATCCCACAACTTTTGAACCGGCAAGATTAATGTACTGGCCTAGCTGTTCAAAAGATAGCAATTATATCTATGAATATGATACAGAATCTCCTATGTTTGATGTAAAAGCGGTTTTAAAAATGTATGATGACTGGCACGATATGAGGGAGTGGCCACAAGTTCCCGGTTCTGAAAAGATGTTGGAGCGGCTAAAGAAAAAGCAGGAAAACCCACTAGAAAAAACTGGGATAATTGGAGCTTTCTGTAAAACTTATGGAATTATAGAAGCTGTCAATAAATTTATTCCAGATGTTTATGAGGTGTCAGACGATGGAAAAAGGATGACCTATACAGGCGGAAGTACTTATGGCGGAGTAGTTGTATATGACGATTTGTTCAGCTACTCGCACCATGCAACAGACCCCGCGAGTGGAATACTATGTAACGCTTTTGACTTAGTGAGAATACATAAGTTTTCTAATTTGGATTCCGATGCAAAAGAAAATACTCCAAATGGAAAGTTACCTTCATTTGTTGAAATGTCCAAACTTGCAAGAGGGATTTCGGAAGTAGCAAATATCGTGAATGCTGAAATATATAACGCGAAAGATGACTTTGAAATTCTCGATGAAGAAGAAAATAACGAAAAGGATCTATCTTGGATGTCAAAATTTGAGATAACTTCTAACGGAGTTATTAAAAAAACAATAAGAAATGTTCAAATTGTACTAGAAAATGATCCACACTTAAAGGGAAAACTGGCACTTGATGAGTTTTCAAACAGAGCAGTAGTCTTAGGAAGCCTTCCATGGAACAAATCAAATATTGTAAGGCAATATGAGGAAGTTGATGACAGTGGGCTTAGAAACTATCTGGAAACTAAATTTGGGTTAAGCGGAGAAAAGAAAATAAATGACGCACTCTTGTTGAACTCGCACAGAAATAAGTTTAACAAGGTAAAAAGGTATTTAGAAAATTTAAAATGGGATGGCCAAAAAAGACTGGAAACCTTGCTGACTGATTATCTAGGTGCCGAAGACAATGTTTATACGAGAGCAGTAATTAAAGTATCCTTGACAGCAGCAGTTGCAAGAGCGATAGAAGGCGGCATTAAGTACGATTATATGCCAATCTTTACAGGTAGGCAGGGCTTAGGTAAGAGCACATTCCTGAATAAGCTAGGGATGGAATGGTACTCGGACAGTTTACAGAATTTTGAAGGAAAAGAAGCCGCTGAAATGATTCAGGGGACATGGATTAATGAAATAGGAGAACTTACAGGATTCAATAAGACTGAAACTAATTTAATAAAGCAGTTCTTGAGTAAAAATGAGGATATTTATAGGGAAGCATATGGAAGAAGAACAAATAAATATCCTAGAAGATGTGTTTTCTTTGGTACTTCAAACGACTGGGAGTTCTTAAGAGACCGAACGGGGAACCGCCGTTTTTGGCCTGTGGTCGTGGGAATCAATGATCCTAGAAAATCAATCTGGGATGACCTGGATAACGAAGTTGACCAAATTTGGGCGGAAGCCTATGAAAATTATAAAGCTGGGGAAGTCTTAATGCTTACCGGAGAAGCTGAAGAACTTTCAAGACAATATCAGGCAGAGCATAGGGTATCGAATCCTAAAGAAGGTATAGTTCAAGAGTTTCTGGACAGAAAAGTCCCAGATAACTGGAACAAACTGTCTCCTGATAAACGGAGAGATTACTTGAGCGGCAATTACACTTATGAAGGGGACTTTATCTATAGGGACAAAATTTGTGCTGTTGAGATTTTAGTTGAATGTTTCGGAATGCAGACCAAAAATATAAGAAATTTTGAAAGTTCGGAGATAAACAGCATTATGGAAAGTATACCAGGGTGGGAACGAATGAGAACCCCAAGAAAGTTTGGAAATTACGGCAAACAAAGGGGGTTTAAAAGAGTTTCATCAAGTGAATTTTTGGATTGGAAAAACCATAAAAAATAAGATTGTAGCCTTTTTTCAAGACAACTCAAAGTAGCATGAATAAAGAGATCGAATCTTATTTCTGAAAATAAAGATTGAAAATAAAAAAAAAACTGGCTACAAAGTTTTTAGGGCTAATTCTAAGATTTTCTAAGTTTTAAAGAATAAGATTGTAGCTCTTTTTAGTAGTTTTGTTGCTATTTTTCAAAAGATTGTTGCCGCCACGAATCCTTATAAAACAAGAGTTAGAACCTAAAACATCAAAAAATTAAAAAAAGATTGTAGCCATACTTTGTAGCCAATAAAACCCTTTATTTATGGTACTTACTATATAATTTACTACAAAATATATAAAAAACCCTATATAGAATTTTAAAATAAAGGAGAAATATTAATATATATTTAATAATACGCGTATATTCCCCTTTAATTTAACATCTCTATACGCGCGCGCGGAGATTGTAGACATTTTTTTTAGGAACTCGAATTAATGAAAATTAAATTTATTTGGAGGTAGAAATGCTAGAAAAAGAAATTGAAAATTATTTGGCAAAAGAAATAAAAAAAGCAGGTGGACTGTGCTATAAATTTGTGAGTCCCGGCAATGCCGGAGTACCTGACAGGCTGTGTATACTTAATAACGGAAGAGTATTCTTTGCGGAACTTAAGGCACCTGGTAAAAAGCCAAGACCGTCGCAGAGTAAGCAGATTTTGAGAATGAGGCAATGCGGACAAACGGTTTATGTTATAGATTCAAAAACTCAAATCGACTTTATAATCAAACAAGAACTACAAGACTAGAAAGGGGGAATGGGCTATGAAATTTGTGCCGCACAATTACCAAAAATACTGTATCGACAGAATTGTGAATGGCAGAAGCGTAGGATTAATGCTTGACATGGGACTTGGAAAGACGATAATAACCTTGACAGCGATTAACGAACTGAAGTTCAATATGTTTGAAGTTGATAAAGTTCTTATTATAGCGCCGAAAAAAGTTGCAGAAAGCACCTGGTCTGGTGAAATTGAAAAATGGGATCATCTTAAATATTTGAAAATATCAAAAGTTTTAGGGAGTTTAACTAAAAGGATAAAAGCACTGAACACAATTTCCGATATTTACATAATCAATCGTGAGAATGTATCTTGGCTTGTTGAATACTATAAGAATGAGTGGCCATTTGATATGGTTGTAGTTGATGAGTTTTCAAGTTTTAAGAATCATGCGAGTAAAAGATTTAAGGCTTTAAAGCTTGTGCTTGGGAAAATAAGCAGAGTTGTTGGGCTGACTGGGACTCCAGCACCAAACGGGCTGAAAGATATTTGGTCTCAAATTTATTTACTGGATAGAGGGGAGCGTCTGGGGAAAAACATAACTGCCTTTCGGGATAAATTCTTTGATTACAGAAGCTATGGAAGTTTTGGGGAATACTCCTTGAAGGAAGGAGCAGATTCAAGTATAAGAAATAAGATTGGAGATATTTGTATAAGCATGAAGGCTGAAGATTATCTGGAACTTCCCGATATAACTTATAATGTGATTCCAGTAACATTGGACAACAGATCTTTGAAGAAATATGAAACTCTGGAAAAGGAATGGCTTTTGTCTTTAAATGATACCGAAGCCATAGATGTGGCAAATGCGGCAGCGCTTACAAATAAATTGTTGCAGCTGTCAAACGGAGCAGTTTATGATGACGAGAGAAATATTTATGAGATTCATAATTGCAAAATTGAAAGATTTTTAGAGCTTGTGGAAGAACTAAATGGAAAATCAGCGTTGGTTTTTTATAATTTTAAACATGATTTGATTAGGCTAAAAGATGCATTGTCAAAATTAAAGCTGGAGGTTAGGGAGCTAAAAACTCCTGAAGACGAAAAAGATTGGAATGCGGGGAAGATTGATATACTTCTGGCACACCCAGCAAGTGCGGCATATGGCTTAAACCTTCAGGCTGGTGGAAACCATATAATATGGTTTGGGCTCAACTGGAGTCTGGAACTTTATCAGCAGGCCAATAAAAGGCTTCACAGACAGGGGCAGAAGGAAAAAGTTATAATTCATCACCTTGTAACACAAGATACAAGAGATGAGGATGTAATGAAAGCATTACAAAGTAAAGGCGATGTTCAAGATGAATTACTGTCTAGTCTAAAAGCTAGAATTGAAAAATATAAAAGAGAAGAGGAGAAATAGATGGAACAATGGGAAATGATGGCTAAAATGGTCAAGGAATTTTATTTGGCTTTCAAGCAGGAAGAATTTTTAAATAAGGATATGACAGAGGAAAGAAAGCACTTAAGAGATTTACTGCTTATGGAAGAGAAAACGGAGTACATGAAAGCAGAGATAGAAAATGATACGGCGGGGAAACTAGATGCAGTTGTGGATATGGCTTATGTGTATATAGGAACATTATTAGAGCAATGTAAAGGAAATGTCGACCTTGTTGCAAGGGTCTTATATTTTGATACGATGGATCCTGAATTGATTGGGATTTTAAATAAAATTGAAAAAAATAATTTTAATGGAATATTTCTTACAGCATTTAAGGAAGTTCATCGTTCTAATATGACAAAATTAGATAAGAATGGCCAACCGGTTTATTATATGGAAGGCCCTAAAAAAGGGAAAATAGGAAAAAGTGAACTGTTTGAAGAACCGAAGTTAAAAGAAATTATTGAAGGGGAAGTCGAATAAGTTATGAGAGAGATATTAACTAATAAGGATGTTTTAGGAACAATAACATTTATAGTAATGTTATATATTTTTTATAAATCATTTGAATAAAATTCACAGAGTGCAAATATCAGGAAGGAGAAGCAGAAATATATGAATGAAAAAGATATAGAAAAAATAGCAGATAAAATTCTAGAGAAAATTAAGAATGATAAGGATATGAGAAAAGATAAGCAATTGACACCTTTTCAAAAAACAGAGAAATTATTATCGGAACTGGAATTGTTGAAAGGTGCTATTGATTCCAAAAATATGCTTATAGAGGATTTGAAAAAAGAGGGTATATCAATTCAGAAAAGAGAAACGGGAGTTAATGTGCAGTCTAGTAAAGTATATCTATCGGAATTAGAAAAGGTTGAAAATAGAATTGAAAAATTACAGGAAGAAATTGCAAGAATAGAAAATGTGATTAGTATGGTTGAAAGAGCCTTGGATACGATTAGGAACGATAAATATTATAATATAATCGAGATGAAATATTTTGAAGATTTGACCTTTGAAGATATAGCCGAGAAATTAAACATTAGTGTAAGAACAGCAAAAAGGCATAAAAACTTTATGATTAGGCAACTGCAGTTAATTATTTTTTCAGATGATGTGTTAAAAAATATACTAAATTAAAAATTGGCACTTTTTTGGCATTGTATATAATTTTTAATATGTTATAATATGTTAGGATGTAAGAGTATGAGTTAAGTACTTGTCATTAAACCTTAAATTTTTGTAAGTGTAAGACAGTTTAAAAGCTGTCTTTTTTAATAAATGCTTTTTTGTATATCGCCTTGTGATTCGGCAGCCGCTTAGGATTGCAAGGTGTTTTTATTTTTGAGGAGGTAGTAGCATTGAAATTAAATGCAAGGCAGAAGGCTTTTTGTGAATATTATGTAGCTAGTGGAAATGCTACTGAATCCGCAATAAAGGCTGGGTATAAAGAAAGATATGCAAGACAGAATACACCTAAATTACTACGAAATACGACATTGGTGGGATATATAAAAGAATTACGAGAAAAAACTAAAACTAGTAGGATAATGACTGCTATTGAAAGAAGAGAATTTTTGACGGAAGTCATTAAAAATGGAAAAGAGAAAATACAAGACAGGTTAAAGGCTTTGGATATTTTGAATAAAATGGATGGTGAATATATTGAGAAAATGCAGCTGTCAGGACAATTAAATACCAATCCTTTTTCTGGACTTACTATCGAAGAGCTAAGAGCGTTAGCTGGTGGTAAGGGTGGATAAGATGGAAATGATACGGCTGGAAGCAATTAAGGAGCTTTCACGACGGAATTTGCTAGATTTCCTTATTTTTGATGGGAATGGAAGATATAAAAATTCTAGGCATATACAGTTTTTGACTGATAAGGCCCAGCAATTTTTGGAAGATGTGAAAGCTGGTAAAAGTCCAAGACTTTATATTTGTATGCCGCCACGACATTCTAAATCGGAAACTATGACGAAGAAATTTCCTGCTTGGATAATTGGGAATAATCCTGACTATGAGATTATAATTGCGAGTTATTCAATGGATTTGGCTAGAGATTTTGGGAAAATAGCAAGAGATACTTATAGGGAGCACAGTAAAAATGGGACTGGGATTTTTAATAATATCATCGACAGGGATAAGAGTGCCGGTGATAACTGGGGAATTTCAGAACATCGTGGTGCTGTTGTGAGTACAGGTGTTGGAGGAAGTGCAACAGGTAAGGGGGCGCATATTGCGATTATTGATGATCCGTTTAAGAATAGAGAAGACGCTAACAGTAAACTTCAAAGAGACAAGGTCTGGGCCTGGTATCAGTCAACTATTCGGACAAGATTGGCACCTGGTGGCGGGATTATAATTATTCAAACCAGGTGGCATGAGGATGACTTAGTCGGTAGAATTTCTAAAGAGATGGAAAGCGGTACTGGAGAAGTTTTTGAGGGCATTGTGCTTCCAGCGATTGCTGAAGAAAATGATATTTTAGGAAGAGATGTAGGTGAAGCGTTGTGGAAAGAACGATATGGGCTTAAAGAACTTAAAAATATTAAAAAGGCGATAGGTAGCCGTGAATTTGCGGCACTTTATCAGCAGAGGCCCCAAATTGAAGACGGCGGACTTTTTAAACGGCAGTACTTTAAATATTTTTATATTGATAATGACTTCATCAAAACTTCTGATAAAAATGTAAATGTGAAAGATTGCTTTTATTTTCAAACAATAGATACCGCTATGAGTACTCGAAAAAATAGTGATTATACGGCAATCGCTACTTTTATGTGCGATAGGGAATGGAACTTGTATTTAGTTGATTTAATGCTTGAAAGATTAGAAGTTCCTGACCAATGGAATGTGATTAAGGAATCTAGGAACAGATATAAGTTGAGATTTCAAGCTATTGAGAGCAAAAGTAGCGGTATTGGGATAATTCAGCAGGCGAACAGAGAGGGAATGCCCTTAAAGGAGTTGAAAGCCGATACAGATAAAATGACAAGGGCCTTGAACATATCAGTTATGTTTGAAAATGGGAAAGTTTATTTTAATAAAAATTTAGATAAACTTTTTGAGCTTGAAGAGGAACTTTTAAAATTTCCAAATGCTTTGCATGATGACGCTGTTGATGTGTGCAGTTATGCAGGTATTGTTATAAATGATTTGATTCAAAATTCAAAAAGATATATTAGAAAATTTATAAGTGTGTAGAAAGGAGGAAATGTGAGTATCAGGGAAAACGTAGTAAGTGCTTTGGTAAAAGAGATAATATCGCTTGGTTCGGTTTCCTACAGCGGAGATATTGACGATGAAACATTGCAGAAGATGTTGGCTGATGTCGATGTGGCACAGGCTATACAGCTTATGACACAAAGTGTAACATCTAAAGAGTGGAAAATTGAGACGGATGTGCCTGAGTATCTGGAAACGGCTGAAAGCATTCAAGAAAGATTTAATAATTTTAATATGGTTAAACTTTTGGAAAATGTGCTGAGAGCGGAAATACATAAGAAATCTATATTTGAGATTATATATGGAAAAGATGATACAGGCGGGACAGTGATTGATGATTTGGTATTGTTGCCGAATAAATATATAAAATATAACAAGGATAACGGTTGGATGATTAAAACTCGTGATAGTGAGATTGTTATTGCGAAAGAACCCAACCGTTTTTTAGTTTGCGTTAATGAAGAAAGACTGGATAATTTACAGGGAAGTTCAGATTTGTTGCCGCTTGTTCCAGTATTCAAGGCTAAAGAGCATTTGGAGAGTAAGTTAAATGCGATTATAGAAAAATATGGGGACATTATAACGGTATTCGCTTATGAACCTGCTGTTGAAACAGATCCGCCAGAAGTTATTAAAGCTAGGCAAAAAGATGTGGAAGCACAGGCTAAAGATTTAAAAAATGCTAAAGGTAAAGATGTGCTGGCAGTACCGAGTGCTGGGGAGAAATCCCTTGATGACTTCATAAAGTTTATTAAATTAGATGACTTGAAACCTGAAATCTATCAGGAATTGTTGAGCGAGAAGTCAAAAGCCGTGCAGAGATATTTGCTTGGAAGTACATTAGTAGTTGGAGTGGATGGAAATAGCGGTAACAGGGCCTTGGGTGAAGTTCATAAGGAACAGCAAAATTATAAGATAGAATCTAAAGTCAAAAAGATTAGGGACTGGATTCAAAAACTTATCGAGCTGGATTCTGTCTTGTATGGGTACGACCCCAGCAAGTTTTATTTTAAGTTTGTCGAAGAGATTGACGAAAAAGAAACATTGGAGCTGGAAGATAAGAAAGCGAAAACTATGACTGAGAAAGTGAACTCTATAGTTAAAATTATGGAGAGCGGATATGCTTTCACTAAAGATAAGATAGCAGAAATGCTGGGCGTGGATGTGATTGACTTGGTGGAAGTAGAGAAGGCTGAAGTAAGTGAGTTCGCCAAAGGTAAAAAAAAACTGAACATCAATAAAATAAATGAGAAACGAAAATTAATTGAAAGGAATCAGGCTAGATTTAACAGATTTGTTGAAAATAATTTTAAAAGATGGCAGAAGGATATATTAAAAGCTGTACGAGAAAAGATAGAAAAATCTAAAGATATTTCAGATTTTTATGACTTGAACTTTAACTATGAAAATATACTGGAAGACTTAATGCTGATGTCGACTTTGCAGGGATTCGACAATGCCGCTATGGTCGATAGCGGAGTAACAGAATTTGCAAATACTAGAACCAAGACAAAGAATGCTGCACTTGATAATTTCCTGAAAAAACATCCCGCCTTATACACTGATGTGGAAAAAGAAATGGATTATTCACGGCAAAAATATTTTTGGATAAAGAAGGTCACAGATGTCAATGTGACAGAAAAAATATTTAAGCAGATGTCAAGTACACTCGAGAATGGCGGAACATTTAAAGACTGGAAAAAAGATGTTGATAAAATCCTGTCGGAGAGCGGATTAAAGCTAAATGAGGGATATTTAAAAACCGTATTCAGAACAAATATGAATCACGCCTATAACGCAGGTATTCATTTGAAAGTTGACAAGTACAAAGAGCGTTATCCATATTATCGCTACTGCGGTATTTTAGATGGAAGAGAACAGCAGCATACAAAGGAACTTGACGGGAAAATATTTAAAGTGGGAACGCCTGAAGCTGACAAATACTTTCCGCCAAATGGATTTAATTGCAGATGTTATACCGTATCCCTAACTGAAGATGAAGTAGATCCGAGTGAAGTTGTAAGCAGTGATGACATTGGCTTGGATGTGGGAAGTTTTGCGGATAATATAGGCGATGATGGCTATATAGAAACACTTGAGAATAATTATAGGCAAAAAGTGGAAGCATTTGCTGATAAGTTTGACATTCCTGATTTTGTAGTTGCTAAACCATTGAAAAAAGATGGCAATAGTAGTATAATTGACTCGATAAAGACAGTTGAAGAAGCGAATAGCTATGCTGAAAAAGTATTGAAAGTGAAAGCGGATTATACTGGCATTGATGTTCGCTGTGCTAATGAGTGGAATCGTGGACTTGCGGCTATGAAGAGTAAATATCCTGAAGTTGCGGAACAGATTAAGTTTGTCGGAAGTATACAGAAGAGAAATGAATTGTTGGAGGCAGAATTGAGAAATTATGCTAAGAACAATAGATTGGCGAAAGATATGATAAACGATATTTTAGGTAGCTTGAAAATTAAGAATAATCGAACAGCGGAAGCCTTGTATGGCGTTAAGTTTGGGGATGATCCGGCTGAAAACGAAATTATAGAAATAATAAACAAATATGCTGGAATATCATTGAACTCAAATTACTATAGCAATTATGATAATGTGATTGCTGAAAGAAAAAGACAAGTTGCTAACGGATGGAAACCTGTTGGCTGTGATACAATGAAATCTATTTTTGATCATGAATTTGGGCATCAAATTGACAAATTGTTGAATGTTTCTAAAAATAATGATGTAAAAAAATTCTATGAGCAAAACAAAATTGAAATAAAAAACGGATTATCTAGGTATGCGGTAAATCAACGGGAAGAATTTATAGCTGAAGCTTGGAGTGAGTATAATAACAATCCAAAACCACGAAGAATTTCAAAAATGATAGGCGAGTTTATTGAAAGGGAGTGGAAGGAATGGAAGAAAAAAAATCGTTAGATGAATGGCAAAAGATATTTGAAGAAGGTATTTCTGATGACATGTTTGAACCTGAAGAAACTCAAGAGGAAAGAAATGCAAGATTTGCAAAAATGACACCGAAAGAAAGAATAAAAGCAATAATTTCTGAGGCATTCGATTCGGCTAATGACGGTTTTTTAACAGAGGAAGAAGAAAAAGAGTACGGGTACGAATAGCTACTGAAAACTAGTCACAGTTATTAATTTAGCTGTGATTTTTTTATGAAAGGATGTATTATGAGAATTACTATAACAACCAATCTCGATAGTGTGGGTTCCAGTTTTAAGGAAAGACTTGGAAGCGTTAGTAAGGAAGAAATGTTTGATAAAATAGCATTTTATATGGAAAATGAAATGCGTAAAAGATTTGATGCTGAAACTGATTACGAAGGGAACGCTTGGGAAAAATTAAAGTTGAGAAAAGGAAAAATCCTAAGTGATACAGGAGCACTTAAAGGTTCTTTGGGAATAGCTAAAATAGAGAGAAATAGCGTTTCTGTATTTAGTAATTTGGTTTATGCAAAGATTCACGATGAAGGTGGAGTTATCAAAGCTAAAAATGTCAAGGCTCTACATTGGAAAATAGGAAAAGATAAATATTTTGCCAAGTCTGTTACTATTCCTAAGCGGCAGTTTAGTGGTATCAGTGATAAAAATAAAGAGGATTTGAAAAAAATTATTAATGATTATCTTGTTAGCAAGAAATTATTTTTATAAGACTTTTACATTTCATCCAAAAGTAGGATATAATTTTATTGTTATAAAATCTTTATAAATTTAGAATTTAATCTTTTTAGGAGGAGGAAATGGAAAACAAAACTTATTTTGATGGGGAAGTATCTGAAGCAGTAGGAATCTCAATTCTAAGTATATTTATATCAATAATTACCGCTGGTATAGGTTTTCCTTGGGTTGCATGTATGTCGTATAGATGGCAAATTGATCATACTGTAATAGAAGGGAGAAGGTTGAAATTTACCGGTAGGCCTGAAAGTTTATTTGGAAATTGGATAAAATGGGTCTTATTGACCATAATAACTTGTGGTATATATGGTTTCTGGGTTCCTGTTAAGTTGGAACAATGGAAAGTGGAAAACACTTCTTTTGCAAATTAAAATTAGTTTAAATCACAGGATGTAAAAAATTCTGTGATTTTTTAAAAAAGTTCTTGACTTTTTACACGTTTACGTGTAATATGTAGATGTTAGGAGGTTAAGATGGAAAATAAGAAAAATATATCGTTTAAAGTAGATTCAGAATTCCATAAGAAAATAAAATTAAAAGCTACAAATATGGGAATTGGAATAAAAGAGTATATTTTAAATTTGATAAAAAAGGATTTGGAAAGTGAGGAGAAATAAAAAATAAGACCTCTTACAAAGAAGTCTTATGGTATTTCTATCTCATCAATAGAATTATATCATATTGACTTCTAAAAATCAAAACATTTTAGGAGGAAAAATGGATAATTTAATTGCAAAAGAAGTATGTTTTAAAAACAAAAAGATTAGAGCCATTGAAGAAAATGGGAAAGTTTATGTCGCAGTGAAAGATATATGTGATAACTTAGGAATGAATGGGAATCAATTTAAAGTTCAAAGGGATAAAATAAACAATGATGAATTTTTAAAAGGTGGGAGAAAATTCTCTCCCCTTGAATCAAACGGCGGAATACAGGAAACTATGCTACTGGAACTTGACTACTTGCCAATCTGGTTAGCAAAAATAAATCCAGCGAGATTTAGCGATGAGTTGAAAAAGGAATTGATGGATTATCAGTTAAAGGCAAAAGATGTGTTGGCTGAGGCTTTTCTGGGAAAAAGAAGAATGTATCCAGAATTATTTTATGAAAGACAGAACAAAAGACTTCCAAGAGGGTTGCCGATTAGCCATTCAAAATTTCATAATAATGGAAAAGTGGTAATGCTGCTACAGGATTTGGCAAATGTTTTGGGTATAAGCGGATCGGCTATTTCACAAAAAATCTCAAACAAGACAGTTATTTCGGGGACAGATTTATCAAATTTCAAAAAGGAAAATCCAGAAGCTAAGAAAAGCACTTCCTGCTTGACTCTGATAGATAAAAATGATGCAGTTGAAATCTTGTCTAAAGTTAATAATATTTCTGACATTGAAAGAGAAGTTATTATTGAATATTTTGAACCTTATATGACTCTAGTAAAAACTAGCGAACATTGGGAAAGATTAAAGTCAATGCAGAAAGGTGTAACTGAGTCTGGACTGCATCTGTTTCAAGAGATGAAGAAACTAGATGAAAGCCTTAAAGTGCTGCATGAAATTAAAAAAGATATTATAGGCAGAATGCAATTCATGAATTATGACATTCACGAATTAGAGAAATAATTAAATTTTACAAAGGTCACGATTATTAATTTAGTCGTGATTTTTTATTATATAAATTTTTTAAGAAGAAAGGAGCAAAAGATGTCTTTTGTGTTATTTAAAGCTGGGGATTACGGCAATAAAGGTAAATGGGATAATAAACATTTGGCTAGTCTTGTCAATAATAAGAAAGAGCTGGATATAATCCCTTATCATACAAGCGAGTTTACAAAACTTGGAGTATTGAGAAATGAAATTCCGGTTATTGGGAAGTTCAAAAATATAAATATTAAAGGCGATGAGATAGTTGCTGATAATGTTGAAATATTTGACAGAAAAGAATTTAAGAACCGTAAGGTCGACAGGCTTTCTGTTGAGATTGAAAATGGGGAGATAACTCGTGTTGGTGCACTTCCTGTTGGGGTTGAACCTGCTGTCAGCAATAGCGGAAGCTTTGCTGAAGGAGAGTTTTCTCAAGGATTTGAAATGGATTGGATTAATCAAAATAATATAATTGAATTTAGCGACGGTGGAAGTGCCGAAGGTAAAAATAATAATGGAGGGAAAAACGGAATGAATTTTGAAGAATTTTTGAAAAAATTGTTGGAAGCTGGAAGTGAAGACAAGATAAAAGCAGTCAATGAAGTATTGAAAACCTTGTCTGAAGAAGAATTGAAGAAAGTTGAGATTCCAAAAGATAAAGGGTCTGATAAAACTGAAGACGAAATTAGAGCGGAAGTTAAAAAAGAGTTTGCAAGGGAGCAGGAAATAAGAGAATTTATGTTGAAAAATTCTAACAAGATAACACCTGCCTTGAAAAAATTAGGTATTGAAGAATTTGTTAAACAATCTTTTGAAAATAATGACGGCGTTATTGAATTTTCTGTAAATGGCAATAATCAGTCAGTTAAGTCGAGCGATATTTTATCTAAACTGTTTGAAAACTTGCCAAGTTTTGGTGGGCATAAGCCGTTGGAGTTTGGTGGCGATGATGACGAAGTTTCAAGACAGCAGCAAATGATAGCCGATGAAATAGCAGGATATAAAGCTAGAAACAATATTAAATAAGGAGTGGTAGATGTGAAAAATAGAGTTAAATTTTATGGTGAAGATAAGAAAAAAGATATTGTGCTAAATGAGTTTTTTCCAAGAAAAACGGTTACATTGGCACAAGGTGAAGTTATAAAATACGGTCAGGCATTGGTTTATGATACAACTACTGGGAAATATAAGAAATATGATTCCGGCACACCTGGAGGTAAGTTGCCAAAAACTTTTTATGTCGGTGCGGATGAAGATGTGGATGCATCAACTGAAGATGTTAAGATTCAAGTTGTAAGAGCTAGTGATATTGATGGAAAACTTGTTGTTGGAGTGACTGACACAGATTATGCGGCACTTGATAACCTGGATAAATACGGAATAAATGTAAGATTTGATAATATTGAAGCAAAATAACAGAGGAGATGATTATAGATGTTAAACGATATACAATTAAAATTAATGGCTTTATATGCGGTTGTAGAGCCGAAGGTGCAGACGCACTACCTGGACAGATTTGGAAATGCAAATCCTGAATATATGAGCGACAATGAAACTATTCTTTTAAAAGATTTGAATGATTACTTGGTTGAAGCAAGTATTATTGAGCGTGGGAGCGAGATTCCTTTCATAAAGGTAAATGGTATGGAAAGTATGGCAATTACGCCTGATATTGTGGCTGCTTCTTATGAATTGAAGCCTATTATGAATGGCGGAACTGCTACCTTTATTAATGGTCAAATGGTTGATCCGCAAAAATATCAGGAAGACAGATTGCTTTTAAAATTGAAAAATGCGATGTTGAAAACTAAGGAAAAAATGGCTGCTAATGCTTTCTTGCAAGGGAAATATGTTCAAGCAAATTCTCAAACTGAAATTGATTTTAAGTTCAATAACCCGATTGCAAAAGATGCCAAGAAAATTAATAACTGGGTTACTTTTTTCTTTGACATAATTGATGACTATGAGAAAAAAAATGGGGTAATGCCAGACAGAATTGAATTAGGGAGAACTTTATTTGATAAGTTAATCAAAAACAATGAATTTATTGAAGTTGCAAAAGCCTATTCCAATTCAATTGGGCTATCTGCTGATGAAAAACAAGTTTATTTAGACTTGCTGGGACAAAGAATTTCTAAGTTGAGAACTGCTCAAGACTTTAATGGAAGAGATATTGCAACTGACAATATGATTTATTTATCAAATGACAATGCTTTAGTTCCTGTATTTGCGGCACTTGAAGCGGTGGATGCGACAGGAAAGCCTTTTGTTTTTGTTGGACAGGAAATTCTGGATGAAACAGCTGCCAATAAAGAGACTGCAAGAGCTAAAATGTTCTGCAAATCAGCATTTGCTCCAGTAGTTGCTATTAAAGATTTTATTGTTAGATATGAAATTTCTAATGTGGACAGCATCGCCATTGTTCCAAACTCAAAATAGGAAGTGATTGATTATGCTGGAAAAGGTGGGAGGGACTTCTGAAAATGGAGCTACTCCTGAACTTGATGAAAAGTTGTTAGAAAAAATATCCTATATTCCTAAAGTCGTATCTATTGAAGTTTGCAGATATTCCAAAAGGACGGCACAAGAATTTATTGATTATATAAATAATCAGCTTGTCCCGGATTGTAAAATTTTTGTAACAATTTTCATAGGTGATGAAAAATATAAATTTTTGGATTCTGAAACAAAAAGAGTATTAAATGAGCTTTATGTGGCTTGGAAAATATATGAAAGCCTAGAGAAAGAAAAAATTTCAGAAGATAAGAGAGATACACTCTATAAGCTGCTGGAAAGTTTGAAAGGGAGTTCTGGAGATAGCAGTGGTTCAAGTCTTTTGAACGACAATAGATATGGAAGGATTTATAGATTTTAGGAGCTGATGTGATGTTTGACATAGTATTTAAAAAATTTAAGGAAGAGCTGGAAAAAGATTATCCTGATTATGCGTTTTATATAACAGATGACTTGGAAGCCGAGGATTTTGTGATAAATTCAATAATTTGTGAAATAAACGGAATTACTGTGAAAAATGCTAAAGAATACAGTGCAATGCTAAATTTTTATATCATAAAGCCTAAAGTGCAGGATGACTTGGGGAACTTTATTTTACAGGCACTGGATATTCAAAAGAAAATACAAAATTTAGATGAGAACAGGAGAATATTCTTTTCTGAAAAAATGAGTTTACAATTTGGAGAACTGAAATCGGTAGAAGCAAAAGAAACTTTGAGGATATGTCTTATAACTGGGACATTTGATACAAGTTTTCCAATAAAATATGCGATTGACAATATGAAGGAATATAGTCCAGCTAAGAATATATATCTAAGTAAAAGGAGTGATGAATAATGAACGGAAGTCCAAAGTTTGTTTTGGAAATCGAAGAAAGAGCGGGAACTGCCATTGCCAGAAGTGAGCAAGGAGTCATAGGGGTAGTGCTGTTTGACAGTACAAAAGATGACAGGGATTACACTTTTAACAGCAGAGGGGATGTGCGACAGACAGACTGGAGTACTGAAAATTTTAACTTATTAAAAGATTTGGCATTTGTTGGAAGTCCTTATAAAGTTATTGTTAAAAGAGTAAAGGAAGATGAAAGGGAATCAATAAAAATAACAGATGTCTTGAGCGATTTGGAAAGCAGAGTTGACAGTATAGTTATACCAAGTGCAACAGAAAGCGAGACAGATAATTTAATAAGCTATGCTAAGAGCAGACATAACACAGAATTGGGGAAATTAGCACTGGATTTTGACCAGGCCCACTTTTTTGTATTTGTTGCTTCGGATAAAGTGCCGGACCATCACGCGGTGGTAAATTGCGGTATAACAGGAGCAACTGTGAACGGTCATACCTATAGCGATAAAGAATTTGCACTTGCTATTGCTAGTATGGAAGCGGGATGTCCTATTTCAAGAAGTATCACAAATATGAAAATGGGATTCTTGGAAAAATGTGATGTTCCGGCTGAATCAGGTAAAATAACTAAACAAGGAAAAATAGCGGTCAATGTGCAAAAAGATGACAGCGGAATCAGCTACTATGTGATTAATCGTGGAGTTACTTCATTTATAACGCCTGATACAACTAGACAGCGTAGATTCAGCAAGGTTAAAGTCGTAAGAAGTTTATTCACAATAATTGAGGATTTGAAAAAGTCTTGGAATGACTATAAAGGTGCAAGATTAAATGGCTATTTAAATAAAATGGCTTTTCTAAATGCAGTCAATGCCTATACTCAAAGTCTTATGAATCAAGGAATATTAGACCCTGATTATTCAAATTCTTTTGATATTGATGTAGAGCGCCACAAATTATATTTGATGACAGAAAAAGGTATATCGAAGGAAGAAGTGGATAAAATGAGTGAAGCTAAACTTCGTAGAATTAATACGGTTGATGTAGTTTATGCAAAATGTGATGAGTTAATGCCGCTTGACTGTATGGAAGACTTTTTTGGAAAAGCTATAATTCAAAGTTAAGAAAGGAATGATAAGGAATGGATATATTTAAGGCAAATCAGGTAATCTCTGGCTCACATGGAACGCTTATGATTGATGGAGAAGTATTTGCGGAAGTATCTGAAGTGAAAATAGAGACTAAAATAGAGAGAAAAGAAGTTTGGCTTCCTGGAGGGCAGAAAGGTGAAAAGATTGTCGGTGCTAGTGGGGAGGGCACTATTAAAAGATATAAGTTAAATTCAAATTGGTTTAAGAAATTTACAAAATTAGCTAAGGGGAATGAAGTGTATTTTGAATTATATTTCCAAATTGACGACCCTGATGTTGCAGGTGCTGAAGCAATTAGAATTACTGACTGCTGGAATAAGGACGGGTTTTCTATAGAAGCTAAGCGTGGGGAAGAAATGGACGAAGAATTGAAAATCGGTTATCTTCCAATAAATCTTAAAGCGGTTGAATTAATTTAGAAGGGAGAAATGAGTCAATATGGATTTAAAGGAATTATTGAAAAGGCGTGAAGAAGCGAATAAAATTCGTGAAGAAAAATCATTAGTAGAATTTACTTTAGAAAGCTACAAAGACACTGTCTTTAAATTAAAAGTTCCTGACTTTAAAGCCTTTATAGAGCTTTGCGGTAAAATTGGAATTACGGATTTTACTATTTCAAAAAAAGAAATAGAACGAATATTTGCTGAAAAAATTACAAAATCAAATGCTGTTATTTGCGATTATCTATTTGATACTTTCGTGGAACCTAATTTTACAGATTTGGCAGGGGAGCTGATGGTGGAATTAAAAGCACAAAGCAGAGCAGGGATTATTAAAAGTTTTTTTACTGACAACGAGATTATGGAAATATTAATTTTAGTTATAAATAAACAGACCGCTCTTTTTGAAAGCAGTAAAAATCCAAATGTTGTAGAATTAAAAAAAAAATAAGTCAAAATAT
>ERZ773087.492-NODE-492-length-29241-cov-555.661207_pt1 | contig 29241 bp, 27 predicted proteins | sample MGYA00511375_ERZ773087 | MGnify/ENA primary metagenome ERZ773087 (study PRJEB29015, sample SAMEA2737995) | human oral metagenome | biome: human oral; feature: human-associated habitat; material: dental | place: China | collected 2063 ...
TTGAGCGAAATGGCAATAAGGCGACAATTCGGCTAAATTGGCAGCCAGTTGACGAATTGTCCTCGCGCTGGCTGATTCGGCTGGATGATAACAATCTTGGCTGGGCGGTTGGTGAGCAGCGACAACTTGACATCACTGATGTCGATATATCAAAAACCAGAACAATTACCGTGACTGGTGTCAAAACTGACGGTTACGTCGGTAAGCCTACAAGCATACAAATTAATAACGAAACTCCTACTCCTCAGCCAGAAGACCCGATTGTCAAGCAGTGTTCGTATAAAATTAAGATAGGTTCGTTGACTATCGCTTGTCGTTATCAAAAAGTAACTTTTGGTAAATGGTCGTTTCATTGGATAATTTGGTATATCGTCAGGAATTAAGCGAGGTGTAATGATATGAAGATCTCTGACCGTCATCCGTTGGATCGTCCCCGCGAGAAATTGGCGCGTTATGGTACGGCTCGGTTGAGTGATTTGGAACTTTTGATGGCGATTATTGGCAGCGGCAATAAACAGGCGGATGTCGGTAAGATTGCGCGCGAGGTGTTGAAAATTGTGCGTAAAAAAGGCGGCGATGTTTCGTATGATGATCTACGCGGCGTGGTTGGATTGGGTGATGCGAAAATCCCGGTGATTGTGGCGAGTTTGGAGCTGGCGCGTCGGTATTTGTTAGATAGCGACCAACCGATCATTGATAGCCCAGAAAAAGCGGTCGAGCTACTGGTCGACATTCGTGATAAAAAGCAGGAATATTTCGTCTGTCTGACGCTGGATGGTGCGAATCGTTTGATTGCCAAGCGGGTGGTGACTATCGGCACACTGACCGCCAGCCTGGTGCATCCGCGCGAGGTCTTCGCCGACGCCATTGCCGACCGCGCGGCTTCGATAATCGTGGCGCATAATCATCCGAGCGGGAGCTTAAGACCAAGTCAAGTTGATATAACAACGACTGAACGCCTTAAGCATGCGGGTGAACTACTTGGCGTACCACTGGTTTATCACCTGTTAATTACCAAACAATCTTTCCGGATTATTGACTAGAAAATGGTATAATAACCTTGATGATTACCTCTGATTATCAGGCGAAATATATTGCTCATGAGCTTGAGCGTGTCTATGCTAACGATGACGTTGCTAAGTTGTCGGGTCTAATGTTTGATGCTCAGATTATTCCGACACCGCACCAAATCGATGCGGCACTGTTTGCATTAAACTCGCCAACGGCTCGCGGTATTATCTTGGCGGATGAAGTCGGTCTCGGTAAGACCATTGAGGCAGGCATTGTCATCATGCAATACTACTCGGAACGCAAACGAAAGATTCTGATCATTACGCCATCAAGTTTGCGTCAGCAGTGGGCGCAGGAACTGCAAGAAAAGTTTAATTTACCAGCAACCGTTGTTGACGCAAAATGGATTAAAACAAAAAAGACCATCGATAAGGACGGTATTTACATTTGTTCTTACGAATTTGCAAATCGCCATTCACTAAAACTTTCAAATGGCTGGAATTTGCTAGTTCTTGATGAAGCGCACAAGCTAAGGAATTTTTATAACAACCAAAAGGGTATCGCCAGCTCGGTCTCTGATATTGCCAGGGGTTCTGAAAAATCGCTGCTCCTCACAGCCACACCTCTGCAGAATAGACTCGAAGAATTATACGGTTTAGTCTCGGTCGTCGACCCTAAGTATTTTTATAAGCTTGATGTTTTTCGTCAGCGCTATATAAAGTCAAATCATCCGTTTGCGCTTGATGAACTTCGCTCGCGTATGAGTAAAATTGCCAAGCGTACCTTACGTTCGGAAGTCAAGAAATATATTAAATACACTGATCGCATTGCCAAGACTGTTTGTTTCGAGCCATCAGGCGATGAACGGAAGTTATATGAGCTAGTGGATAATTACTTGCATCGTGACAAGCTGTATGCTTTTGCGTCATCTCAGCGTCATTTGTCGGCTTTGATTCTTCGCAAACGCCTCGGTTCATCTACGTTCGCAGTTGCCAGTACACTCCGGAATATTGTACGGCGCATGGAGGAAGAGTACGCTGCGGGTAAGGTTCGCGATAACCGCGGTGGCTTGATTGATGAGCTGGGTGACTTGAACGATGAAGAAATTGAGGCATTTGAGGAGACTGGCGCTTACGATGACTATATAATCAAATCAGCCAAAGAGCGTGCCGAGTTTCAGGCTGAAATTGACGAACTAAAATCATACGCGGATTTTGCTGATTCTATCAAAGAAAATGTTAAGGCTGAAAAATTGGTCGAAGCGATCAATACTGGTTTTAATGCATTGGAATCAAAAGCTGCTCGTAAAGCAATTATCTTTACCGAATCAACCTTGACGCAAAACTACATCGCTAAAACTCTAAAGAAGCAGGGCTATGATGGCAAGATTATCCTATTCAATGGACAAAATAACTCGTCGGAAAGTACCGAGATTTACCGCCAGTGGCTGATGGACAATAAAGATTCTGATGTTGTTACTGGTATAGAATCAGCTGATCGACGTAAAGCGTTAATTGATAAATTTAAAGAACCTGAAATGCAAATTATGATTGCAACCGAAGCAGCTAGCGAGGGTATTAACCTGCAATTTTGTTCCATGCTGATCAACTACGATCTACCGTGGAATCCGCAACGCGTTGAGCAGCGCATCGGACGCGTCCATCGTATGGGACAAAAATACGACGTCGTGGTGGTAAATTTTAGTAATCAAGGTAATATTGCCGAGCAGCGAATTCTTGAATTATTGACCGATAAATTTAGTTTATTTAAAAGCACGTTTGGTGCTAGTAATGATGTGCTTGGTGCGATTGAAAGTGGACTCGACTTTGAGAAGAAAATTAGCGACATCTTGAATACGTGTCGCACCGACGACGAAATTAGTCGGCGGTTTGAAAAGCTGCAAGAAGAATTTAAGTCAGAAATTGATACTGAGCAACAAGCGGTGCGTACGCGGATTTTTGAAGGGCTTGACCCTCATGTACAAGATCGTTTTCGTCGTTATGACGAACAGGCCGAAGAAGCTTTCACGCGATTTGAGCGATTATTTATGGGCTTAACGCGGTATATGTTACGTGATAAGGCGTTATTTGAAAACGAGCATGTTTTTGATCTAAAAACTGCACCAGAAAAAGATATCGAATGCGGAACGTATTTCTATAAAACCGAACGTTTGCCGCATGCCCGGCAGTATAAATATGCTGATGATTTGGCTGAGTATGTCCGCCACGCGGCAAAGACTACACAAACACCCCCAGCAGAACTTATCTTTGACATTAGCCAGTCTGATCGAGTTGCTTCTGAGGTTAAAAAACTGATCGGGACGCACGGCACGATGATTGTCGAGCAGGTAACCTTTCCGATGAAAATAGATTCATCAGACATGAGCGAAAGTTATATTTTGGCATCAGCGCAGACAGACGGCGGTGTATTGCTTGACACGGAGACCTGCCGTAAGGTACTTGATTTATGTGTTGTCAGTGTCGATCATAAGAAAGTCTCCCCGGGTGAAGTGTTGCAAAATCATCTTACTCAGCAGATTACTGAACGCCAAGAAGAAGTCAAGGGCCGCAACACCGAAGCTTATCTCGACAAAAAAGATCTACTAGAACGTCAATATAAAGACAAAATTGTCGAATACGAAATGAAAGTCGATAAAATTGAAGCGAAGATCCGAGATCTGCAGAAACAAGAGCGTCAGGCAGGCGATGCCACCTCTCGTCTAAAAATTGCTAGCGAAGTCCAAATTTTGCGCAAAAAAGTTCGTGCCCTCAATCGCGAGAAATACGACCTCGAGGACAGTATGGACGAGCAAATATCCGATAAAATAGCCCTAGCACAGCAAGCATCTGAGGGCGGGGTAATTGCCGAGAGACTATTTACCATAGAATTTGCCATACAATAAGCAACTTACCGTGAAAAATGGTATAAAGTTGGTAATTTTCACGATAAGTTAGTCGGTAGCTTAATTCACAAGTAAATATTGTATAATTATAGACATGGAAAACGTAGAAACGCTTTTAAGCGCAACCAATGTATATATAGACGAATCTGGTCATACTGATGATCCAAACAACAATACTATGGTGCTTGGCGCGCTTTGGCTCAGCGTACCTCAGCTTTCTCTGTTTACCGATGCGATTAGAACAGTCAAAAAGAAGCACGATATAGCTTCTCATAGAGAGATTAAATGGACGAAAGTAAGCTCAGCAAAACTTGATTATTACAAGGAGCTGATCGATGTTTTTTTCGCTGTTGAACAGGTAAACTATCGAGCGGTAGTTATTGATAAATCAATTGTTGATTATAAAGCTTATAATAAGACTCGAGATGACTTTTATTATTCAATGACCTATATTCTTGTCAGGACTATTGCAGAAAAAAGATACGGTGATATGCGTCTTTTTCTTGACTATAAAGACGCTTGGTCTGGTGTAAGGACTACGAAACTTGCAGGTTACCTAAGGAATACGGGCAGACTACATAATGCTTCATTGCTCGCACAACCTTTACGTTCACATGAGGTCATCGGTCTTCAAATGGCCGACTTGTTTACTGGTGCTGTTATGTATGCAAATAAGTCGCAGGAAAAGCAGGAATCAAGTGCAAAAAAAGAACTTATAGCACACATAGAACAGCGTTCTGGGCAAAAGTTAACCTGCGGCACTCCCTATAGTTCGGAAAAAATAAACATACTCATGTGGGAGCCAAAAAGATAGATGTATCCAGATTGGCTACCAGACGAACTAAGCCTTAACCGTTCTTTGCAAGAGGACATAGATGAGCTATATGCTATTTACAAGAGAGATTTTATAGACGGCAGTATATGTGTGGTCGATGATGCACCAGTTTATGTCAACAGTATTCCAGATATGTCTAGATGGGATGGTAAATACCCACATGGATTCACTCATATAGTGACACGCGGTGCTAAGGATCGCACGATTGACTACGACAGAGCTAGAAAATTGCCATGGGTACGAGCTATCCTCGAGAATTATACTGCACCTGAGGTCACGGCTTTTTGGTCCGAAACTCCTAAGGGCGCTACGCTTTATTTATGGCTTGCAGACCTTGACTTCGTTGTAGTTATTCGACCGAAAGATGAAAGGAATATCGTTATTGGTCAAAAAAGAATGATTATTACAGCGTACTATATAGACGAGCCGTACACAAAACGTGACTTACAGAAGAAATACGGTAACTCTACCCGTCAATTGTAACTTATTTCACACGCAAAAAGCGCCCTTGAGGACGCTTTCAGTGTTAATCGATACAACCTGGTACGTTAACGTAACTAGTATAGCATAGGATTATAATTAAGTCAATAGTTTTGGTATTTTGTCAATAGCATAAGCGTATTTTATCCACAGCTTACATCTGTAAAAATTGAATACATTTTTTATCAAAAAACTATTGACAGACAAGAGAGTAATTAGATATGGCAGTTTTTCATGAGTGGGTAACTGTGGAGGCTATTTTATTATAGAATAGTAAAAGTGTGGTTGAATTTCAATATATTTTATAATATAATAATTACCATTATGGTAAACAAAACTATTGACACAATGATGAGGTAAGAGTACTATGGTAATAGGATTTGCGACTCTGAAGATCGAAAAAGCGGTCAATGATGCATCCTCTGACGATATGCTTGAAATCGATAGAATTATTCGTCGCAAAAAAGCACCTTGCACATCAGAAGAAGTCATAGAAACACTAGATGCTCTTGCTGCCGCTGAGACGCTGTATGATCTACCAACCGCTCCATTTCACCCTCATCCGCTCTCTGGTGACAAGAAAGGGATGTTTTCTGTTTGGATAAACAAGAAAACTCGTATTATTTTCAGACCTGATCATGCTGATGATTCGGCATTCAGGATAGATAATCCTAAAACTATTAAACGTATCGTAGTAGAAGAATTATGTATCGACTACCACGGACATTAAAGGAGGCACTATGGTTTATCAGCCACACAAAGCTATTCACCCGGGACGTACGGTAGAGCGAACTATTGAAGATCTTGGTATGACACAAAAGCAGCTTGCAGTTAGGACTGGTTTATCAGAAAAACACATTAGTCAAATAATCAACGGAGAGTCCTCTATTACAGCCGAAACGGCACTACTTCTTGCTAATGCCATTGGTGGCACGGCTTCTTTTTGGAACAACCTGGATAAGAACTATAAAGCAACGCTAGCTCGAATAGATCAAGAAAGACGCTTAAAAAGCGAGGAGGATATGCTACCGAATTTTCCTTACGGTGAACTTGCAAAGCTTGGCAAAGTGGAGGCTACAAAGAATAGGACTGAAAGAGTCTTTAATTTATGGAAATTCTTTGGAGTTAACTCGCTATCTCATATACAGGTCACCGAAGCAATTGCTTATAGGCGCGGCTACGTTAGCGATATCAAGGAGGGGTTCTTAGCTGCATGGTTGCGATGCGGTGAAATAGAAGCCAATAAAATAATTTCAGAATTGCCTGAATATAACATAACTCAGCTAAAAAGAGCATTACCTCAAATTAGGAGCCTTACTGCTGATATGCCAGATGATTTTTTTAAGCAAACTCAAGATCTTTTGGCTACAGCAGGAGTTGGCTTAGTGGCAGCAGCTCATATTAGAGGCACAAAAGCGAGCGGTGCTACGCGGTGGATTAATGGAAGACCGATTATACAACTTAGTGCATACGGTAGGCATGCTGATAAAATGTGGTTTACACTATTTCACGAGATTGGACATGTGTTGAGACATGGTAAACGAGAACAGTTTATTAGCTTTGATTCTGGTGTTAAGTCTACAGAAGAGAAAGAAGCTGATGATTTTGCTGCAAAAACACTTATACCTGATGAGGAATATAGACTATTTCTTAATAAGCAAGATCTGTCAAAGGCATCTATTCGAAAATTTGCAAAACAGCAAGGAATTCATGCGGGCATAGTTGTCGGGCGATTAAAAAATGATAGACTACTGCCATTTTCAGCTATGCAAGATATGCACAGTAGGGTTATTATTCAAAGCGATGGAGACTAGAAACGTGCGGGTTTCTGAGTATTATAAACTAGAGAAAAATCAGGCTTCTCTTGATTTTGTCGATGTAAGGACTGACACCGATATACCTTTATTTATTGATCCAACCTCTCTTCATCTATTTGATAGTGAATGGGGTAGAGAATGTGTTAGCCTGATACAGAGTTATTTTTCGCTTATTCTTCAATTGATATGCGCCGACGACCTTAGAGCAAAAAAGCTTTTATCTGTATTAGGGGAGCCTAATGAAACTAGGCTTGGTTTTTCTCATGATAAGCCTCAAGGTCATGGCATGGGCCGAGATTTAGCTGAGAAAATGTGGCTTGCTTTGAAAAATAGCAACGCTGCTAAGACGGGTATAATTCAAGAGTTAGAGGATACAGCTCTGCTAATAGACGGTATTGGCTCAGATATTATATCAGATATAGTGACAAACATTATTAGAGGTCAACTAATTAAATACACTCAGCGAATGTGCGGATATTATAATATTCCTATGGAGTCAGGGATCGCTTCTGGTCGAGTTTGGAATTTAATACTGCAAGAATGGTCACAGTCATTTGAAGCTCTTCCAGTAGTGAACGACAGACCATTATTACTCGTACCAAAAACAATTGTAAGGCGCAACATTACCTATGATGCAACTAGTTACTATAATGTATATATTTTGAAATATCTAGGAGAGCAAGACGCCGCTAGGGGTATTGTGCGGATCTTGAAAAATAACAGGACAAAACCATTAACAAAAAATGAACTAAGAGATAAATATGGGAAAGCAGGAAAAGAACAAAACCGTACATATACGCCCATATTTCCAGAGGCGCTTAGTGAGTATCGTGAGGAAAAGAGAGTTCACCCTAGAAAGCCACTAACTCAAACGAATATAGCTGAGTCATTACAAGCGCCATCGCCTAATTGGGATGAGCTGACCTCTAGACTAAATGCCCTAGAGGCGGGTGGTAGTATGGCTTACCAGTACGAAGCTTTGATGAAAGACATATTAACAGCTTTGTTTTATCCATGGCTTAGTAATCCAACTGCTCAAAACCATTTGCATGACGGGAGAAAGAGAATCGACATTACTTTTGATAATGTTGCCAACGAGGGTTTCTTCTATTGGTTACGTGAAAATTATTCAGCTCCTCTTATAATGGTTGAATGTAAAAACTATAATCAAGATCTTGCAAATCCAGAACTCGATCAAATATCTGGAAGATTTGGTGTTCGGCGTGGACATTTTGGTTTGATTGTGTGTAGAAAGTTTGACAATAAAGAACTATTTATTCAAAGATGCAAGGACGTTTCGTCTGATGGGAGAGGGTATATAATAGCTCTTGACGATGATGATGTGCGCTCGCTGATATTAGCAGCTAAAGCTTCGGACAAATCCGAACGACTGTCATTGCTTCGTGAACGTTTTCAAGATCTAATATAGTATAATATTGATTAGATAAGGGACTATAGACACTATGGATAAATACGATGATATAAACAACCACCAACTCAGTGGCACTTCTCCCAACTTCCGCACTGACCTAGCGAAAAAGCTGGAGGAGTTAGTGCCGGAGGCGATTGCGGATGGCAAGGTGGATGTCGTTAAGTTGAAGGAGCTGCTGGCGGAGGATGCTGGCGAGCCGAATGAGCGGTTTGGGCTGTTTTGGCCGGGCAAGAAGCAGGCGCTGCGGGCGGCTCAAGAGCCGACGACTGCGACGCTCAAGCCCGCCAAAGATGAAAGTAAAGATTGGGATACGACTAATAACATTTTCATCGAGGGCGATAACCTCGAAGTGCTGAAAGTATTGCAAAAGCAGTACCACAACAGTATCAAGATGATTTACATCGATCCGCCGTATAACACCGGCAAAGATTTTGTCTATCCGGATAATTTCAAGGAAGGTCTGCAAAACTACCTGGAGTTTAGCCAGCAGGTGGACGAGGGCAACAAAAAGATCAGTACCAATACCGAAACCGCCGGCCGTTATCACAGCAACTGGCTGAATATGATGTATCCGCGCCTGAAGTTGGCGCGCAATTTGTTGACGGATGACGGGGTGATATTTATTTCGATTGATGATGCTGAGCAAGCCAACTTAAAGAAAATGTGTGATGAGATTTTTGGGGAAGGGAGTTTTGTAGGTATTTTTATTCGTCGCACAATCAATTCTGGAAAACAAGATTCGGTTATTCTAGCAAATTATCATGAATATTTGCTAGCTTATGCGCGAAATATAAACCAAATAGATTTAAATAGAAGAGCTAAGACTGAAGAAGAAAGGAGAAAGCTATATCCACTGGAAGATAATTATTTGATAACTAGGGGTAGATATTATATCTCTCAGCTAGATAAAGGAAGTATTCAGTATTCAGACAGTTTGAACTATCCCATATTAGCACCAGACGGTACCGAAATATGGCCTGGTTCTGGCTTTGACGACAAGACAAGGGTGTTTAGGTGGTCTAAGGATAAGGTTAAGTGGGGTATGGATAATGATTATATAGTATTTAAAAAAATGTCTTCCGGTTGGAAGGTTTACGCAAAGTCATATGAATTTCGAGATAATAGTGATAATATAATCAATCCGTCTAACCCTTACACGAGCTTGGACTTTATATCAAAAGAATATTCCAATTTTAATGCTACCCCGGGTTTAATGAAGATGTTTAATGGGAAGAATTATTTTAATTTTCCTAAGCCAGTACCATATCTAGAGGATTTATTATTGTATGCTACAAAAGGCAACTCTATTATTCTCGACTTCTTCGCTGGCTCCGCCACCACTGCTCACGCCGTTATGCAACTGAACGCCGAAGATGGCGGTAATCGCAAGCACATCATGGTGCAGTTGCCTGAGCCGACCGACGAAAAGAGCGAGGCGTTTAAGGCTGGCTACAAAAAGATTAGCGATATTGCTCGCGAGCGGATCAATCGGGCGGGCGAAAAGATTAAGGCTGACTTTGCCGACAAGCTGGCTGAGCGTGAGATTCCGCTGGATGTTGGATATCGTACTTACAAACTGGCTGACACCAATTTCACCAAGTGGCAAAGCGCGCCGACGGGCGATTTGACCGAACTGCAGGCACGCCTAGACCTGATGCGTGAAAGTAGCAATGATAATGCTAGCGAGGAAGATTTGCTAGTGGAAGTGCTGTTGAAAATGGGCTTGCCGTTGACTACGCGGACTAAGACCGTCGATGTCGATGGGCTTCATGTGTATCAAGTTGTGGCCGAAGGCGATTCGTCAGAGGGTCAGCCGGTGCTGTATCTCAATGAACACGCCAAGCCGACATTAGAACAATTACGCGCCATTATCACCGACCTGACTCCGAGTAAGTTTGTCATCCTCGACGACGCCTTCCAGGGCGACAATCAGCTCAAAACTAATCTGGTTCAAACCTGTAAAAGCTATGATGTAGAGTTGTGGACAGTATGATGCTGGTTTTCTTGGATGAATCTGGCGATACTGGACGCATGACAGATAAAGGCTCTTCGCAGTTTTTAGTAGTTAGTGTGGTTATATTTATGGATGAAGAAGAGGCCTTGGCTTGCGATAAGCGCATAGATTTATTGCGAACCGAGCTGGGTCTAGATAGTAATTATGAATTTCACTATAGTCGAAATTCTAAACAGAAACGACTCAAATTTCTAGAGGCGGTTAGCCCGTATAGTTTTACTATTGCGACAGTTGCGATTGACAAATACCCTTCTAAGCTCTGGGGGGATGGATTTAATGATAAGAAGTCTTTTTATAAGTATGCTTGCCATATGGTACTTACCAATGCTATGCCATATCTGGATAATGCCAGACTAATTATTGATAAGAGCGGTGGCGACACATTCGCTGGAGAACTGAAGAGATATCTAAAGAATAAATTTAAGACAGAAGAGAGTGACAAAATAAAGAAACTTAAAACACAAGATTCTCATAAAAATAACCTTCTCCAATTAGCAGACTACTGTGCAAGTATCAGTAATCGTAAATTGCAGAGAAAATCAGATGCTAGCGAATATTATAATTATCTATCTCACAAAATAGTGAGTTTACAAAGGTGGCCGAAATGACAGCCCATATACAAGAAAGCCGCTCAACCTACTCTTTCGAGACGCACCCGATGGACGGGACTAATCAGTTGAACGGCACTTCCATTACTATAATACATGAGAGAGAATATAAAGTCAAGTTAAAATTACAACATAGTGTATTATTCAGGGGTAAATTATGAAAATTAAATACGATTCCAGCCAGCCGTTCCAGTTACAAGCTATCAGCGCTATTACGAGTGTTTTCGATGGTCAGCCTGACGACGCTGATGCGTTTGATGCAGTGTTGCGGTCGCGATCGGTGTACGGCGACCAGATTGGGTTTTTTAATGAAATTGGTGCAATTGGTAATAATTTACTGCTTGATGATGACGCGATATTAGAAAACGTAAAGTCAATACAAAACGACAACGGTATCGCTCCGGTTGAAAAGCTGAATGGTATGAACTTTAGCGTTGAGATGGAAACCGGTACTGGCAAAACCTATGTATATCTACGCACGGCGCTGGAAATGGCGAAATTGTATAGTTTTTCGAAATTTATTATCATCGTGCCGAGCATTGCCATCAAAGAGGGCGTGAAAAGTAGCCTCGACAGTATGCGCGAGCATTTCACGCGTGAGATGGGGTATGGTCCGTACGAAGCATCGGTGTATGATGGTAAAAATCCAGAGGTGGTACAGAGTTATGCTACCAGCACTATGACGCAGTTTATGGTTATGACAATTGATGCAATTCGCGGCAATAAGAATACGCGAGTGATTCATCAAGAACGCGAAAAACTAAATGGTATTGCACCAATTGAATATCTGGCCGCCGTCAATCCGATTGTCATTATGGACGAGCCGCAAAATATGGAGAGTGAACTGTCGACGAGTGCAATTAATGATTTGAACCCGATGTGCACATTGCGCTATAGCGCCACGCATACTCACGAATACAACATGATGTATCGGCTCGATCCAGTTGATGCTCACCGGGAGAAGTTGGTGAAAAGCATCGCGGTGGCGAATGCTCAGCAAGAGGGTAGTGATGCTAAGCCATATATCAAACTCATCGATGTGCGTAATACGCCGAAGCTTCAAGCTTATATCGAAGTGTTGGTCCGCGATAAAAATGGCAATGTTGGGAGAAAGCCGCTATGGGTTAATCATCACGACAAACTGGATATTCGCACTGGCAATAGTATTTACGAAGGTTACACCATCAATGAAATTTCGACGGTTCCAGCGAGTGTAGAGGTTGGATCGCAAGGGGTCTTGATGCTTGGTGAAAATTGGGGCGGTAACGAAGATCAGGTTATGCGCGAGATGATTCGTGTGACCATCGCCGAGCATATCAAGCGTGAATATTTATTGCGCGGTCAAGGTATTAAAGTGCTGAGTCTATTTTTTGTTGATAAAGTGGCGAGCTATTTGGAGTATGATGATGACGGTAATATGGTTGACGGAAAATTTGCGCGTTGGTTTGATGAATTATACCAGGAAGAGCGAAAAAAGAGCCGTTTTTATGAAGATATTATGCCTGAAGATCCAAGTGAAGTTCGAAAAGCATACTTTGCTGAGATGCGTAAGGGCGGTAAAACGAGCTTCGTCGACAGCAAAGAGGGCAAAGGCAATGCACAAGATGAGTCGGCTTATGACCTAATCATGAAAGGCAAAGAAAAACTGCTTGACCAGGCAAATCCAGTACGGTTTATTTTTAGTCACTCAGCGCTGAAAGAGGGCTGGGATAATCCGAACGTATTTCAAATTTGTATGATGCGCGAGAGCGGCAGTGAAAATGATCGCCGACAGACGATTGGGCGAGGCTTGCGCTTGCCAGTGCGTCAGGACGGTACGCGAGTGTTTGACGAACAGATTAATCAGTTGATGGTGGTCGCCAATGAATCGTATCGTGATTTTGCTAATAATTTACAAAAGGAATATAAGAAAGCTGGTGTTAAGATTGGTTTTGTGCGGCGTAGTGAGTTTGCGAGAATAGTACTGCACGATAATCCAAGTAGTATGCTGGGACATCAGAAGTCGAATGAGATTTGGGAGTGTTTGCGGCGTCGCAGTATGATTGATGATGAGGGTCGGGTGCTGGCGAATTTCGCGCCGAATAATATTGGCTTTACGCTTGATTTACCTGGCGATCTACAAAAATATCATGCCGAGGTGGTCGATATTATTGAGGGCTGTAAGATTGATAAATTTGTTAAGGATGCACGTAAAAAAGAGAAGATTCGTCCCAATAAAGAAGTTTTGTATAGTCCGCTACTCGAGGAATTGTGGAAGCGAATTTCGCACAAGACGACGTACCGTGTGGTATTTGATAACGGCCAGATTATTATGGCGGCCATCAATGCTATTAAAGCCAAACCTGAGCTTAAGCCGTTAAGAATTGAAGTGAAAAGACATAGGGTGCTTTTGAAGCGCGGCGGTGTTCATAACGATGGCATGGTCGGCGAAGCAACGCATGACTTGGCGGGAACGTTTGAGTTGCCAGATATCATCTCTGAGTTGCAGGATAGTACCGGTCTCACTCGACGAACAATTGTTGATATTTTGACTGGTAGTGATCGGTTGCATGAGTTCTTAAAAAACCCGTATGACTATGTGCAAATGGTGAAAATCGCAATTAAGTCGGTGCTGGCGCAGGTCGTGGTGGACGGCGTTGAGTATGAAAAGATGGGCGAGCGTAATTATGAACTCCGTAATTTCCAAAAAGATAGCGATGAAGAAGTCGAACGATTTATTGATCGACTATATCAAGTTAAAAATCAACAAAAAACGGTGACAGATAGATTGGTGTTGGATTCAGCGACTGAACAAAAGTTTGCTGAATATTTGGATAGTCGTGAAGATATTAAATTATTCCTCAAGTTACCGTCGAAATTTACTATACCGACGCCAGTTGGTGACTACAATCCAGACTGGGCAATTGTCAAAGAAGTCAATGGTGTAGAAAAAATATATATGGTGCGTGAGACGAAGAATGGCGGTGAACGCGAAGACGAGTTGCATAAAATTGCTTGTGCTAAGAAACATTTTGAGACAATTGGTATGCGTGATTACGCTAAATCAACACCTGATGATTGGCGGGTGTAAATATGTTGATAAAGAGCTGTGAAATAGCTTCGGGAGAATGTATGAACACGCCAAATAAAACCATCACCATCGCTCGCGCCATCATCCGCATTGGTGATGCTGCCAGGAGTACTAATGATTATAGTTTGCTGGGCGCGCTGCATGAAATGGTGGAGCAATTGTCGCAAAACGGCGTTAAGGATACTGACGTCGATATGGATTTGCTATTGGAATATGTCGAGGCAGCAGATGGTTGCGACTATTGCCGAGCAGGCGGCGGTAAGCCAAGTGTTGACGAATTGACAGCAAAAATCAATCAGCAGTTAGCGCGTCGCGGCCAGGCGCAGGTGGAGGCGAGCGATCAGTCAGTGCTGAAATTTGAGCCGCTGGTTCATCTGGTAACGGCGGCCTACGCTAAAAACGAAGATGGTACGACGGCTGGCTTGTCAATCGCGCTGGTCGTCAATCGGGACGGTTCGGTGGATTTGCCGCGCGACCATTTTTTGAATGCGGAATTGCTGGATTACTTTGATGAAAATCGGCTGGTTAATTGGCGTTCGGTCGAGCGTGATTTGCCGTCAAACTTGCATGGTTACCACTTAGTGGCAGGTTCAGTAGAAGTGCAGGAGATTTTGCCGCGGGAATTGGAGGCGATGTCGTTCTAAGATGGTACACCTCGTAATGTCGCAGTAATTTTGTTAACAGTTTTGTTTTCTAGGTCTTTACGAACGTGCAAGAATAGAATGTCAAATCTGAAGTGTCTGTATCTATGCTAAAATCAATATATGAAGTTCCCTCGCTCTAAAAAACTGGTTTTCTTTAATAATAAGGGCGGCGTTGGTAAAACAACGCTAGCGTATAACACCGCGGTGCAGTTTGCTAACAAGGGCTATAAGACTGTTCTGGTTGATCTCGATCCGCAGTGTAATTTGACGCGGTTAGCGCTTGGCGAAGAATATTACGAGAATACGATTTTCTCAGAGATGAGCAAGACGATTTACGACGTGCTGCGCGGAGTGATTGAGGGAGGGTCGGATATTGATTTGGCGGCACAATTTGAGCAAGCTAAGGGTGCGCCCGAGAACCTGTATTTACTGCGCGGCGACATGCGGCTAAGCGATTATGAGAATGTTCTATCGACTGGCTATAACTCGGCTGCGGCTGGCGAGCAGCTTGGCTATTTCCAAACGAGCGCAATAGATCGTTTCCTGCGCGAAAAAGGCTTGAGCGATCAAGTTGACATCTTTGTGATTGATACCTCGCCGACGTTAGGGTTGCTGAATCGAGTAATCTTGCTCGGCAGCGATTATTTTGTCGTACCGCTAATGCCTGATGCGCTTAGTCTGCAGGGCATTGAGAACCTTGGTATCATGTTTGGAAAGTGGAAAATCAACTGGCGTAATACTGGTAAAGCGTTAAGTAGCGGTATTGAAAGTCAATTTGTACTGGGTGGCGAAGGGTTGTTTATTGGCTATATCTTAAATTCGTACAATGTGTATGGCCAAAAACCGATCAAAGACCACCGCAAGTGGATTGATCAAATTCCAGAACGAGTTCAAAAATTCTTAAGCGAACGCCATTGTCGGAACGGGCTGGTTGCGTCTAGCAGTCGCGCGTCGCTGCACGATATTCAGGATTACGGTCGATTACCAGCAATTACACACGAATCAGGTGTTGCAATTTTTAACATTGACCCTAATAAGGCAGAAGCAACACAGCCTGGCTCTCGCGAAAATATTGCGAAGGCTCAGCAAGAATTTGACGAACTTTCAGACGCTATTTTGAACATCTTGGATAAGTACTAAAATGGCCTGTATGCGCTAACGAGTCTTTGCCCTAGAAATGATCAAATTGTATGAAAATCTCCGTCCACCTCAAACCCAACTCTCGTCACCGCGAAGAGGTCGTGACGAACGATGATGGCTCGCTGACGATTTACACCAAGGCGCCGGCCATTGAGGGGCGGGCGAATTTGGCGGCGGTAAAATTACTGGCAAAACATTTTGGCGTATCCTCGTCAAAGGTAAAATTAGTGCGCGGTGCAAGCTCGAAATATAAGATGTTTGAGGTAGATAAAACAGAATAGCCGCTGCAACGAGTAGCCGCAAGATTCTACGGATATCCAGCCCCTGGCGCCATATTGCCGAGTAGTCCCTGCACGGTTACAAATGAATATCCTTGCTGCTTCAGTGCACTGAGAATGCACGGTACGGCGCCAACTGAGGTTTGGTGGATGTCGTGCATCAGGATGATAGCTCCAGGGTGGGCGCGCGCATGCATGCGCCGCAGTACATCGGCTCTCGCGGAGACTTTGCTGCCGATTAAGAAAAATGTCGCTTTAGCGCCATGCTGATCTAAAATATCCAGCAGCTGCGCGGTGTACGGACCTAGTCCGTCGTCAAACGTTAAAGCAATCACTTTACTACCAGAATCTGCAACTGTCGGCGCGGCAGGAGCTGGCGTTGGTTTTGGCTCGGGCGGTTTGGGGATATTAGCTAGTTTCCGGGCTGTTGGATTTTGCAGATATTTGGCAACGGCAGCGATCGGCAATTTGATCGTCATTTCGCCGTAGGCTGACGGCAGCAGTGACGCCTGCCCAATTGGCCAAGCTAAACTTTACCGCCATCAATAATAACGAAATTCGATAGCGTTTCCTGGGTAATCGTTTCATTAAGATTCAGCTCTGCTTGCTGGCGCTGCTTGATGGTTTCCTTGATATTATTTCGGGCAGCCGCCACGATTTCCCCGACCGCTTTCTCTGATCGCTCGGTCAAATCGTTCAAAGTAATCACCTCGCCAGATTTTTTATCAAACGTCCAAAAATGCGTCAACGACACCGGATGCGCGCCGTGCATATCTTGCTTGATATTGACAATGACCGATAAAGCTACCGAATTATTATGCGTCACTTGGTAGCTGATTGTCTCGGTCAGCGGCTGGTCGAATGTCAGAATATTGGCGGCAGCATAGCGGAAATCGCTGTCAGCGCGGTCAATTGCCTGGGCGACGGAGTCTTTATATTTGCTCCTCAATAAAGCTATTAACCTCACGGAGAGATAGTACTGGTTGAGCGTCCAAGCGGCTTGGCAATGGCAGTGTATGATTCACCATTCTTTAACCTATTCTCGATAACTATACGTTCATCGTAGCAAAGTTGTATATACTTGTTGTTAGACACGTTTCTAACGTCCTTTCCGGTTATATTAGACTTTCCAAAAATCCATTAAACCGCGGGGCTAAAATTGAAACGTGTCTTTATTGAGCTTATCCTTTGCGGTTGAGGTGTTAATGGAGGCAGCAAATTGACTGTATGTAAAACATGTAGTATACTTATAAGCAGCTTCTTGCGCAACCGGCGTGAGAAGAAGAGCCTGAAAGGAGGTGAACTCCGTTGGAAAGCAAGTCTCCTCGCAGGAGGAGCATGTACTCGGTACATTCTCCTTTTTTCGGGGCTATTGCGTTTACTCCCAATGACGCTTTGCGCGAGCGTCTCGCGCAAGGTGTCATTAGTCCCGAGGAAATACATCATGCACTCGGGAAGCTCGGACTCGCCATTGTGCGCGAGTGCGAGCTGCGAGAGACGGGATCCGACCCCGCCATCGCCCCATGACAGTTGAGCCGCCCCAGACATAAGCTGTCTGTTCACGCTCCTGTCTGGGGCGGCTTTTCTTTTGGAATAGGATTTGCACTCGTTTTATATTCGTCGTACACTGGAATTGACGGTAATTTCATGAGGGAACGAATGAGAACGCAAGAACATGCATATCTTGATTTGCTGCGCGATGTGCGTGATAACGGCGAGAATAAGGATGACCGTACCGGTACGGGCACGCGCAGCGTGTTCGGGCGGCAGATACGGTTCGATCTGTCAAGCGGCGAATTTCCCGCACTCACGACGAAACGGCTCTATTTTGATACTTGCAAACGCGAGTTGTTATGGTTTTTAAGCGGCGACCGCAATCTAGAAGCGCTCGCACGGCAGAATGTACACATTTGGGACAGCTGGCCGTACCGGCATTACGTAGAGGCGACAGAGGGGCGCCAGGTGTCTCCAGAAGAAACGTCTACACCGGAGTGGCGTAACGGTATGAAAGCGTTTGTCGGACGCATTGCGACAGACCACGCTTTTGCTGAGCAATGGGGCGATTTAGGTCCAGTTTACGGCTATCAATGGCGGCATTGGCCAGATGGAAAGGGCGGCGAAATCGACCAAATCCAGCGCGCTGTCGACACGATCAAAACGAACCCGGCTAGCCGGCGCAACATTGTGAGCGCGTGGAATGCCGCAGATATTGACGAGATGGCAGTAGCGGGGCTGCCGCCATGCCATACAATGTTCCAGTTCAACGTGCGCGGCGATCGCCTAGATTGCCAATTATACCAGCGTAGCGCTGATATGTTTTTGGGTGTGCCGTTCAATATTGCTAGCTATGCGCTATTGCTCTGCATGATGGCGCATGTCACCGAGCTTAAGCCGGGCGAGTTCATCCATACATTCGGCGACGCGCATATCTATAATAATCACGTTACGCAGGTTGATGAACAACTGAGCCGCGAGCCGTTGCCGCTGCCAAGGCTATGGTTGAATCCAGAGGTTGATAACATCTTCGAGTTTGCGCCGGACGACATTAAACTTGTCGGCTATCAGCATTGTCCGAGTATCAAAGCGCCAGTAGCAGTGTAATCACAGTTAGACCCGCAGGGCTACATGTATTACGCACGCTTATACGTCACGAAACTATACGCATACCGATTCGCATCGTCTGCCGGAAACGATTGGCGTTCGCACTCATGCCAGCTATCGCCAAGCGGCGGAAAGTAACGGTCGATGCCAGTAAACGAATGATCAACTTCAGTTGCATAAATAACGTCACAATCCGCCAGTGCTTGCTCATAAACACTCGCGCCGCCGATTACACACGGCTGATGCTGCGCGATTTCATATGCTCGCGCCAAGCTATCAACAGCTATAACGTCCGCCGCGCTAAGCGCCCGATGCGTCACGACGATATTCTCGCGCTGCGGCAGTGCTCGTCCAATCGACTCAAACGTTGCGCGCCCCATGATGATTGATTTACCTATTGTCAGCGTGCGAAAATGTTTCAGATCAGCCGGCAGCGCCCGTCCCCACGGCAAATCGCCGCGCGCGCCGATACCGCGGTTTTTATCATACGCCACGACAATACATTTCTCCATACGTTCATGATACAATATCGGTAGCATTAGGGGAAATTATGCAAGAATCAGCGGCCATTTATAGCGACATTGAGATAAAAAAAGCGCTTGCGAGCGGGCATATTGTGTGCGATCCGGCACCCGCGCGAATCAACGGCTCAAGTATCGACGTGACGCTTGGCTATTATTTTTACTACGCTGGCGGCGCCAAAAACGGCGATGCGCTATTCAACCCGTTCGACCAGGCGGACGTTAAGCGGTATTTTGGCGCGTACAACATCGCGAAACCATGGCGCGACGCGCGGAAACGTTTGGCGAGCTCGATTGCGAACATCGCAGAGATTACTAACATTCCCAGCGACCACCCCGTTATCGTTTTGCGGCCGAATGAGCGGATTCTCGCGCATACGCATGAATTTATCGGTATTTTGCCGCCTGGCACGACCAGTATGCAGGCGCGCAGCACTACAGGGCGCATTGGTATATCGGCGTGCTATTGCGCAGGGTGGGGCGATCCAGGTTATATCAACCGTTGGACGATGGAAATCCACAATTTGAATGAGCGCGAGCATATTGTATTGCCCGTTGGTTACCGTATCGCGCAAATTGTCTTCAGCGCTACCGGCCCGGTTGAGACAGAATATTCGCGCGCTTCGGGCAACTATCAATCTGCACCAAGTGCCGACCTTGCTGCTATCAAAGCTGCTTGGCGCCCCGATATGTTGCTGCCGCGCGCTTACGCATCGCCCGTTAAGCTGCCGCAGGTAGTTGAGGGGCTCGCCGAAGGATTACTATAATGATCACGCGCGGGCGCTATATCGTTATTGAGGGGAATGACGGCACAGGAAAATCGACGCAAGTCCGCCTTTTGCAAACATATTTTCATAAGCAGGGGTATAGCGTGGTAACTGTTGAGGAGCCAGGCGGCGGCTCAGCGCCTACGACGCCTGCCGCGCGTTATCTGCGCGCGGTTATCAAAAACGGACGGTTGCAGCGCGATCCAGAAATTAATCTGGCATTGTTCAGCGCGGCGCGGCGAGAATTATGGCAGCACAGTATTGCGCCGGCACTTGAGCGGGGTGCGGTCGTACTAGCGGCACGCAATTATCTTTCGACGCTCGCATACCAAGGTTACGGCGAAGGGCTTGATCTTGATCATATTCGCGAAACGACCGCGCTTTTCACTGGCGCGCGTTACATGGCGCCGGATCATATAGTTGTTCTGACTATGAACGACGACGCCGAGCGCAAACGTCGCCTCGCCGAACGTAGCAGTTCAGTGCGTCTTGACGCGTTCGAATCGCGCGCTGATGATTTTCAGTATAGAGTAAATAACGGTTACGCTGCGCTCGCCCGCGATATGGCGCTGCCCGTCGTTGAGTGTATCGCGCCGGATCACCGCAAGACGCCGGCAGAGATTCAGGCGGAGATTTTACGGATTATTTCGTAGCAGGAATCAATTAGTCGGCGCTGCTTGCGCTGCTGCCAGATGCGATCCTGCGTGCTTCTACAATTTCTGGGTATTTTCGACAAAACTCTTCATTATACGCTGCCCGCTCCGCTTCATACCGGCGCTGCTGCTCTTGTCGAACAGTTTGGCTCACTGCGTAGAATGTCGTTGAAATTGGAATTGCTGCGTCGCTATCAATTGCTGCTGATATACGCGTATCTAAATCATCAACGTTTGCGAGCATTTCAGCCCACGTCTCGGTGCCGTGCGACCTGTCAGCCGATAAAATCTCCGCTCGAACATCTTTTGATAAATTCGCAAGCGGCAATACATACGATTCGCGCAGCATAATTCGCGTATCAACCTCGCACGTTGCTACGTTTATGCGGCGTGTCGCCAAAACTGCTTCCGGCGCTTTTTTCGCGTCTGTTATATCTACGTTGAATGCCCGGAATTTAATGCGTTCGTTTTGCTCGCACTGTTCATCCGCGCCAACCTCGACAAAGGTTTCAGCTATCGCCGCGTGCATGCGTTCAAGCAAATGCTCGTCGTTTCCTGTTACGCGCGCTAGCTCCACCGATCCCATGCCGATTGACCGCCGCAAGCGTAACAGTTCAGCTGGTGTCGCTAAACCATCAAGTGCTTTAGCTTCGACCCATTCAAGCTCCCTGCCAGTAAGCGGCGCCTCGCCCTCAATACATTCGTTCAAGCGACTCTCGTAATTCTGCTGATTCTTCGTCGTATGCCGAGCACCGCGCGACAGCAGGTGCAGCTGCACGAAATCGCGGACGGCTGGCGATGTATCGGGACCCAAACGAGCAAGTACGCGCTCTGCCAGCGTATTTTGAACATCGCGCCATAAATCGCAGTTCTCTGATTTAATACGTAGCGGCGTCGCACTGTAATCCAGCCAGTGCGCTAGCAATATATCGCGCGGCTGCCGATACTCCTCGCGCGCCGACGCTAAACAACGAGATTTTATCATACCAAATGCGTATTTTACTAGAAAAATTACTATCTGTCAATACTATTTTGCAATCTTGGCGTGTTTCTGCTACAATGCTAGCTAAGACATTGCCAAAGACCGTAGCGGGCGAGCCGTGAAAAGCGAAGCGCCGATAAGAATGCTACCGAGGGAATTACTCCGCTTTTCGTCTTTGCGCATGCAGGGGCGTTTTTTGTCAGTGTCGAACCTTAACAATGCGGTCTCATTTATCAAAGCAAACGAAAGGATTTTGTCTATGGCGATTAGCAAAGACAAGAAACAAGCTTTGGTCGCAGAAATGAGCGAGCTGTTCGCGAACGCAAAAAGCACAGCTGTCGCAAAATACCAGGGGATCAGCGTGGCTGAATTGCAGGAATTGCGTAAAAACGCACGCGAGGCTGGCGTTGTCATCAAAGTGGTGAAGAACCGCCTGGTGCGCGTTGCGATGAGTGGAAGCAACACCTATAAGGACACCGATACATCGGCGCTCGCAGGACAGTTGCTTTATGCTGTATCGCAGGACGATGAAGTTATGCCTGCTAAGGTACTGAATGATTTTGCCAAAACTCATCCAGTGCTTGAGCTCGTCGCTGGCTTCAGTGGCGAAGGCATAGCGCAAAGTACTGCTGAAGTAACGGCGCTTGCTGGCTTACCGAGCAAGAATCAGCTTATTGCCGAAACAGTGGCGCAATTGCTCTCGCCGGTTCACGACGTTACGAACGCGCTTTCCGGCAATCTTCATGCGCTGCTTGACGGTGTCGCCGATAAAGCTGCTGCGTAAGAACCAAAGTTTAGTATTAATGTTAGAAAATACCAAAGGAGAAATTCTATGGCAGATGTAAAGAAACTTGCCGAAGAACTGACTAAATTAACAGTTCTAGAGGTGAATGAATTAAAAACCATTTTGAAAGAAGAATACGGCATTGAGCCGGCTGCTGCTGCGGTTGCAGTCGCTGGTCCAGCCGCTGACGCAGGAGCTGCTGCTGCCGACGAAAAAACCGAATTCACTGTCACACTAAAGGACGCTGGTTCGCAAAAAGTTGCCGTTATCAAAGCGGTAAAAGAACTAACTGGACTTGGTCTCGGTGAAGCTAAAGCGCTTGTTGACAATGCGCCAAGCCCGATCAAAGAAAAAGTGTCAAAAGACGAAGCTGAAGCTGCCAAGAAGTCTCTGGAAGACGCTGGCGCAACTGTTGAATTGGCGTAGGCTCGCTTCTACATAGTTACGAGATCGCATTGTTTCATAGAGTTACCCCGCCCTAAAGTAGGAGCGGGGTAATTTAGTTTTAGTTAATGACGCTCTCTCACGAGGTCTTTTTATTGCTGATGAGCATGCAGAGCGTGCCGTAGATAACTTTTGCTATACTAACCGTATGGTTGCTGCTAGACTCTACGCGTTCTATGATTTGCCTTTTTCGCACGACGTATGCCACTTGTTTGAGCATATAGTCATTCGCCGGTTTTTATTATCACTGCGAGCGGCTGACCGGTCGCGTGCGTTTGTCGGCAATGTTGATGGTAATACAGTTGAGTCGACGATATTCTTTCACGCCGAGCTATACACAGACGAGGATATTGCGTTATTTGAGCAGTCACTTTACACGGAACAATTTAGTATTAACCAGCGCATTGTTGCAGAATCGCTCGCACATATTGAAGCTGAGTTGATGGCTATCGTTAATGTCCAGAACGATGCTTTATTGATGAGCCAGCTCGCAGCATGCCAGCGCATTGTCGGTGGCACAACCGACGTACGCGTGTCAGCTGACGACCCGTTTATTATCACTGAACGTCCTGAGCTTTTTGACACCGCTATGCTCACAATAGAGGCAAGCGACGCAAGCGATGAGGCAACGAGATCCTTTTTCTGTTTTTACCCGGCACTACTAGATATTGCGCGTGATGGTGCGTTTGACACAGTCGCTGCATATCCGCAGCAGAACGGCGTTTTCACTGCATATCAGGATGGCAATGTAGTGCTGCAGCGATTTACGGTCAAAAAACCGTTTGACTGCCGCGCAGCGGAAGAACAAATCGCGCACCATTTTCACGAAGTGTGCATTACTAATGAGATGCTTGAACCGCTTGTTTGCGCTTTTAAAACACATCCAGCCTACACCGCTGTTCCAATGTATTTTTATGAAAAGACACTCACGCGAACAACTCGTAATGAACTCGCAGGATCAATAACGCAGCGTGCTTTTCGTGGTATCACAAAATCTGCTCATATCTCTGTACGGCTAGCGCCACCTACAAGATAGCAGCCATGGTGCTGCACAAAAAATACAACGACTTTTCAAAAACTACTGTTATTCGTGTGGATAAATGATGCAATCCTTGACAGCGAACGATGAAAGCGTATAATGAAATTGATATCATCAAGAAAACATACAAAGGAATGCGAGAACCAGTATGTCAGAATTACCAGAAAAACAAGTCAAACGGCTTAAGTCGCTGATTCAAGAAGCGGAAACAAATTTAGCCGCCGCTAAGGAATTGCTCATGAGTATCTTGGGCGATGACGGGCAAATTGTGACGCCGGTTAACAGCCGCGACGACGTTACCGGCAAAATTATTGAGGGCGTGTTTGACGGACAAACCATGGTCGGTCCGGACGGCAAGAATTATCCAGTGCCAGCTAACTATGCGAGCAAATCGAAACTGGTTGAAGGCGACATTCTCAAGCTAACCATTGCGAGCGACGGCGGCTTCATTTACAAACAAATTGGGCCAGTCGCACGCAAGCAAATCATTGGTACGCTTGTACAGCACGACGGCGCATATTACGTTGAAGCGCAGGGCAAAGAGTATCGCATCTTGCTTGCAAGCGTCACTTACTTCCGCATCAATGTTGGCGATCAAGTTACCATCATCGTGCCGGAAGACGACCCAGATGCCAGCTGGGCAGCGGTAGAAGCTGCGTTGTAGCCGATAAAATGGCTCGTGAATTAGTTGATTTGCCGCTTGGAAAGTTTCTATTCACGAGGGTTAGCTTTGATAGTAAACGCAACGTTCCATATTTTCGACTAATGGACGCCGGCGGTGTTTTTGTGTATGCTCGTCCTGCCGGTAACTTTACGCTGACATTTGATCTAAGCCGCAAACGCTGTACTGGTTGGTATGATATGCGAACTGGCGAGTGTTATGAGTGTCCAGGCAAGCGCGATGTCTCTGAAAAATATGAACAGTGTCCTGAATGCCAACGGAAGACCGGCTTTAATCCAGCGTTCTACAACACGACAGAATTGAGCGTACAACAAGCCGAGCTCAACAAAAAACCGCATTTGTTGTATCTTGCGTATTTTTCATCAGAGACTGTTAAAGTTGGTATCTCAAACGCCGAGCGCGGGTTGGCGCGGCTGCTTGAGCAAGGCGCGCGAAGTGCTGTAATCCTCGAAACATTCCCGAGTGCCAACGTTGCGCGGCAGTATGAAGCGCAGATTGCCCGGCTGCCTGGATTGTGCGAAAGCGTCCAGTTGCGCAAAAAGGCGCAAATTTTAGTCGAAAACTCGTACGACGAAGTAGCGGCGCGGCGAAAATTAGAGCAGGTGATTGCGGCGATCCAGCGTGCACTAAATATACAATTTTCCAACCCGCAATTTGCCGAATTATCAAGCATAATGATCAACGGCGCGGCACTTTCGTCGTGTACTGCTATAGAGCTATGGAATCAACCGCGCCTTTCTGGCGCGTTCATAGGACTACTCGGACAGTTGCTTATTATGGAACAGCAAAACCGACTACTTGTAACGCCGATGAAACAGTATCTTGGTAATTATGTCACGATTACAGGCGATGTTGCGCCGCTTGATCTCACGCCGGTACAGGCGAGTTTATTTTAGTACTAATTCAGAATACTTACATAGTTCAGCGGCGTACTGTTTCGACGACACTTAGTATCTTGCCTCGATTTACATAACAGTCTGTAAATAGGACCTTAAATTCTTCATCCAATACGAACAGCCACACCAAACAAATTATTACGCTCATCATATATCTTCACAAATCAACGCTCGTGCAAACGTTATCCATAGCGTATAATAGAGCTATATGAGCCAGGCATTATACCGGAAATACCGCTCGAAAAAATTGAGCGAGATTGTTGGGCAGGCGCACATTACGCGGCTGTTGGAGCGCGCGCTAAAGCGCGGCGCAGTAGCACATGCGTATCTGCTGACTGGACCGCGCGGTGTCGGTAAGACGTCGATTGCGCGGATTCTGGCGCACGAAATTAACAATTTACCGTATACCGACGAATCGACGCACCTGGATATTATCGAAATTGATGCAGCAAGCAACAACTCCGTTGAGGATATTCGCGATTTACGCGATAAAGTACAGATCGCGCCAGTTAGCGCCCCGAAAAAAGTGTACATCATTGATGAGGTGCATATGCTCAGCAAGTCGGCGTTCAACGCGCTTCTCAAAACGCTTGAAGAGCCGCCGGAACATGTTGTTTTTATTCTCGCAACCACCGATGCCGATAAACTGCCGGCAACGATTTTGAGCCGCGTGCAGCGATTTAATTTTCGGCTAATCGGCGAAGCAGACGTAGTAGCGCATCTGCGCGCAATTGCCGAAGCCGAGCGCATTGCGATTGACGATGATGCTTTGCGGCTTATTGCCGAGCAGGGGCAGGGGAGTTTTCGCGATAGCATCAGCCTCCTTGATCAATTGCAGCATGTCGCAGATGGCGCAATTACCGCGCAGCTAATAGAAGAATCTCTCGGGCTCGCAAGCGCGCAGGACGTTGATGCGTTGCTCGCAGCGGCGGCAGCAGGCGATATAGCTGCAATTGTACAACAGCTTGGCGCAATGGAACACAACGGTGTGCCGGCGCCAATCGCCGCCGAGCAAATCGCGCGGAATATTCAACGCAGTGCAATTTCGCACCCAGAGCGCTTAGCGTTGCTTGGTCCGCTCGCAAAGGTCATGCACAGCCCATGGCCGTATACATCACTACTTGTTGCACTAACCCCGCAAGCGAGCCAGTCAATACGGCTGGCTGCTATATCCAATGTAGATCATAGCAAAACAGCGAAAACGTCCGACGAATCGCCAGAAACACCTATTGCATCCCCGCGAGCAAGCATTAGCGCAACAGCACCTTCGGGCGCGGCTCCCGCACAAAAACCCGCGAAACCAATAAAAGACGGCAAGAGCAGCGCCGCATCATCAAAATCAACCAGAGCGCCGGCAAGTAATAAGGAAAATAAGGAAAAAAAATCCTTTGCTTGGGACGATTTCCTCGCGCCGCTCAAGGAGTCTGCCGCGGGCGCGCACAGTATTCTTGCTAAGTGCAAATATCACTACGATGGCGCGACACTTACTATTTATGCTGGTAAAAAATTCGCCAAAACCCAAATAGACAAGGCCCTACCGGCGCTCGCCAAATCGCTGCAAATAATCAACCTGCCCGACACCGAAATCACCGTACTTGCTGTGCCGAAACCGCCAGAAGATAGTCAAACTGCTGCAATTATTGCTATGATGGGCGGTGGAGAGGAAGTGAGTTTATAATGCCCGCGAAACAAGTTGACGCTAAGATTCCGCCGCAAAATATTGATGCTGAGATGAGCTTGCTCGGTGCGATTCTCATTGACGACGATGTACTCGCTGATGCGTCGGAAATTGTCAAACCGGCGGACTTTTACGATCAGCGCCATCAAACTGTTTTTGCTGCCATGATGCGTTTGTACGAACGCCACAAGCCGGTGGATTTGCTAACGTTAACTGATGAACTAAAAAAGAAAGATAAACTGGAGCTTGTTGGCGGCAGCAGTTATCTCACCGAGCTGACAAATTACGTACCAACCGCCGCGCATGCTAGCAGCTATGCCGACATTGTTGCACAAAAAGCTGTTCGCCGCCGTCTCATTAAAGCAAGTGCTGATATTGGCGAAATGGGATTTAACGAGGAAACATCTACCGCCGAGCTGCTCGAAAAAGCCGAAGCGGAGTTATTTAATGTATCCGATCAGTCGCTTAAGCAAGACTTGGTGAGTATTGAAAGTATTCTCGACGAGAGTTTCAGTCGCATTGAAGAATTGCACCGCAACAAAGGACAATTGCGTGGCATTCGTACTGGCTATCAAGACCTTGATAATATGACAGCTGGATTACAGCGCAGCGACTTAATCATTCTCGCAGCACGTCCAGCGATGGGTAAAACGACGCTCGTGACAAACCTCGCCTATAATGTTGCAACAATCGCAAAATTGCCCGTTCTATTTTTCAGTCTAGAGATGAGTAAAGAGCAACTGATCGACCGCATGCTTGCTGATGCCTCTGGTGTTGACAGCTGGAATATCCGCACCGGTAATTTGAGCGACGACGATTTCAGTAAAATCAGTGAAGCGATGGGGGAAATGGCAGAAGCGCCAATCTTCATCGATGATACGCCAGGACTCAGCGTGTTGGAGATGCGCACCAAAGCTCGCCGCGCTATGCATGACCAGCCACTCGGACTAATTGTTGTGGACTACCTGCAGCTCATGCAAGCAGCAAACAATCACAATGGTAATCGCGTGCAGGAGGTGAGCGAAATTTCGCGGGGGCTTAAACTTATAGCGCGCGAACTCAATGTGCCGCTCATCGCCCTCAGCCAGCTGAGTCGCTCGGTCGAAAGCCGCACGCCGCCGATTCCGCAGCTTGCCGATCTGCGCGAATCGGGAAGTATTGAACAGGATGCCGACCTCGTATCGTTTATTTACCGTCCCGGCTACTATGAGCCGGATAATCCTGAAGTGCAAAATATCACTGATTTGATTATCGCCAAGCACCGCAATGGTCCGACAGGCAAAGTGCAATTGTACTTCCATCCGGAACGCTTGCGTTTCATGTCGCTTGACCGCCGCCACGAGTAAATATCTGGTATAATCAAGAGGTATGAAATCGCACGTCACAGATTACGTTCTTTATCGTTGGCGCTTTGGACTGGGGTTGTTGGTAATTGCAGTGATTATCGGCGTGATCGTATGGGGCGGTGCACTACAAACGCCAGGTGAACTGCGCCCTGAAGAAATCAAATCGGTATCAATAAGCAGCTCGCTCTCAAGAAACTCGCTTGACCCAGCGATGATCGTTAATTTTCCGTATCATTTGCTGCAACGGCTGAGTATTTATGCGTTTGGCGCAACGACATTTGCCATTAAGCTGCCGTCTCTTGTATTAGCGACATTTACCATTCTTGGCGTACTTGTGCTCACGCAATCGTGGCTAAAGCGTAATGTCGCGATGATCACGACGATGGCGCTCGCTACAACAACGCAATTTTTGTTTATGGCGCAAGATGGCACACCGGCGATTACATTTAACGCAATCGCCGTCTGGCTACTCGTAGCAGGATTACGCGTGACCCGCGGTAAATATTTTCATACGTTTTGGAAGATCGCAGGCGGCGTTCTAATGGCGGTGGCATTGTATGTGCCGCTTGGAATTTATGTTGTCGTGTCGCTGCTTATTACCTCGGTACTGCATCCGC